>Ga0209488_10000569_pt1 | contig 31379 bp, 31 predicted proteins | sample Rivendell_Oct201_8_FD_188349 | JGI IMG/M metagenome (GOLD analysis project Ga0209488, IMG submission 188349) | Vadose zone soil microbial communities from the Eel River Critical Zone Observatory, Northern California, USA -... | ecosystem: Environmental > Terrestrial > Soil > Vadose zone >...
CCGATTTCCGCGTCACCTGTAGCGAGGCGCGGTTCAGCGCCAATTTCAACCGGCTCGGCTTCCATCCCGGCTTTGGCCTGACCGCGACCTTGCCGCGGCTTGTCGGGCCGCAGCAGGCGGCATTGCTGTTTTATACCGGTCGCCGCATTTCCGGCGAGGACGCCGTCAGGATCGGCCTCGCGGACCAGCTCGTCGCGCAGGCAGAGGTGCGCAGCGCAGCCCAGGCCCTGGCGCTCGAGATCGCGCAATCGGCGCCGCTCGCCGTGCTGGCGACGCGCGAGACCGTGCGGCGCGGCCTCATCGACGAGATCGAGGCGGCGACCGAGCGCGAGCTGGTCGAACAGGATTGGCTGCGCCGCACCGAGGATTTCCAGGAAGGCATCAAGGCCTACGCCGATCGCCGCCTGCCGAATTTTCAGAGCCGCTAATTAGCCCAGGAGCGCCGGCCTCCGGCCGGTACGCCGGCGAGGCGCGTGCGTTCCGTCATCGCGCATCAACCCTGCCTCGCCTAAAACGCACATTTCACAGGCGTTATGAACTTGCTATCTTGACGCCCGGAAGAATTGGCCCGCCAGCAACCGGGGAGGATGCGGCATGGAAGCCTTACTGAACAATCTTTGGGCGACGATCGCCGCCGGGATCGTCCTGACCGTGATCATGGTGCTTGTCGCGCACGCGATCGCCAGCTGAGCGGGAGGACGGGACATGCAATGGGTTGAATTCGTCAATCTCGGGTGGTGGGCATTCCTGGTCCGTTGGCTGCACATCATCAGCGGCGTGATGTGGATCGGCCATCTCTGGTACTTCAATTTCACGCAGACGCCGACGATGCCGAAGATCCCGGCGGAATTGCGCCCGGCGGTCGTGCGCTACATCCTGCCGGAGGCGCTGTTCTGGTTCCGCTGGGGCGCCATGTTCACGCTGATCTTCGGCCTGATCCTCGCTTGGCTGCTCGGCTTTATCGGCCAGGCGCTGAGCCTCGGCATCGGGCAGCACGATCTGCACTTCACGCTGATCGGCTTCGGCATGTGGCTCGGGATTATCATGTGGTTCAACGTGTGGTTCATCATCTGGCCGAACCAGAAAAAGGTCATGGGGCTGGTGACCGCCACGCCGGATGAGGTGAACGCGGCGCGCCGCATCGCCGGACTTACCTCCCGGGTCAATACGATGCTGTCGATCCCGATGCTCTACGCGATGGCCTCATCGCACTATTTCGGCTGATTCAGCAGAGCCGGGGTTCAGAGCGCGGCGGCTTGTCCGCCGCGCTTGCTTTTTTAACCCCATGCTTTTTCAACCGATGCACGCCTTTCCGGGTTCGGCCGCACCGGCTAAACTCCCTCTCTCCCTAACCCCCATACAACACAGGAGGGACGTTCCATGGCGGTCACGCTTTACAGCGGCTTTGTGCCGGTCTGCGTGCAATTGCTCACCGGGCTCAAGACCGTGCTGCAGAAATGCGAGGCGCACGCCACCGAGCAGAAATGGGATATGGCGGCCGTGCTCAATCTGCGGCTCTATCCCGACATGTTCACGCTCGAGCGCCAATTCCGTCAGGTCTGCAACCATGCACTGGGCGCGGGGCGCGTGGCGGGCGTCGATCTGCCGAGCCTCCCCGATCAGGACAACAGCTTTGCCGAGATCCAGACCCGCCTCGACAAGACGATCGATTTCTTGAAGGGCCTCAAGGCCAACCAGATCGACGGCAAGGACGACTCTCCAGTCACCGTGACGATTGGCGGCCAGCCGCAGACCTTGAAGGCGCAGAACTACCTCTACCATTTCGCGATGCTGCAGGTGCAGTTCCACGCGACAACCGCCTACGACCTCATCCGCCATGTCGGCGTCCCGGTCGGCAAGCGCGACTATCTCGGCCCGCGGCCAACCAACTGAGCCGCCCCTGCTTTGTGCCCCTCTCCCGCACTGCGGGAGAGGGTGGCGAGCGCAGCGAGCCGGGTGAGGGTCTTTCGACAACCTCACCCGCCTTCGGGCTCCGCCCTCAGGCGCCCTCTCCCGCAGTGCGGGAGAGGGATTTTGCTGCCCGCCAGCAAGGCTTACATAGCGCCCCATGAGTGTCGTCGTCCGTTTCGCCCCCTCCCCGACCGGGTTTCTCCATATCGGCGGCGCCCGCACCGCGCTGTTCAACTGGCTCTATGCGCGCCACCACCAGCGTTATGGCGAGGGCGGCACATTCCGGCTGCGCATCGAGGATACGGACCGGGTGCGCTCGACCCCCGAGGCGATGGCCGCGATCATCGATGGGCTCTCCTGGCTCGGGCTCGACTGGGATGGTGACATCGTCCATCAATTCGCCGGCGCGGCGCGCCATGCCGAGGTGGCGCGCGAGATGCTCGCGAAGGGCCGGGCCTATCACTGTTACTGCACGCCGGAAGAACTCGAGACGATGCGCGCCAAGGCGCGGGCCGAGAAGCGCTCGGTACACATCGAGAGTCCCTGGCGCGACCGCGATCCGAGTGAGGCCCAGGAGTTGATTAGGGCAGGCGTTACCCCGGTCATCCGGCTGAAGGCGCCACAGGAAGGCGCGACGACGATCCGCGACCTCGTGCAGGGCGAGGTCACGGTACAGAATTCGGAACTGGACGATCTAATCATCCTGCGCGCCGACGGCACGCCGACCTACAATTTGTCGGTCGTTGTCGACGATCACGACATGGGCATCACCCATGTGATCCGCGGCGACGACCACCTCAACAACGCCTTCCGCCAGACGCAGATCTACCGCGCCCTCGAATGGCACGTGCCGGAGTTCGCGCATGTGCCGCTTATCCATGATGCGAGCGGCGCCAAGATGTCGAAACGGCGCGGCACGGTCGCGGTCGATGCCTATCGAGAGATGGGCTATCTGCCGGAAGCGTTGCGCAATTACCTGGTGCGGCTGGGCTGGAGCCACGGCGACGACGAAATCATCTCGACCGAGGATGCGATCCGCTGGTTCGACATCAAAGACGTCGGCCGCGCCGCGGCGCGCTTCGACCCGGCCAAGCTCGACAACGTCAACGCGCATTACATCCGCGAGGCCGATGACGCGCGGCTGCTTGCGCTTGTCGCCGAACGGCTCGAAGCGCAATTGGGCCGGACGCTCTCGGAAGTGGAACGCGAGCGCCTGTTCAAGGCTATGCCGGGGCTCAAGCCGCGCGCCAAAACGATCGTCGAACTGGCCGATAAGGCGTGGTTTTATGTTGCACCGCGGCCGATCCAGCCGACCCCCGACGCGGCCAAATTACTAAAGCCCGAAGCGCGGCATCTGCTCGGTGAGTTGGCGGCCTACCTCAACGAGGCCGAGTGGCAGGCGGGCGCCCTCGAACAGCGGCTACGCGATTTTGCCGATAGCAAAAACGTCAAGTTTGGCGCGGTCGCGCAGCCGCTTCGGGCAGCCCTGACCGGCTCCACGGCATCACCCGGGATCTTTGAAGTCATGGAGGCGCTCGGCCAGGACGAGAGCCTCGGCCGCATCACCGACGCGGCCGGCGGCGCGGGTTGAGTTCTCGCATTTGCGATATTGCATTGCAAAATCCGAACGGCGTTTGATAATGCGGCCACGGCGGCCTATTCTGCGCCGGATGCGGCAACCGCCCCGGTCAAGCGACAGCCGGGCGAAACGATAGAGGTGCGTCGATGGACGGCAACAACACCAATGTCATGGCTCCGGCTGGCACGGTGACGTTGACCGACAATGCAACCGGAAAATCGTTCGAGTTGCCCGTCATCGAAGGCTCGATCGGCCCCAAGGTCATCGATATCCGCAAGCTCTACAACCAGTCCGGGTACTTCACCTACGATCCCGGCTTTATGGCGACCGCGGCGTGCCGCTCCAGCATCACCTATATCGACGGTGACGAAGGAATCCTGCTGTACCGCGGCTATCCGATCAAGGAATTGGCCGAAAACAGCGACTTTATGGAGGTGTCGTACCTCCTGCTCTACGGCGAATTGCCGACCCCGGCGCAGAAAAAGCAGTTCCTCTACGACATCACGCACCACACGATGGTGCACGAGCAGCTCAGCACCTTTTATCGCGGTTTCCGCCGCGATGCGCATCCGATGGCCGTGCTGTGCGGCGTGACCGGCGCCTTATCCGCGTTCTATCACGACTCGACCGACATCCACGATCCGCACCAGCGGATGGTCGCGTCCTACCGGCTCATCGCCAAGATGCCGACCATGGCCGCGATGGCCTACAAATATTCGTTGGGCCAGCCCTTCATCTATCCCAAGAACGATCTCGGCTATGCCGAGAATTTCCTGCATATGTGCTTCGCCGTGCCGTGCGAGGAATACAAGGTCAGCCCGACATTGGCGCGGGCGATGGACCGCATCTTCATCCTGCACGCCGATCACGAGCAGAATGCCTCGACCGCGACAGTGCGCAACGCCGGGTCGAGCGGCGCCAACCCGTTCGCCTGCATCGCCGCCGGCATCGCATCGCTCTGGGGGCCGGCACATGGCGGCGCCAATGAGGCCGTGCTCAAGATGCTGGCCCGCATTGGCGACAAGAAAAACATCCCGGACTTTGTCCGGCACGTCAAAGACAAGAACGAACACGAGATCCAGTACGGCTTCGGTCACCGCGTTTATAAGAACTACGATCCTCGGGCGCGCGTCTTGCGCGAGAGCTGTCACGAAGTCTTGGACGAGCTCGGCATCAAGGACGAGCCGCTCCTCGAAATCGCCCTGGAACTCGAGAAGATTTCGCTCAATGACGACTACTTTATCAGCCGCAAACTTTATCCGAATGTCGACTTTTATTCCGGCATCATCCTGAAGGCGATGGGTTTCCCGACCTCGATGTTCACAGTGCTGTTCGCGGTGGCGCGCACCGTCGGCTGGGTCGCGCAATGGACCGAGATGAACGAGGACGCGGAAGCGAAGCTCATGCGCCCGCGCCAGCTCTTCACCGGCCCGACGGAACGGCACTACGTGCCGATCGAGAAGCGCCGCTGAATTAAGCCGCCATCCGTTCGCCGCTGAGGCGGCGGAGTTCCCTCCCCCGGTTGCGGAGGAGGGTTCGGCAATCTCGCGAGATCAGGCGCGCTGGATCAACTCGATCCGGTAGCCGTCTGGGTCCTCGATAAACGCGATGACCGAGCCGCCATGCGCCATCGGGCCTGCGGGGCGCGGGATCTTAACGCCGGCGGAGGCGAGGCGCTCGCAGGCCTTGTAGACGTCGGGCACGCCCACCGCGAGGTGGCCAAAGCCGCTGCCCAGCGAATAGGGCTCCTTCTGATCCCAATTGTGTGTCAGCTCGACGACCGTGCTGTCGGTCTCATCGCCATAGCCGACGAAGGCGAGTGTGAACTTCCCCGTCGGATAGTCGCGTTTGCGCAGCAGCTTCATGCCGAGCTGCTCGGTGTAGAACTGCAGCGATTTGTCGAGATCCTTGACCCGGAGCATCGTGTGCAGCAGCCGGGAGGTGCCGGGCTCGACCGCGGCGGCGGCCCTCGTAGCGGTATCGGTCGTCGACATCAGGGATTACTCCTTCGTTGCGGTCGTAAGGCTGTCGGCCCCGCCGCGCTGCCGCGCGGCGATAATTGCGAGGATGCGGTCGGCGGCGTTTCCGCTCGGCGACGGACCAGCGGCGCTGAGCCGCCGTACGGCCTCATCATAGCCCTCGATATGGGTGCTGCGAACCCGCTCATCCCGCACCAACTCGGCGACTGCGGCGGCAAGCCGCTCCGGCGTGCAATCGTCGCCCAGCAACTCGGTCACGAGGACCCGGCCGAGGATCAGGTTGACGAGATTGACCTGGCGCACCTTCACAACCCAATCGAGCACGATCTGGGTCAGCCGGTTCAGGCGATAGGCGATCACCATCGGCACCCGGGCGAGCGCAAGCTCGAGCGCCACCGTCCCTGATGCTGCCATCGCTGCCCGGCTCGCCGCGAACGCATCGTATTTTGCCGCGGCGCCGCGCAACACGATCGGACGGCCCGGCCAATCGGCGATCCCCGCGGTGACCTCATCCGCCACAGTCTCAACGGTCGGCACCGCGACACGGAACGGGTCAATCATCGGGTCCAACTGGCGCAACGCCGCGCCGAATACCGGCAAGAGCCGCCGCACCTCACCGCCGCGGCTCCCCGGCAGCACCGTCAGGACAAGCTCGTCCTCCGCGATGCCGTGGATGGCGCGGAACCGCGCCGCGTCGCCCCGATCGGCGCCGCTCTCGATAACCGGGTGCCCGACATAGCTGCACGCCAGCCCGACGGCCTCGAAATAAGGCGGCTCGAATGGAAGCAGTGTCAGCAGATGGTCGTACCAGCGCGCCATGCGGCGCGCCCGACCGGGGCGCCACGCCCACACCATCGGCGCGACGTAGTGAATGAGCGGCAGCCGCTCGCCGTGACGGCGAAGCCGGTGCGCGATGCGCCAGCTGAAACCGGAACTGTCGATCGTCACGACGGCATCGGGCCGCAATTGTCGGATCGCCTGCACAGTCTCGCGCACCCGGCGCAGGATGAGGGGCGCGCGCGGCAACACCTCGGCGATCCCGGCGACCGCAAGATCGGACAGCGGCACGAGGCTCGCGAAGCCCTGCTCGGCCATGCTCTCGCCGCCGATCCCGGCAACCCGCACCCGGCCGCCGGTTCGCTTGCGCAATGCCCGGATCAGCGCGCCCCCGAGCGCATCGCCCGAAGGCTCCCCGGCCACGATGAAGATGAACGGCGCCTCCTCGCCGTTCCCGGTCATAGCGCTGGGGTCATGACGCCAGCGTCATGTCCCGGCGACACCGATCACGAAAAGGCCCGCCTCGTCGGCGGCGCGGACCAGTTCGGCGCGGTCGATGACAAGCGTCATGCCGGCTTCCGCCGCAATCCCGCGCAGGCCGGAAGCGGCGGCGAGAGCGACCGTCCTCAGCCCAATCGTCGGCCGGTCGGCGCGGCGCTCCTGCCCGGGTTTCGCCAATTTGACGAGGACGCCGCCCGGCCCGTCGCGGCGCAGCGCGGCGCAACGCCGCAACAATTCGTCGGTGCCTTCGGCTGCTTCGACGCCGAGAACGAGCCCCTGTTGCACGATGACGGCTTGGCCGATATCGAGCGCGCCGAGTGCGTGCGCGACGCGCGTCCCATGCTCGATATCGGCTTTGGCGTCGTCGTCCGGCCTATGGCGGCCAAGCAGGCCCACCGGCATCAAATCGTCGGCTCCCAGAATGTCGTCGGCGCCGACCACGCGAAACCCCTCGCGCTCCAATTCCTTGACGATCGCCGACAGCAACCCGTCATCGCCGAGAGCACGATAGCCGACCCGGGCGAAGAATTTGGCGGCGCGCCAATCCGGCAGCAATGCCGTGAGCGAAGGCCGGCGCACGCCGCCTGCCAGCACGAGATCGGTCACCGAGTTGGCGTGCAGGAGGTCGAGCACCCTTGCCGCGGCCCCGATGCGGCACCAGGCATGCGGGACGTCCGCGACGGTCGCGTCGTCGGCTTCACCTTGAAGAGCGAGCACGAAAACCGGGCGGCCGGCCGCGCGGCAGTTTTCGACGAGGCGGCGGGGCAGCGCGCCGCTGCCGGCGATAATACCAAGCGGGCCGGCTCTAGCCGCCATTCGGGCCTTTTGGCTGGCAGATCGCGCGCGTCGAGTCGGCCCGGATAAAGGCGATGATATCGTCGACCGGGGCGACGCCGCCGAAGCGCTCGGCCATTTCTGTGACCCGGTCGTTGAAAGTGCCGTCGGCCGAGAACAGAAACTGATAGGCGCTGCGCAGCGTCTGGATGTCCTCGCGACTAAAGCCGCGGCGCTGCATGCCGATGATGTTGAGCCCACTGAGGCGGGCGCGATCGCCCATGACCTGGCCATAGGGAATGACGTCGCGCTCGACACCGGACATACCGCCAATCATCGCATGCTGCCCGATCCGCACGAATTGGTGCACCGCCGAGAGGCCGCCCAAGAGGGCATAATCCTCGACGACAACATGGCCGGCCAGGGTCGCGTTGTTCGCCATGATGACATGGTCGCCGATCTGGCAATCGTGCGCGACGTGAGCGCCCACCATGAACAGGCCGTGGTCGCCAACGCGGGTCACCATGCCGCCGCCTTCGGTGCCGGGATTCATCGTCACGTGTTCGCGGATCGTGTTATGGCGGCCGATCACGAGACGCGATTTCTCGCCGCGGTATTTCAAATCCTGGGGCTCGAGGCCGATCGAGGCGAAGGGGAAGATGCGCGTCTTTTCGCCGATCGTTGTGCGCCCGTCGACGACGATATGGGCGATGAGGGTGACACCCGCCCCGAGCACGACCTCCTCGCCGACGACGCAGTAAGGACCGATCGAGACATCCTCGGCCAATGTCGCCCCCGGCGCGACGATCGCGGTGGGGTGGATCTGCGGCATCGGCTGCCTAATCGTCGAGGATCATGGCGGCGAAGATCGCCTCGGCCATCAATTGGCCGCCCACCTCGGCGCGGCCCTCGAACTTCCAGACATTGCCGCGGTTGCGCTGCTTGGTGACATGCACATGGAGGCAATCGCCGGGAAACACCGGCCGGCGGAAGCGGGCGTTGTCGACACTCATGAAGTAGACGAGCTTGCCTTCCGCCTCGCGCCCGAGGGTATGAACAACGAGAACGGCCGCGGTCTGCGCCATTGCCTCGATGATCAGGACGCCCGGCATGACCGGACGGACCGGGAAATGGCCCTGGAAATACTGCTCGTTAATCGACACGTTCTTGATGCCGGTGGCGCGCACATTGGCCACTGCGTCAACAATCTTGTCGATCATCAGAAACGGGTGGCGGTGCGGGATCATTTCCATGATCCGCTGAATATCGATCTGGACGGCCTGTTCCTCGGCGAGGGCCGGATCGATCATCACCCGTTCTTCTTCCTTGCGAGACGCTGCAGGATCGCGACCTGTTTCATAAACGAGGCTATCGGCACCGCCGGAATGCCGCAAACAGTTTCACCCGACGCCACATCGCGCATCAGCCCGGCCTTGGCCGCGATGCGCGCGCCGCTGCCAATATCCAAATGACCCGCGAGGCCGGCCTGCCCTCCCGCCATAACAAAGTCGCCGAGCTTCGTGCTGCCGGATATCCCGACCTGACCGGCCAGGATGCAACCCCGGCCGAGCACGACATTGTGCCCGATCTGGACCAGATTATCGATCATTGTGCCCGGCCCGATCACGGTATCGTGCCCGGAGCCACGGTCGATTGTCGTGTTGGCGCCGATATCGACATCGTCGCCGATGACGACCCGCCCGAGCTGGGGGATCTTAACCGGCCCTTCCCGGTCTGGCGCAAAACCAAAGCCGGGCTGCCCGATGCGGACGCCGGGATGGAGCACGACGCGAGCGCCGATGAGGCAGTGGCTCAGCGTCACGTGGGGGCCGACCCGGCAGTCATCGCCAAGTTCAACGGCCTGGCCGATAACCGTGTGGGCGCCGATCTGACAGCGTGCCCCGAGCCGCGCCCCGGCCTCGATCACCACATAGGGACCGATTTCGCAATCGGCCGGCACCGTCGCGGCCGGGCCGATGATCGCCGTGGGTGCAACGCCGGGGATAACCGGCTTTGCCGGATAGAGGGCCTGCGCGGCGCGCGCAAAAGCCTTGTACGGCTCCTTTGTGAGGAGGAGCGCCATGCCGGCCGGGGCACGCTCGGCAAACCGCTCATCGACAAAGGCCGCCCCGGCGCGCGAGCCGGCGAACGCGTCGAGATATTTGCGGTTGTCGAGAAAGGTCACGTCCTCGGGGCCGGCGGTCTCGAGCGGCGCGACATCGGTCATGAGCTGCTTGCCATCCGCCCCGCCGCCCAGCCGGGCGCCGCTCAACTCCGCCAGCTCGTCGAGCGAATAAGGCCCTGCCCGGTCGAAGAAGCGAAGATCGGTCATGCCGCGGTTGGCCGGGGCGCCGTTATTTTTTCTTTTTGGGCGGCGCCTGATCGGCAGTAGCGGCCGCCGGTTGCGCCGCGGGCGTCACCGGGGCTGGGGCCACAAAGTTGACGGTCAGGGTGGGCAGCTGCTCGTCGAGCCGGCGCAGCACATCGTCGGTCACATCGTAATTCTGGTCGAACAGCACGAGCTCGCTGCGCTGAAACACCATGTTGGCTTTGCGGTCCTTGGCGATATCCGTGATGATCTTCAGCATCACCTCTTGGATCTTTTCCAGGGCCTCGGCATTCGAGCGCTCCAATGCCTGCCGCTTGCTTTGCACGCCGCGGTCGAGATCGTTGACCTTCTGCTGGAACTCGCGCCCCTTCTGGTTCAGCGCTTCGGCGGAAAGGGAGGATTGCTGCCGTTGGATCGAGTCGCGCTCCTGCTTCAGCGTCTCCTCTTGGTGCGAGATCTCTTTGGCGTATTCGGCGCGCTTCTGCTCGATCTGCTGACGCACCATCTTCGCGGATTTCGAGTTCTGCAGCAGCGACTGGATGTCGACGACCATGATCGTCAGCGGCGGCTGCGTCGGATTGGCGGCCGGAGGCGCGGCCGCGGGCGGCGGCTGCTGCGCCCAGGCAATACCCGCACCGCCGCACGATGCCGCGATAACGAGCAAAAACATCAGCGGGGAAAGCCCCGCGCGTCGAAAGAACATCAGAACCTCGTACCAAAACTGACGTGGAACAGCTGCGTTTTGTCGAACGGCTCCTTCTTGATCGGAATGGCAAGATCAAGCCGGATCGGGCCGACCGGCGATTTCCAGGAGACACCAACCCCGGCGGCGGCCCGAATAGCGGCTGAGTCGGCGATGACTGGCTGCACGCCGCCGGTCGAGACGAGCTGGGCCGGCGTCAGGATGAGGTTCTTCTGATCGTTCCCCCACAACGTGCCGAAATCAGTGAAGAGCCGGCCGCTGATCCCGAGCTCCTTGGGCAAGCCGAGCGGCACGCTGAGCGCCAGGGAGCCGAGATAGTACTTGTTGCCGCCGAGCGCATCGCCCGACACGACATCGCGCGGCCCGATCCCGGCCGGCGCGAAACCGCGCAGATTGTCGCCACCAACGAAGAAGCGGTCCTGCAGCAGCACCTGCTGCCCGCCCCAGCCGAACACGTCGCCGGCTTCGGCGGTCAACCCCAGCACCCATTCCGGCGCAACCGAATAGTAATATCCGGCGCTGAGCTTGTTGCGAATGTATTGGACGCCAAAGCCGGCCCCGGCGAAATCGTTGCCGATCGAGGCGTAGTAGCCGCTCGTCGGCTCCTGCCGGTTGTCGCGCCGGTCATAAAGCAAGACTTGGCCGATCGCCGAGGTCAGATGCGTTCCCGCCTGCAGCTGGATGAACAGCGAGGCGTTGCTCTGGATATTCGTGATGTCGTCCGAGCGGCCGGTATACTTCCAGGTCTGGCGCAGGTTCTCGGTGAGCTGGTAGCCTGTGCGCAGCGCGCCGCCATAGGAGAACTGCTGGTAGACCGGTGAGACGCCAGTAAAGAAATTGGATGTCGGGCTGGTCTTCACCTCGAAGATGTCGATACCGGCAGCGATGTTCTTGTCGAGAAAATACGGCTCGGTATAGCTCAGATCGATTTGTTGGGAGCGGAACGAGACGACCGTGCCGATGCGGATGTCCTGACCGCGGCCGAGGAAGTTCCGTTCCCGGATGCTGACGTCGGCGAGTGGACCGTCGGTTGTCGAGAAGCCAAGACCGACTGACAATTCACCGGTCGATTGTTCCTCGATCTCGGTGTTGATCACGGTTCGATCGGGCGCCGAGCCCGGGCTGTTGCTGACCTCGACCTTCTTGAAAAATCCTAGATTTTTGACGCGGTCCTTCGAGCGCTGCATCTTGTTGGTGTTGAAGGCGTCGCCTTCGACAAGCAGGAACTCGCGGCGGATCACCTTATCCAGCGTGCGCACATTGCCGCTGATGTCGATGCGCTCGACATAAACCTGCGGCCCCTCATGCACATCGAAGACGACGTCAACGGTGTGCTCTTCGCGGTTGCGGTTGACCTCCGGTTTGACCTCGACAAAGGCGTAACCGCGATTGCCGAGTGCGTCGGTGAGCACCGAGATCGAGTGCTCTAGCTCCTGTGCGTCGTACCAATCGCCGGATTGCACGGTCAGGAGCGGCAGCACCGCTTCGCGCGGGAGATCTTTGAGCCCGATATTGACGTCGACCTTGCCGAACCGGTAGCGCTCACCCTCGTCGATCGTGAAGGTGATCACAAAGCCGTCGCGGTCGGGGGTCAGCTCGGCGACCGCCGAGGCGACGCGGAAATCGGCGTAGCCCTCGGTCAGATAGAATTTGCGGAGGAGCTCGCGGTCATAGGTGAGCCGGTCGGGATCGTAGGTGTCGGCGGTCGAGAGAAAGCGATACCAGCGGCTCTCTTTCGTCTCAATCGCGGTGCGCAACGTGCCGTCACTGAACACGCGATTGCCGACGAAGTTGATGCTGCGCACGCCGGTCGACGGTCCCTCGTTAATCTCGAAGACGAGATCGACGCGGTTTTCCGGCAGCTGGATGATCTTGGGCTCGACGCTTGCGGCGAAGCGGCCACGGCGGCGATAGAGCTCCAGAATGCGGCGCACATCATTCTGCACCCGCGTGCGGGTATAAACGGTGCGCGGGCGCGACTGGATCTCTGTGTTGAGATCCTTGTCCGCGATTTTCGAGTTTCCCTCGAAGGCGATGCGGTTGAGGATCGGGTTCTCGACCACCCGGACGACCAGCACATTGCCTTCACGGTCCAGCTTGACGTCCGCAAAGAGCCCCGTGTTGAACAGCGCCTTCAACGAGCGGTCGATGCGCTCTGGATCCCATGGATCGCCGGGCTGCACGAGCAGGTAAGAGCGTATGGTCTCTGGCTCGATGCGCTGAATGCCTTCGATGCGGATATTGGCGATCGTTCCGGCGGACGCTGCCGCCGGTGTGTGCCGCGTCTGCGCCGCGGCAGAGAGCACCCATCCCGCCGCCGAGACAAAGGTCGCGGCAAGCAGGGCGAGCCAACAGATGGTCACGCGCTTTAGAACCAACCCCCAACCCCCGGACGGTCTTGCGATAATCCCGCGACAAGCAATCCTGTCAGGTCACCGGACTATTTACAAACTCCACGATCGCCAAAAGTGAACGAGGTCGTTCCAGGTCGCAAACACCATCAAGGTCAGCACCAAGGCCAGCCCGATGCGGAAGCCGTATTCCTGAGCGCGTTGACCCAGCGGTCTCCCACGGATTGCCTCGGCGGCATAGAACAGCAAATGGCCCCCGTCAAGCACCGGCACCGGGAATAGATTGATCAGCCCGAGATTGATCGACAGCACCGCCATGAACCACAGCAATTGTACGACGCCGCCGCGCGCGACTTCCCCGGACATCTGGGCGATGCGCAATGGCCCGCCAAGCTCGTCGCTGCCGCGCGTACCGATGATGATCTGCCACATCGCCTCGAGCGTGCCGACAGACAGGTTCCAGGTCTCCTGAACCGCGCTGCCGGCCGCTCTGATCGGGTTCCGCCTGACATACTCGACGCCGCTGCGGCCAATGCCGAGCAAGCCGATCGCATGCCGATCGCCAAACCGGTCGGTGATCTCGGTGCGGCTCGGTGTCACATGCAGCGTGACCGGCTGTCCATCGCGCTTGACGACAAGCGTCATCGGCACGCCCGGGTTCATGCGTACGATCTGCTGGACGTCCTCGAAGCGCTGGATATCGGTGCCGTTGATATTCGTGATGACATCGCCGGGATGGATTTCGCCCGCTTCGGCCGCGCTGCCCGGCTGGACTTGGCCAACTTCTGGCGGGGTGAACGGCTGACCGTAGGTCGCGAACAGGACCGCGAGGACGACGATCGCGAAAACAAAATTCGCGATCGGCCCGCCGGCGACAATTGCGGCGCGCTGCCCCAATCGCTTGCCGTGGAACGATACGGCCCATTCCGCCGGGCTCAGCTGGTTCATCCCGGCGATCGGCAAGCCCGAGCTGGCATCGGCATCGCCAAACATCTTGACGTAGCCGCCGAGCGGGATCGCGCTGAACTTCCAGCGGGTGCCGGCCCGGTCCCACCAACCGAACAACTCCGGCCCAAAACCGATCGAGAACACCTCGACTTTCACGTCATTGCGGCGCGCAATCCAGTAATGGCCGAACTCGTGGACAAAGACGAGGACCGTCAAAACGATCACAAACCAAAAGGCGATCCACAGAAAGTGGTAAACCCCGCCCTCTAATAACGGTGTCAAATAGCTCATCTCTTTTTCCGCCGATCAGGCCTGGCGCGCCGCGGCGCGCTTGGCAACGATCTGCACCGCCGTGGCGCGCGCAGCCTTATCCAAATCGTAAACATCCTCAAGGGAATCAAGATTACCCCCCGGCAGCAGCTCGAGGGTGCGCTCGACGGTCGCGGCTATATCGAGAAACCCGATCTCGCCGCCTAGGAAGGCGTGGACCGCGGTTTCGTTGGCGGCATTGAGCACGGTCGGGCTGCCCGCCCGGGTCAACGCCTCGCGCGCCAGCCGCAAGGCCGGGAAGCGCTCGGGATCGGGAGCTTCGAAGGTCAGTCGACCGATTTCGGCCAGATCGAGCCGCTTCGTCGGGGCCGGCGTGCGGTCAGGCCAGCCCAGCGCGTAGGCGATCGGGGTCCGCATATCGGGCGAGCCGAGATGGGCCAGGACGGAGCCATCGCAGTAAGTCACCAGCCCATGCACGATGGATTGCGGATGCACGACGATGTCGATGCGCTCCGGGTCAAGCTGGAACAAATGATGCGCCTCGATCAGCTCGAGGCCCTTATTCATCAGCGTCGCCGAATCGACCGAGATTTTCGCACCCATGCGCCACGTCGGATGCGCCACCGCCTGTTCCGGCGTCATGTCGCGCATCTCGGCGAGGCTTCGCTCGCGGAACGGGCCGCCGCTGCAGGTCAGCGTGATCTTCTCGATGCCATGGACGCGCTCGAAATCGAAGCATTGCCAGATCGCGTTGTGCTCGCTGTCGACCGGCAGCAGCGTCGCGCCATGCGCCAGCACCTCGCGCATGAACAGGCTGCCGGCGCAGACCAGCACCTCCTTGTTCGCGAAGGCGACGATGCGGCCCTTGCGGATCGCGGCAAGGGTGGGCTCCAGGCCGGCGGCGCCGACGATTCCGGCCATCATCCAGTCGGCGGGGCGCTCGGCGGCCTCGACGAGCGCGGCGCGGCCGCTGCCGATCTCGATGCCGGTGCCGGCAAGCGCATCCTTCAACACCTCATATTCGCCCGGCTCGGCGATTGCCGCGAAACGCGCCCCAAGCGAGCGGGCCTGCTCGGCCAGCAGCTTCGCATTGTTGTTGGCGGTCAGCGCCTCGACGGTGAAGTCTTCGCGGTTGCGCGACAGGAGATCGACCGTGCTTTGGCCGACGGAGCCGGTCGAGCCGAGAATGCTGACCCGCCGCGGGCCCGCAGCGCGATCCACAGAACGTGCGGGCAATACTTCGCGGCTCCCTGCCCCCAACCGATTGGCGGCGCTTATCGCCATGTCAGCACGCTGCCGCCGATCAGTGTGAGGAGCGCCACGGCCGGGATCACGGCCAGGAGGCCATCGAGCCGGTCAAGAAGGCCACCATGTCCGGGAATGAGGCCGCTCGTGTCCTTCACGCCGAACCTTCGCTTGGCCACCGACTCCGCAAGATCGCCGAACTGCTCAACAATCGCAAGTCCTGCGCTGACCAGCACCAGAGGTAGCGCCGAGGTGTCGACGAGCCGCGCCGTCCCCCAGCCCGCGAGGGCGGCGCAGCCCGCGCCGCCGATCATGCCGGCCCAGGTCTTGCGCGGGCTCCAGCGCGGCGCAAGCCGCGGCCCGCCGACCTGCCGGCCGATGAGGTAGGCGCCGATATCGGTCGCCCAGACGACTGCGAAGATCCACAGCACCGTTCGCGGCCCGATTTCTCTTGGCTGCGCCAGCCACAGCAACAGTACACAGGGAATTGCGATCCACAGCAGGCCCAGGGCGAACCAGCGCGGCTCGGAATCGCGGTTATGACGGGCGATCGTGAAGACAATCGCGGCCCCGATAACCGCGACTGCTATCCCGATCCCCGCGCCAGCCAGTGCGGCAGCGACCGCCGCCGCGACGGCGGCGAGGATCAGAACGATGCCGGATACGCCGAGGGAACCGCCGCGGCACAACCGCGCCCATTCCCAGGCCATGACGGCGGCGGCAAGCGCGGTCAGCATGCCGAGCCAGGGCGAGCCGAACCAGGCGGCAGCGATGGCGACCGGCGCCATGACCAGCGCGGATAAAATGCGCAGCGCGAACGGGCTCGGCTCAGCGCGAGCCAACAGAGGCACCGTAGCGACGCACGCGGCCGCAATAATCGGCGATCGCCTGCTCCAGATCGGCGCGCCCGAAATCCGGCCACAAGGTCTTGGTAAAGACGAGCTCGGCATAGGCGCATTGCCACAACAGGAAGTTGCTGATGCGCTGCTCGCCGCTGGTGCGGATCAGGAGATCCGGGTCCGGGAGATCCACGGTCAACAGATGCGAGGCGATCAGCTCCTCGTCGATGGCGTCGAGGGGCAGCGCCCCGGATCGCGCTTTGGCCGCGATGGCGCGCACCGCAGCGGCGATCTCGGCGCGGCCGCCATAGGACAGCGCGATGGTCAGATTGATTGCGCGGTTGTCGCGGGTCAGCGCCTCGGCATTGTCGATCAGCGTCATGATGTCCGGCGAGAGGCGCTCAATCTCGCCGATGACCCTGAGGCGAACGCCGTTCCGATGCAATTCGGCGATCTCGCCGCGGAGATAGTGGCGCAGCAAGCCCATCAGATCGTCGATCTCGTCGAGCGGCCGCTTCCAGTTCTCCGACGAGAACCCGAACAGGGTTAGATAAGGGATGCCGAGCTCGACTGCCGCGCTCAGGGTTCGACGCACCGCCTCCGCGCCGCGGCGATGGCCGGCAATCCGCGGCAGGCCGCGGCTCTGCGCCCAGCGGCCGTTCCCGTCCATGATGATCGCAATGTGCCGCGGCAACCCGCCGGGCGAGGCCTCGACACTCATCAGACCTGAAGGATTTCCTTGTCTTTCTGGGCGAGCGTCTCGTCGATGCGCTTGATGTGGTCGTCAGTAAGCTGCTGCACCTCGCGGTCCAGCTTGCGGTGCTCGTCCTGCGAGATCTCGCCGTCCTTTTCGAGGCGGCGCAGCGCCTCGATGCCGTCGCGCCGCACATTGCGCACCGAGACCCGTGCCTGCTCGGCGTATTTCGCCGCAACCCGGGTCAATTCGCGGCGCCGCTCCTCGTTCAGTTCGGGGATCGGCACGCGGATTACCTGCCCTTCCGTCTGCGGATTGAGGCCAAGGCCGGCTTCCCGGATCGCCTTGTCGACCGCCTTGACGACGCTGCGGTCCCAGACCTGAACGCTGATCATCCGGGGCTCCGGGACGTTGACGCTCGCTACCTGATTCAGCGGCACCATCCCGCCATAGGCATTGACCTGCACCGGCTCCAGCAGGCTGGTCGATGCCCGGCCGGTGCGCAGCCCGCCGAATTCCTTGCGCAACACTTCCAGCGCGCCGTCCATGCGACGGCGGAGATCCTTCAACAATTCCTCTTGGGCCATGGCGGCAGTTCCTCGCGCTTCCCCGTACCTTTTCGTGACTCTCTTATCGGGGTTTATTGCAGCTCTTCAATGATCGTATAGCGCCCGCGCCCTTGGACGACCGCGGCAAAGCCGCCATTCTCGAAAATCGAGAAGACCAGGATGGGGATGCCATTTTCCCTGGCCAGCGAGATCGCGGCGGCGTCCATGACCTGCAGGTCGCGGGTCAGGACCTCGTGGTAATCGAGCCGATCGAAGCGGCGCGCATTCGGGTTGCGCAAGGGGTCGTCATCATACACTCCGTCGACCTTGGTCGCCTTCAATAACGCGTCGCAGCCCATCTCGGAAGCGCGCAAGGCAGCTGCCGTATCGGTCGTGAAGAACGGATTGCCGGTGCCCGCACCGAAAATCACGACCCGGCCCTTTTCGAGGTGGCGCAGGGCGCGGCGGCGGATATAGGGCTCACAGATCGCCTGCATCGAGATCGCCGACTGCACCCGCGTCGTGACGCCGCGGCGCTCGAGCTCGTTCTGCATTGCCAGCGAATTTATTACCGTCGCCAGCATGCCCATGTAGTCGCCCGAGGCGCGCTCCATGCCAGCCGCGGCGCCCGACAGTCCGCGGAAGATGTTGCCGCCGCCAATGACCAGGCACAGCTCGGCGCCGAGCGAATGAACCGAACAGATCTCATCGGCGATGCGGCCGATCATCGCCGGGTCGAGGCCATATTCGCGCTCGCCCATCAGCGCTTCGCCTGAAATCTTCAGGAGGACGCGACGATACTTCAGATCGGCAGCCATGCGCCCCGCGCCCATCCGGCTGAAAGACCCGCCGCAGCGGGCGGCCCAAAGATTACACCAAAGTGGGGCTGCCGCAGCGGAATTTGACGGGGCGCCGCGACGTCGCCCGTCAGGATCAGCTTTTTAGCTGAGCGTCCACTTCGGCCGCAAAATCGGAAGGCGGCCTCTCGACCCCCTCGCCCAGGGCGAAGCGGACAAACCCGGCGACCCGGATCGGCTTACCGGCGGTTTTGGCGGCCGCCTCGACGACCTTCGACACCCGGCTCTCGCCATCCACGACGAAGATCTGATCGAGGAGCACGACCTCTTCGTAGAATTTGCGCAGCCGGCCCTCGACCATGCGCTCGACAATTGCCTCGGTCTTGCCGCTGCCCTGCGCCTGCTCGCGTAAGACAGCGCGCTCGCGGTCGAGCGCTGAGCCCGGCACCGCCGCGGTGTCGAGATATTGCGGGTTGGCGGCGGCGACATGCATCGCGAGCTGGCGACCGAGCGTCTCGATCGCCTCGCCCGATGCCTCCGCCTCGAGCGCGACCAGAACGCCAATCTTGCCGAGGCCGGGCGCCAGCGAATTGTGGACGTAGGAGGCGACATGCCCCTTGCCGACCGCAAGCCGCGCCGCCCGGCGCAATACGAGGTTCTCGCCAATGCGGCCGACGAGCTCGGTCAATTCCTCGGCGACCGTGCGGCCGGTGCCGGGATAGGGCATCTGCTTCAGCGCCTCGATGTCGCTATTGCCGGTAATCACGAGCGCCGCCACGGCGCGAACGAACGCCTGAAACAGCTCATTACGGGCGACGAAATCGGTCTCGGAATTGACCTCAACGACCGCCCCCGCAGTGCCGCGCGCCGCAGCGCCAACCAGCCCGTCAGCGGCGACCCGTCCGGCCTTTTTTGCCGCCGCGGCGAGGCCCTTTTTGCGCAGCCAGTCGACCGCGGCCTCGACATCGCCGCTGGTATCGCCCAGCGCCCGCTTGCAGTCCATCATCCCGGCGCCGGTGCGCTCGCGCAATTCCTTGACCAGCGCCGCCGTTACCTCGGCCATCGCATCATCCTCTCGTGAAATCGTTCCGGGCCGGCATTGCTTGAGCCGGCGCTACTTTGCCGCCGACGTCGCCTCGGAGGCGGCCTGCTCGCTGACCGTTTCCTCGGCGAGTGCCTCGGGTGCCGGCTCATCGGCCAGCTCGTCCTCTTCAGGCACCGCCTCTTCCGGAACCTCGGCGCGGGCGCCGACATCGATGCCAGAAGCGGCGAGCTCGGCCTGCAACCCATCGAGGACCGACCCGGCAACCAGATCGCAGTACAGGTGAATCGCGCGCATCGCGTCGTCGTTGCCCGGGATCGGGTAGGCGATGCCGTCCGGCGAAGAGTTCGAATCGAGGATCGCGACGACCGGGATGCGCAGCTTATTGGCCTCCTGGACCGCGATCGCCTCCTTGTTCGTATCGATGACGAACAGGATGTCGGGCAGGCCGCCCATCTCCTTGATGCCGCCGAGCGCGCGTTCGAGCTTGTCGCGGTCGCGGGTCAGCTCGAGCAGCTCGCGTTTAGTCAGGCCGCTCTCCTCGGTGGTGAGGCGCTCTTCAAGCTCGCGCAAGCGCTTGATCGATTGCGAGATCGTCTTGAAGTTCGTCAACATGCCGCCGAGCCAGCGGTAATTGACGTAATACTGGCCGCAGCGCTTGGCTGCCTCGGTGATCGCCTCCTGGGCCTGGCGCTTGGTGCCGACAAACAGCACCCGGCCTCCGCCGGCGACGATCTCGCGGATCGCCTCGAGGCCTTGCCGCAGCAAGGGCACGGACTGCTCAAGGTCGATGATGTGGATGCCGTTGCGGACGCCGTATATGTACGGCGACATCTTCGGGTTCCAGCGCCGCGTGTGGTGGCCGAAATGAACGCCGGCCTCCAATAGCTGGCGCATCGTGAAATCGGGGAGTGCCATATCTCTTCCTTTCCGGTTATGCCGCCGCAGGGGACAATCGACCGTTCCGCTTCGCGGAAAGCCGACACCGGAGCGGCCAGCCCCTTCGGGGAGGCCGCAGCCCTGCGTGTGGGTTACGCCGGGATTAGGTAAGGCCCCCTGGCCGGTTTGGCAAGCGCGGCGCTGCCACAGGGATTTGACCGTCTCCTATCCCGGACCTAAGGTCACCCACCCCTGACGGAATACGCGAGAGGAGCGGCGGCGATGGCCTTCTACGAGTTGCGCCAATACAAGGTCCGGCCCGGCAAGATGCAGGAATGGCTCAAGGTCATGGAGGAGGAGATCATCCCGTTCCAGGTCGCCAAGGGCATGGTGATCACCGGCAGCTTCCGCGGTGAAGCCGATGAGTCTGTCTATGTGTGGCTGCGCCGGTTTGAGAGCGAGGCGCAACGCGAGGCGCTCTACAAGGCCGTCTATGAGAGCGACCATTGGAAAAAGGAGATCGCGCCGCGCATCCCCGACCTCCTCGACCGCGAGAAGATGGTCGTCACCCGCATCGTCCCGACCACCCGTTCGACCGTGCAATAAGCGGAAAAAGTTCCGGCCCAAGACCCTCTCCCGCATCGGGAGAGGGTCTTTTCATTCTCAGATCTCGTGAACGTCGATGATGCCGGGCAGCGATTTGACCGCAGCGCGAATCTTCGGATCGATGCGGAACCCGCCGGGGAGCGCCACCTCGATTTCGCGGCTCGGCAGATCGAGCACGACGGTGACCCGGCCGCGACCGCCCGCCTCGCGGCTGATGACGCTTTTGAGCCGCGGCAAGGCCTCGGCCTCGGCGACAAAGATGCGCAACCCAGCCGCCGCTTGCGCGACGATCGTGTCGAGCGGCTCGATCTTCTGCACCGTGAGCCGCAGGCTTTCATCCTCGCGCCGTACATCGACCGTGACGATCAGCGGCTGACCTCCTTCCAAGAGACCGCGCGCCTGCGCCAAGGCTTCCGAGAACATCGTGACCTCAAAGGCCCCCGATGTGTCCGACAGCTGCACAAAAGCGAAGCGGTTGCCGCGCGCCGAAGTGCGCTCCTTCTTGCCAATGACGATGCCGCCCAGGCGGAAGCGGCTGGAGCCGTTCGCGGCGAGCGCCGCCGGCAGGTCGACCCAGCGCAGAACGCCGGCGCGCTCCAGACTTTTGGCGTAGGGGTCGAGCGGGTGACTCGATAGATAGAAGCCGATCGCTTCGAACTCGTTCTGCAGGCGCTCGACCGACGGCCAGTCCGCAACAACCGGCAATGACGGGCGGGCGGCGAAACCGGAATCGACGGCGGCGAACAGGTTTTCCTGCTTTGTGACCCGTTCCTCGGCAGCTCGGCTTGCCTGCCGCAGCAAGAGCTCGGCAGCCGAAAAGCTCTGTGCCCTGTTCGGGTTCAGGCATTCGAAGGCGCCTGCCTTCACAAGGTTTTCGAACTGCCGGCGGTTGAAGCTCTTTGTATCGAGGCGGCGAGCGAAATCGAACAGATCCTTGTAGGGACCGTGCGCGGCACGCTCGGCGACCAACTCGCTCATAGCCTGCTCGCCGACACCCTTGACGGCGGCGAGCGCATACCGGATGGCGGGCTTACCAGTCTTGGGATCGGTCTCGACTGAGAAAGCAACCTCGGAGCGGTTGATGTCGGGCGGTAGCAGCGCAATGCCGAGCCGGCCTAACTCTTGCCGGAAATGATTGAGCTTGTCGGTGTTGCCGAGGTCCAGGGTCATCGACGCGGCAAGAAACTCGACCGGGTAATTGGCCTTTAGATACGCGGTTTGATACGCCACCAGCGCATAGGCGGCGGCGTGCGATTTGTTGAAGCCATAGCCGGCGAACTTGGCCATCTGATCGAAGATCTGCTCGGCCTTGCCCGGTGCGACGCCGCGCGCCACCGCGCCTTCGACGAAGGTTTTGCGCTGGGCGTCCATTTCCGACTGGATCTTTTTGCCCATTGCGCGGCGGAGCAGATCGGCGCCGCCCAGCGTGTAGCCCGCCAGCACCTGGGCGATCTGCATGACCTGTTCCTGGTAGATCATGATGCCGTGGGTTTCCTTCAGGATCTCCTCAAGCGCTGGGTGCAGGTAGTCGGGCTTCTCCTCGCCGTGCTTTACCGCAATGTAGCGCGGGATGTTCTCCATCGGCCCGGGACGGTACAGCGAGACGACGGCGATAATGTCTTCGAAGCGGTCGGGGCGCAGCTTCTTCAGCATGTCGCGCACGCCGGCGCCTTCGACCTGGAACACCCCGACCGTGTCACCGCGCGCCAGGAGCTCGTAGGCGGGGCGGTCATCGAATGGCAGGTTGGCGAGATCGAGATCGATGCCGCGCGCCGCCAATAGGTCGAGGCAGCGTGCCAGCACGGTCAGCGTTTTGAGCCCGAGGAAGTCGAATTTGACCAGACCGGCGAGCTCGACCCATTTCATGTTGAACTGCGTCACCGGCATATCTGAGCGCGGGTCGCGGTAGAGCGGCACGAGCTCGCGCAGTGGGCGATCGCCGATGACGACGCCAGCGGCATGCGTCGAGGCGTGGCGGTAAAGGCCTTCCAGCCGCAGCGCCGTCGTCAATAGCCGGGCCACGGCCTCGTCGCTGTCACGCGCGGCCTGCAATTGCGGCTCGCTCCAGATCGCCTTTTCGAGGCTGACCGGATGCGCCGGGTTGTACGGCACGAGCTTGGCGATGCGGTCGACCTGTCCATAGGGCATGGCAAGCACCCGCCCGACATCGCGCAACACGGCGCGCGCCTGCAACTTGCCGAAGGTGATGATCTGCGCGACGCGGTCGCGGCCGTATTTCTGCTGGACGTAGCGAATGACCTCATCACGGCGATCCTGGCAGAAATCGATGTCGAAATCCGGCATCGACACGCGCTCGGGATTGAGAAAGCGCTCGAACAGCAGCCCGAAACGCAGCGGGTCCAGATCGGTGATCGTGAGGGCCCAAGCGACGACCGAGCCCGCCCCCGAACCGCGCCCCGGCCCGACCGGGATATCCTGCCGCTTCGCCCATTGGATGAAATCGGCGACGATCAGGAAATAGCCGGCGAACCCGGTCTTAACGATCATGTCGAGCTCGAATTCGAGACGCTCGCGGTAGGGCCGGAGCGCTTCGTCGTCTGCCGCGGCAAAAGCGGGGGCCGCGTGGCGGGAGGCGAGACCCCCGCGCGCCGCGGCGCGCAGCGCGCTCACCTCGTCCTGACCCGCAGACAGCGGGAACGCCGGCAGGATCGGCTTCCGAGCCTGCGGGATGAAAGCGCAGCGCCGGGCGATGACCACTGTGTTATCGCAGGCCTCCGGCAGATCGGCGAACAATGCCCGCATCTCTTCCACCGGGCGGAAGAAATGCTCGGGGGTCAGGCGCCGCCGGTCGTCATCCGCGACGATGCGGCCCTGCGCGATGCACATAAGGGCGTCATGCGCCTCGTAGAAATCGCGGTCGGGGAAATAGGCATCGTTTGTCGCGACGAGCGGCAGGTCATGGGCATAGGCGAGATCGACGAGTCCCGCCTCGCTGCGCAATTCCTCGGGCAAACCGTGGCGCTGCACTTCGATGTAGAGCCGTCCGGGAAAGATGTCCTTCAGCGTCAGCAGCGCGGCTTCCGCCGCCTCGGCTTGGCCTTCGGCGAGCGGACGTCCAACGGGACCGCCCGCGCCGCCGGCAAGGCAGATCAGCCCGTCGCTTTCGTTCGCGAGATCGGCCAGCGCGACCGACGGCTCCCCGCCCGCTTCGCCATCGAGAAAGGCGCGACTGACGAGGCTCAGCAGATTGCGATAGCCGGCCTCGCTCTGGACCAAGAGAACGATGCGGTCCCGTTCTCCATGTCCATTTGGGGCATGCGCTTGGCCATTGCCGTTTCCGGCGCGGCCGTTGCGGCCGCCCCCGTTTGGTGCGAGCGCGATCTCGCAGCCGATGATCGGCTGGATGCCGGCTTCGGAACAGGCAGTGGCAAATTCGAGAGCGCCAAACAGATTGCCGCTGTCGGTGATCGCGACGGCCGGCATCGCCTCGCCGCGGCACAGCTGCACCAATTCCTTGGTTTTGATTGCTCCGGCCGACAGCGAATAAGCGCTGTGCACGCGGAGATGGATAAAATCGGCGAGCGGCATGGCGTTTCGATGAAGTCTTGGCCCGACCTCAAGATGGCATGGCGGAACAGCGAATACACGCTCCTGTCACCTGGCTTAGAAGATGCCGCTGCCGCGGTGACGGCTTTAGGGATTGCCGCCTCGGTTCGCCTCGAATCGGTGGGTACGCGCACCCGCTATGGTTGCGCCAAAGGCGCTTCCGGCGTCTCGCTGTCGTCGACCGGGTTCGGGTGCTGCAGCTCAAAGCCGATCGGGAGTTTCTCGACGCCCTCCCAGGGCTTGGTCGCCAACAGTCGACGCACCATCCCGATCATATGGTCGAACAGCGGTTTGTTATCGCTCGCCCGCGGCGGCGCGGTGCGGAATTCCTGAACCCCGTCATCGAGCAGCTGCACCTGCCAGGCGCCGCCGCGCACTTTCAGTCGCAGAAAAAAGACAAGTTGCTGCTTGGGGAAAGACTCGAGGTCGCGGTCGAGCGTCAGCGACATTGCGAACCGCCAGAAGCCATCGGGCTCCCGAGTCAAAATGTCGTTCTGCGACTCCGGCTGCACAGCGGTGGGCACGCCCTCCGGGATCTGGAAGGAGAGGAGATGGACATAGGGCCGGCGGGTCTCGCCGTCCGGGTCGGCATAGGTTTCCGGCGCGCCGATATATTCCCGGAATGAGTGCGCGAGCTCCTGCGCAGCGGCAAGCGAGTTGCGGGCATAGTCGCGATAGGTTTCCTGCGAGGCGCGATAGGCGATCCGCAGGTCGTCGAAGATGCTCATCAAGATGCTCCCGTCGGCACGCCGCCGCCGCTCTAGGCTACGGCACGAAGCGTTCCGTCTTCCAGTGCGACGGTGCGGTCGAGACGGGCGGCGAGTTCGAGGTTGTGCGTCGCGATCAGTGCCGCCAGGCCATGTGCGCGTACGATCTCGATCAGGGTCTCCATGACGCCGGCCGCTGTGGTGTGATCGAGATTGCCGGTCGGCTCGTCGGCCAAAAGAATCTTCGGATCATTCGCGAGCGCACGCACGATCGCGACGCGCTGCTGCTCGCCGCCCGAGAGCCGCGCCGGGCGATGCGCCAGCCGCTCCGCAAGGCCGACCCGCCCGAGCAATGCCTCGGCCTTGCGCCGGGCGTCGGCGCGCCGGACGCCGCCGATCATCTGCGGCAACATGACATTCTCGACGGCCGAGAATTCCGGTAGCAGGTGATGAAACTGATAGACAAAGCCGAGCGCCCGGCGCCGCAGCATCGTTCGGTGCTCATCGGAGAGGGCGCCGCAATCGCGCCCCTCGATCAAAACGGCGCCGCCGCCCGGGCGCTCCAACAGCCCCGCCACATGCAGCATCGTCGATTTGCCGGCCCCCGACGGCCCAACCAGCGCGACGATTTCGCCGGGCGCAAGCATGAGGTCGACGCCGTTCAGCACCGCAAGCTCGACGCTACCCTGGCGAAACACCTTGCGCACGCCGCGCAATTCGAGCGCCGGCGGACGGTCGCTCATTCGTAGCGCAGCCCCTCGACGGGATCGAGCCGCGCCGCCCGCCACGACGGGTAGAGCGTCGCCAAAAACGACAGCGCGAGCGCCATCAAGACGACGGTCGCGACATCCTCTGCTTGGATATGCGCCGGGATGCGCGTGAAGAAATAGATCTCGGCCGAGAACAAATTGACGCCGAGGACGCCCTGAATGAACTGGCGGATCCGCTCGATGTTGTCGGTGAACACAACGCCGAGCGCAAAGCCGGCCAGTGTTCCGACGACGCCGATCGAGGCGCCGCTCAGCATGAAAATGCGCAACACCATGCCGCGCGAGGCGCCCATCGTGCGCAGGATGGCGATGTCCCGGCCCTTGTCCTTCACCATCATGATCATGCCGGAGATGATGTTGAAGGCGGCGACCAAGATGATCAGCGCCAGGATCAGGAACATGACGTTGCGCTCGATCTCGACGGCATTGACGATGCTCGAATTGGCGTGCTGCCAGTCGACGATACGGACGCGGCCGCCGAGCGCGGCGGCGATCGCCCTCCCCTCCTGGCTCGCTCGATCGGCGTCGGCGACGAAGACTTCGAGATCGCTGACAGCGTTCGGCATGCGGAAGAAGATCTGCGCCGCCGCGAGCGGCACATAGACAAAGCTGTTGTCGTATTCGTAGAACCCGACATTGAACAGGGCCGCGATCTCGTAGGTCTTGAGGCGCGGCATCGTGCCAAAGGCCGTGTCGGTGCCTTCCGGCGCGATCAGCGTGACGCGGCCGCCGACCCCGAGACCGAGCCGGCGCGCCAGACGTTCACCGAGCACGATGCCGTCGTCGCCGAAATCGGCGAGGGAGCCGGCGACGATGTGCTCGGCGATCAGGCCCCGGTTGCGGATATCGTCGGGGCGGATGCCACGGACAAGCGCACCCGAAGCGGCGCCGTTCTCGCCGGTCGCCATGACCTGGCCCTCGATCAACGGCGTCGCACTGACGACCCCCGGCATTTGCCGTACCCGGGCCGCGACAGCGTCGAAATCGGTGAGCGGCCCGGTGTCGGCATAGATTCCGAGATGGCCGTTGAGCCCGAGGATGCGGCCGATCAGATCGGCCCGAAAGCCGTTCATGACCGACATGACAATGATCAGGGTCGCGACCCCGAGCGCGATGCCGAGAAGCGAGAAGATCGCGATAACCGAGATGAAGCCTTCCGCCCGCCGCGCCCGCAGATAGCGGAACGCGACCATCCGCTCGAACGCGCCGAAGATCACGCCGCGAACCGGCCCACGGCGGTGTCGAGCGGCAGATCCTGCCGGGCGCCGTCCCGACGATGCTTCCACTCGATGTTGCCGGCGGCGAGGCCGCGCGGCCCAATGATAAGCTGGTCGGGCAGGCCGATCAGATCCATGGCGGCGAATTTGGCGCCCGGCGAGTCATCACGGTCGTCGTACAGCACGTCGATGCCGGCATTGCGCAATTTCCCGTAGAGGTCGTCGGCGGCGGCGCGACATTTATCGTCCGCCGGGCGGAGGTTGATCAGGCCAAGACGGAACGGCGCGACGCTCTCCGGCCAGATGATGCCGTTATCGTCGTGGCTCGCTTCGATCAGCGCGCCGACGAGGCGCGACACGCCGATGCCGTAGGAGCCCATTTCCAGCGGCACTTCTTCGCCGTTTGGGCCCGCGACGACCGCGCCCATCGGCACCGAGTATTTGGTGCCGAAATAGAAGGTCTGGCCGACCTCGATGCCCCGGGTAGCGATAAGTCGTTCAGGCGGTACGGGGCAGGCTTCCGGCTTGTGTATCTCGCCCGTCGCGGCGTACAGCGACGTAAAATAGTCGACGATCGTCTGTACAATCTGCTCGTCGTCGTAATCGACATCGGGATTTTCGAAATTCAAATCGAGGAAATCGCGATCAACATAGACTTCGCTCTCGCCGGTCTCGGCCAGAATGATGAATTCATGGCTGAGATCACCGCCGATCGGGCCGGTGTCGGCGCGCATCGGGATCGCCTTCAGCCCCATCCGCGCGAAGGTGCGCAGATAGGCGACGAACATCTTGTTGTAGGAGTGTTTGGCGCCCGCCGCATCGAGATCGAAGCTGTAATTGTCCTTCATCAGGAACTCGCGGCCGCGCATGACGCCAAACCGCGGCCGCACCTCGTCACGGAATTTCCACTGGATGTGATAGAGGTTCTTCGGCAGCTCGCGATAGCTCTTGATCGAGGCGCCGACGATTTCGGTGACCTGCTCCTCGTTGGTCGGCCCGTACAGCATCTCGCGGTCGTGGCGATCCTTGATGCGCAGCATTTCCTTGCCGTAATCGTCGTACCGCCCGCTTTCGCGCCACAGTTCGGCCGGCTGGATCGTCGGCATCAGGATTTCCTGCGCACCGGAGCGGTCCTGCTCCTCGCGCACGATCTGCTCGACCCGCTTCAGCACGCGGAAACCCAGCGGCAGCCAGGAATAGATGCCGGCCGAGGACTGGCGGATCATGCCGGCGCGCAGCATCAGCCGGTGCGAGACGATCTGCGCCTCGCTCGGGTTCTCGCGCAGCAGCGGCAAGAAGTACTGGGAAAGGCGCATGGCTCCTCGCTTGCGCAGCGGCCGCAGTCTAGTACCGGGGCCGTCGCGAAAACACTCCCCGGCGCAAAAAAGCGCGTGACCGCCTGCGGCATTTTGCGTACTATCGCGTCATAAGCAAAACGCACAGGCAGCTAGCCTGGCCCGAGTTTAGGGAGGTTTTACCGGCCGGAATCCGAGTTCCGGCAAGAAAGGCGACGAAGGATTCGCTGGCAGGGCCTCGTGCCCTGCCTTCTTTTTGTGCAGAGGGTGGGCAGAATGCGGCGGCCGGCCGCTGCGTCCCTTCTATCAATTGTTTTACTCGCGGCGGCGATTATGGTGCGGCGGGGCGGCTTCGGCGACGCGGGACCCGGCCGCGACGCCGACGACTTCAGAGGTGAGCGAGATGGCGCACGGCTGGCAATTCTACATGAACCCCGGCCCGACCAACATTCCGGACCGCATTCTGCGGGCAATGGACCACGCCACGATCGATTTTACCGGCGCGCAGTTTCGCGCGATCTCTGAGGAATGCTTTGCCGGGCTGAAGCGCGTCTTCAAAACCGAGCACACGATCCTCGCCTATGCCGCGACCGGGCACGGCGCCTGGGAAGCGGCGCTCGTGAACCTGTTCTCGCCAGGCGACAAGGTGCTGCTTGTCGAGAGCGGGTTCTTCTCGTTGAATTGGGGCATGCGCGGCCAGTCCTTTGGGCTGGAGGTCGAGACCTTGCCCAATGATTGGCGCCGCGCCGCCGACCCGGCAAAGCTGGAAGCGCGGCTGCGCGCCGACACGCAGCATCAGATCAAGGCGGTGCTGGTCGTCCACAACGAGACCTCGACCGGTGTTGCCCACCCCGTCCCCGCATTGCGCCGCGCGATCGATGCGGCGAAGCACCCCGCGCTCTTTCTCGTCGATACGATTTCTTCGCTCGGCTCGTTTGATTTCCGCATGGATGAATGGGGCGTCGATGTCGTCGTCGCCGGCTCGCAAAAGGGCCTCATGCTGCCGACCGGCATGGCGTTTACCGGCATCAGCGCCAAGGCGCTCGCCGCGACCGCTACGGCCAAGCTGCCGCGCGTCTATTGGGACTGGCGGCGGCTCCTCGGCGAGAATACGCAAGGGTATTGGAACGGCACAGTGCCGGTACATTTCTTCTTCGGGCTGCAGGAATCGCTACGCATGCTCGAAGAGGAAGGGCTCGACAACGTCTTCGCGCGCCATCACCGGCTGGCTGAAGCGACCCGCCGCGCCGTGCGCGTCTGGCGCAGCAATAACGGGCCGGAGACCTTTGGGCTCGATCCCGCCGCGCAATCCGACTCGATCACCGCCGTCCTGGTGCCGGAGGGCTATGACGCCGACAAAGTGCGGCAGGCGGCACTCGACAAGTTCAACATCTCGCTTGGCGGCGGTCTCGACCGGCTCCGGGGCCGGGTGTTCCGGATCGGCCATATGGGCGATCTGAACGAACCGATGGTGCTGGGCGCCATCGCCGCGGTCGAGATGGCGCTCGACTTGACCGGCGTGCCGCATGGGAAAGGCGCCGTGCAAGCGGCGATGGAATACCTGACCGAGACTGCTTAGAACGCCCTCTCCCGCTGTGCGGAGAGGACCTTTGGGCGCATTGTCTCGCGCAGCCGGCGCCGCTATATACCGCCGCGAGTTAAAGGATTAGGGCGATGAAGGACGGCATTCACCCGGATTATCACGAGATCACAATCCTGATGACCGATGGGACGAGCTACAAGACCCGCTCGACCTACGGCAAGGAGGGCGACACGCTGCGCCTCGAGATCGACCCGAAATCGCACCCGGCCTGGACCGGCGGCCAGCAGCGGCTGCTCGACACCGGTGGGCAGCTCGCTCGCTTCAACCGCCGCTTCCAGAATTTCGGCCCGAAGCGCGCTCAATAACGCCGGCAGGCGCGGAGGGGGCCGATCCCTCGAGCCCCCTGCTCAGGATCCGTGCCTCACAGACCGGGAAAAACCCGCGGTATCAGCGGCGGCCGCGAGATAAACACGATCGGCAGCTCGTCGCGGGGTTCTTCCAGCATCGGGGTATGGCCGGGATAGGATCGACGCTCAGTCGCTTCCCTTCGGCTGGTCTGCCAGGTCCAGGCGTCCGCTTCAGGCAGCCCTGCTTTATCGACAATCATCGCCACGTCCTCCCTTGAGCAACATGGAAACCGAATGCCGCCGGGCCCTGTGGGGCGCCCGGCGCGGTCGATTTAAGCGGCCCGGAGAGCCCGTCAAGAGGGCTCGCTGGCACTCTCGGTAAAGAGTGCCAAAATTCCTCTTGAACCGCCCAAAGGCCACCCTATTTCGAGGGTGTGCGGTCGCCCCTGCGGGGGCCGCACGTGGTAAATCGGCATCCGGCCCTCGGGCGGGTGCCTCAGCCCATGTTGCTCACTGGAGGATATGGTCATGGATCGATTTGATTTTTCGCCACTGTTCCGCTCGACGATCGGCTTCGACCGTCTTGCCCGCCTGGTCGACGCGGCAACTCATGTCGACAGCGCCGCGCTCTCCTACCCGCCTTACAATATCGAGAAAGTCGGTGAAGACGCCTATCGCTTGACCATGGCGGTGGCTGGGTTCTCGCGCGACGAGATCGAACTCGTCGTGCAGGAGAACACCCTCTTCATCACGGGCAAGGCCCAGAAGGAAGAGGAGAACGGTCGCTACCTGCACCGCGGCATTGCCCGGCGCGCTTTCGAGCGGCGCTTCAGCCTCGCCGACCACATCAAGGTGACCGGCGCGAGCCTCGACAACGGCTTGCTGCATGTCGACCTGGTGCGCGAGGTCCCGGAGGCGATGAAGCCGCGGACCATCAAGATCGCCGGCGTCGAGCCGCAACAGCCGCAGGTGACCCAGCAAAAGGCGGCCTGAGCGCCGCGCGACAGCGGCATCGCCGAAATCGAAACGCCCCCGGATCTCCGGGGGCGTTTTCTTTATTCGACCTGCTTCTCAGAACCAGCCGCGCCACCTGAACCATAGGAGAGGCGTGATCGCGCTCAGCGCGATCAGCGCCAGCCCATAGGGGTAGCCCCAAGCCCA
>Ga0209488_10000570_pt1 | contig 31365 bp, 32 predicted proteins | sample Rivendell_Oct201_8_FD_188349 | JGI IMG/M metagenome (GOLD analysis project Ga0209488, IMG submission 188349) | Vadose zone soil microbial communities from the Eel River Critical Zone Observatory, Northern California, USA -... | ecosystem: Environmental > Terrestrial > Soil > Vadose zone >...
CAGCCGAACAATCGTCCAGAACCGAATCAGCCGTCGCCGAATAATCGTCCCGAGCCGAATCGTCCGCAGCCGAACCAGCCAGCGCCGAACAACCGGACGCCTGAACCTCCGGCACGAAACGATCGTCCGACTGCGGCGCAGCCCAACAATCGTCCAGAACCGAATCAGCCAGCGCCGAATAACCGTCCGGAGCCGAATCGTCCGCAGTCAACTCCACCACCGCAGAACAACCGTGCGCCTGAACCTCCGGCGCGAAACGATCGTCCGCCTGCAGAGCAGCCGAACAATCGTCCAGAATCGAATCAGCCGGCGCCGAACAATCGTCCGGAAGCGAACCGGGCGCCGGCACGGGCGCCGCAACGGAGCCAGCCAGCCCAGCCTCCCGCGAGCGAACGACCGCAACAGCGCACTCCGCCGCCCGCAGAGGCTCGCCCGCCGCAGCAACAGCAGCAACCTCAGCGTCAGCCAACTCCCGAAGAAAGAAAGCGACAGGAAGAGCAGCGCAAGCAGAACGGAAGGCCTCAGCCTCCGCAGTAAGCATGAAGCGGTCAGAGGTTCGAAGAGCAGAGCGCCCGGCAGTCATCTCGGGCGCTTTGTTGTTCAGAGGGACCTAACCTGTGAGTTCGGGAGGCGGGACGAATCGCGGAGGAACACTACTCGCTAGTGAAATAATCCACCGTCACCGGATTCTCAAACAACGAATAATCGCGCGTGACGACCGTGATGCCGCTGTCGGTGACAAAGTACCGCTGGCGGTCGGCCTCGGCGTCATAGCCGATGGTCGTGCCTTCCGGGACATGCACATCGCGGTCGAGGATGGCTTTCCGGATGTGGCAGCGCCGTCCCACGCTGACGTGAGAAAACAATATGCAATCGTCCACTTCCGAATAGGAATTCACCCGCACATCCGGAGACAGAATTGAGTTCTTCACAACACCGCCAGAGACGATGCATCCGTTCGAGACGATAGAGTCGAGCGCGGTGCCCGTGCGTCCGGCTTCAGCGAATACGAATTTCGCTGGCGGATACTGGCGCTGGTGCGTGCGAATAGGCCACTCCTCATCGTACAGGTTGAAGATCGGCGAAACCGAAACGATGTCCATGTTGGCTTCGTAGAAGGCCTCGAGTGTGCCAACGTCGCGCCAGTAGAGGGCCTCCTTCTTGTTCTCGTCGATGAAGTCGTAGGCGAAGACGCGATAGTCATCCACCATTTTCGGCAGAATGTCTTTGCCAAAATCATGGCTCGAATTCGGATCTTCGGCGTCTTTGAGCAGTACAGGGATCAGCACATCGGCATTGAAAAGATAGATTCCCATGGATCCCGCAACTTTTTCGGGATTCCATGGCGACCTGAGATGCGTGACTTTCGGCTTCTCTTCGAAGCCGTTGATGCGGCCGTCGCGATCAACGTCAACCACTCCGAAGCGGAAGGTCTCGTCCAGATCGATCTGAATCGTGGCAAGAGTAATGTCGGCAGCGGAGTCCATGTGCTGCTTCATCATCTTCCCGTAATCCATCTTGTAAATATGGTCGCCGGAAAGAATGAGAACGTGTTTGGGTTGCTCCGATCCGATGGAATATATGTTCTGGTACACCGCGTCGGCCGTCCCCTGGTACCACTGATCGCTGACCCGCTTCATGGGCGGAAGCACTTCGACGAACTCTCCCACCTCGCGTCCCAGCACATTCCAGCCTTCGCGAATATGGCGGTTCAGGGACAGCGCTTTGTACTGGGTGAGGATGTAGACGCGGCGCAGATCGGAGTTGAGACAGTTGGAAAGAGTGATGTCGATGATGCGATAGATGCCGCCGAAGGTGACCGCCGGCTTGGCCCGATCGCGGGTGAGGGGATAGAGGCGCTCTCCGGCTCCGCCTGCCAACAGGACTCCGAGAGTATCTTTCATCATCATACTGCCTCTGAGTTCTGAGACTGTATCCGAGCTGCTTGCACCCGCCGCGACGTGAAGGTTTCTCGCGCGGCCCGCCGAACGCCACAAGAAAACAGTAGATGGTAGCACAGGTGGGAAGGTTGCCGAGCGCAGGCCAGCACGCGACAGCCTCGACCTCACCTATTGAGAACGGGCGGCCTCTTCTCGAATGCGCTCCCACGCCCGTTCCACGTGCCGGGCCTGTGTGTTCGTCTGTCCCACGCAGAGGCGAAGAGTGAGTTTGCCGTTGAGTTTCGTATGGGTCAGAAAGAGATGGCCACTGCGGTTCAGGCGATCCATAATCCCCTGATTGATCGCATCGCCTCTCTTGTGACGAAAGCACACCAGGTTCAATGGAACAGGCGCAGCCAGTTCGAAGTGCTCGTCTTTGCGGACCCAATTCGCGAACTGCTGCGCCAGCTGCACGTGGCGGCGAATGTGATGCTGCAAGCCCTCCACCCCGTAGTGGCGGATCACGAACCACAGTTTCAGCGAGCGAAAGCGGCGTCCCAACTGGATATGCCAGTCGCGGTAATCAATCACCGCGCCGGACTCCGTCGCCTGATTCCGCAGGTACTCCGGCAGAATGCTCAGAGTCTGAATGAGCGCCTTGCGGTCGGCGACCCAGAAGCAGTTGCAATCGAAGTTGGTGAACATCCATTTATGAGGATTGAAGTTGTAGCTGTCCGCGAGTTCGACGCCATCGTGAATGTGACGGAATTCGGGGCAGAGCGCGGCGGTGCCGGACATGGCTGCGTCCACGTGCAGCCAAAGATTATGCTGGCGGCAAATGCGACCGATCTCCGCAACTGGATCGATGGCATTCGAAGACGTCGTTCCCACAGTCGCGCACACAAAACAGGGAACTAGGCCGGCAAGCTTGTCGGCTTCGATCTGCCTGGCGAGTGCCTCAGGCCGCATCGCGAAATTCTCGTCGACTTCGATCAGGCGCATGTTCGCGCGGCCCAGACCGGCGATCATCGCCGCCTTCTCTAACGAAGAATGCGTCTGGGTTGAGGCGTACGCTATCAGGTGCCCGTCGCATCCCTTTTGATTGCTGGTGTAGTTGGTGGCACGCTCGCGCCCGGCCAGCAAAGCGCACAGAGCGGCGCTGGAGGCCGTGTCCTGAATAACGCCGCCGCCAGTGCTCGACGAAAGAAATGTTTCCGGCAGACCCAGCATCGGCACCAGCCAGTCGAGCACATGTGTCTCAAGCTCCGTACACGCTGGGCTGGTCGACCAAAGCATGCCCTGTATGCCCAGGCCGGACGAAAGAAGGTCCCCGAGAATTCCCGGGCCGGACGCGTTGCACGGAAAGTAAGCGAAGAAGTTCGGTGATTGCCAGTGGGTGACGCCGGGGAGAATCAGTCTTTCGACGTCCTTCAGCAATGCCTCGAAGGGCTCGCCCTTGGCTGGAGGATGCTCCGGAAGCGCAGCGCGAATCTCTCCCGGCTTCACCTGCGAGAGCACAGGAAATGATTCGATGCGAGACTGATAGTCGGCGATCCAGTCGACCACAGCGTGACCATGGCGGCGGAATTCCTCGGGCGTCATGTGGAAAGATTTTTCGTGCACCGTGCTTGACCTCGGAGGATGCAATCAAAGCTGATCGTAACAGAGCCAATTCGGTCTTCCCTTAGTGAACCTTAGTGTCCTTCGTGGTAATTGTTCTTCCGCTTTTCTTCCGCTGCAACGCATAACACATCAACGTATCAACCACGAAGGTCACGAAGTTCCGCGAAGAAATCCATTCAGCTAAGCTGTCCGAAATACAGCCGCGTATTGTATTCGAATGCGACGCGGCCGCCGACTTGATGTGCGTCAAAGATGCGCCGCAACTCGCGCAGCATGGGGGCGTAGCTGGGATGGTCCGGCCCCGGCGTGTACGATGACGACAGCAGTCTGCCTTCGAGCCCCGTATAGTCAAAGTCCTGTCGCGTGGCAAAAGCTCGCTCCTGGAAGCGGGCAGGTTCAAAGAATTCATCGACGGCTGACGTTGTGTTTTCGTGACGGACTTCCTGATAGTCAGTGCCGTAACTCAGCTACAACTGTTCGTAAGCCCGCAAAAAGGGCGTCGACTCGGTGCGCCGCTCGTTCCACAGAAGCACCAGCCAGCCGCCCTGCTTCAGTATGCGGGCAAACTCCCGCCGCGCCAGGTCCCGTTTGAACCAATGCGCGGCTTGGGCCGCAGTCACAAAATCCACGGAATGATCGGGCAACGTGGTCGCTTCCGCGCTCCCCCCAACGCTGGTGAAATTCGGAAATCCGGCCAGCAGGTGTTCGCCCGCCTCACGCATCTCGGCATTAGGCTCGACACCGAAGACTCCATTACCATGCTCGAGCAACATGCGAGTCCATATCCCCGTTCCGGAAGCGATGTCGGCGACCACGCGTGTCGGCGTCAAGCCGCATTCTGACTTCAAAGTCTCAATCATCTCCGGCGGATAACCCGGGCGGTACCGGACATAGTTTTCCACCCGGTCAGAAAAGCGGCTTGTGGCATTCGAGGCATACATAGAAGTTCGAGGTGGCAAGATTTTTCAGCTTGCCAGAAAGCCATTCTAACGGCAGGATAGAAGAGTTGTCCCTCCCTGCCGGGGTCGCCGGGGTTTTCCAGGATGGAATTACACGGCGGCGCAGAAAAGAAGATGCCCGCCCGGCTCGTAACCTGAATTACACGCAGACTTAACAATATGCGAATTGTCATCAAAGTCGGCACCAGCCTGATCGCTCCGGGTGGCCAAATCGACGCCAAGCTTCTCCGCGGCCTGGTCGACCAGTTCGACCTCTCCGCCCACGAATATCTGATTGTTACCTCCGGCGCCATTGCGGCCGGGATGTCAGGATTGGGACTACGGGAACGGCCCAGTGGGGTTCGCGGCATGCAGGCTTGCGCCGCCGTTGGCCAAAGCAAGCTCATGCACACCTACGAACGGCTGTTCTTTGGCAAGAAAGTGGTAGCGCAACTGCTGCTCTCGAGCGATGACTTCACTTCGCCGGTGCGCTACCGCAATTTGCAAAATGCGCTGGCGGAATTGCTGGGGATGGGCGTTGTGCCCATCGTGAACGAGAATGACAGCGTGTCGGTGCGCGAACTGGAAGGCGTCTTCGGCGACAACGACGAACTCAGCGCGCTGCTGGCTACCGCCGTCAAAGCCGACTGGTTGTTGTTGCTGACCGACGTCGACGGATTCTTTGTTCCCAACGGACGCAAGCAGCCGAAATTGCTGCGCATAATCCGCAAGCTGACTCCCGCGCTGGAAGCGCAATGCAACGGCACGAGTAAGCTGGGCCGCGGAGGAATGATTTCGAAGCTGCGGGCGGCAAAGCTGGCCAGCGAAGCGGGCGTGCACGTTGCCATCGTTAATGGCCGCCATCCTCAGGGCATCACTCTGGGCATGAAACGCAGGACGGGAACTTACTTTCCTCCGCAACAGGTAGGAGCTTAGTGGCTACCACAATCACGAACGTGTCCTCCACGCAGGAGAAACTTCTTCGTGCTCGCGAAGCGGCAGCCAAGCTCGCTCTGCTTTCCACGGAGGAAAAGAATGCGTTGCTGCTTGCCATGGCGAATGCGATTGAATCGAATGCTCAAAGCATTCTCGCCGCCAATGCGCAGGACCTTGAAAGCTCCGGCCTCGCAGGTGCGATGCGCGATCGCTTGCTGCTCAACTCAGATCGAATCAAGGAAATGGCGCGCGGCGTACGTGACGTTGTGGCGCTCTCCGATCCAATTGGCGAAACCCTGGCGGAGTGGACGCGGCCGAACGGTCTGCGCATCCGCAAAGTGAGCGTGCCGCTGGGCGTGGTAGGAATCATTTACGAATCGCGCCCCAACGTTACCGTGGATACGGCTGTGCTCGCACTAAAGACGGGCAACGCTATCGTGCTGCGCGGCGGCAAAGAAGCCGCACGGAGCAACCAGCGGTTGGTTGAAATTCTCGCCGCCGTGCCGGGTGTGCCCGAGGGGGCGATCGAGCTTCTCGATTCCAGCACGCGGCAGTCGGTGCAGGATCTGATCAAGGCGCGTGGCCTGGTGGACGTGATCATTCCGCGCGGCGGCGCGGGGCTGATTACATTCGTTACGGAAAATTCCGCAGTGCCCGTAATCGAAACCGGCGCCGGGAACTGTCATATCTTCGTCGACGAATCCGCCGATTTCGAAATGGCCGATCCCATCGTCATCAATGCCAAGACGCAGCGGCCTTCAGTGTGCAACGCAGCGGAGAAACTCTTGGTGCATGAACGGATCGCCGCAGAGTATGTCCCGCGAATTGTGAAGAAGTTAGTCGACGCACAGGTCGAAGTTCGCGGAGACGGGAAGTCGCGCAGCCTTGCAACTGGACTGAAGGTCGGATCAGCGACCGAACAAGACTGGTACGAAGAATATCTGCGACTCTGCATGGCGATCCGCGTAGTCGCGAACGTGGATGAGGCGATCAGCCACATCAACCACTACTCGACGAAGCATTCCGATTCCATCGTCACGCGAGATGAAGCCAATGCCCGCAAGTTTCTGCGAGGAGTGGATTCAGCCGCGGTGTACTGGAACGCCTCAACGCGCTTCACCGACGGCGCAGAATTTGGCTTCGGCGCTGAGATGGGCATCAGCACGCAAAAGCTGCACTGCCGCGGTCCCTTCGCGCTGGCGGAGTTGACTTCTTCGAAATACGAGATCGTGGGGACGGGGCAGATTCGGTAGTCGTATCTTCCTCACCGCCAGACCGCGACCCTCATCACGTCAAAGTGATGATCGTACGTCCATACCTGCAGACCTAAACGGCTAGCCATGGCAGCTACTGTCGCATCGACCAGCGTGACGGACTGATCTGGCAGGGCCAACACTTGAGTTGCGGCCCTGCGGAAGTCCTCGGGAGTTGGATTGATAAAGGCGGCGGAGAGGATTTGAGAGAGCCAATCCGATGCGCTTTTCCGGCCAAGGCGGAACAGAGCGAGAGTGAAAGTCTCCAATAGGATCGGGTAGGGCACTAGTATCTCCCAGCGGCTACGCGCCAGCAATTCGAATTCTCGGAGAGCACGCTCGTGGTGTCCATCGCTCTCATCCGCGATGGCGAAAAGGGGCCCAGAGTCGGCGATTACTGTGCGAGTCATCTCTTAATGCCGGCTAGGTACGCGTCGTGCTCTACGCTCACGTCGCTCCGACCACTGCGGCCAACGGGTGTGAGTCTGAGAGGCCGATGAGCTCGCAGAAATCCCCGTTCCCGTAGGTACTCGCGGAGAGCGGCCTGCACCACAGAGGTAAGCGCCGGCGGGTTTTCCTGCGCCTTGCGGTAAGTATCCACCGCCTTCGCCAAATCGTCGGGCAGAGTCATGGTTGCTCGTTTCATCTTGCCAGTATATCACCAGTTGGTGAAGTTGGTGAACATAACAAAATTTAAGTTCATGCGGCGCGAGGCTGTTGCCCAGTACGACGGGCGGACAGCCAAATGCCTGTGCTACCTTACTATCTTTCCGTGGGAGCTCGATGAAAGTCATTTCGGCAATCTTTGTTTCCTCAGTCATCCTGTTTGGCAACCTGCCAACCAGCGTCAGCGGCAATGCGCCAGCGGCCAACGATGCAACTCAACGCATTTTGGGTTTTCGCGACTCCGCTGCCGAGAACGCGGCCGAGGCACGCTTCCTTGCCGTCCCTGACCCCAAGCTGGCGGAAGAGCATTTGCGCACGCTGACTCAGGCGCCGCACATGGCCGGCACTCCCGAGGACAAGGCCACTGCCGACTACGTGGCCCAGAAATTCCGCGAGGCCGGGCTCGACACCGAGATCGTCGAATACAAAGTGTGGATGAACTATCCGTCGGAAATTAGCGTGGATATTACAGCTCCGGCCGGCGTCGAAATGCATGGTCCAACGCGGGAGCACGTGGACGGTGATGCTTACCAGGATGACCCGCGCGTGGTCGTGCCATTCAACGGGATGTCGCCTTCCGGAGACGTCGAAGCCGACGTGGTATACGCCAACTACGGCACGCCGGAAGATTTCGAGAAGCTGGAAAAGCTGAAGGTCGACGTGCGCGGCAAAATTGTGCTGGTGCGTTATGGCCAGAACTTCCGCGGCGTAAAGGTTTTCGTGGCGCAGGAGCACGGCGCAGCGGGCGTAATTATTTATTCCGATCCGTTCGATGACGGCTGGCGGCGAGGCGATAAATATCCTCAAGGACCCTGGCACCCGGATACCGCCGTACAGCGCGGCTCCGTGGGATACATGTTCGAGTTTCCCGGAGATCCGACGACGCCCGGAGTCGCCTCGGTGCCGTCGCTTCCCGAGTCGCAGCGAGTCTCCCCAGAGCAGTCGGCGCAACTGCCCAAGATTCCGGTCACACCACTTTCCTATCATGATGTCCGGCCAATCCTCGAGCGCCTGGGCGGGCCCGACACTCCGCGCGAATGGCAAGGCGCGCTCCCTTTCACTTACCACGTGGGTCCGGGTCCGGTGAAAGTGAAAATGCACCTCAAACAGGATTATCAATTCCGCACGCTGTGGGACGTAATCGGGCGCGCGCGCGGGAGCGAACTGCCGGACGAGTGGGTGGTCTCGGGCAATCATCGCGATGCATGGGTGTATGGCGCAGTCGATCCGAACAGCGGCACCGCCGCCATGCTTGAGACGGTGCATGGAATCGGCGAGTTGTTGAAGTCGGGTTGGAAGCCCAAGCGCACGCTGGTCTTCGGCAGTTGGGATGGCGAAGAAGAAGGCTTGATTGGTTCCACCGAGTGGGTGGAGCAGCACGAGTCTGAGCTGACGACTGCCCCGGCGTATTTCAACGTGGACGTTGCCGTCTCAGGCCCCAAGTTTGGGGCGTCTGCAGTGCCGAGCCTGAAGCAATTTCTGCGCGATATAACCAAAGCCGTGCCGAGTCCGAAGGGCGGTACCGTCTATGAGGCTTGGCAGAAGACGAATCAGGACGACCGCACGAGTCAGGAAGAGCCGACCGCAGTTACCTACAAGCCACCAGCGGCGCAGACGAAGTCCGATGTGCCGGTGGGAGACTTGGGCAGCGGTTCGGACTACACTGCGTTCTTGCAGCATCTGGGAGTGCCTTCAACCGACATTGGATCGACAGGTCCCTACGGCGTGTATCACTCGGTGTTCGACAATTTTGCGTGGTTCAAAAAATTCGGCGATCCGGATTTCGTCTACGAGCAGCAGATGGCGCGCGTCTTCGGACTCGAAGCACTGCGCATCGCCGACACCGATGTGTTGCCCTACGACTACGAGGAGTACGGAAAAGAGATTGCCGCTTATCTAGACGTTGCCAGGAAGAGAGCAGAAGGCAAACTTGGCGATCATGCACTCGATTTCAGCGCGGTAACCTCGGCGGCTCGCCACTTTCAAGAAGCTGGGGCCAAGATCATGTCGAAGCAAAAGAATCCGCCGCGCGAACCGGCCAGGCTGAACCAGGCGCTGCGGGCCGCGGAGCGGGCTCTCCTTGTACCCGAAGGATTGCCGCACCGTCCGTGGTTTCGGCATACGATTTACGCTCCCGGGGAATACACCGGCTACGCTGCGGTCGTGATTCCGGGAGTGAATGAAGCGATCGACAAAGGCGACGCGGATCGGGCGCGACAGCAGTTGTCAGTTCTGGCCTCTGCGCTGGATCGTGCGGCCAAGGTGCTGGAAGGTTATCGGTAGTTGCCACAGACGTAGCGGGAGAACCGTGTTGACTAGTCATCTGACTAGTTATATCATTGGCTTCAAAGAGGCCGATTGTGAGTTCATGGCAGTTACAAGACGCAAAAGCGCGGTTCAGCGAGTTTCTTGATGCAGCGCTGAAGAAAGGTCCCCAAGTGGTAACGCGCCGGGGAGTGGAAGCTGCGGTCCTTGTCCCCATCGAGGAATGGCGACGGATGCAGAGCGCGTCCCGTCCCAGTATCAAACAATTACTCCTGTCTGGTCCCCGCTTTGAGAACATTGTTCCCCCACGCAGAAAGTGGAAGCGCCGGCCGCCCGTGGAGTTCGAGTGACACGGTATCTGCTCGACACAAACATAATCTCGGAAATTCATAAACCGAGGCCTCACGGAGCGGTCGTCGCGTGGTTTGGTGGCCTGCGGGACGAACAGATCTGCCTTTCGGCAGTCACGCTCGGAGAACTGCAGGATGGCATTGAGCGCACACGTCGGCAAGATGCAGCCAAAGCCCGGGCCATTGAGGCATGGGTCGACGAGTTGGAGAACTCGTCGACGGTACTGCCGATGGATGGGCGCTGCTTCCGCGAAACGGCACGCATGATGGTGGGTAAGCAAGAGGACCTTTTCTACGACGTCATGATCGCGGCTACGGCACGCCTGCACCGCCTCACTGTTGCAACGCGGAACGAAAGAGATTTCAAGCATCTAGAGGTCGATCTGATCAACCCGTTCAAATCAAATTAAACCCATGAACACCGCCCACGCCCTGGGACACTTTCTACGCACGCTGCCGGCCTCGGCGGCGGCCACGTTTCTTGCGTTGTTTCCCATCGTTGATCCCTTCGGCGGGATTCCAATCTTCTATAGCTTGACTTCCACATGGCCTGCGAAAGAGCGTCGGCGCACCGCGCTCAAAACGGCGCTTTACGTTTTCGGAATCCTCGTGGTGTTTTTATTCTTTGGCCGCTTTGTACTTTATTTTTTTGGCATCTCCCTGCCCGTGCTGAAAATTGCGGGAGGCCTGATTGTGGCCAACACCGCGTGGGGTATGGTAACTTCCACTGCCCGCATGACGACGGCCGAGACCGACGAGGCCAGCACGAAAGAAGATATTTCGCTGACCCCATTGGCAATGCCGCTGCTTTCGGGCCCGGGCGCGATCGGAGTCGTCATGGCCCTGGCGGCGCACGTGGATAATCGTTCCGCCTATCTCGGCATGGTGATTGGCATCGCCGCAGTGGCTGTATCGGTCTTACTCTTCCTCTTGATGGGAGGCCCGCTAGTGCGGCGCCTCGGGCCCAGTGCCGTCGGTGCAATTAACCGCATTTTTGGCTTCCTGATTCTAGCCATTGCCGTCCAACTGGTATGGGATGGCGTCGCCGACTTCAAGAATTGAACGTGTGGCGCGGGCGCCTCCCTTCGGCAAGCTCAGGGCAAGCCCTGCCCGCGGGGAACTACCACGGAACCTTCCTCCCATCTTCGCCGTATCACCATCAAGCATTTGTACGCCTCGGAGGGTGCTCCATGATCCGAAGATCTCTTGCCGGTTTCACTCGGCTTCAAAATACTCTTCTCTTCTGCCTCTTGTTGGTTCCTTTCTGTACTGCGTCCGACCACTGGGACTATGAAGAAACCCATACTGACGTTCGAGACTTCGCAACTGGCGGCATGCTGCATGTGCGGCTGAGCGTGGGCGACCTGCGTATCATGCGCGGTGAGTCCAACCAGATTCACCTGCGATACACGGTCAAGTCGCGCCGTGAGAGTCATGTGAAGGATGCGAAGGTGGATTTCGAGGTTCGCGGCCACGACGCCAGCATCGACTTCCACGCGCCATCAGGAGGCAATACGCAGTTTGACGTCGAACTCGAAGTGCCGCCGACCACGAACCTCGACGTGCATGAGAAAGTCGGCGACCTTACCGTGGAAGACATCGAAGGCGACAAAGATCTAACCCTCAACGTTGGAGACATTCGCGTAGCCAATGGACAGACGGGCTATCGCCTGGTCCATGCCAGTACCAGCATCGGCGACGTAAACGGCAATGGCTACGGCGAGACCAGCGGATGGCTGGGCAAGACCCTGAAATATCACGGCGACGGCAAGTACGAACTGCATGCGCACGTCTCGGTCGGCGATATCACGCTGCAAGGGAAGTAGTCGCGCGCAAGCTGGGCTGGTCTAACTGCGAAATGCCCCGTGGAAATCTCCTGAAGAAATACTCTGGGAACCGCCCTCGAACGCCGTTCTTGAGGCAGTTTCGTTCCGGGAATTCTGAGTTCTTGGGGTATACCCCCCCGCCCCCATCCCTCTGAAAGCCTTGACTGGCGCGGTGTCTGCAAAAAGTGTCTGCAAAATCTAGATTTCAAAGATCTTAGAGGTCAAAATCTAGACAACAAAGGGCTTACGCCCTCCGTCGCGGCATTTGTCTTACCGCCTCCGCCTTGACCATAATCAGGTTATTTTTTGTGGAGGGCAAGGTTGGATGTCACATGCGACCGGTGAATTTCGTCGATCCACGCTCCGCACGAGCTCCGTGTGTGCGGTGTAGTGGGACCCGCTGTGTTCTCAGGGCTGGCGAAGCACTCAGCTGAAGCTCGGCCCCCGGACGAGGGCGTCCGGTGCTACGTGATTTGTGAGGGTGGCACTGGTTTTACGCCGATTGCTTTTCAGGCGGGGCGTAGGGATTCTGTAACGGTTTTCTCCAGAGCCAGCGATAAGTCCGCCAATCTTGCACCATCCCAGCGCGAAGGGGATTCTGAAGAACGTAGTCGATTTTCGCATCCAGGTCTTCCGACGAGCGTAAGACGCGATCGAATGACTCCTCCTGCCAGACCGCGCCATGGTGGCTAAGACGGCGATTAATAGCATGTGCGGAAGCCCCTTTGATGGCCTTCATGATCTCAACCAGTGAAACGATGAGCCGACGTGTTTCGTCAGTCAGGGGCGTGAGAATCAGGTGAACGTGGTCTGGCATGACTACGGCCACGTGCAGTCGATACTTGGTTTCATGATCGTCGAGGCAGCAGGCGAGAGTGATGTCGCGTGCACGGTCGGAAAGAGTCCAGCGGAACTTCGTGACGAAAGTGATGAAGTGCGGTTTGTAGTCGCGCTGCAAGTGTGGCAGGTTGCGCCGGTAGAAGGTCACGGCATAATTATTCTGTCACAAGCGGCAGATGTGCTATCGGAATCGTATGAGAAATGTGCGTTGGTTCCCGAACAGGAACGCGTAGGGGCGGACGCCCTCGTCCGCCCGGGGTGGAAATATGACGTTTTGTATCCAGGAGGGAACAACTTCCGAGCTAAAGCTCGTCCCCGGACGAGGGCGTCCGGGGCTACGCGATTTGGGAGGGGGATGAGGGCGTTCGGAGTTAGGTGATTTGTGGTTACTTCAGCGAGACTAGCTTCGCTACGAGCTCCGAATAATCTTTCTTCTCGATGCCGTGGACTTGCTTGTTGTACTCGTCCACCTTGGAGGAATAATTCATCGAGCAGAATTTCGGGCCGCACATGGAGCAGAAGGCTGCCTCTTTGTAGTAGTCGTCGGGGAGGGTTTCGTCGTGCATGGAGCGGGCGGTTTCGGGGTCGAGCGAGAGCGCGAACTGTTTCTCCCAATCGAATTTGTAGCGGGCGTAGCTCAGGGCGTCGTCGCGATCGCGGGCGCCGGGGCGTCCGCGGGCGATGTCGGCGGCGTGAGCGGAAATCTTGTAGGCGATGATGCCGTCTTTCACGTCTTTCTCATTTGGTAACCCTAAATGCTCTTTCGGCGTAACGTAGCACAGCATCGCCGCGCCGTACCATCCAATCATGGCCGCGCCGATCGCCGACGTGATGTGGTCGTAGCCGGGAGCGATGTCGGTGACCAGCGGTCCCAGCGTGTAGAACGGCGCCTCGTAGCAGAGCTCGACTTCTTTCTCGACCTGCTCTTTGATCTTGTCCATGGACACGTGGCCAGGGCCTTCGATCATCACCTGCACGTCGTGCTCCCAGGCTTTCTTGGTCAGCTCGCCGAGAGTTTTGAGTTCGGAGAATTGGGCTTCGTCGCTGGCATCGGCGACGCAACCAGGTCTGAGCCCATCGCCCAACGAAAAGCTGACGTCATATTTCTTGAAAATCTTGCAGATGTCGTCGAAGCGTTCGTAGAGGAAATTTTGTTTGTGGTTGTAAGCCATCCACTGGGCAAGAATCGCGCCGCCGCGGCTCACGATTCCGGTGATGCGCTTCGAAATCAGTGGAAGATACTGGATCAGCACGCCGGCGTGGATGGTCATGTAGTCCACGCCTTGCGCGGCCTGCTCTTCGATGACTTCCAGCATCACTTCGGCGTTGAGGTCTTCGACGCGTTTTACGCGCGAGATCGCTTCGTAGATCGGCACGGTGCCGATCGGCACCGGCGAATGCCGCAGAATAGCCTCGCGAATTTCGTGAATGTCGCCGCCGGTGGAAAGGTCCATCACCGTGTCGGCGCCGTAGTGCACCGCGGTGTGCAGCTTCTTGAGCTCTTCTTTTATCTCGGAAGTTACTGCCGAGTTGCCGATGTTGGCGTTGATCTTGCACAGCGACGCCACGCCGATCGCCATCGGCTCCAGCTCAGGATGATTGATGTTGGCCGGGATGATCATGCGTCCACGAGCAACTTCGTCGCGGACCAGTTCGGGCGCGATCTTCTCGCGATGGGCGACGTATCCCATTTCTTCGGTGACGATGCCCTGGCGCGCGTAGTGCATCTGCGAGAAATTTCCGTTGGTGTTTTCCCGCTTGCGGCGGGCGAGCCACTCGGTGCGCGGCTGGGGGACGCTGTAACCGTTACTGCCGTTCGTAGGAGTGCTGTTCGTCGGCGTGCTTCCTGTTGGAGTCATAACAAGGCTATCCTTCATAATTATCTGATGAGCCTTGATTATACGCGTGCGAAAGCCGCGAGCCACGCCGCGAAGACCAGGAAAAGCGCTGGCGGAAACTGCGCTTGCTCAGGTTCGCGAAATTATTGCAGTTGACACTCGGGCATGGTGCATCCTGACGGGGCTTGGGTTCGGATGTTGCCCACCGCGTTGTGGATATGGATGGCCCCCATTGCTGCAGGATACGCCCACCAGAGTTTGCGGATGATCTTATCGCCCGGCAGCCAGGAGTGCGGCTTCTTGATTTCGTAGGCCACGAGCAATTCGAGTGCGTAGAGTGCTGCGTATTTGGCAACCATGTGCTGGTTTGCAGGGACGCTGGTGACCCACGGAGCGCCGGCAGCGAACTCATGGTCGAGCACCAGCTTGCGCGTGGTGAAGCGAAAACTTTCAGCGCCACCGAGCGCACTCATGACGGCGATGAACTTTTTGTCGATGACTCGGGGCGTCGGCTTGTCGGGAAGGACGACCGGTGGAGCGGGATTGAAACTGCCTCCGTCGGCTGCGGCGGTTTCATTGTGCAATTCACCGCGGGTTTCAATGGCCATGGAATTTTGCGCGGCAGCGTGCGCAACAATCAGGAAGATGAGAGCAAGTAAGCGGGTGACCGGCAAATGGAATTCTCCTCGGGCTTATCGTTGCGAGGCCCGGTTACCCTAAGGAAGGCGGCGGACCGCGGGATAGCTGGGCGACTCGAAATGTGCTGAGCCGTACCGTGCAACCTCTGCGCCATTGGAGGAGAACTTGTGTTTCAACGAGATAGGCGTGGTTTTCCCGAATTGGGACGCGTCGCCGCGTGGCATGTGCAAGTGTTTTGACGAGTTCGTCTCTTATTTTTCCAACACGTTTTTCCGACGCGCGCGTCTCTTGTTCATGGAACCGCGGAAGGCATAAAATCGGCGGTTCCATCTTCTTAGAAATCTTTCTTTAGAAGATCGTCACTAGAATAGAGAATTGCGCAGTGAGAGTTCGCGCTCAGGAGATTGCATTATGCGCTGGTTCCGTTTGCTGCTTGTGCTTGTGATCTGCGCCCCCCTCTACGGCTTGGGTCAAACTTCTTCCTCTACCAAGCCCGCTCCCGGTTTCAGCCTCGACACCATCGACAAGACCATCGATCCCTGCGTGGACTTTTACCAGTATGCCTGCGGCAACTGGATCAAGAACTCGGAGATCCCGCCTGACCAGTCGCAGTGGGTCAGCTTCGTGGAACTCCACGAACGCAATCTCGATATTGAGCGCGGCATTTTGGAGAAGGCTGCGGCGGGAGGAGCAAGTCGCAACGGCGTCGATCAGAGAATCGGCGATCTCTACGGTTCATGCATCGATGAGAAAGCGGTGAACGCCAAGGGCATTGGAGCGGTTAAGCCAGAGCTTGACCGAGTCGCGGCGGTGCAAGATAAGGGCACGCTGATCGACGAGCTCGCGCACCTGGACGTGGTGGGGGCCGGTTCGCTGTTCAATTTCTATTCAGCCTCTGACCTGCACAACGCCGACCAGGTCATCGCATACATAGACCAGGGCGGCCTCACGCTGCCTGACCGCGACTACTACATCAAGGACGACAATCCAAAGATGAAGGAGATGCGGCAACACCTGGTGGAGTATGTTACGCAATCGTTTACGCTGGCAGGACAGACGCCGCAGCAGGCTGCCGACTCGGCGCAAACTGTGCTCCGTATCGAGACCGCTTTGGCCAAAGCATCAATGGACCGCACCGCGCGCCGTGACCCCAAGAACCGTGATCACAAGATGAGCCGCGACCAGGCGGTGGCGCTCGGTCCTAATTTTTATCTGAACCGCTACTTCACGGCGGTGGGTGCGCCCAATTTCTCCCAGCTGAATGTCACGAATCCCGACTTCTTCAAGCAAGTGAACGCAGTACTGGATTCGGAATCTCTGGACTCGTTAAAGACGTACGTCAGTTGGCACGCGCTGAACGCCGCGGCCCCATGGCTTTCTCAGCCTTTTGTCGACGCCAATTTTAAGTTCCAGCAGAATCTTACCGGCCAGAAGGAAATTCCAGCGCGCTGGAAGCGATGTGTCAACCTTACCGATCGCGAATTGGGTGAGGCCCTCGGGCAAAGATATGTGGACGTAACCTTCGGACCGGAAGGCAAGCAGCGCATGCTCAAGATGGTAGACGCTCTCGAGAAGTCTTTGGCTGAAGACATTCACGATCTCTCCTGGATGAGCGACGAGACCAAGAAGCAGGCCAAAGTAAAGCTCGATGCCATTCGCAACAAGATCGGCTATCCCGATGTGTATCGCGACTACACCTCCGTCGTGATCAAGCCCGACGATCTGCTGGGCAACATCGCTCAGGCGAACACATTTGAATCGAAGCGCGAAATCGCCAAGATCGACAAGCCGCTCGACCGCAAGGAGTGGGGCATGACTCCTCCGACGGTGAATGCGTACTATAGCGGCTCGTTCAACGAGATCGTGTTTCCCGCGGGCATTCTGCAGCCGCCTTTCTTCGACAAGGCTATGGACGACGCCGTCAACTTTGGCGGCATAGGCCTGGTCATCGGCCACGAACTCACCCACGGCTTCGACGATCAGGGACGGAAGTTCGATCCGCAGGGCAACCTGCACGACTGGTGGACCGAACAGGATGGCAAGGAATTCGAAAAGCGCGCCGCTTGCGTGGCTGACGAATACTCGAAATTCGTTGCGGTGGACGATCTGAAGCTGAATGGCAAACTGACCTTGGGCGAGAACACCGCCGACAACGGTGGCGCGCGTGTCGCGCTAATGGCACTCGAGCACATGATCGCCGATGACAAGACCGGAAAGGAAGGGCAGAAGATCGATGGCTACACGCCGGAGCAGCGTTACTTTCTAGGATTCGCGCGAGTGTGGTGCGAGAAGCGGCGTCCTGAGGTAGCCCGCGTGCGAGTACTCACCGATCCCCACTCACCTGGAAAGTACCGGGTCGACGGAGTAGTGCAGAACATGCCGGAGTTCCAGAAGGCATGGGGCTGCAAAGCGGGGCAGCCCATGGTGGCGGAGAACGCCTGCCACGTTTGGTAGAAAAGCTGGCAATAAATAATGTACGGACATCCGGAACGAAGATGTGGGGACAGCTGCCCTCGGCTGTCCCGCTACTGCCCTCGCGGTTGAAAACTGTTTTTAAAAGGTGCCGGTTCCAGCCGCACCGTTAGCTTTTGTTATTTCGGTCCCCCAAGCGAACGCCGAGCCAACTCCATTTCAATACCTTCCGGCAATACTCCCGTTCCCGCTTGCGTCGTCTTTGGTTGAGTCGTCAGCAGGGTCACACCCACGATGCTGGCCGTGCGCGCCGCATCCAAAACCTTCACCACGCAGGCGTAAGGCGCCCTTGCGTCGGCCTTGATATAAAGATTCTGTGTGCGAGACGGGCGACCCTTAAGCTTTTCCGCCAGCGAATCGGGCGTGACCGAATCGATTCCGAAATAGAGTATGCCGGTGTCGGTCACAATTGCACCGCTCCATACGCCTCAGGACTTTTTTGAACTCCGTCTGCCCTGTTCCGTTTCTGCCGACAAGTCTGTGACATACAAATGACTGCGAAATGACTTGAGCGTGACCTCGCGCTGACAAGCGGCGCCAATGCATGCCTTACGCTACGGCAATCGGGCAAGAACAACCCCTGCAACCTGATTTTGAAATTGATGTGAGAGCTCGCCTCCGCGAGCCGGCTGGTCCCGTTGCGTTCGGGCCGATGGCTCGGGAGCAAGCAGGGAGAAGCTATGACAAAACTTTCTTTGTACATCACCGTCCTCGCGCTGCTGGCGGGAGGGTCGGCCACGCTACAGGCCATCTTGCACAATGCTCAGCCCACCGCACGGATCGAGGCCGATGCTAGCCGCGACGCCAACGCCGCATTTCGTGACGGACTGTATCTCGGGAGACTGGCGGCGAAACAAGGCAGTCCGATTCGCGTGGCCAGCGGCCGATGGGCGACGGACAGTGATCGCACTTTGTTCGCCGCCGGATACCGGCGGGGCTACCACGAGTCTCTTGCCAGCAGCGCCGCGAACGGCATTGCCCGGCATTCAGACTAAGCCCGCGCGCCTGCTGCACAACGTCGGTCTTTACAAAACAAACGAGAATTTTGAATTGAGGTGTAGCTATATGAGAACGAAGAAACTAGTTTTAATAACGGCTGTGGTCTTTTCAATTTGCATTTCTACCCAGCAGGCGGTCAAGGCTGGTGGCCCTCTCCCGATCAATGTGAGCAGCACAGCTTCCGTGAAAGGAGTCGCACGCTTTGAAGGCACAGCCCCGAAGGGAAAGCCTATCAGCATGGCTGCGGATCCGAGTTGCGCGAAACAGCATCCCTCCCCCGTATTTTCGCAAGAAGTCATCACCGACTCGAAAGGCGAACTGGAGAATGTGATCGTTTTTGTTTCTGACGGCTTGGGCGATCGGACGTTTGATCCGCCCAGCCAGCCCACCGTCATCAACCAGAAGGGCTGCATTTACGAGCCGCACGTGCTGGCCGTGCGGGCAAACCAGCGACTGCAGGTGGTGAATGAAGACCCAACTTCGCACAACATCCATCCCACCCCGGCGAACAATCGGGAGTGGAACAAAGCTGAACCACCGGGGTCGCGGGTTGAGGATTCGTTTTCGCGGGAGGAAATTGCGATTCCGGTGAAGTGCAACGTTCATCCCTGGATGCGGAGTTACGTGGCCGTTTTCAAGCATCCGTATTTCGCGGTGACGGGTAAGGACGGTAGCTTCGATCTGAGCAATCTGCCGCCTGGCACTTACACCATTAAGGCGTGGCACGAAAAACTGGGCACCTCCACGCAGACGGTTACGATCGGAGCCAACGAGACCAAGGAGATCAGTTTTGTCTTCAAAAGTATGTAGTGCGCTTCAGGGCTTCCCGTGGATCTGGAAGCCCTTGCGGCGTTGTTCGCTGTAGCGGTGCAGCGCGTCGAGGATGATGGGGTATGCCTCACCTGGGGGGCGTATCTCATCTACCTCGACGGCCTTGCCCTCGAGTAGCTTGTAATCCTGAAAGAATCGACGCAGCATGATCAACCGATGCGGCGGCATTTCCGCGGCCGCCTGGTAGGAGTTGAACTCTGGATCTTCGGTAGCGACGGCAATGATCTTATGATCCTGCTTGCCGGCGTCGATCATGGTCATCAATCCAATCGCGCGGCTGTGAATGATGGTGAGCGGCACGACCGTTTCCTGGCAGAGCACGAGGACATCGAGCGGATCATCGTCTTCCGCAAGCGTCTGCGGGATGAAACCATAGTTCGCGGGATAGTAGACAGCGGAATATAGGACTCGGTCGAGCTTGATGAGACCGCTGGCTTTGTCCAGTTCGTACTTCACGCTCGATCCGAATGGGATCTCGACCACGCAATCGAATTCGTGCGGTAGCTTGTCGCCGGGAGTTACGTCGTGCCAGGGATGGATCATCGGGGGTGTGGTATCGCTCTCATTCTAGTTGAGTTCAGCTTTCGGCTCTTAGCTCTTGGCTCTTAGCTCTTAGCTCTCAGAACAGAGGCGGTTGTGGATTTTCTGGTGTAAATATTCTTCGGGCGACAGAGATGTGAAGTGAGAATTTCGTTCGTTTTGGGGTATGACCCCCTCCCCCCTGATCTATTGCAATCATCGTGGTAGCGGGAATTCATGAAAAAATCTTAGAGCCCCAATAACTTGCGGGCAAAATCTTGTGCTTAAAAGACTTCCGGGCCGCGTTTTTCTAAATCGATATACCGGCTGCCTTCACGATGATGGACTGGTTTTTAGTGGGGTGCAAGGTCAGATGTCACACGCTGGATGTGGATTCCACGAGAAGGCGACGCATTTCACTCGTGCCACTCTCGCAGAGCTGCGAGAAATGGGGCGTGGAGCGACAGGTCACAATGGTTAAGACCTGCCGGGTCTGTGAAAAAATCGACTCCCCGTATTCTAAGGTTGAGACCTGCTTGCCGCTCTTTGAAGATATTGATCAGCGCTTATCCGCAGCCGTGGACATTAGCAGTTTGCTGAAAAAGTGGTATTGCAGTCTGAGAGCAACCTCAGCGGCTAAAGCCGGATTGATTTTGTGGCACTTACGGCGCGGCTTGAAGCCGCGCCCTTTCAAAACAAAATCAAAACCTGAGTTTTTCCGCAGCGGCTTGAAGCCGCGCCCTTTCAAAACAAAACCAAAACTGGAGTTTTTCAGCAAACTGTTGAAGCCGCGCCCTTTCAAAACAAAATCAAAACTGGAGTTTTTTCAGCAAACTGTTAGAGCATCTCGAGTTGGTGGCAGCTTAGGCTTTTTGCGCTTCGCGTTTTAACGCGCGATCCAGCGTTTGGTCGAGACCGGCCTTCGCCTTTTCGTATTCGGCTTGGGAGATTTGGCCCTGCTTGCGTTCGACTTCAATCTGGAAAAGTTCCTCCCTGATTCCTTCCATCAGAGTGGAAGTGTGTCGTGCATCGTGTGCGCGCGTGGTTTCCAAAATACCAGCTGGTGCGGGTTCGTATGCCTCTCCTTTTTGCATGGCAGTTCGCAAGGAAGGGTTACCCATTTGGCGCCTGAAAGCACGTCTTGCTGTGGACTGTTGCCGCGATGCTACGAATACGCCGCCGATTAACAGGACTGCGGCAGAGCCACCCAGAATCCACCACCGATACTTTTGCAGAGTATTCGGAGCATCGATTGGCGGACCCAACGCGCCGCCAGGACGGTTGTTGGACTCCGCGCGTGGAGCGCTGACAGCGGCGTTCTCCTCGCCCTCGGGCGAGCGTTGCATACCGTTCTGCTGGCTGGTTTCGAGCGTGCCTTCGCCGGAGATGCTAAACGCAAGATCCTGCCCGCTTCTAGTATTTGCCGCCACCCGCACGCTGGCTTCGGTCTGGTTCGGATAGTTCCTTAATTTGTAGCCTGTCGAGCCAGCGGCCGCGTGGAACTGCAACGCCTTCGGCAATATGACGACGAAGCTCTGCAAGGGGTAAATCGACTTGGGATCGAGATTCGCACTACCACTATAAGGAAGCTGGTAGGCCACCTCGAAGTGCGTGAACCCCGGCCGCAGCGGAAAGGTGAAGGAGTAACGATTCTTCTCGCGCTCGGGTACGGGAGCGGACTTCACGGGATTGCCATTTTCGCTGGTAGCCGTAGCGGAATCGCCGATGATGTGTGCATGGTCGGGAACATAGAACTCAAGATTGCGCTCATTCATCTGGGTGCGCGGAGGATTGGATGTATTCCGCACTCCGAAATCACGGGTCACTAAAATGTGACCTTGCGCCTTCTGGATGCGCATGATATCTACGACAACCTGGATCCCATCAACTCGTTTTGCGACATCGCAAACCTCGATGGCTACCGACGTCGTTCCCGGAAGCGCTACGCGATGATAAGTCACGCCCTGATGGATTGCGCGAACCAGGTGCGGTTCCTGCGGGTCGTCGAGTTTGAGACTGAACTGGCCCGCGGCGTCAGTCCTGGTGCGGCCCAATTCTTCCATGCCTCGGCCTAGCTTGAAGAGGACGACTTCGTCTCCAGCGGACGGCTTTGCGGTCGTCGAATTTTTCAGTTTTCCGGTCAGAGTCTGAGCGGCGGCGAAAGAGGTCAGCAGGAGCATGACGAGTGCGACACGGACACTCGCGGCGCGCTTATTGCTTGCCGCGGTTGGCGCTGGCGGCGCAGTTGGTCGCCCGGTGAGCAAGAGCGCGAAACTTCCGATTTGCGCCATATGATCCTCCCAGTTTGCAGAGCGTTAACGTTGGAGAGTTTTTCCCTCGGGCCGTCTGAGCCCGTCGCGGGTCCGTGCCCTATTTGTTTGCGCTCATCCAATTGCTCGGTCGTGTGGTGAACTGGTTCACAGCGCTCGGTGCCGGATCAACATTGCCGTTGGCCTGCTCTGAGGACACTTTGTAGTAATACGTGGTCTCGGGCTCCAGATAGGGCATTCGCACCCGAAAGACCATCTCACTGTGACTTGGGTTGATTCGGGTGGGAGACTCTGCCGTCAAATCAAGGTGATTGGGATCTTTTCCATAGTGCACGATGGCGCGATGCAGAATCGTGCCGCCCGGATTTTGTGTAGTCCAACTTATGAAAGCTAACGTGTCGGTGACGGATTCGACCGTTGGACTGGCGCTGACTTGCCCAGGGCTCGAACCCTCACCCGCAAACGCTAGTCGTGTTTGCGCAACCACTAAGCCGATGGCCATAACTCCGATCGCGATCGTGAGGCGAGATCCATTTACTTTGATCATATTCAAAACCTCCCTTGAGCCTTGCCGGGGCGCGGTACATTCATTGAATAAACAGTAAGAATCGTGGAGCGGACTACAGGGTCCGCCCCACGCGGATCGCGAACGTTTAGTTAAGGCTTGAAACCGTCCACGAGAGTTTTCAAGAAGGCAACAATGTCGTCTTCTTCCTCCGGTGTTAAGCCGAGCTTGCCAATGGTTGTGTTTAGATTGTTGGGATCTTCCGGCATCGGCCAACAGGTCACCTTTTCGACGGTTCCCTTCGGACAGTTGCCAGACAACACGGGATAGGGGTAAACATCGCGCGTGTTGTAGAAGTGGACTACCTCTTTCAAGCTCGTGAGATAGCCGTTATGCATGTAAGCTTTCACGAAGCTAGGGTACGGCTTCATTGCCGCGTCGCGCGCCGTCGAGGTTTGGAATTTGCCCTCGAATTGCGGGAACAGATTGCCCCAGCTCAAGTTAGGAGGAGCTCCATAGTAGCCGTCGAGGAATAGTCCCATTCCAAAGTCGACGAAACCGAAGCCGAGTGGGTTGGCGGTAAATCCCCATTGGTCCGGAGTGTCCTCCGAATACCAGGGGAGCTTTACGTTCTTGGGGAGACCGATGTTGTTGTAGGTTGTGTCTGTGAACAGAGGCTGAACGCTTGCGGCCTGGCCGGTATCGCTTCCGCCCAGCAGGGTGCTTGACCTGCCATCGAGATGGCAGGTGTTGCAGCTGCCTTTGCCGCGAAACAGGTCATACCCGTTCTGCTCTTGCGCGGTGAGGGTTGCCTTCCCCGCCAGGAAGTAATCGAATTTCGAGGTGAAGGGACTGACGGCGTCGGAGGACTCATAAGAAGCAATGGCCTGAGCGAATTCGTCGAAATCCTTGTTAGCGAGAGTGCGATCGGAGGTGCTGAGCTGAAGCGGAGTGGGGTTTCCATTAAGCACAGCAGCACCTGCCGGTGTGCTGCATATGGTTGCGACGTCGGAAGGCCAATTAAGTTCCAGGGAACCGACGCCGAAGACCTGCTCAAAGAAAAACTTATAGTTGCTCCGGGAGAGCTTCCACACCACGCAAGCAGGATCTGGATTGGCCATTTCCTGGGTATCCAATGGCGGGCCTTGTGCCTGATTAGCCGCGGCATTCTGCAGCTTGTATCCCGTTGCACGGCCATCCCAGAAGTTGCCGCCGTAGAAGTCGGCTTGACTTTTGTTGTAATGGAGAGGCGGAAAGTAAGAGGCGTAAACGTAGCTCTGCGGGTTGCGCTTCGCAATCCGGTAATTAGGGTAGGCCCCGTGTACTGTGATGGGAACCGATCCCGGGTTCGATCCACCGGTGAATACGCTCAAGATCGATACGCCGTTTGCATAACCTGCCGCAGGGTCGTGGCAATAGCTGCAGGCAAGATTTTTATTCACGGACAGTTTGGGATCGAAGATCTCAAGCTTGCCCAGAGTCTCGACTTGATGGTAGGGATCCAGTTTGCCTGACTTCGCCGCGGCCAGAGCCTGAGCTTCGAGCATGGCTTCCTCTGCCCGAATTCTCTTTGCGTCTGGATCGTTCGCAACGATGCATTGAAGGTTAAGTCTTTGGCCGGACATTATGCATTGCTGATCGGCCGGCGGAATCTGAAAATCAGCTGGAAGTTGAAAATTGAGTGGGGGTGGCGGAGTCCCCTGTGCCGATGCACCTGGGACTACCATTAGAATGGCGAGCGCAGTTAAGCCCGCTATTGAAAGCAACGAGAATGGTTCTGACAACTTCATGCGACTCACGGTTCCTCCTTGACTTCATGTTCGCGGTGTTTCATGGTGCTCAGCGAAGAGCATGCCAAGTACCACGATTTTCCACGCTGGTTTTCTCGCGCGCACATGGTTGGCGCTGGAGATGGCGAGATAGAGTTGTTTGGAGAAGGCGGATGTTTGTACCGGCAGGAATAGGGAAAGTACGGCGCTGAACTGGCATTTTGTGTTTTTGCGGAAGCGCCTCTGGAAAGCGTTAACGCACCTAGCGCTAGCAAGCCAGCAGCGACAGCAGTATCAGGGTTGTCCGGATTACTGTTCCTTGAGGCGCGGTTCCCTCCTCATGAAATAAAGCGATGCGAGAACGCTTGCCGCCTGTCAAGCAAGAAAAGGGCCAGTTTCTAAGAGCCGACCAAGATGGATTTCCGTTGTGCGCAAAGGGCTTGGGAGCGCGGTAATCAAGAGGCTCGCGAACCACTGGTGACAATAGAATGACGTGGACATGACACGCGTCGAAATAGTGACACTCTCTTCGCAGTCGACCGAGAGGTATGCGCACAGCGGAGCCGGCAGATCGTCCAGAATTTTCCACGCCGGGAGTTTCTAATAGTGAAATCCCATTCCCGATGAATGGATTTCTGGAAGGCAGGGCCATCTGGCTCGTCAGGTGCAGACGCCGTTGCATCGTACGTTTGGCATTAAGCCGCATCGAAGGCGCCTGGCACTCGAGTTTTCGGAAGAGATTACGTGGAATTGCCACTCACTGATGTTGATTCCGGGCGGGGTGGCGCGTAAAGTTAGGATTGAACGGGCAGAGCTCGGTCGGAAATTTTATGTCCAGCCAAGGTAAGACCTATCTCAAATTCGGCGCGGCCACGGTTGTGATTCTTCTGCTGCTTGGTTATCTCGCGTACACCGGCGTGCAGGACAGCAAGAGCTACTACGTTACGATCAGCGAACTGCATAAGCTGGGCGATGGCGCCTTCACCAAGCGGCTGCGAGTTGCGGGAAATGTGCAGCCGGGCTCGATCAGGCGCACTGGGACGCACGTTCAGTTTGTGCTGGTGGAACAGGATCAGTTGCTCTCGGTGGACTATACCGGGGCTGACGCGCCTCCCGATACTTTCAAGGACGACTCGCAAGCGCTCGCCGACGGCAGCTTTGGACACGATGGCGTCTTCCACGCTAAGGCTCTGCAGGCCAAGTGCGCATCGAAGTATGCGCCAAAACAGCCGGGCAACCAGATGCAAGCCGAGCCGGCTAAGAGCGTGACGCAGGTGCAACCGCAATCGAGTGGGATCGCGAACTAGCGTAGGTGGCGGTAAAAGGTTGTCGCCACTTGAAGGTATCGGGAGCCGCCGCCGATTAGTTGCTAAGCAGCCTGCTGATCACTCCCCGAGTTTCGGCTGCCAACTAAGTCTTGCCGGAGCCTCTCCATTTGTGCCGCCGCTTCTTTCATCTGCTCCGCATATTCGTGTCCCTGCCGTGGAAGAAAGCCTCCGTAATTCTCCAGCAGCAAGCGGGAGTTTGTATTCATGGCGGTGATGTTGGAACGTGCCTCGCCGGAAAGAGCCAAGGTTAGCTTTTCCAGCTGCAAATCCCGCACGGCCAGCTGTTGTCTGCTTTGGGCGGCTTCTTCTCCCAGCAGTCGCGCATGATAGCGGATCAGCGCGAACAGGCATGCTGCCAGCACAAACAGGCCGGAATTAGCGAGGATGGTTACCGACAATACCTTCTTCAGTGCGGCAATCCTCTCTCCGTCGAATCTCGCGAAATTGCTGGTCTCCGCTGAGGAAAGCGAAGACATAATGCGGCGAACCTCATTCATGTAGTCGTTACCTTCATTTGTATTCACGAGCATGAATGAGCGATGGCGGTAACCATGTTGCCGCAAAGAGATAGAGCGCTCCATCTCAGCCTGCTTTGATTTAGCTAAAGACTCCACCTGCGACTCCAGTGATTGTTCGCGCGGTGGACGATTCGCGAGCCTTACACGAAGGCCGGCCAAATCTGTCTCGATCCTGCCCCTCGCGTCGGTGTAGGGCTGCAAGTAGGTAGAGTCCCCGGTCAGCAGGTATCCGCGTTGACCTGTTTCCATATCGGTCAAGTCTTTCAAAATACCGGAGAGGCCGGCTTGGATCGCGGTACTCTCCAGAGTGAGCGCCGCAATTTTCTGCATCCGTTTTAAATGGTTGACGGCAAGGTAGGCATTCCATGCCATGAGAGCGAGTAGCGCGGGGACTGCGATTTGCAGAGTAATTTTTCGAATCATCCGATTCTGCCCCTTCACGTAATGTTCAGAACACCCTCAGTCGTGATGCGACTGGCTTTGCTAATCTTTTCCGCAACCTTGACGGCTGCGTTGCTGCTGTGGACCGGTCCCTCGGCTGACATAACAGAACTGGCGGCCAGGGTGAAAAGCACAGCATCCTCTTGCCTGTCGAAGTAAAGCACTACTTGATTCGCTGCCATGTGCGTAGCTCCTACTCATTGTTATCAGGAATGATAGGCCGATTCAGCACAATAACGAGGGTATCTCTCTTGGTGCGCTTTTTGCACGGCAATCCTAAGCTTCATGCCCCGCTCGGCTACGCTGCATTTTGCAAAAAGTCGGGAAAATCCATAGATTCTTTGCTGTGCTCGGGACCAGACAAATTTTTGCGGTTAGCTACTCCTCGTGACGAATCCGCCCACAGCGCCTGTCGCCGCCTCCGTGATTGCCGTCGAGGGACTCATCAAGCAGTTCGGCCGGTTCGCCGCATTGCGCGGGGTGAATGCGGAGTTTGACGCGGGCAAGTTTCACGTCATTCTCGGCGACAACGGAGCAGGGAAGACGACTCTGTTGCGCGCGCTGGCAGGGTTGGCACATCCCACTCGTGGGACGATATTTATCCTGGGGAAGAATCCGCACGATGCCTGCAGTGAGATCGGTTACATGGCGCATCCGTCGCTGCTTTACGACGAGATGAGTGGGATGGAAAACCTGCGCTACTTCGCGCGGCTTTACGGCATTGCGGGCGACGGCCGCTGCGAGCAGGTGATTCGCTCCGTGGGACTTGATCCTGAGTTGACGCGGCCGGTCGGGCAGTACTCGCAAGGCATGCGGCAGCGCATGTCACTGGCGCGGGCGATTTTGCATGATCCGAAGATTCTGCTGCTGGATGAGCCGTTCTCGAACGTGGATGTGCACTCGGCGCGGGAGATGGTCGGCTTGCTGAAGACCATGCGCGACGCAGACAAGACTATTTTCGTAGTGACGCACCAGGCTGCGCTGCTGGAAGGCGTCGCGGACGAATTTGTATGGATGCGGGGCGGACAGATCGTGGATCGAACACGAAGCCTTACGCGAGTGGAGGAATCGTGAAATCGTTTTGGTCGATCACGCTCGCCACGCTGAGCAAAGACATCCGGCTGGAGTGGCGCTCCAAGGACGCGCTCAATGCAATGCTGTTTTTCTCTCTGCTGGTGGTTGTGATCTTTAGTTTTTCTTTCGATCCAAATGCGGAGGAGTCGCGGCAAATCGCGGGCGGGCTGGTTTGGGTTGCGTTTCTGTTCTCGGCGGTGGTGGCACTGAACCAGACATGGGCGCGGGAATTGCGTAATCAGGTGCTTGACGCTTATCGTGTGTCCCCGGCTCCGGCCAATTCCTTATTTATTGCCAAAGCGATGGGCAACTTTCTTCTGGTGAGCCTGCTGGAGGCGCTGATGGCTCCGCTATTCACCATCTTTTACAACCTGCGCGTGCTTGGTCCCGGGTGGCAATTGATTCCGGTTGCGGTGCTGGGAACGTGGGCGCTGGTAGTGAATGGGACCTTCTTTGCGGCGGTATCGCTGCGTACCCGCAGCCGCGAGATCATGCTCCCATTATTGTTGTTTCCGATTTCAATTCCAGCCATCCAATCCATGGTGGAGGCAACGCGCATTATTCTCACCGGGGACGGCTCCGCGCGCTTCTGGATCGTGTTGCTTCTCACCTATGATGTGGTGTTTACTACTGCCTGTCTGGGTTTGTTCGAGACAGTGTTGCAGGCGGAATGAAGCGACTCTTCCCCATCCTCGCAGTTCTGACGGCGCTGCTGCTGACTTATGCACTGTACCAGGCGCTGGTCGTTGCTCCTACTGAGCGGACGATGGGTGACGTGCAGCGAATTTTCTACTATCACGTGCCTTCGGCGTGGACCGCGTTTCTGCTTTTCTTCGTAAATCTGGTGGCTTCGGTGGTCTACCTGGTCTGGCGCAATCCCAAAGCGGATGCTTTGGCAGTGGTTGCTGCCGAGGTGGGCGTAATTTTTTGCACGGTTGTGCTGGTCACGGGTCCGATCTGGGCGCGCCCGGTATGGGGCATCTGGTGGACCTGGGACGTGCGTCTTACTACGACCCTGGTTCTGTGGCTGATTTATGTGAGCTACCTTGTTCTGCGGCGCTTTTCTGACAGCTCGCAGACTCCTAAACTGGCAGCTGTACTTGCCATCTTTGGCGCGCTCGATGTGCCGCTGGTTTATTTTTCCATCTGGTTTTTCCGCACGCAGCATCCGCAGCCGGTGATTGGCGGTGGAGGCTCGATTGATCCCCGCATGCTGCACGTGCTTCTAATCAACTGGCTCGCCTTTTCCTGCTTTGCAGTGCTGGTCTGCTGGTGGCGTTATCGTCTGGAGCGGTTACAGCGCGAGGTGGAAGAGGCCCAGGCTCTTGAGTCGTTACTGGGACCTGGCGGAGTGCCGTCGCAATCCGCAAGGGTTAAAGCTCCGTTGGGCCGGGGTCCTCAATGAACTCAGCAAATTCCATCAAATTCCTATACGCCGCCTACATTGCCACCTGGCTTATTCACGCTCTATATCTCGGAAGCCTGGTTCGCCGCTATGGCCGGTTGCGCCAGCAGATGAAAGACCTGCGGAAATAACCGGCGTCCGGCGTCCGGCTCTCGGCAACTAGATGCACTCCGCCAAAATCCGGGAGGTAAACGCCGGATTCGAACGGCGGATGCCGCGTCTCAATTCGTCGCTTTCCACTCTTTTTGCAGCGCGCTGAGGAAGTCTGGACTGCCGTTCGATCGCAGGAACTCGTAGTCCTCGATCATGGCGGCGGTACCGATGCGCAAAGAAGGCAGAGGTGACTCCACGCGGATCACGCGAGCGGCGAAGCGAACCCGCACCGCGTCCGTAAGGGTTATGTGAGGAGGGAAGGTGAGAGTCACTTCGAGACGCGTCCCCGAGGCGACGGCCCGATCGAGATAAAAGAAGACTCCGCGCGCGCTGACGTTCTGGGTCTCGGTGTGGAATTCGCCGGCGCCGTCCAGTCGAACTGTCGCTGGCAAGCGCATATCGAAGCGCCGCATCGTCCGCCGTTCCTGGGGGTCCGGTTGCATGTTGAGAGTATTCTTCGAAATCATCTGGTCCATAGAAAACAATCTCTTGCTACTGCAACTCGTGCCTAGGAGAACTCAGACCTGGCTCGGCGGCTCTGCTAAAGCAGATTCTGTAGCCTAAATGTATAGACTTATGAATGGTTTGCAAGCGCAAAAAGCCAGCGCGAACTGACTCGGTTAATGCTTTGCAAGCCGTGAAGCGTGAAACGACTGCCGGTCTCAATCCTGGGAGGACGCATTTTCAGTGCGCAGGGGTCTTACGCTCTTTGAGCAATCCCTCTGCCATCCTGGGTTCCATGGACTGTGGAGTTCTTGGCCGAGAATCGGCAGCTTTCGGTGGACACTCACTGGGCTTGCTACCCCGCACCCACACCTCCGCGCAACGCTTTGCAGCACGCGTCGACATAAAGGTGCACCATGAAATTTTGTTCATGCCACTTTCGTGCCACGCTCGGCATCTTTCCGGGCGACTCGACGCATCTGACGAGGATTGAAGGGGCGAAAGCGGGCGGAGCCTCGCTTGACAGTCTATCCGTCAGATGTTTAAGTAGTTATTTATTTTTTCCGCCAGTTTAAATGACAAGCAAGCCGCAGGCAGGTTCTACGGCGCGGGGCAGAACTGACCCGTGCGTCGTTTCTATTCTCTCCACTTGATCGGAACAAATCGGAGGAACGCGTGAAAGTAAATTGCCGTTGGTCGGGAACAAATTTGCAACGAGTCCGTGTCCTTGGTGCGGGAGTCGTGCTGCTCGCAGCCGGGTGCTCGGTTCTCCTGTGGGGTTCCCGTCCACGCCAGTCGGCCCAGAATGTTCCTTCGATGATTTCGGGACTCGGAACAGATGTTTCCCCGATCAACTCAATCGTAGCTTCGGCGCACGACTCAAATCTGCCGTCGGTCACGAGTTTCAGCCATTTGCCGCTGATGTTCGAGCCTAACGTTGGACAGGCCGACCCCAGTGTGAAATTTCTCGCGCGTGGCGCTGGATATAGCCTTTTTCTCAACTCCGAGGGCGCGGTGCTCGCATTACAACACGGGCATGATGCGGCTCACACGGGACAAAATGTCGAAATTGTTGCCATGAAGCTGGTGGGCGCCGATTTCGGCGCCAGCGTTCGCGGAACTGACAATCTGCATGGCAAGAGCAATTATTTCCTGGGCAATGATCCCACGAAGTGGCTGCACAATGTTTCTCAGTTCGCCCGGGTGCAATACGAGAATGTCTATCCCGGAATCAACCTGGTGTTCTATGGGAATCAGGGAAGGTTGGAATACGACTTTCAAGTCGCGCCGGGGGCTGATCCTGGTCAGGCGGAACTGGAATTCGACGGATCAATTCCGGTTGAACTGAGCAATGGGAATCTCATCCTAAAAGGCGACACGGATGGTGTTCGCTTCGAAGCTCCACGCGTCTACCAGCAGGTAGCTGGTCACAAGCAGTTCGTGGAAGGCCGCTTCGTGATGCGCGCCGCAAATCGGGTGGGATTCGAAATTGGCGCATATGATCACAGTCGTGCACTGACCATCGACCCAGTGCTGAGCAGCGGATTTTCTACTTACTTCGGCGGAAGCGGCAATGAAACTTC
>Ga0209488_10000572_pt1 | contig 31313 bp, 39 predicted proteins | sample Rivendell_Oct201_8_FD_188349 | JGI IMG/M metagenome (GOLD analysis project Ga0209488, IMG submission 188349) | Vadose zone soil microbial communities from the Eel River Critical Zone Observatory, Northern California, USA -... | ecosystem: Environmental > Terrestrial > Soil > Vadose zone >...
GACCAATAAACACCGCTACGTGATTGCGACGCAGTCCCACCCTCTTCGCGTTACCCTCCGCGCCATACCCGGTGTGCCCATCGTGCACGTCAATCGTTCGGTCATGGTTCTGGGACCAGCCAGCGACGTTACACTCCAGTTCAAGCAGCGCGTACGTTACCTTACCGGTTCTATTATCCACATTCTCAGCCGATTTTTACTCCCCTATGCCTCACCTTTCAGGTCGAGCAGGAAGCACTCGGGCCGTCCACGTCAGAAAAGGCCATGCTCAGTGCAGCTACACCTCAGGTAGAACCTGTCGTAAAGAGGAAGAAAGGCCCGAAGGGCCCAAATCCCCTCAGTGTGAAAAAGAAGGCGCCGCCGAAGCACGCAGTACAAGAAACAAAGAAGACGAGAGTTGCTGCTACTCCTAGGGTTGAGGAGGTTGAGATTGCAAACAAGAGAAAGCGACTGGAAGTGGATGACGGTGGTGGAGTATCTGTAGAAATGACACCCAAACCAAAGCGGAGGCGAAGACACAAGACCGCTACTCGACCAGAGATGGATGGATGACATGCTTTGCTTTTGTGTCACTCGACTTAGGCCAGATGATGATATGAATTGAGTTAACTACGCGACAAAGACAAGGTAATACACAAGAGTCGAGAACGATGGATGATCACAAGCCACCACGGAGACGCAGCACTACATTGACAGTCAGTCATAAACGGAAAGGGAGGATGACTGAAGTGAAACTAACCTAGATGAAGCGTGCTCTCCTTCTGAATATTGTAATCAGAGAGCGTACGTCCATCCTCGAGTTGCTTGCCTGCAAAGATCAGGCGCTGTTGGTCAGGAGGGATGCCTTCTTTGTCCTGAATTTTGGTCTTCACGTTATCGATAGTGTCTGAAGACTCCACCTCCAACGTGATCGTCTTGCCAGTCAACGTCTTCACAAAGATCTGCATGCCACCCCGGAGGCGAAGGACGAGGTGCAAGGTGGATTCCTTCTGGATATTATAATCCGAGAGGGTACGACCATCCTCCAACTGCTTGCCCGCGAAGATGAGACGCTGCTGATCGGGTGGGATTCCCTCCTTGTCCTGTATTTTCGTCTTGACATTGTCGATGGTATCCGAAGATTCCACCTCAAGGGTGATGGTCTTCCCGGTAAGGGTTTTAACGAAGATTTGCATCCCTCCACGAAGACGGAGGACGAGGTGGAGTGTGGACTCCTTCTGAATGTTGTAGTCGGACAATGTACGGCCGTCCTCCAGTTGCTTCCCGGCGAAGATGAGGCGTTGTTGATCCGGGGGGATACCCTCCTTATCCTGGATCTTTGTCTTGACATTGTCAATAGTATCCGAAGACTCCACCTCGAGGGTAATGGTCTTTCCCGTCAACGTCTTGACAAAAATCTGCATTCCTCCACGAAGGCGGAGGACTACGAGGGTCGTCAGAATGGAACTAGAACTCTTGTCGAGATAAGAGACCCACCGAGATGAAGGGTGCTCTCTTTCTGAATATTGTAATCCGAAAGGGTCCTTCCATCCTCGAGCTGTTTCCCGGCAAAGATGAGGCGTTGTTGATCGGGGGGGATTCTAAAACAACAGTCAAGACGCTACTTGGCGGGAGACGACGGGGAAACGTACCCCTCCTTATCTTGGATCTTGGTCTTCACATTATCGATGGTGTCGGACGACTCCACCTCGAGGGTGATAGTCTTTCCAGTGAGAGTCTTTACGAAGATTTGCATGGGTAGTGTTGGGCGAGCAGCTGAGGGTAGATGGCGAGAGAAGTAAGGTGGTTAAGAGGGTTGCGAGTGACGAGTCTCTGTTTTATACCCGAGCTGCGGGCGGAGTTTGTAATAGGGCAGTGGCACCTTCTCGCACTTTCTGGTGGACACGAGCACAGCATGACCATGAGTCGATCACAAATACGAGTACTACACAATTCTTTTTTTCTATTCATCTGACCATAACCGTATAGTGAGGTCCTTCTCCATTGACGCTGACGCAATCAATTTCCGGGTCGGGTGTGTCTATGGGCCGCGCCTGAGCGGTGCTGACTGTGAAACGGCTTGAGACTTACATCTACAGCCAGAACAACATCTGCACGACTTGAGCGTCAAAAGAATTATACTATTATCACTGTACCGAACCTTTGTGGCCCTCTAGTGTCTGCAAAACACGCCGAGACTGAAGATCCCAGATGTAGATCCTGGCGTCTTCGCTTCCGCTGACAACAGTTTGTCCGCCGAAGCCGAGGGCTGCCACCAGGGCGTATGTCCGATTCGTGTGGCCTGTATATGTTTTGACGCAGCGTGAGGTTTGGTAGTTCCACAACCGGATCGTTGAATCCTGTGTGGATGCCAAGACATATTTCGAGTTTGGTGAGAATAACACGTGGGAGCTATACAGTGTCGGTGAACGCCTCGAGTTTTCTTCATCAGACGGTATACATACCACATAGGATTATCGTCGTCGACAAGAGTTTTCAGACATTGACCAGAGTCCGCATCCCAGATACGTCTGCGTCGAGTTGTCAGCTAATGGCCTCCCGCAATGAGACGCAATGTGAATACGCACATGAGACCATCCATAGCACAGGAAACGATGAGCGTCCCGTCATGACTGAAGCTAACAGCTGTGACGGGGTCTGAATGTGCTGGCAGTACCTTCAACGACTTTCCTAATGACCAAAAATATCAGATCTCTGCCCCACGAAATCGCGGAGGAAAAGGCGTGCCCCTCGCAACATCCCACACCCGCACTGTCTCGTCGAATCCTCCCGACACCAACAGATTAGACCTTGGGTTATAATTCACACAAAAAACAAAGTTCGTGTGCCCTCTCAATATCTTTACCGTTGTGTCCTACGCAGACCTTTATCAAAAGGACAATGAATTATGTTAAAGCAACGACTCACATCCAAACTCCAAATCCGAACCGTCTTGTCGTCCGAGGCAGACGCGATGTAGTCGTTGTGGGACGACCACGCAATGTCAGAGATGCCCTCCGAGTGCCCAGACAACGTCTGGACAATATCTCCAGTCGTTGCGTCCCATATCTTGATCAACTTGTCCGCGGCTTGCCTATGCGGTCCGCAGACGTGTCGAGCGGGCTACGGAAGACGACACACCTGCAGAAGCCAGCAACTCTCCATTTGGGCTGAACTTGACGGAAGATATGGATTTCTTGTGCCCGCTCAAGCTGAACCGAGGCTGGTAATTGGGTGTTGGCGTTGGCGTAGACATGGACGGACCATCCCGGTCCGATCCGACAACTCTCTCCTTGGCCACCATGTCCGCAACGTCTGAATGGGTCACCCCGCCGACACGGCCAGGCCTCATCGAGAGCCTCGTATCTGGTGTAGGTTTGTGCCAAAGCTCGAGCGTTCTTGTTTCAATGCCCTGAAATCATATATAGACCGTTATAATCCATCGAACATCGGGATCCTCGAGGATTACCTCTATCACCAAATTCGTAGCCGGGAATATGACTGCCTCGCTAATCTCGCAATTCTAAAATTGTTCGCGCTTTTCTCTATCGTTAGAGACATTCTGAACCTTTCTTTTTTTTTTAAGGTATCAGTTCAATCCCGACCTATATAATCCCGATGTTGTCGTCAACATTCTGGTCAAGGCGCTCGCGTCCGTTCCCTTTCCCGACTTCAATCTCTCCGTCGCCCTGCTGGACGAAAAGGCGTCGAATACCCACATGGAAGAGCCGGACCCTCTCCCAAGCCTCCTCCCGTACCTCACAAATCTCCACAGTCTCTTGCAGCAATGTCGATTCCCTGCATTTTGGACGCTATATCGCTCTGACGCGTTGGAATCGCTACGCGATAACTACACCGTGGAGGTCGTAGGGTTCGAGGACTCGATTAGAGAAGTTGCTGTGCGTGCCGTAAAGGCTACATTTCAAAAGATCGGAAGCAAGCGATTGGGCTCCTACTTGGATCTTGAAGGTAACGCAACCGTCCATATCCCTGCCCATTTTGCAAAAGGCTGATCTGTGCTGTAGGAGTCGAGTTGGAAGAGTACATAGCGAGACTCGGGTGGAAATTGGATCCGTCCACAGGCGTAGTCGATGTCCCACCGAACCCGGATAATCAGATCGCATCAACTGTCGTACAGGAGGATATCAAACTACAGCGTATGTTTCGACCATCTTCTCTCGGCAGCCTTGCTCATCGCTAGCAACAGAACTAACAAAAGTCATTTCACATACCATTTCGGCGGTGTAAGAATCCCAAAAGTAGTCCCTGTATGATATTTATTTTGTCATTGATACCGACGAATCAAAATGTCCTAAAATCGCGACTGTCGTCATGTATCTAACGTGCATATTCTTCGTGACGTGCCTCCAAGTCCTATTACAAGACAGTTTTGCTGCTGACAAAATTTCACGTTTTTTATTGACAACAAAACCACTTCACCGGGTAGCAGACCATAAAGCTGCTGCCGTTCCCCACAGTGCCATGGCAATTGAGGCCATCATGAGGAGCAGGTCCACGACCGTTGCCTTCCTTTCCAAAGATACCTTCGCTGCTATTGGGCCAATCACGCATAACGCAAAGACTGTGAAGGATCCAAGGATGGCCATGATCGAACCAAAGTCAGGAACAAGGATGGATACGGTGACTGCGAGGCAGGCAAGGCTGATGCGCTCGCAAACGATCAATACACGCTTGAGTGAGCAATTGAACTTGCGTGCCCGAGTCATGCACGATTTCTGATCGTTGTCGAAACCACCTTCCCGGGTGTGGATGTCTAAGCCACACAAAGCCTCCAGTGCGAAATTGATTGGCCTGGTGGCGAGAGCGAATTTAGTTCTGTGGCCGGAAATTGAATAAGCATGAGAAGGTTAACACGCGAATGACCCTGGCTTACAAGGGCGTCACTACAAGCATCCAAAGCGCAAGCTTGTTCAACATTGGGTTGTATCCTGGTACCTGAAGCAAGTTCTGACTGACCTGGGCCGTGTTAGAATGGGGAGATGAACGAAAGAAAAACAAGTCGTTACTTCGTCATAAACGTCGTTCCCAAACATCAGGTAACCCACGATTCCAATGAGAGCGTAGACTGCAGTGGCAAAGCCCTGAAATTGGAGCCCTGATCAGTTGAATACTCAGATGGCATAACGCATCACTTACAAATGAGTAATTCATAGCTTCGTTGAACCGATGGGGCTCTTCCATGTCCCGAGCTATAGAAGGGAGGGCTGCATGAGCGCCGAACTGAGTGTAAGGGCTTTGAGATCACATGTCATGAAAAGTGAGAAGGCTACATACCCCCGCCATGAACAGACCAAAGGCCAAACCAAGCTGTTCAAGGTCGCCATAGCAGAATGATGTCTTTGCGGGGCTCCACAAGCTCCCAGGAGCATCAAACTTTGATAAACCGTCGATGATGACGACACCAATCAAAAAAACTGTGGACGCTATTCCGATAAGGGAGGCGTATGAGAGAAGAGACAGTGGGAGGAAAACCGAGGGTATGAGACTGGAAAGGTAATGTTAACGCATGAACAGGCGAGACAGAGGATGCGTACATGATGAGACCGAGTAATTTATAGGTGCTTGGCGAGAATGTAGGAATGATGGCATTCAATGAATCCGCGTACAGTGTGACTAGAATGACACTAGGCGCACATCAGGATACGATACTGGCAGGGGCTTAGTGAAACGTACCCGACACTAAACGTCTCGAAGCAGAACATAAAATTTACGAATGGCATGGAGCGCACTCCAAATGCCTTTTTGCCGATATCCGCATACGTGTGTATGCATGAATCAGAGACGACGATGCCAGCCAGATATTTCGCCCTTTCGTCCCGAAATCAGTCAAAGGCGGGCGGGGGACGACCCATGACATGACGTACGTGTAGCACGTGATGAAGCCATACAGCACGATAAGTACCGTCCCGAAGATCCATCCCGCATACGAGAACGCGAGAGGTTCCGAAAGCATGCCGATCCCAAGCAACAGCGCGGTGCTATTGAAAAGCTTAGCCAACGAACGTCAGCTCTCCCCCAAAGAGGCAAAGCCATGAATGGGCTTACCGTCTGGCTGAATGTGCTCTGTCCAGTCACCGCGGCGGCGGACTTTGCTGAAACGGAAATAGAGTTCGGCGATTGCGGTAGCGGACCGGTCGGCTCTGGCGCTGCTTCTGCTTCAGGAACACTATCACGAGCGAGTAAGGGGCTTCGCTCATCCACTCGCACTCGCGCGCGATGACTACTCCTACGAGTCGTCGCTCCTCCTGCTGCTGCTACTTGCGCTTGCACATCATGGTGGTTCTCGCTACTAGACGTATACATAGGATGTTGAACGGGGCGATACGTCGAAGCCATAGGCTCATCATCCTCGTCCCAGTTGAGGTCATTAACGAAACCTTCTTGAACAGTGCGTGTGCTTGGTTGAGGCGTCTCAAGGTCTTCCTCATCGTCGTCTTCATCTGCTGGCCTAGGCTCGTCATCTGCGCGAGGAGCGGTACCAGCATGTGACGAAGAGACGACTCTAGCGGTTGAGTACATGACTTGGGAGCGACGATCTATGAGGTAAAGAGGGCGATGAAGGATAAGTTAAAGAAAAGCATCAAAACGGATCTCCGAATTGGAGACACTGACAAGACTGTACCGCGTCTCTTATACTGTACACACTGGAGACGGAACCTGGGACAAGTTCCGGAGAGCTGATGGAGGTCATGATGCTCGTCAACGACGACGTGAGGTAGTTTAGCGGGCTGTCAGGAATACGAATGCAGACCCGCCTTTTGAGGGGCGCGATTAGGCTCTCGGGCGGAGCCTGGAGTAAAAATTTACGTTTGTACGGCGTCGGCTCGTTTACCAGGCAATTATATTCCATATTATTAATCAGGCAGACAGGAATGTACAGATCAAACGGGGAAGGGAAGGGAAGGATGTGCGTACAACGAGGGTGTGTGTATATTGCTAATATGCACTGCTACGACATGCTCACTGCTTTGCGATTCGTCCATATCATGTAAGGCGCCCGTGAGATATCCGTAGCTCCGCCTTGCTTGACCCGCGTACTCCGACGGGCTTCTGGAAGTTTCGCGATGTTGTTCAAATCCTGACAACGTTTAGCCCGATCAAGGACCACCATGGGAATAATTTATCAATTAACTTACAGCGAGCCGTTTCCGGATCCCGGGCACGATGTGCGGCCACCACTTTGTGAGTGTGTTTCTTAGTGCAAGCTCCCTGTTACCCTTGGGATTCAACCAAGCTGTAAACTCGTCCACCTGCAACGCACGCCGAGTCCAAAATCGTCGATATAAGCCGTAACATCACTTACCTCCTCCAGATCGGTGTACACTGCCCACTCGCCAACACCTAACAACCCCTCCTCGCCCTCTTCCTCTAACCGCCTAACATGGACATCGCCCTCCTCTCGCCGATCTAATATTTCTTGATCAAACAAACTCGGGCCTTGTATGAACAGGCGGCCGGTGCCATATTGCACGATCCCACCGCTGCCAAGGAGTGACGCCGATCCCATGCCGTCGAACCACCAGATGCGATTATAAAACCGATCTTTGCCCATAGGTTTGACCCGCACTGAACCGAACAATTGCCGGAATTCGCGCTCGATCCCTTCTAAGCGCCGCTCCAGTTTATTGACTTCCTCATCAAGTCGTCGGTGTTCGGCCATAGCCTGCTTCACGGACGCCGCCTTTGCGCGAGCTGCCTCACGCTGTTTGGCATGCGCTTGACTCTGCGCCTTTCGGCGCAAGTCTGTTGCTTTCTTGGACCCGACTCCTTGTTCAGACCCATTCTCAGAGGCAGATACATCTGACAGTTCGCTCAAGTCATTCATCGGAGTGTCGTCGTCAGCACCATTAGTGGCAAGTCCGGCTTCCTTGTTCTCTCCAAGAAGGGCTTCGCGAGTCTCGACACTATGAAGCGCATCAGATGTAAACATGAGGGGCTGGGCGGGGATACGCACAGGGCTTTCCGCGCGCGGTTGAGCTCAATCTTCTCTTTTCGCCTGGAGGTTAATTCTTCTTCACATGCTTCCATGTGCGCATGTATACTTTTACTGGAGACTGCGACGTTACACAAGAATGCAAGTATCGCAACTTTGTCTTCGGGGGGAAGAAATGGATAGCACAGCTTTGGCGTTGAGGGTTGATGTTTAGTTGGAACGGGGCTGGATACCCGTGAAGTTGGAGAGGCTGCCGATTGTTCTGATGGAGTTTCAGGCGCAAAAAGGAGACGTGTCAAGACCCGACGAAGGGTTGGGAAGCTTGATAAGGTTGCGTGCTGCCGAGAGCAATTAGTACATACAGATCCCTGCTAACAATACTGGGAGACAAACGTCTTTGATGCATCCCATCAAGGACTCTTCCCAGCCTTCGCGTCCTTCGCTGTGCCGCAAAGGGGTACGCTCCCAGTTATTACCGACATCAGCCATGGCAGTAGTAAGCTCTTCAATTGTGACACCGAAGCCCTCTTGCTCATCTTCGGAGGCGCTCATGAGCGATACCACCGCACTGTGACGTTGAAAGGCGACCGTGCGGAGATTGTATATGAGGCTGGAATGAACTTCGGCGATCAGTTGACAGGGCGGCTCGACGAGGGAATGGCGAATGGCGTGTTCGAGCTCGTCAAGAGTGAAGGTGGAGAGGTGCAACGGTTGGCTGTCGTTGCGTTGATTAGAAGGCCGGAAAGGAAGCGGATGAAGCTTACCCATAGACAACTAGGAAGTTCCAAACCATTAGGAAAGACTCGAAAGCACCTTTTCTGTCGTTGAACGGTAATGCAGTACGACTTGGAGTTGGTCTTCGGACTTGGACCCCGGCCTTCTTTTCCTTCTCAGACAGCATGACATCCAAATCTTCCGTCGGATATCGAATCGGCTTTTTCTTCTTCTTTTCTGCTGCTTGTCTCTCTGCCTCTGCCTTGGCCAGTAGCTTCTCTGCCTCGCGCTCCTTCTCCAGTGCGAGAGCTGTTAATGGGTAAGAAGGATTGCTACATGCTGCGCTGCCTGAGGGGTCATTACCTTTCTCTTCTCGGGCTGCTGACAGCTTCTTTTGCTTTTTGAGTGGTCCTTCTTTGTCTTCCCAGACCTTTTTGCGTTTCTGGATCTCGCCTTTTTTGATATCCTCCACACCTTGACGTGTTGCCTCGGGCATTACGGAGTCAACACCGTAGCGTGCTGCTACTGGAAGCTTAACAGTCCAGGGAGACGCAACTGCAGCATCACGGTCAACACAGTCACGAATGAAACGTCTCAGGATGCTCTTGGAAAATGCAAGTCGGTCACGACTGGGAAAGGAATTCAAGGTCAAGCACAAAGCGGCTCACAAGAGTGCCCACCTCATGACGTTGCACCGCACTTCCGTGATAGTGCCGTTCCATTTCGCACGAGCCTCCTTTGTGGACGCGGTGTGCTTGTCCCGTCCCTCTGGTTTCTCTTCCTCTAGAATCTGTACCTTGTACAAGTAGTTTGTTGGGTCGTCGGCGGCGTTAACCTCCTTTGGAGAAATCTTTAGATCTCCATGGATTTGATGTGGAAGACGTTGGTCGTTCGAATGAGGAGACGAAGAAGTTGAGGCCACGGGTGCGGCATCGGTTGATTCACCATTGACCTTTGCGTTTGACCGCGGCAGAAATACTTCAACGACGCGTGCCACAAACCTAGAGTCGAGATGGGTCAACGGTAATTGGGGCGAAACTTAAAGAGCCAGTACTTGTCTCCTTTGATGTCGACATAAACTTCTGTAACATAGTTTTAGCTTCGCGGTTGTTCATGACTGGACGGGAAACCTACTCTCGTCACGGAAATAGCGGTCTTTATACCGTTCATACACAGCCTCGACCAAATGATCAAGTCTTCCCATGACCTCTATAGACCACCAAGTCACTCAGTGATCGGGACAGGGGGGGTGAGGTGTCACTCACGCCATTGGACAGCCTTGAGAACTGCAGGCTTGAGTTGCTCTGGGAAGCGGGAATGCATTGTTCGCGCCTCGAGCTGCTCACTTTCTAGTGCCTGGAAGTAATCAAGGCCGCTTTTACCAGTGACTTCGCACTGGAACTGTTTCAGCCGATAGAACGACATGCGAGCGGCATAAGTCCTGTAGAGGAACGCGTCAACTTTGAAGGTAGAACAAGGATGAGATGAATGCTTGCTCGTAGGTGTCGAATATTTCACCGGTCTTTGCGAGGTAGTAAACATGTTTGTTGGGGTCGGATTTCAGGGCTTGGAGGAGGGAAAGAGGGGGTTCTATGAGGAGCACGCGCTTCCGCCTGCATGTTGGCATCGGGGGCGAAACAAGGAAGGGGGGAGAGGAGGGGGAGAAAGGCGTGGAGGGAAAGAGAGTGGCTGTATGTGTGTTGGGGGGTCGGTTCGGACGCGTTCCTGCGGGTGTCATTCCCTCCGGGGGAACTCTCTCTCTCTCTTGCCCGCCTAGATCAATCAACCAATCCACTTCTCTCGTATTCATTGCGTTTGCTAGCTACACGATTATACTAATTAAAGGACACATGCATAGCCTAGATCTCAGGTCGTTGACCGAAACCACATCTCATGAGCGTGCGTGCTCAGTTTCAGTAAGGGCAGGGAGCTGCTGCATGGTGTTCTGAAGGTCGGCGCTCTCATAATTAAGCACTTGTTGAACTACTGCGTTGCTGCACGGGAAGAGTCAGATCGAGAGAACACCCATCGTAGATACCCACTTTTGTTTGAATTGCGCTAGCACGGCTCGGGGATCATTTTCGTCCACAGGGACCCTTCGAAAGACAATATTTTAGATCCAATGTCAACGTCATTCTCCGGGTGGCCGTGCAAACCTGGAATCGAATGTAGTTGTCTCGAGGACGAACATACTGTTACTCCATCCTGCATCCCCTTCCGCGGACCCCGCTCCAGGCGCGTCTGTTACCTTGATGCCTGTAATTGCGGCGCTACCCGAGATAAATTGCGCGCGCGACAGTGCTGGGTTGAGGGGGTCGTAGTCGAGTACCAGTACCTGCTCATTGGGAGATGTAGGCAGAAGAGATAGTGGACTCTCGTTGGCGTAGTGGTATTGGAGGACGGGATGAGAGAGGACAGATGTTGCCGGTCCAGCTGCCGTACTGGACTGGGCCCGGGATGAACTCGAGGAGCTGGAGCTGGAGACGAGTACGTAGTGGGGGACTTTGTGTTGTTCCATCCACAAGCGAGTGAGAAGCTGCACGACCCGACCTGCACTCACTCGACCTTACCGCGGACTTTCGCCACCTCGCTCGGAACATCTCCTGCTCAATGACCACTTTATTAATTGGACAGTGCCAGTGGGAACTTCATAATGAGCTCAAGCCGTCCGCAGCGACGTGGTCATGCACACGTAGCGCATCATGTACATACCATCGACTGGGACTCGCCCTTAGGAGTCTGAAGTTTTCGAGGACATCCCTACCCGTTACTCCAAGTGACCCGACCATGTTGGATGATTGCTCAAAGACCGCCTCCAACTTCAACCCGGTATCGCCGTCCCACTCCTTCTAATGGACGGAGTATTAATCCCATGACATCTCTGGCGAAATCCTCGACATCGAGCACTGTTTCCACCCACGAGTTCAACCCCCACGTCCACTCCCACCGATTCGTTCAATCTCACCCCCATATCGTCTGCGGACAAGGACGCCTATCTCGAGGCTCACAACAGTTTTCGTCGTAACCATTCAGTTCCCCTTCTCACCCAACTACGCCAGGAATTGGACATGTGGATGCAAGTGGGTACACTCTCAAGGTCCATATGGTGGTACGTATTTTTTGACTTGGTAATATCGCGATCTCTGATGGCTTATGTGGTGTGCAGAGAACCTCGCCGCTGGTACTGTATTTCCAGTCCCGGACATCGTCATTTTCTGGGGTTCTGAAGAGAGTGCGTTGCATTTAGACCCACAATCCGATACGACACTCATTTATATATTCTACAGAGACTATGACCTCAATAACTCACAAGCTTCACATTATACGCAGCTTGTCTGGAGAAGTTCCAAACGTCTCGGTTGCCACATAGCACATTATGAAGGTGGGGGCGATCAATTCTATACGGTTGTGCGTCTAAGTCATTGTATTTGCTCTTACTTTGGAGCGGCGCTGATGGCCCTGTTTGCAGCCCTGGGAATTCCACGCATGTGAATACGATCCCCCGGGGAACGTTGATGAGGAGTATTCGTATGTCCTCTTCCATTCTGTCTCCGTTTACAATGTACTGATGTTCCCAATAGTAAGGATGTTCCGAAATGAAAGTATCGAGGCTGTGCATTTGAAGACTTGCATGCTCTTTTCTACTGCTTATTTCGTTTCCATCTGGTACATCCGGATGTATCAGTTCTTCCGAGCTTGCTCGCATGTCAGCTTAAAATTGCTAAGATTCGCTAGTGAACCTTAACCGGTTTAACCCCCGCCTGTAGTTGTGACCGTTTCCTATTCTACTGAGCATTGTGTGCTGGTCACTATCACTATACATTTGAGCAGATGGCCGTTTCGTCACAGTCTCATGCCATTCAAGACAACCTCAGGTCTAGAACCCGCAGCACCGTACCCTTTTCGAAGCAGGAGTGCGAAAATTTGCTGGTTGCAATATCTCGAATCAATTGTGAGTCAAAGATGCACAGATTTATTCATGTCCGCATTTCCGTAGTGCATTCCTTCTCTGGCTATTCATGTCGCACCGTATGCGGAAGCTCTTTTACCAGGGTGTTCAGTGTTGACTGGTGTTCCCGGTATTTTGTCAACTTCTTCTCGCAAGCAGCGCACCCCAAAGCAAGGCCATTCAGAAACAGCATCGATGTTTTAATCATCGAAATCACGTATACCATCATGGTAGGCACGCCGCCCTTCCTGAGTGACTTATAGGTTTATGGTTGTGACGACAAAGGAAAAAAAAAGCTTCTGATATGTCGGTGGCGTTTTTCTTAAAAACAAAGTCACAGTAATTGCGGCGCAACTTGAGACAAATTACGCGTGCGACAGCGCCGGGTTGAAGGGATCATAGTCCTGCACTGGGACCTGCTCGTTGGAGGATCTAAGGAGGAGGTATTGAAGTCGACAGCGAACGATGCCTGGCCTATGAGAAACCGTGCAACACTTCCTCTTCAGTTGGATTACAAGCACGGAAATTGGCGCTCCAACAGCAGCTAAAGAAGCAGAAAAAGGTGTGTCGGTGGACGCTAAGTACGCTTCTCAATGACCCTTGTTGCCAACTCCCTCATCAAGTACTTCGAAGCATTATTTCGATTCAAAACTACGTTTGGGCCTAATCACAAATGCAGTCATCCATACAGCAACTTGCTATACCATGGCGCCACAGTAACTACTATAAACTAACACTCACCTCGTAACGTGTGCTAAGCGCACAATCGCCAATCCAATCCAGGTCCTGAGCCGCATTCGCACGCGTAATTACATAACCCACAACCTGGTGCGACCCATCGCACTCGATTCTCCCGAAATTCATCCGAGCTGTAGGAGCAGTCATATCTTATCAACCACACATGATTCTACCTACTGTACAAGTGATTATAGGCATAAGGTTCTGTACTCGTACCTCAAGGCACACTATAATGGATGCCAAGAAAGGGGGGACCGGGCCAGTTGCCGGTTGTTCCAGAGGTGAGCTACGTAGTGAGGGACTTGGTTCCATCCATTCTATCCTCAATCCACCAACAACTAAGCGCTCACTTGGACCCAGTGACCTAACCTTGTCCGTGGGCATCCATATGCCCCCATTCTCTACAACATTAACCGCTGTCTTCTGCGCGATAATTGGGGAAGAATTTTTATTAACTTAGAGAAGCCCAGCATTTGTTGCAGTTGCAACCATGGGGACATAAAAATGGGCGCGCGTCCATAGCGACGGGGTCTGGCAACTTGTAGAGCATGTGGATACGGCTATCGACTTATAAAATGGGCCATCCCCCCCATCATTCTTCCAAACTAACCACCGTTCCTAACCTGCACTCCTACTTTCTGGGCCGTCTTTGATTGCCCTCCTCCGCTCTTTTCTTTCGACGCTCTTTTTGTCTGAACACTCGTTTACGCACGGTCGTGTGCCATGCAGCTCCTCTCTCTGCTGTTCGTCGCGCTTGCGCTCGTCTCCTCGCACGGTGCCTTTGGTGCACCCCCAAACTCTCATGACGCTATCCATCGAAGACACAGGGAACACCACTGCAAAAACAACTCGTCCTTCAATGTGGACATTGTCAAACACAAGATATCTAACTCTGTTTCCACCACGAGTTTAGCTCCTGCGTCCGCCCCATCCCCTGCATCCGCCCCATCCCCTGCGGGCAACCAGTGCGACGTGTTGCCTGCAGACCAGGCCACCATTCACAACCTTCACCGCGATCTCCGTGCCAGACATAATGCCTCTGCTCTCACTTGGAACAACACTCTATGCACGTTCGCGCAGGATTGGGCAAAGGGATGCGATTTCAAACACAGCGTTGTAGATTTCGGTCGTACGTATCTATTACCTTTGTGGTGCTGTGATATCTGAAGGCACGTGTGCAGAGAACCTTGCCGCTGGTACCGGTGATTATTCGTTTACTTCAGCCTTCGATGCCTGGGCCGCTGAAGAGAGTGCGTTGCATCGAGAACGCACAACCCGATTGGACGTGCATTAATGAATTATGTTATACAGAGGATTATAACAATGTCACCCAAATATATTCACATTACACGCAGCTTGTCTGGAAGAACACGCTGACGGTAGGTTGCGCAAAGTATCATTGCGCTCCCGGTGGTTCGGGTGACCCGTTTCCTGGGATTCCCGATGTGCGTTTAAATTTCCGGACTTGCTCTCATTGAGCGATGCTGATGGCCCTGTTCGTAGTCCTGGGATTACTGGGTATGTGACTACTACCCCCCGGGAAACGTTGAAGGAGAGTTTCCGTATGTCCAGTCCTCTTCCGTTCTGTCTCCGTTCCAATGTACTAATTCTTCCAATAGTCAAAATGTGGTTTGAAATGATGAAAATGTTGTACGTTTGAGAGCTGGATGCTCTTTCTGCTCTGTTGTTCATTTTTTTCATTAGATACATCCGGATGTATCGGTTCTTCCGAGCGAGCACTCGCACTCGCCTCGCATGTCGTTAAAACATTAGTGAATCTTACGTAACCCTTGTGTGACCTTTTTTGGGCTGCTGAGTGCGGCTGTGCCAGTGCATGGTCATTTGAGTACTACTTCCCATGTCACTATACATCTGAGCGCAGTGCGTTCCTGTCTGGCTATCCATGTCGCATCGTATCAGGAAGCTATTCACTGGGGTGCTTGATATACTCGCTTGGCTCGTATTCACGTTCGCCGTTGGTGTTTCCCTGGTCGGTTTCCTCTCGCAAGCAGTACGCACCTCTACGCGACAGTCGTTCAGGGGTAACATCGATGTTTTGATCATCGGAGTCGCGTACATTATCGTGGTAGGCACCACCTCTTCCCTTCAGAGGCTTATGGTTGTGACGAAGAAGGAAAAAAAAAAAACACAGTTCATGATGACGCTGGCCTTTTGCTTGAAACGCAGAATATCGATGCTCATAAAGCTGCAGAGGTTATCGAGGGGACGCATCGCGCTCCGCAAAGGGGATATACCAAAGGTGCGCGGGGGTGAACGTGGGCGTTGCTCCATCATATAGGGTTTCAGGGTGAGGGTTGACTGGTCTCAACTCTCATGTAGCACGTGCACGAATACGTGGTGCAGGAGTATTCGCGTGCCTGCTTGATCACTTTTGAGTCCTTACCGAAGGACGTCCACCGGGAAGGATGGGGAAAACCAGGTACGTCACCTTTGTCTACTCATTCAAAGCCACTTCTCGGTCGGACCACTGGGGTTTTACTTTACTCAATGGCGCGTCTTTTTGCTCCAAAGGTGGCCAATTGGATGGGATTTGCTTTCGACGTGTCCTCCTCGACACCATCCCAGATCTCGGTCCGTCTTCCTTCATGCCTCTGCGGACATGATAGATGACTGGATGCTCGTTTCCGACGCGGCGGTGATGGCCTTTCTTTCGGTCATTTCTAGATGCGCAGGCCCGTCTTTTGATCCCGAGCCTACCACCACTCCGACCCAATGACCGCATGTCACATCATTATCGCTTCATCGCACCTCTCTTGCCTGCGGACGACGAAGGGCTGTCTCCGCTGCACTATTATGACTCTGCGATACAGCTCGCAAGGCAGGCGGAACGTGAGCCGACAGAAAGGGAGTTTGAAGTCGGCATTGCAGCGGCCGATGAGATCAAGAAGATGTATGTACCCGACTTATCCGTCGATTCTCCTGAATGCTTACATATTCAAGCCTGTTCGAGACCCGAGAGGAGATGGTTCAGAGCTCGACGCCTGACCTCAGCAAGCTTCCGCTCGGATTATGACAGAACGACCCGAAAACTCTTTCTCTGGCTATTATTCATGAGGAACGCTACACAGAAAGCCTCAAATTTGTGGTCCTAGTGTAGGTACGCTCCCCAAGTCCTGATGGTTGAGCATTATAAGGACTGGATGTTGCAACGAATGTAGACCCTTTTTGGCAACACGTGTACCCAATTTAATTCAATTCAGTAAACCGTATCTCTATGACTTTGAACCGTAGATCAACGGCCATCCAATCTAGAATAGGAAGACCTGTGATCACAGTGAAGGAGATCTAGCGAGTGGATGACTGCTAGATTACCCACCTGATCTACGAGCTTGCTCACTGTGCGGGGAGCTGGATATTTGAGTTCGTCTAGATGTTTTCTGGAGCCGAGGGTTAAACCACTAGTAAAGATGAGATTAAGACGTACTTCATAGCAGTCATCATGGGGGGAGGGCCTGTGCACATGATCGTAAGGTGCTGAAATCCAGGCATGCAAGTGTACGCACCACAAAGGAGTATCTTTATATTGTCGTCGCTGGCGGGAAGATGATTTGCAATCTGCTCCTTTGACACGAAGCCCACGCCTCCTGTCCATCCCGTTGGGGGATTATTCAAAACATAGAAAGCTCTGAATCGCGAGGGATATTTATCGGCCAGTTCATCAAGCTCTTTCTTAAGGAGGATATCCTCGTAATTGACGTTAGCGTAAATGAGGTTCATCCTGGTAGGATCCTGGGGGGTTTTGAGGGCGGCACGGATGATCTGGAGCATGGGTGTAATGCCCGTGCCTCCAGCAATCATACCAATCTCGCGAGACAATGTCGGGGAATAATTGAATTGGCCTTTCGGACCTTTAACGCGAATCTTGTCGCCAATTTTGAGGAGAGAAACGTATCGGGAGATGTTGCCTTTCTCGTAAGACTGGGGATCATGAGGGCACGTGCGCTGGGAAGATGAAATGCGATGTACCTTGATTAGAAGGTCAAAATGACCAACGTCGTCATCACTGCTGGTGGGAGTGTAACTCCGCATAACATCTTTCCCACCGATCTCTGCTGAGACGGATATATGCTGACCAATGGGGAGGCCGAGAATGTCATCTGGATGCGGAAGAGCAAAGCGATATCTATGTTCATAGTCAAAACGGCGGGGGGTAAACAAAGCAAGCGCATGCATACATAGCAGTGTTTGGTGAAACGACAATCTTTTCTTTGAGAGGAAATTCTTTCCATTCATTTGGGTCAAGAACAGGCTTCCTGGCTATAGCGTGGCGGAAAAGTGAGAGGATGTAGCATCACAGGTTGGGAAGGATGACGTGCCGGTACGACCGAACTTGACATAGATGAACGCACTAGTTGCCGCTGCAAGTGCGATAGCGGCGACCTGTGGGACGACGCTCTGACCCACTTCTAGTACCGACATGGACATTGTGCTCTCGGACTGAGGAAGACCAATGAGGATAAGCCTGGAGATGTCGTAGCCGGCTTCACGAAGTTTTGAGGAGAAAAAATTAGAGAGGTTATAAAGGATGATGAAGGTGGAGAGGAAAGACGCTAGAAACAAGAGTTGCAGATGATTCAGCATCCTGCCACTATGCTGCTCGTAAGTTACGAGAGCCGACTTTGACGGAGGAGATGAATGACAGTCATGTGACGTGACTTACGTAATAATCTGTACGCTGGTTACCGGAGCGCGCCTTGTCATCCGCGGCTGTTGCGATAGTCAGAGTCCGATTCCGAGTCCGAGTAGACAAGCTCTGCTCATATTCCCTTTCCCTCTTCAGCGTCTCGTTGAACTTTTATACTTCCCCTCCTCTTTTTTTTTTCTTTACATCTTATCTTCTCTTCTTAAAAGTCTCTCTTTATTCTTGTCTACTGTCATTTCTTCATTATCCTTCTTGCTCGGGTATATTTCTTTTTTCTTCGCTTTCTAACACAAAAGCGTCAAGAAGACAAAAACAAAAAGAGTCCAGAAGCCGTAACATAACCACGCAGCGCGTGAACCATGTTTCCTTCTTCGACGACACCACCACCACCCTCATGCAAGATGGGCCCACCTTCAGGACTCCGCGTTGATACCCCTCCCCCAAACGCCCAAAGTACCCTTGCTCCTGGGTATAGCTCTGCTTCTACCTCCGCTGTCTCCCCGACAACCTCGGATTCTGGGTCTTTTCACTTTCCCCTCCCCCCAAAGTCTCGTTCAAGAAATATGAAGAAGCTATCCCTCACATTGTCCACACAGTCCTCGTCCAGCTCTTTAGCCTTTCCTCCCAATGAATCCCTGTCCGACCGTGCTACCCAGGACGCAAGGAGCAGATGTACGTCAACCTCTTCTATGCTTCACCGCAGGGATGAGGATGGATCCCCTACTGTCCCTTATCCCGACGGCCCAATCGAAATCTTACCAAAGATATGGCTTGGTGCCGAGGATAACGTTCGTGACTGGCGCGGTCTCGTTACCAGGAGGATCGGTTCTGTGCTCAATGTCGCCAGGGAAGTCACCTCTCCATTCGAGCTGTCAACCCCGGCAGAGGTGTCGCAACTACCATCTTCGGAAGCGGCCCCAGATAATACCTCCCTCAATCAGGGCGTCTATTATCCAGCGGACGGGACGGGAAGACCAGCGTTGCACTATCTCAAGTTGCAGTGGTCTCATGGGCAAGCCGACCTTGTCCAGCGCGGTTTCCCTGAGGCAATGGCCTTTGTCGATCAATCGCTCGCTCGTGGAGAGGGTGTACTAATCCAGTGCGTGCATTGCATTAACACCGCGCTGACCGAAACTGATCAAAAATTCACAGCTGTCAGTGTGGTGTATCTCGTTCCGCTACTCTGGTGATCGCCCTCATCATGCGCGCTGCTTCTCTTCGTTCCCCCTGGGTTCCCCCAGAGGTCTGGGATTTGAAAGGGATGGAAGCTGCTTATGCGTATGTCAAGCAGAAAAGTAAATGGGTCGGACCAAACATGTCGTGAGTCGCTTATTAATTGTAGCCGTATTGCGCCCAGTTACCTAATCATTTCCTATTATAGTTTAATTTATCAGCTCATGGAGTATGACAAGGTCCTTCGCGGCCCTTACGGGTCTCCAACCCCATCGGAGCGCTCCCGTCTGGAGGCATCAGCGGACGAGGAATGGAGCCGTCGACGAAAGCTGCTCGATGAAACCCCGGATCGTGAAGACGTGGGGCAAGAGGGCTTGGGCGTCGATATGCAGCGCGAGGCCAAGGCTCTTGACAAGGCCATGGAGGATCGCATCTTGGCTCGCAAGTCTTCCTCTTCTTCGATTGGCTCTGGTATAGGAATGGGTGCAGCCTGGAAGAGCCGATATTCGGCACGCAAACGGACTGGGTCCGTCGCTAGTAACATGACATCAAACAGTATGCTCAGCGAGAACCTCGTCGAAGAAGACGAGGAGCAAGAGCTGCTCGGCGTCGGCGGTGGCTTCGACAAATCGAGTGCCCGGCCGTCACCTTTGGACGGACAGGCAACATCTGACATCTCCAGTGATGGTGAACTCGGAACTACCCAAATCAGCCCTTGCGACCCCACATCAGCACCGGCTATGAAGTCCACCTTTAAGTTGCCCCCTGTCCCAGCGACGGCCCTCAAACCAACTTTTGACATCTCCCGTCGTTGTATGTCAAAGTCGAGGCGTCGACCAACCCCCCTCGACATTTTGCCCACCGTGCCGGACTCCCCTGTGAATACCGCACCCACTCCAACCTCGTTGGCCATGCCACGGTCACGCAAAGAATCCCGTGCGACAATACCCACGTCCCTTCAGCTTCGAAAGTCCTCTCAATCCGCGCAATCATCACAAGCTCCGAACACTCACAAACCGGCTCTGCAGACACCATCTCAAACTTTATTTGTTTTCCCACCTTCTCCCAACTTTTCAACGTGCACCCCCTCAGCTATGACCTTAACATCTAACCCCGTCTCTGTTCCTTTTCCTTCCTTTCCCACCCCGGCAACACCTCGAACCAGGTCGGACAGCCGGAGAAGGTCATTAATTGGCCTGACGCCCCCCACTCCAACTACAGCTCACGCGCGTGTCGACGCAAGAGGTTGGGTTGGGATCCACTGACACACTCCGTGGGGCGGTATTGGATCTCCCTCTCGAGTATCTGCTTCGCGCTTTTGCTATGTTGAAACCCATGCAAATCTCCTTACCGCTCACTGACCATGTATTTGCTGCTTAGATCTATTTTTTGGATTCTTTCTTATCTTGATTCATTTATGTTTATTTTCCAAGGACTTTTCTTGTCTTGATCTTTCCTGTGTGATCTCTGACATGCTTTGCACTTGCATTCCTCATGCTGTAGCACTTATACAATCGCACACTTATTATTTACTTCATTGTTCCAGCTTCCCTCCGTATATTTTCTGCTTCACATCTTTAGCGCAGTATGATCATAAGAATTCGCGAAGCATGTCTCGCAAGCTCTGACTAAGTTATACAGCACGAGTGCAAAATTATGACCGAAGCACTCGTCCTACTACACCTGTCAACATCTGTCCGCTCAGGCCACCCAAGGACCAATTAGAGACAGCGTGATCAGCCCATCGTTTTTTGGCGTCGCGATCACTAATGAACAGAAAGCAGGTGAGATAGAAGGGGAATATATGTGAAGTACGCACGCATAAGTGAAGCCAACCACATTTGTGGCGTTAAAGACGAGAGCAAGTACGACGATGGGTATGAATCTGCGATGGCGTGTGACCAAGTCAGACCAGGACAGAATATGCATTGGAATTCGCTCGACTGACGATAAATTGAACTTAAGCAGGGAGACAAAAAAGAGACCAAGCCAGAGGGCCGGGAAAACGTATAGCGCAATCCAAAACAACCTTGAGGGCAGTATGAATTTACTGACGGGCGACCACGAATGCATAGTAAAGTACGTACCGAGAGTCGATAGGATTGGCAGGCCGTGACGGCTTCGCGAAGGGCGTTCAGCGGGTAGAATAGATGACTGGAGGAGTGATTTCTTACGTCTCTACTTTCGAAAATCCAGTAACTCTCTCCGTTGTCGTCCACCTGTTCGTCGACCGTCATTCTTCAATCCCCCAACGCGGAATATGAAAGATGCGAACCTGGTTCCAAAAACGTAGACCAACAAGAGTCCGCCCAGCGACGTTCTGAACGTGAAAAGATGAGCGGGGCGGGCGGGCTTATCGAAGAAGCCAAAAGACGCACCCGGCAGTTCCAAAAGTCCATGGCGAGAAGGACGACGACTATTACGGTCTGTCAGGGGAAGAAATGAATGATTGACTGGGAAAGAGTAGAGATTAGACAGACGGAGACGACATAGTTGTCCGTGAAAAAACCGCAGAGGACGTAAGTCGCTATGGCGGCTATGCGGAAGAGGTACAAGACGAGGAGGGCGACGGGATGTGCAGACTGATTCGCATGAAATGAATGAGAAAATGCCTTTAGGATTGCCTGTCTGGAATCTCGCACCTGACGAAATATACCTGCGAGGCCTTTGGGCGCGCCGACGATGGTAAGTGGACGTGTCGAGATTTCGGACAGGGCAGCGAAGGAGTGCAACAGTACCTGCTTCCGCGTCACTCGGGGTTGTCGAGTTGGCCATTGCACCTGACACCGAACGCGATGGCTCAGCATTCTGGGTGGGAGGTTTTGGGTTGTCCGTGAGAGTGGGCTCGTCTGGTTCTATCGTTTGGATTGCGGTACTCATCGTTTTGTTATGATGGACACGCCGGTAAGGGAAAGCAGTCACGCAGTCGCACGTTTTTGCCAAGGTCAAAAGTCAATTGAATACCGTGACGCGCCCATCAAGAAGCGCAACGCAACAATGTCCATCACAAGTCATAGTAGCAACCCACAACGACAACGATGGGCGACGAGCAACCAACGGAATCTACGCCGCTGATACTCCCTCGTTCAACCGTGCACTCGCAGTTCTCCTCCCACTCTCTACCGCCTCTCACCCCAGCAGTCAATCACATCCTCATACACGGCATTCAAACTTTGGATGATGAACCCACGTCCCTTCTCCCCCCGGCGCACTCGACCAGTTTAGCACAGCGAACCTCCTTCAAGATGATCGTGCTCTCGCAACTGTACATGCTGGCCAAGGTCCCGCCTGTCGGCGCTGGTGCGGACGTTTGGGAACAATGGTCGAAGTCGAGGGAGCGCGCGCCGATTCTCCATGCCGAGGGATTGGAGCGGCGCGTTGTACAAGTGTGGGAGGGGTTTCTTGACGCAAGCAGGAACACCCAGGAGATCGAGGAATGTCTCTGGACCTCGTTCCCTCTAGAAGAGGGAAAATCTCGCATTGTCCGAGGTTCGTCTCCAGTCGGCTGCGTCGGGAGTGTGTCTCATTCTCATCCCCTTTCTTTCCTAGTCCTCGATATCTTGAAAAATCCAGACGCGCCTCCCGCCTTTGTGTCCCATCGCTTCGTTTCGTTGAGCTTGGCTCACACCTGGACTCGTGGAAGAGCCCTCATTCCTACGGTGTCCTTATTCCTTCGTATCCTGCAACGTTTCCGTTCAGCGGCAACCCCAAGGTGTGTTCAGTCGACACTCTTACGGCAGTGTCCTTGACATGACAGCCATGTAGAGTTGTACATGCTGTAGACATCTTCCTATATCTGGGGTACTTGGCGCTGCTTTCCGACTGCATCCTCCGTCCTTCAGAACGCACGATCATCACCAGAACAATAGGGGCAAGAGAAGTGTTTCTAATAATTTACTCAGTTGCCTCACTCCTCAGGTCACCCACATTCCTGGTCGCACCTTTTGCACTCGTGCCAGGTGCTTTCCTTTTCGCCCTCTCTTCTTCCCCCTTGCCAGCGATCACGTCGTACAACATCTTGCAGGGCGCGCTTCTCTTGCATATGGTTGTTCTTCATTTCCCTCGGACACCCAGCCCGATCTTCCTTCTCTCTCCGGACACTACTTTGCCATTGGCCACCCTGTTGTGGCACGAATTTGTGAGAACGCTCTACCCATGCGTCCTTTTTTTTCTTCCTGCAACGATTCTGGCCACTTTCCTCCTATCCATCTCCCTTCAAGATGTCATGCTCGTAGAATTTGCGCCGATAGAGATCCGGATGGGTTTCACTGTTCTATGGGTCATACTTGTATTCCTCACGATGATTTCCGCGGTATTACTCGCGCTCTTTAGCGCATGTCTACTCTCCACCTCGTCCCAACAGGTCTCCTCGTGGGATAGGTATTCAATTAACGTAGGCCTCCAATCACGCAGGAATTTTGCGACCGCCGTTGCTGCGTATTCAGTGCCATACTACTTCCCACCCCCATTCAATCTACTTCAGATACTGTTCGTCCACATACCTCGTTTTTTATTGCAACTCTTCGGCTGGAGAGGGAGTCCGATCACAGGGCAGATAGAAGGTCTTTTGTGGTCCTTGACGATCGGGCCACTTGCATTCGTAGTGGCCGTGTTTTGGCTCTGGATTGGGTTCTTACCACCCTTCCCCTTCTCCTTCTCTTCACAGTAAGTTGTGTGTACTCGACATCAGTTGGGCCATTTCCTTGTTAGCTTTCTGGTCCTTTGAACCTACATACCGCCAACGACGAGTTTATATTCCTATGAAACCGAGCCTAGAGTATAAGATATGTAACACATGATGAATGGTCCTCTCTTTAGCACGCTTCTGGCAGATGACCCTCTGAATGAAAAAGATTCAAAACTTAGATAGCAAATAGTAGTGAGGATGTCACATTGTCTCGTGATGCAAAGTTTCTTGTCTCATTTGTGTGGATCGAGGGTACCGGAAGGGCGTGAAAATGGTCATCGATCAGACCTCCTTGGGCTGTGATACCTCACCTAATACCAGATACTGACAATTACACGTTCACACTGCCTTCTCAGTCTGGGTGAAGACATCTGTCACAATTTCCTTCATCTTCTCAAATCCCTCCTGTGACATCACGTCCAAGTCCCACCCCTCTGCTAGAAAGCTCGGGGAAAGGATACGCGTCGAAGATTCAGGGCGCGGGGTGTGCGGGGGAGTGACGTCGCGCGTTGTTTTGCTGCCGCAGTAGACACGCATGGAGGTTCCGAGAACACTGAGACCCCAAAGGCGGGGTGAAGGGCATTCGTCAAGCACCAAAACGTAGTGATCGCGCATCTGCTTGTCCGCGCGATAACGTAACTCAGCTTTCTGAGCCCAGCTGTCATCGTTGACTTTCAAGATGAAGACGGGTTTGTCGAATTTAACAGGGAAGATGGCCAAGTTGACAGTGTGATGACTATTGACAACGGGAGGGTTTTGCGGGGAAATGTAGAAGGTAAAACCGTTCCCGAAACAATAGTTCAAGAGTTTGTCGTAGGGTCCATTGTAACGATTCTCGAACGTTACATCACGTCTGGCGCAGGCGTGCTCAAAGATGATGCGCAGGCCAGCAGGCCAAGAGTTGTCCGTTTGGAATGACATAGCAGACAAATGATTTGTTTAGAGACATTGACGGATAATGATTAAGGGCAGGTCAGGCTTGAGCGGTAGCACCTCAGTCAGTCAGTCCATTGAGTCACCAATCAGGTCGGTTCCGAGCCGGCGCCAAGCGACAAGGCGGAAACTGTGAACAAGTACTGGACTTTCGTCTTGCTTCTATCATATCATGTCCGACCGCTTGCGGGCTGCAAAGCGGCGTCGGACTGGGCCTCCCCAGATTGGCGCACCCTCTGAAGCAGATAAGGCCATCACCCCCGGCAATCTACCCTCTTCCTCGTCGTATTCCACTCGCGCCGTGAAAAGTAGCCATGTCCTCCCGCTGACTACCATCTGCGCCCGCGTCTTCGTCGCAAACTTTCCCAAGTTTTCTAAAGATCCTCGCCAATGGGAACCGAGGAAGTCGTGGCGAGCGGTGGGCGCGCAGTTAAAGAGTCTCCCAGACTTGGCGATACAAACGCTGTTTGCGATGCTCAACTCGTCTTGTCCCCACCTACTCTCTCACGACCTGGTCAAAGAGGTGCGCATAGTCGAATGAATGTGTCGAGTCATCTCAAAGTTGTTTAAAAAAAAGTATTTCTTGCGTGGTCATTCAATCACCTTGACGAGTGGTACGGGCGGCGAACGCTCGCCAATTAGTAAATACACAGTTGGCGCAGTTGCTTCGATGGGACCAGGTCTCGTTCGGCTGCACCTCATCGGCTTCGATAAGATGACTGATCACTCGTTCGCTGCGGTCATCTCGCGCCATCCCTCTCTGGAAGATCTTTCCTTATAGTACCGAGACTCTCTTCAGGCGTTATGAGAATGACTCACTTAACACCCTTAGTGGATGTACCCTCGTCGGGCCTAAGACCATCCAAGCCATAGCCAAGGCGTGCCCATCCCTGAAGTCTATCAATCTCAATTATACCTCCGTAACGCCACTTGCGCTGGCCCCACTCCTTCGCAGCTGCAAGGAACGACTGGAAGTGTTGAAAGTTGCAGGTATCAGTAGCTGGGTTCTGTCGCATCACTCCTTAAATCACTCGCACTGACTAAACTATAGACCGATAGTGCTTTTGCACATCTACGCACCCAGTTACTGACAGAAGAAGGGTTCTCCCTTCCTGCTCTTCGAACATTAAAACTACGTCAGACGCCGCTGTCGGACGCCTCGGTCAATACTTTGATCCCATTGGTGCCGAATGTCACCCGCGTCGACGTTTCATTCACAGGCATTCGCCGCCCGCTCTCCTTGTCACCTCACAGCTTTACGAATCTCGAAAAGTTATCTGTTACGTCGAGCGGCGTGTCACCAAATGACTTGTTATCCATGCTCCCCAATGCATCGCAACTGCGCACTCTGAACATTGGTGCCCTTGGAGGAAACCATGGCAATCGTTCTGGGTTTGGTAGAGACGTATCAGCGACCACTTTTACCGATGAACACCTGCGCTCTTTAACGGCGATTCTGTCACAAAACACAGTCATAGAAAACATTAATTTCGTGGCGAACACGAAGCTGGCGAGAGACGAAGAGGTCATAGCGGAGTTTATTCTCCTGGTTGGCAGAAGGCTGAAGGTCAGCGAAGGAATACCATATCATATATGTCGAAGCGCCGCTTGCTCACGTGGGTGTGTCTCTGCCAGAAATTGAACCTCACTGGACTATCGTATCTTCGGTCGTCTGACCTGCAACATCTTGCCCCGGTCGACCCAGCAGACGCAGCTTGTTCCTTGCGCGAACTGTCATTGAATAGTACTGGTATCGATGATGATGCGTCCCCATTCATCTCGTGTTGTCCATCGCTCGAGATATTGGAAGTTGCAGGTACTAAACTTTCGAGTACGTCCTGCTGCGTAGTGAATTATTCCTGAACTCACTGTTTGGTAGGCGAGGGGCTGTTCGCCATCGTCGACGCATGTCCCAAGCTCGCGAAGCTCAATCTCACGCGCTGCCGTGGTGTCTCCGTAGCAGAAAGAAGGCGCTTTTTTGAGGTGAGGTGCAGTCAACTTGGCGCTCGTGCTTACCCTTGACAATGCTAGGCCTGGGAGGAGAGCAAATGATGATTACGCTACGATATGACACTCACCGGACCTAATACGATTGCCATCAGGGTCACCTATCAGAACATGCACCAGGTTCCAGGAACAGGAATGATTTGTGCTTCCGTTTGACTTTTCCGTCGTTCAGCATTCAGCTCTGGTGAGATGAGGATGTGAGAATACGACCAGGTCTCGTAGGCTACCATGTGGCTGCCTTGTGATACCTAGATAGTGTACTGAGTCCGTTTTGTATGCATCTTCCTTGGATCTGGATGTTGAGCACATGACATACGAAACATCACTATCGCCTCATATGTGCACAACATCCTTCGCAACCAGTGATATCTCCGTGTTACACCAGCCCCCATACATCTTATATACCCGTCTCTCGGGCCAGGTCGAAATACTGTATGGTCACACGTAGCGTACCTAGCCGTAATCCTACTGCGTGCGCGTGATGCGACGAGCGTCCTAAAGACCTCTAACTGCTTATGCCGGTAGCCGGTGATTGATTACTCCAAAGATAGACGTCGAGTGGCGAAGGGTCTTGTGGAGCACGTGTGCGGGTCTTTCATTTTACACCGCCTGCGGAAAGCGACACAGCAGTTATTTTTGTCCATGGGGATGAGAGGAATGGAGGCTCTCACAGGAGCACACCAGGTTAGTTCTCAGGAGGAGAAAAGAGAAGCCAAGGCCGCATGGATATCCGTGTCTAGGGCCCTAGTCGGCTTGGCGAATTGAACCGTGCATTTTAATTGCTCGTGTGACGTCCAAATTTCTCTCTGTCAGCACGAAGGGAATAGCGTTGGTCGCGACGTGAAAGGAATGCCCCTTACTGGCACTGTGCCCAGGGACTAAACAGACCCGGAGGCATGTCGCGATTCACCAGTCCTGCATGATATAATCACCAGATAGTGGTGAGAGGAACTAGCGTAGCGATATGAATACCCTGAGTGGCGACGTTGAGCCACGGTAGAACTAATACCGGACTAATATTGGACTTCCTAAAGTCATCGTCCGATGACACGGACACAAATAAAAAATTCGGCTACAGTACAGGCCGTTCCATGTGCTTTGCCTCTGTCCTAGGGTCCTGTGATACAGAAGAGGGAACCAACAGAGTTAAGCTATTGACTTGAGGGTTCGGTGGGAGAATAATTAATAATTAATCAGGCTCCACATCAGGGTGTGGGTCTCGGGCGCCGGATGTCAGCAAGATCAAGGAAGACGACGATGCGCGCAGGTGTGCGCATCGCATTGCCAGTACTAGGTTGTAGCAGTGTTGTAGCTTCGCGTGCGCGCATGAAGTTGTGTGGGGTCGAACTGAGCCGCGGTCCGCAATGGGTCAATTGTCCGTAGACCCTAGTCACCCCACACCGCCCACATATTTGGAGACAAGAGATCGCGCCTATGTGTCACTCTCAAGCGGTACACAAGTTGGCAAAAAAAATTATTAAATAAAAAAAAAGATCCAAGAGGATGCTTCTGGCCGCGGCGATGGAGAAGATAAGACTTCATCAGAAAGGCTCATGATGCGGGAAATCAACTCGCCTCTTGATAAGGACTTTTCTCATCTGATTGATGAACGCCCCTCAATACCGCGGGTACAGAGCTGTATATTGACGCTATTCGACTGGCACAGGAAACGCATGGCGCTCTCCGCTCGTTTCGGCAGAAAAAAATTGCGGATGCCGAAAGTGATCCTTATGCAAAAAGTAAGCCGCAGTCCAGTCATTGCATCCGAGGGCCAGATAATCTTAAAGGGGGAAGTGTTCTCTCTCACTCTTGTACTGTATGGGCGTTGGCGGTTGTCACGGAAGTATGGTCACATGACAGCAGTCATCAATTGGCCCCGCTTGCCAGTCGGATTTGTCCCTCATCTGTGCGCTTTGGTCGAAACCCACAGCTCCAGGATTCCAAGTCGCCACTTGTTCTAGAGTCATTTATCTCCCCCAGTACCAATGTACATACCTTTCTCAGTCCTCCAAGAGGCAACAAAATCGTACAAGAGCATTCATCCGAATATGGCAACTTGACACAAGGCAAGCTTGCAGTTGCGATACAAAATGTAGTTCGAAAGAAGAACAATGAATTCAGCGTCCTATATTGTCACAGGTCGTATGGCTGCACCGATGATACCACACCACACCTTTCGCAACGCTGCACCATCCTCCTTCTCATGACGAGCCTCGCAGAAACAGCACTTTCCATTGTCAACCCGCCCCCTATCGCACGCCCCAGAAAATTATTGAAATCACTCCCAGACATCGTTCGACGTATTCTCCCCCACGCTCGCTATTCGTCATTTCTGGAGACGCTAGTGGCTGGTTCGCATCCTGATACACCTACATGCAAAACGCCATCTTTGCCGGTTCAAGATGAGGTGCCTTGCAAAGACTCGATTGCACGTGACAATACGCGCTATCTTCGTACAAGCCTAGGGGCAGCAGAATTGCATACCTTGCCTTCATGTCCAGACGATTTGGTTTTTCGTGTTATATACAAAGCACGTGGAAAATTTGCCTGGATGAATGGACGAAAGATTGAAGATGTGAAGGTTTTAAAGTGGTTAGGAGGTGAGTGTCTCGTCGATGAAACATCTAGCTCGCTAAACGGACCACCTCAAGAGGGTGCTATGTCGTCTGCGCACATCAAATCTGGCCGTGTTGAAACCTCACAAAAGGACAGACGGGAGTCTGTCGCATTTAATTATGTTTGCAAGACGTAAGTGCCGCTGAATTTATAAGGTCGTCTCTGTGACGAACATCATCCAGGTGGGACATGTCAAAAATGGGACAGTGGAATGGCTTTTACTCCGAGGTCAGCACTCAAGAAGCCTCGTGTGCCTCTTTGCGAATCCTAAATGATTTACAGCTAGCACTATACAAGTCGGCCCGATACCTTCTTCCGCTGCAAGGAGACGTCGTCCCTCATGTTATGGGTGTATATACGCGCCCTGGCAAGATTGACATCATCATGGACTTACCTCATCCTGTTTTCTGGATCGAAGCATCTCCCTCTATGCCCATGGTATTGAAGGATCGCGTCGTTGAGGCTTTCCAAAAGCTGCATGAGCGGGGTGTCGTTCATGGAGATGTCGCTCTCAGACATATCCTAATCGGTGCGGACGCGCGGGTCACACTCATTGACTTCCAAGCGAGTCGAGCGGACGACCCGAACGAGGACTTGGGCTTGTCCGCTTCGTATCCCGGTGACAAGGCCCTCGAAATGCGTCGCGTCAAGTTTCTGCTGAACATGGATAACGCACGAAAGAAGGAATTCCGGAAAAGCAAGGCGGCGCTCAAGCGAACCATACGGAACAAAGAAAGGGAAAGGCGACGCCAGGAACTGCTGAAGCACGGCATCACAGTCGGTCTACCCCTGGACGAGCCGGAGCCTCTGGACGACATCAAGGATCCTCCTGTTCCTCTCGACGAGCTGGAGAGATACTGGATGGAAGATGCTAACGACGATCCACGACGTTTTGTTGTTCCTGGATCAAGCGACTCTGACGTCGCCGGGGCCATATCCTCGTTCTTGCAATGTATCCAGGACATGGAAGAAGCGGATTGCGGTTGGAGCGTCGTTTGTAATGGGCCATCTTCGCCCAGATCGCCCCTCGCCTCTTCTACCCCGCCACCTCATCGTGATCAAGCCAGTGTTCTCGAATTACCACTGTCCATCAAGATTCGAGACTTTGCATATGAAACCACATGCTGGAGATCTTCAATTTCCTATCCGAGGGCGGAACGTGGGATGGAAAGTCATGATTCTTCATCACCCTTGTTCTCCGTGGAGAGAAGCGTTTCCGGAGATTGCGCTACTATCTCGTTACACGCCCAGGACAGTCTGAAGAGACCACGCGAAGACGGCGAGGCGAAAGCGATCTACCTCGAGAAGTTGCCCACCGGAAAGAGAGCTAGACTCGACTTTCTCTTCTCGGGCTGCGGCGACGCAACCGTAACAAAGATGTCGAGCTGTGATCTTGCGGAGGTACATTCAAAGGACCGGCCAGTACTACCAGTACTAGTACTTGGACATGTTCCGGCTGATGGCCGCCAAGGAGACGACCCTCTAATTGAGCCTGAATCAGAACATTTAATACACAAGCGATCGAGAGAAGTTGCAGAAGTGGATGATATCGGGGACCATGTAATTGCGAAGAAACCTCGACGGTTTTGCAGAACGGTTGCCGATAGGTCGCAATCTGTCTCTGATCCCATTACGCCTCACCCCCGAGTCGGTGGCTACGTGTAATGATACCATAGAAGCATAGAACAATTCTAGACTAGACGAGAATTTCGGCCACGGAAATTACATACTGTGTGGAAGCGAGTGAAAAACTATTCATATGTCGGCCCCATGGTCGCGCCGATGAATCGGATATGTGGTGCTGAAGAGTTTTTCCCACGGAGCACGACCTTCTAATAATTTGAAAGTGTCAGCGGCCTAAAATCAGCCGCTAAATAGCGACGTCAATTTCGGCCTTTTT
>Ga0209488_10000573_pt1 | contig 31243 bp, 24 predicted proteins | sample Rivendell_Oct201_8_FD_188349 | JGI IMG/M metagenome (GOLD analysis project Ga0209488, IMG submission 188349) | Vadose zone soil microbial communities from the Eel River Critical Zone Observatory, Northern California, USA -... | ecosystem: Environmental > Terrestrial > Soil > Vadose zone >...
ACTGCAACAATGGCCAAGACAAGGAGAATGTGAATGAACCCGCCCAACGTGTAAGAGCTCACCATCCCGAGCATCCAAAGGATCAGGAGCAGCACTGCGATAGTCCAGAGCATGAGGGACCTCCATTTCTTAAATCGGAAAGTGATTGCCAACCGACAGCCGCGCAATCCTGAAGGAAGTTTAAGCAGAAGCGACGAGGCGGCACATCCAGTAGACTCCGTAATCGATTCCAGGGCCGCGGACCGGTCGCGCAATCTGCCTACGCGAATACACTTAGGTAAAACGCCGAGGCATCTTCAGTGCTGAGCATGTGTGCCGGCGTCCAGTCAGTAAATCTGCACGATTCCTTTCCGCACCGCGTAGAGCGTCAGGTCGGCTACGGAGTGAAGGTCTAGTTTTCTCATCAGGTTGGTTCGATGTGTTTCTGCGGTCTTCACACTGAGACGGAGCGCCACGGCTACTTCCTTACTGGTTTTTCCTTCGGCGAGCAGTTGGATTACTTCGCGCTCTCTTGGGGTAAGCATGATTCTTGAGGAGCGTTCTGCTTCGGTCTCTGGGTGCAAATATCCGTCAAGGACCATTTGAGACACCTTAGTCGTAAAAAAAGTTCGTTGCTGCTGCAAAGCCTCAACTGCAGTCACCAGATCGCGACCGGCGTCGGACTTGAGCACGAAGGCTCGGGCTCCCGCCGAAAGAACCTCGCGTACCACCTGTTCGTTGTCGTGCATCGTCAGAATCAAGATGGGCATGTCCGGAGATGTCGCCAGGATTTGCCGGGCTGCGTCGAGCCCATTCAGGTTGGGCATGCCAATGTCCAGCAAAATGACATCGGGTTTTAGCGCGCTGGCCATCTCGACCGCTTCTCTGCCGTCCTTCGCCTCGCCGCAAATCTCCCAGCCGGGATGCGGTTCCAGCAGGAAACGAATTCCACGTCTTGCAACTTCGTGGTCGTCGGCAATCAAGATCCGCAGCGAGTTCGAGTTCACGCTTTACCTCCATTTCAGGGCCGAGACCACTTGCAGGGCGAGGGTGACCCGGAAGTCGGGCCCACACTTTCACCCAGAAGCCGCTTTAGGTGAGCCGCCGTTGCGAGCGTCCGGATTGACCCCTGTAGATCCCGTCCGACCGAGGCAACTCCGCCCGCTAGCAAGAGGCTAGCCGCTAACCTATTACGAAACATGAACTTAGTTGCCTACAAACTTTGAAACGTTGATCAATGTTTTCGCAGCGTGCCGGTTCCGATTCCACGGGTTTACAAGGGCCAGAGATTTTCTGAGAATAGAAGGATTACAGAGGCTATGGCGCCAGCCTCTCCACGAGCTAATAAGTACTCTATTTTGAGGAGACTGCGGAGATATGCCCGGACGACCACCCGTGCGTTTACCACCCCGGGATACGGTTCGGGCTTAGAACTTCTCATTTCTCGAGCTACGGTTTTTTTGTGGCGTCCATACAGTCTTTTTAGTATTCTGCCAAAAATTTTACAGAGAGCCATGTTTGAAAGCACGAGCCTATCTGGGAATACGCTTCTGGATTCCAAGGCACTTTCGATCTAGTTCAAGAACGCCACGATTCGCCACTTTGAACGGCTCGCCCCGCGCGTTCCCGCTAAACGCGCAAGCAATTCCGGGCAGCCGTTACTAGCAAGTACAGTAGAAATCCAGTATGGGAGAGGTGTTTCATGCAAAAACGTCTCTTGCCGATGGTGTGCCTTTTGGCGATTGCGGTCCCAGCCGCCTTCGCAAGCGTCTCCGTCAGCGCACCAGGCAACGGAGCCACCGTCCAATCCCCCGTGCACTTCGTTGCAACGGCGACCACTTCCTGTTCTAAAGGCGTGGCTTCCATGGGGATTTATACCGGGCCAAATCAGCTTGCCTACACCGTAAACGGGGCCAAACTCGACACCAACCTGGCGCTCGGTTCTGGAAAATATGCCACCGTCGTTGAGGAGTGGGACTACTGTGGTGGAGCAACCACGACTCCCATCAGCATCACGGTATCGGGTTCGTCTGGAGTCTATGTTTCAACGCCGGCAAATAACAGCACGGTCGGCTCGCCGGTAAATTTCCAGGCAACTGCCAGCTCCACATGCAGTGGTGGCGTCGCCAGCATGGGGATCTACACCGCTCCCAATCAGCTGGCTTATGTAGTTAACGGAGCGAGCCTGAACACCAACCTCACACTGGGGGCTGGCACTTACAACACAGTGGTGGAGGAATGGGACTACTGTGGCGGAGCGTCGACAACCCCAATCACCATCACGGTGGGCTCGGGTGGAAGCCAGGTCTTTTCCAACATACAGAATTGGGCGGGCTGGAATGGATACATTGAGCTGCCCCCAGGTTACGGTATTTGCTATTCCTGCAGCCCCAATGGCCCCCAGACCACTTGGTGGACAAAGCAGGGAGTGAGTTCGCCGTCGGTGAGCGGCAAGGCGATGGAGTTTAATATCGGTGGGTCTACCCCCTATTCCGACGTTCTATGGAATGTGCACCTGGTTGGTGATGGCGCTCCGAATCTGGACAAGAACCGGACGATTGTCCCCAACATTCACAATTTTATTTACGACGTCTATTTCTACAGCTCGAATCTGAGTGCCGCGGAGGCTTTGGAATTCGACATCAACCAGTTCACCAACGGACTCTCGTTCATATGGGGTACTGAGTGCAGAGTTCTGGGTGGCAACCAATGGGACATCTGGGATAACCAGAATCAGCGATGGGTGGCCACGGGCATCGCCTGCAATCCTAAAATCAACTCGTGGAATCATTTGACGATTCAGGTGCAGAGGACTTCAAACAACCAATTGCTGTATCAATCCATTACCTTAAATGGAGTGAAGTCAACGCTGAATGCTTACTATCCGCCAAGATCCACTTCGTGGTACGGCGTGACTATCAATTACCAGTTGGATGGGGACTACAACCAAGCCTCCTATACCACGTACCTCGACAACTTCAATCTGAGCTATTGGTAGACGCAATCCTCTTGGGGCACTTCTGTGAGAGCAGTGCCCCGATAGTTTCCTCTTCGTTCGGTTTCTACAGCAAACACCCTACTTTCCGCAGGTTTTCACCGTAAGCTAGAACTCCGGAATCGCTGCCATGCCTTCCCCTCGGGACACCCCTAGATTGCCCTAAATGCGTTCGCTTTAGAAGTTCGCTCCTCTCGCTTCGGGTGACCTACCTTCGTAAACAAATCAGCATCTAAGAAGCTGAATGGAGAAACTCATGCACTCTGCCGCTTCAGGGTCCAAGGGCTTTCCGTGGAGCATTGGCCTCACCATTGCAGTGTTGGCATTAACGTTGGGATTGTCGGCCCAGACTCCCTCGGCGCCTCCTGCTTCCACACCTCCTGCTTCAACGCCGCCCCCTTCAACGCCGCCGGTCACCAACGGGAATCCGGACGCCTCAATCGCGCCCGATAACAGCAATACCCCGCAGGCTCCGACCTCGGGCCCTGAACCGATCGGCCAGGAGCCAAGCAGCAACGATCAGGGCATGTTCGTTTTCAAGAAGCAGGTGCAAGAAGTCGTCCTGCATGCCACCGTGCTCGACGAACAACGGCATTTGGTTCCTTATCTGGACAAGAACGCTTTTTCGGTGTTTGAGGCTGGGGTCCCGCAAACCATCACATCGTTTCGCCGCGAAGACGTTCCTGTCGCTATGGGGATTGTGGTCGACAACTCCGGTTCGATGCGTGACAAGCGGGACAGGGTCAACCAGGCGGTACTGAATCTGATCCGGGCCAGCAATTCTCAAGACGAAATTTTTGTGGTGAATTTTAGCCAGAACTACTACCTGGATCAGGATTTCACTTCCGACGTAAACCTCTTGCAGACGGCATTACACCAGGTTTCAACCAAGGGGAGCACCGCCCTCTACGACGCCATTGTGGCCTCCGCAGTTCATCTGATGAACAATCCTCGCCTGGATAAGAAAGTTCTTCTCGTCATTACCGACGGACAGGACAATATGAGTCAGGAAACCCTGGAAGAGGCCGCGCGCAAGTTACAGCAAGTGAATGGGCCGACCCTCTACGCTATCGGTTTGGTTGGAACTGGTATGAGGACTGGCATGGCTGGACCCGGACGCGAGGCACTGCAGAATTTGTCGGACCGGACCGGAGGTGTGGCGTACTTTCCGGATACCCTCGATCAGGTAACCAGCATCACGCGGGAAATAGCGCACGATGTCCGCAGCCAATATATCGTCGCCTACAAACCCCGCAATCAGAATTCGCGGCCCACTTACCAGTCGCTGCGAGTGGAGGCTCACGCCCCCGGATATGGCCGGCTAACCGTACGAACCAGAAGCGGATACTACCCGCAGGGAAACAATGGCCGGTAGGCCCCGCGGCGCAGAGTGAACAGTTTAAGCCGCAGGGCTTCCGGTGGGATTTTTCATCTGGGGCGGCACGTCGATCTGAATAATATTGTTCTTGATCGCATAGACCACCAGATCACGGATGGAATGGAAGCTAAGCTTTCGCATGATGTTGCTGCGATGGGTTTCCACGGTTTTCGTACTCAAATTAAGCAGCGAAGCCACTTCCTTGGAACTCTTGCCCTCAGCCAGGAGCTGAGTGATCTCCCGCTCCCGCGCGGTCAATGTGGGCAAGCTAGGCGGCTCGTTTCGCGAAATGGCGTGTCCCTTATCCAGAAATCCCGCCAAAACCAGGTCGTTGACGCGCGGCGTGAAGAACATCCGCTTGTGCTGAAGTGCTTCCACTGCCGAGACCAAATCGCGCGCCGCGTCGGACTTCAGAACAAAACCGCGAGCGCCGGAGTCGAGAGCCTCCCGAATGACCTGGTCGGAATCAGTGATCGTCAGCACGATGACTTTGAAGTTCGGGTCGTGTTGCATCAACTGACGGGTCGCATCCAGCCCATTGAGGTTGGGCATCCCCACATCCAGAATCACGACATCCGGTTTCAACTGCTTCGCCTTCTCAACCGCGTCGCGGCCATCGCCGGCTTCGCCGCAAATCTCCCAACCTTCGTGCTTCTGCAGAAGGGAGCACAATCCGCGCCGCACTATCTCGTGGTCGTCAGCTACCAGAATTCGGAGTTTCATGGGGTTACCCTTTCCACTTATAAGTCCCTCGGAGCACTAACCTATTCAGCATGAGCCACTGAGTCCCGGCGATTGAGCGCGGTGAACACGCGATGCTGGCTTACAGCCTCAACTGCTTCTAACAAATCCCGCGCCGCATTCGACTTCACTACGTACCCCCGGGCACCAGCCTCGAGCGCCTCCCTCATCATCTGGGGCGAGTCGTGTTGAGTCACGAACAGGATCTCCATCCCAGGCGCCTTCTGGCGAATCAAGCGGCAGGCCTCGAGTCCGTTCATCCGCGGCATGGTTACATCGAGGACCATGACGTCGGGCTGCAAATGGTCAGCCTTATCCACCGCCTCCATACCGTCCGATGCCTCACCAATTACTTCCCAACCAGGGTGCCCTGCCAACAAAGTTTTCAACCCTTGCCGCACGATCGGGTGGTCATCCACCAGTAATATTCGAATTGCCATGATCTCCAGCCAGCCTCGGGAGAGGCTGAGATACCGCTCGCCATAGTGTAGCCAAGCTTCCCGCTCGAACTGCAGGGGCTTTTTCCTTCGGTTTCAACAATTTCGGGTTACTACCGTTACGCAAATGAAACGTAACATGATCCCCGGTAGGTTCCGAATACAGTGAATCCTGTATGCCCTCAAAAGGCGTTTTGAAGCTCCTCACGCTGTAGCCGACATACCTGGAAAGTAGGTCTGCTCGTGAAGAAGCGCCTCCACTGCCTGCACGATAGAGCCCACGTCCGTCTTGGCGCAAGCGCCCCGGACCCCTACTCTCTTAGCCGCTTCGGCGAGTTGGGTGGACAGGTGGATCGTTACCAGGAGAATGGGGATCTTCGGAAAAAGCTGCGCAATCTGCTGGGCGACATCCAGCCCGTTAAGGTCAGGCATTTGAAAATCCATAAGGATTAAGTCCGGAGGTGGCGACTTTTGCACCCTTTGCAGGGCTTCGCCTCCGGTGCGGGCCTCATCGCACACCTGCCATGCGCTTTGCTGCTCAAGGATGGCGCGGAGGTAATGCCTCACTGCTGGATTGTCATCCACCACGAGAATGCGGACCAAGGGAATCTCCATGCCAGCCGAAAGACTTACGAATTGAAATCACAAGCGATCAGGCAAGCGCAAGTGACGTAAAAGTAGCCGTCCTCCGCGGTCCGCTGCATTCCGCGCAAGAGTGAGTTTTCACGATAGGCTCGCCGGTCTGCGGGGAGAATCCAGCGAAGTATGTATGTGCTCGCATAGTCACTGTTACGGGAGTCACTGTTACCAGACCCCCTTGTCGCTGCCTGTAAGTTTGAACTCGAGCGCAGCAGCGGTGGCCAGACCCGGGAGCAAACTCAGGCGCAGCGTATTGCGAATCTCGCCATTGAGCAGAAGCCGCGTCAACTCCGAGGCATACAGTTTGGCCGAATGCGGTAAGAGCGGAATGCGGAGGAAGTTCCGCCGGAAAACGATCTCTTTTCCGCCGAATCGCGCCGCGGACCTTACCAGGTCTGGAAGTGGAAGTCCCTCGCCGCGGTACAACTTGACGTAGTCGGAAATGATGACCAGATAAGTTGCCAAACCGTCCCACAGCCCTGCGGACTGACCCAGGGAGCGCAAATAGAGATAATCCACGGCACCCGACTCCACCAGTCGGGCGTTGTCGACGATGTCACACAAACGGATGTAAAAGTGGCGGTACATCCGCTGCAAGGTGCTGATTGCTAAACGCTCTTCGGGGGCAGGGACGTGAAATGCATGCGACGCCAGTTGGGTTGATCGAGAGCGCGCAACCAGGGACTGCGCAACGGCAATTTGTTCTCCAGTCTGGCCCAAACGACCTACGTGCACTTCCACCAGCTCTGGCAAGCCTGGAACCACGAAGTTCCACTTGTTCGCCAGCCGATCCCCCCAGCTGCGCTCCGCCAATTCCGCTTGGAAATCCCGGCGCATGATGGCGACAACATCCCCGCCTTCCGCGTCCGCGTATAAATCGAGGTCGCTCCCCAGATCGGGCCAATGATCGAGTGACTTGATGACAACCACTTTGCCGGCTTCTTCCAGGGCACCACAAATGGGCTCAAGAAAAGACAAGGCATTCTGGATCCGAGAGCGCTCTTTTCCGACCTCGTTCTCAATCCATTCGGCCGACTGCGAATTTCCCTCGAGCGTCATCATCTGCCGCAGGGCCGGGAACGTTCGCATCGTCACATGGTGAGAATTTGCGAGAGCGCTCAGGTCAAGTAATTCTCCCCGGCTCAGGCATGCAGCGACACAAGATAGCTCTTCCCCGTGGCCACCATCCCCCTCCAGCAGGATCTGCGAGAGAAGTATGAGGCACTTCGTGGAGTTGGTCACACCATTCATTATCAATTCGCTCGCGGTCAACTCCGATTGCTTTACTCTTGCAGGTTGCAGAACAACTCCAGATCCGACTAGCGCAGGACCCTAAGTTTCGCGTAGAGCGTGACTTGAGTTTCGTGTCAGGTCACGACTTCAGTAGATTTGTATCAGGGCATGACTTCAGTCATGCCGTGAGTCGCCGATTAATGAGTTCGACTTCAGCCGCTTGGGGATAAATTTCCCCGTTCCAGATGCCGTTTTGCAGCCATCCTTTGGATGTGAGTATTGCCGCCTTAGGTTGGCGATAGAATGCACTGCGATGGTGCACTCAGCGACTTAATCTCCTTTTTGCGCCACGGGCTGTCCAGCCTGCCCGTCATTGCAATTCGTCACGGTCCGCCGTTCGATGGCTGTTCCTTCCTCGTAGTCGTTCCAGGTCTCAATCAACAGGAACGGAATCGGCGCCGAACTATCGTAGTAACGCCGGTAGAAATTGAGGGTGTCGTCGAAGGTCTTTCCACACCGGCTCTGCATGTGGCGGTTGAGTCCCCACTTTGCGCCGGAATCATCGAAGCCCGGCCAAGCCCCTCCAATTACCATTTTGTCTGGATACTTGTTCTTCATCGTCTTGTAGAAGTTATCCAGGTACTGCTGCCCCCAGTCACTGCCGTCGGGGGACCACCCACTCTGCCCCGGCTGCACCCATGCATAAGCCCCGGCAAAATCGCTCACATACTGCTGCGGCGGCACATCTTTGTAAATCAACAGGGGGCCTGCCTCCCAGTTACTGCAATGCTCGCGTACGCGGTTCCAATCCACGTGGCCGCGCTTGGGAAAAATAAAGATCAACGGCCGGCCGTTGTGGGTGAGGTAAGCACTGCGGAACCTTGCTTCGGGCCCAATGTAGGCTTTGTACGCCTTGTCAAATGCCGCGATTGCGTCGTCCGTGGCCTGCGCGTCTTCGTCTTCCGATTCGTTGTAAAGCAGGGCGACGTGGAAATGGTTCTCGCTCGCGGCCTCTTGCATCAGAGCAAAATTGTGATCCGAATAGGGCCCTCTGTCTCCGTACCAGTCGACGACGAAGCCGGAGATCCCCATGTGATGGGCCTGCTGAATTTGCTTGCGGAGCACTCCCGGATCCTGGCTCGAATAACCCACATCCATGTGGCTGTGATCCCCGAACCATGGCATATAAACGGCGAGAACCTCAGGGGAGGCCGCTGGAGCCTGGGGATTCTGCTGCACAGCGCGCCGTATGCCGGGAGTGGTGCAGCCACTCGCGATCACAAAACACGCCATCGTGAAACATAACAACGCCTTCGACAAATGAGCGCTCCTGGGAATTTGGATGCGCCGCAGGACTCCTCGGTTGGAATGCCGCTCCTGTAGGGCCTTTAGGCAAACGGAAGTACTCCCGCGCGGAGATTCACGGAGACTATTTTGATGCTGTCGAAAGCCGATCAAAACTGTGAAACCGCCTGCAGTTGTCGAATCACCCAGCGGTCGGCAGCCGGATTCATCAACACAACATAGTGTGCGACAACACGTTCGACATGAATTGACTTGTTGCCGTCCATGATTTGCAGCTGATATTCCGCCGTGTCATGCAATTCGATGACGTCGCCCTCAGGGGCGTAAAACACAGCTTGTACTTTGTGATTCTGATCCACATAACGCGAGCTCAGCCCGGTGCGCCGCTGATTCAGGATTCTGTCTTCCAGTTCTTTCTTTGCTATTCCTACGAACGGCCCTTCAAGGGGATCGAGCGTGTTGACTTCGAGAGCTTGCGCGATGCTAGTCCAGGCAAAACGATAATCGCGAAGAATCACCTGTTCTGTTTCGCTCTCCACCGCCCGCGGACCAGCCTTGCTCACATCCAGTTGTAGCCGCACGGAAGAATCGGCGGCGCCCGAGGAGAAAGAACAGGCCAGCAACACGGTTCCGAGCCCGAAGATTCTGACGGCACTGCGGAAATGTCCCTTTGCAATTGGCATGCGACTCATGGCTGCCCACCCACGCGCAGTTCGTTCCCCATCACCACACCGGACGCCACGGAAATTACCTGCGGTCCCGACGCCTCGATCTGCGCCCGCGCCACGCCTTGCTTGATCGGAGCATCTACTGTGCTCCGTCCGTCTGCGCCCGCAGCGCTGAAGGTCACGATCGTCCCGTCGGGAACTGGATTGCCCGAACAATCGCGAACCGGATCGGTCTCTACTACAATTCCCTTCGGCGTCCTTAGTCCTTTGATGCGCAGATTGCACGGGTCCGCAGCGACCTGTTGCACGGCGCGACTCGAAGATACAGCCCCCAGCGTTGCGACGATCTGTAACTTTCCAGCCGACTTACCGGAATTCGTTCGAAACCAGGCAACTCCGTTTTGGGTACGAACCGCTCGCGACAAAAGCGATGCGTTCCCGGCGGTTAGCTGAAAGTTAACTGTGACCGGATCAAGAACGAGATTATGAAACTGGTCAAAGGGCAACGCCACGCCGCTCACCGCCTCACCCATCCCAGCGGGAACACGCGAAGGATGCACGAGAAACGACAAGCCCGCAGGCTGCGCCGCGGTTACATAAAACGATGAGCTTCGACAAGTCTCTGCGCAAAGAATCGCCAGATAGTCTCCCGCGTTCCGAAGATCCTGCGATCGCAGATGGATTTCCTCGCCCAGGCTCACTTCGCTCTTGTTGGCAAGGCCGGGGCCCAGCAGGTAGAAAGTTGCCTTCCCGTTTCCCGTAGTAGAGATCGCGGTCTCTTCGCCTGCCGTCACCGAAGCGGGAACACGAAGCTCTTGAGCTACGCCCACTCCCGCCAGGCTGAGAACACCAACGATGCAGATATTACGAGTCCACATCCTAAGACTTCTCCATGCTGTACTGGTTCACCAGGACATGAAAGTTTTGTACCTTGCCGGCCAAGGATTTCGGAATCTCAACCGCGAAGGGCTCCGTCGATTGGGGCAGCAGCGCGCGATCAACGTACCCATCGGCCACCCACACCACCTTGCCCGTGTTGTCGTAGAAGCTTGCAATCACGTGCGGAATATTCACCGTCTGGCCGCTCTGGTTCAGCAACTCTCCGCGCAACACGGTCTTGCCTTGCGCGTCGGGATCGAGTTTCTGATTCATCACGCCGATGACGGGGTCGGCCGACGCCGGAACCAGTGTCACTTTCACATCCATGCGAACGTTCTTCACGTTCTTCAAGCTGATCTTCGGAAAGTCAACGCGATACGGAGAAACCTGCTTGGGTAACAGGATGTGCGCAATCTTGTCGAAGCTGCTCTCGTCGTCGATTGGATTCCCAGCCGCATCCACCAGCGTGGCGTTGACGTTCACGAATGCCGGAATGGTGTCTTCGTTCACCACCTCTCCCATCACCACCGAGCCCTCGGCAGAGTCCACTGCATTCATGGAGATGATTCGCACGCGTGGAGCATCCACATTGTGCGAGCCCCATTCGTCGTCGGCCCCGCCGCTTACCAGGTCCCAGCGCAAGTAAGTTACGGGGACGACCTGCGCGGGAACGCTCGCCATTTGCATCTTGTGCCAGACAATTTTCCAGCTGTCCCCTTCATGATTCAGGTGAAAGTCGCGGACTTCTTCGACTGGCCCTACGGGCGTTGTCCAATGTAGGCGAACGCGCATATCCGCATCCGCATCGGTGGCGTGCATGGGACGCACGTCGAACTTTTCCAGACTCGAAAATGTGCGCAGTCCGCCATTGGATCCGGTCCACTCCTGTGTAAACGATTGTTGATCGACCGCGCTGGCCTTCGATAGCGCAGCATAGGCGCGACCCCAGTCCCGGCGCTGCACTTGAGTTAGGAAATTCGTCGCCGCCCCTTCCGGAGTAACGGCCTTCGCACCACCGAGGCCCGGCATGACCGACCCTGTAGCGACGCCTCCGCTAGCTTGGCCTACCCCAAAGACCGCGAGGACCATGAGCCCCGCGGTTACCACGACAAGAATGATCGGCAGAATAACTTTCATTTTCGTCTCTCAGGCAACATATTGCCCTTCCGCAGGAAGCTCGACCCGTACCGGCACGCGGCGTCCCACGGGCAACAGCAATTCGAGGAAAATCGCAAGGAAACTTACGCCAATCGGCACTGTGCCCCAGAGCAATCCTTCCCATGGGGCGGGGACGGCGTCAGATGCGATCTTGTGCGCCGGCGGCACGTCGTCTTTGGACCAGGCGGTGATTGCCCCGTTATCGAAAGTCTCGATCTTTCTCCAGCCCACAAAGGTCAACAAGGGCTCGTAGTACGAGTCGTGGACAAAAATGTATTTCAAACCGTAGCGGTTGGCATGCCCCAGCATCGAGCGCAGAGATGCCATTCCAGCAGCGCCGTAAAACTTGGCATTGGTGAGCTGGGCTGACCCGTAACTCGTCATTTCCGGCAGCAGACGGGCAGAGTTGTAGTCTCCGTCCACGCTGCCGGCACTGGTGTAAGTCGAGACTTTTGCCAGCTCGCTGCCAAAGCCCAAAGTTATATAGCGATACGCATCGTGGCCGTCGCGGTTGAGAAACGCGACCACTGGATCCACATCCGCGACGGCAGTGGGCCGGAACGGATTCGCCGTCAGCCACGCCAGCGCCAAGCCGAGTGTGGTAACGGCCGCGAGCGAAAGTCCCACGGCCGCCTTGGCGCGAAAACGTCCCAGAAGACCCACGGCCATCACACCCACGATCGGCATGGCCATTAGCGTCGCCCAAAAAGTAAACCGCTCAAAGGTCAAAATGTCGAAGGCGCGGCCCAGCAGCAACTTGGGCAACGGAGTCGTCCCGCCTAGTCCAAAGATGAACGTAAGCCAGAAGCCAAACAGCAAAGGCCGTAACCGGGAAGATGAGGAGCCGCGGATCACAATAAAGGGTAGTGCCAGAATCAAAGCTCCGTAAGGGATGACGAAATAGTTGAGCGCCGTCACGGGGTTCAGCAAGAAGTTGGCACGGCTGTCGTGAGGAATCGGAATCTGGTGAATCGGATGCTGAATGATGATCAGCCAATAAGGCAGAAGGATTATTCCCACTCCGAGGGCGACGATCACGCCAAACACAACCGCCCGCGATAGCACGCCTGCAAGCGACCCTGACACACGTTCATTCCGGGCGTCCAACCATGCTACCCACAGTACCGGACCGGCGAAAAGTACTACGCCGAAGATGAGGGTTACGTGGTGCGCCGCCGCCGCTGCCCAGCCGATCGCAATGCCCTTAATCAGAGAACGACCGGAGGCCTCAGTGATCCACTCGTAGAAGTAGGGAAGGGCGTTCAGGTAGAGGGCCGCGGAAGCCACTGTCGCCAGCTGTCCTGCCTGGTACACGAGGAATGCGAGCGCCCCTAGAAAAACGCTGCCTAGCGCCGCATAACTCGCTGCGCGATCCTCGACCCAAATTCTGGAAAATCGAAACACTCCCACCGGCAACAGCAGGACAGCTATCAGCTGCACGATCATGTAGCCCATTTTCAGGCCAACCACATTCGACAGCAGGGCAATCCACTGGTGCGTCAAGGGCGGATAGGTGGTTTGTGAGAATCCTGCAAACCACTTTTCATTCCACGGATCGAACCAATGGTGCACGTAATGGGAGGCAAAGAAAATGTGAAAGTTTGTGTCGAACGAACCGGCGGGCAACTGCATGAGTAATAAAGGCCCATGCACTGCCAGTGCCACCAGAACAATTGCGAGAAGCGGAATTGGACGAGAGTAACCTTCGTCAGTACTCACTATTGTGTGCTCCAGTGCCGTAGCAATGAACTTCGATTCCTAAAGTCGCTCTAAGGTTTATCCCTATTTCGCCTCAGCCGAGGCCCGCCCTACAAGCAACGGTGGCGGGCAGACTCGCATCTGAAAGACACCGCAGAAAGAGATGTGATGCGGGAGGTATCCCCGAAAACTTGTTAAACCGTGGTGACTACGTGAAAAGCCGACTTCCGCTCGCGAGCTTTTACATCGTCGTGGTTCTCTTGAGTTCTGCCCTGGGTCAGACCTACGAGGTCGACAAGCCGGGCGGTACGCCTACGACCAACAAACAAAAACAGAAACCCTCAACCAACGACAATTCGCAAACCAACACAATCGGATGGGGGTCAAGCATCGATGTCGCGCGTCAGGCGAGGGCGGCCGACGCCGCGCTCAAAAGAGGTGACTATGCGGCCGCCATGGCATACGCCGAACATGCTGCCAAGTCCGCTCCTCAAGACGCTGAATTATGGTTTCTCTTAGGCTACGCCGCGCGCTTGAGTGAGCGTTACCAGGTTTCCGTCGACGCCTACAACCACGGCCTGCAGCTCAAGCCCAACTCGGTTGGAGGTCTCGCAGGATTAGCCCAAACCTACGCCAAGCTAGGCCGCGACGCCGAGGCGGAGCTGCTGCTGCGTCGCGTGGTTGACGCGAACCCCAGAGACGCTAGCAGCCTTCAGCTGGCCGGCGAGTTGCTCCTCAACTCCGATCCAAAACGTTCTTTGGAGTTGCTGCAGCGTGCGGAAGCGGTGAGCCCAACGGCGCACACTTCACTGCTTATCGCTCACGCCTACGAACGTTTGAATCAGCCCGAGGAAGCCTCCCGCTATTTGACCCGTGCCAAGAGCCTCGCGCCCAAAGATCCTGAAGTGTTGCGCGCAATCGCCGGTCAATACCGCGATCAGGGCCAATACGATTTGGCGATATCCACACTGCAGGCCCTGCCCTCGAAAAACGTCGACGTCCAGGCGGAACTGGCGTACACCTATCAAGTCGCCGGAAAGCAACAGGAAGCCGCAAACCTTTACTCGCGCGTGGCCAAGAGCGCGAAGGGCAATATCGGACTTCTGCTGAGTGCGGCGCAGGCTTGGGTCAATCTGGGTCAGCCCGACAAGGCACGTCCTTTCCTGGACCAGGCGCGACAGATCGATGCGAACAATTACCGCCTGCACGCCATTCTGGGCGCCAATGCCGAGTCCGAGGACCGTCTCGCAGATGCCAGCACCGAATACAATCTCGCGCTGCAGAATCTTCCCAAGCGTGTTTCCGAAGGACCTCTCTATCCGATCGAGCTGCGTCTCAATCTTTATGAAATCGATGTCCGCCAGGACGATCAGGCCGCGGCGAAGCAGCAGCTGGATGCGGCAAGCAGCGAGATTAATCAGGTGAATGTTTCTCAGTCTGCGCGCCCGGAAATGTTGCGCTTGCGGGCTGCGATCGAGGCCGCATCAGGGAACCTCGACGCCGCCAACAAAGATCTGGAAGAAGCTCTCGCGCTCGCTCCATCCAGCATCAGTTCGCTTCTGAATTACGGTAACTTGCAGTGGAAGCTCGGCCAGAAGGACGCCGCTCGCGACACTTTCACCAAGGTTCTGGAGCTGGACCACCAGAACCGCAATGCCCTGGCGTCCCTGGGATACCTGGCTCGTGACGCCGGGGATACGAAACTCGCGGAGAGTTACTTCACCAAAGCCGCGGCCGCACACCCCAAAGATTACGCCCCATACCTCGCGCTCGGGGACTTGTACGCCGCCGAAAGAAACTTTCGCTCGGCAGAATCGCACTACGAAAATGCATATCAAAGAATGCCCGGCAATCCTCTGATTGTCGCCGGAGGCGCAAATGCCGCGCTGGAATCGCACAATCTCGATCTGGCAAAGCGCTGGCTCGATCGCGCAACCGCTACGGCGAATGACAGCCCGCAGGTCAAGCGCGAGCGAGAGCGCTATCTAACATTGAAGGGCGATTACGCCGAGTCGGCAAAACTTGGCTACGAGGTTCTCGAGAAACTTCCCAACGACCGCGAAGGTGTGGACTATCTTGCCTACGACCTCTACTACCTTGGCCGCTACCAGGAAGCCATGGCGTTGGTACAAAAGTACGATCCAATTCTCGCGAATGACAAAGATCTTCCCCTGATCGAGGGCGATGTCCATGTCCACGACGGCCGATTGCGCGAGGCACTGGCTGACTTTACGCGCGCGCTGGAACGTGATCCGAAGATGGCGACCGGATATGAAAGCCGCGGCTTTGTCTTGAATGATCTTCATGAAGGCGCAAAAGCGGCGAAGGATTTCCAGATTGCTCTTCAGTTGCAACCGGATTACCCAGAAGCCCGCCTTGGGTTGGCCTACGCTGACCTGCAACTGCATCGTCCCAAGGCAGCTCTCAGTAATTTGGACTCCGCTCAGAAGGTTCTCGGAAAATCTCATTCGTGGCACCTCGCGCGAGCTGAGGCATATCGTCAGGAGCAGGACTTCAAGCATGCCGAGCCGGAATACCGCGTGGCTTTGGAGCAAACGCCGAATGACCTTACCACCCAACTCGCGTACGCCGACACGCTGTTTCACATGCGCCGCTTTGAACAGGCGATAGGAGCCCTCGATGTCGCGCAAAAACTGGCGCCCACAGACCCGGCGATCTATGCGCTGAGAGCGCGAGTGCATGCCAAGGCCGGTGCACGGGAAGAAACACTGCGTGACATCCAGATGGCCGAGCAGTACGGAAAAGGTCAGGTCGAAATCCTTGTCGCCACTGGCGATGCCTTACTGACTCTCGGCGATCGCGATGCCGCGATGCAACGTTTCTCGCAAGCCCTGGACGCTCCGAAAGGCGATCGCCTGGGAGTGCGGCTGGCCGTGGCTCAAGTCTTTCTGCGGCAGGGCCGCTTTGACGATGCCAGACGCCAGATCGCCCTGGGATTTGCCGAGGCCCGCGTCGATTCTTCGGCGGTCACGCCCGAGGACATTCTGGAGGCGGCCAATATTTTTCTGGCGATGCATGACTTCGATCTGGCTGAAACTTATTTCGACAAGGCGAAACTGGCGGGTGCGAACTCGCGGACGGTTGCGATCGGTCTGACGAACACCTATCTGGCGGAGGGAGAGACTCGTAAAGCCGAAACGGAGTTGGCCAGCCTCGGCTCGCCGGAAGATTTCCGCGAAGACTACGACTACATGATGGCTTCGGCAAACCTGTATCGCCAGCGTCAGGACACGGTGCACGCACTTTCGGCTTTCGCCCAAGCCAGTACCGTCGCTGGACAGGAGGATCAGGGGACCGCGCAGACCGCGCAATATGAACTCGCGGGCCAGGAAGGACGCCAGATCAACCAGAAGCTGAGTATCTTCCCGGAAGCTTCGTTTTCTCCGCAGTTGGAAGACATCAACGTTTACACGCTGGACGCAAAGATTCTGAACGTGACCAACCCTGCGCTGCTTCCGCCGCCGCGGCATTCCTTTCAGAATCTCGCCGAATCGCATTATCGTATACATCTCGGCCACATACCGGTGATCTCGGGGTTCGTTGGCGAAAGTCTGACCACAGGCCGGTTTTTATTTCCCAGCATCAACGTGATTCAACCCCGGCACACTTACGACACACTTTTCAACGCCGGCATCACACCCATTCTTCACCTCGGCTCCAACACCATCGCGTTCAATGGCGGCCTTCAGTACACCATCAGGCGTGACACGATCTCGCCTCTGTTCATGAATCAGAATCTGTTCCGTCAATTTCTGTATATTTCGACGAGTTCATTCTTCAACTGGGTCTCCATCAACGCCAGTGCCATCCACGAGTCGGGACCGTTCACCGATCAGCATCTTCACTCGCGCGACGTCGGTGCCACTCTCGAGTTCACCGTGGGCAGACCCTGGGGAAAAACTTCCTTGCTGGCCGGATACTCTGCTCGCGATCTACTCTTCCGTCCGCGGATTGAGGAGTACTTCAACACCTCAAGCTATGTGGGACTTCAGCACAAGTTCGGCAGCCGGCTGACAGCGGCGGTACTGGCCGAGGATTTGCGCTCCTGGCGAGTACAGAATACGCAGTACGCGATAGCGCAGGCCTTTCTTCCCGGCGCGCGATTCGAGTTTCGGGCCAACACGCGTTGGAGTGTGCAGGGCTCATTCCTGCTTTCGCGAGGCTCGGGATATCACCAGTATGACAATGCGCAAAGCGAGTTTCTGGTCTCTTACATGCGCCCAGTCCGCGGGAACTTGAAGGATGGCACTGGCGAGATACCCGTCGCATATCCGTTCCGATTTTCGATCGGTGTCCAGCAGCAAACGTTCTACAACTTTGCCGGATCGGCCAAGACGACTTTGCTTCCGGTGGTGCATTTCACGTTGTTTTAGAAAGTATCGCTTTAGAAAGTATCGACGTTTTAAAGTTGACGTTTTAGAAGTTATCGACCCAACGCTGAGACATAGGATAAAAACCTCCCGATGCCAAGTGATGTAACAAGTTCCCCGGTCGTAGAAAAGCTCGATGACAACGGCGTTCCCAACGCGCCGCCCGCCAAGACGCTGAAGTCGCAGCTGCTTGGGGGCAGTCTCACACTGCTGGCTGGATCCGGACTCGTCGGGGTCACAAACCTGATTTACAACGTAGCGACGGCCCGGTTACTCGGCCCCACCGGCTTCGCTCATGCGACTGCCGTTTACACGTTGCTCATGCTGTTGTCCGCGATCACGCTTTCCTTTCAGGTCGTCTGCGCAAAATACGTGGCGAAAACCAGTTCCGCGGAGGACAAGGCCTCAGTCTTCGCCAGCTTGCATCAACGCGCATGGATAGCCGGGATCGCCATAGGGCTGCTGCTGTTCCTGGGCAAGCATTTGTTGACGGAGTATTTGAATCTTCCCGATCCGGTTTTGATTTCGCTCCTGGCGCTAGGGATAGCTTTTTACGTACCTCTGGGTGTGCGGCGTGGGTATGTCCAGGGGGTCCACGCCTTCGGTCCTCTGGCACTAAATTTCATGCTCGAAGGCGCGGTTCGTCTGGTCGGGGCGTTCATCCTGATCGCACTGGGTCTGGGTGTGAAAGGCGCCGTCCTCGCCAGCGTGTTGGCAGTGATCGTGGCGTATTTTGCCGCCCTTCCCAGCCCGATCGTGACTTCCTTCCGCTTGCGCGGGGTCTCCATTCCGTTCATGGAAGGACTGCAGGCCATCATTTTCTTTTCCGGCCAGACGGTCATCAATAACTTCGACATCGTCCTGGTCAAGCACTTCTTCCCTCCCGACCAGGCTGGAATCTACGCCGCCGTGGCTCTGGTCGGGCGCTTGGTGAATATGTGCGCCTGGTCCGTGGTCAATACCATGTTCCCCGTTTCCGCGGGCGCGGGCGGTGACGAGCGGGAAGGCAGTTCGGTCCTGTTTACGTCGCTATCGCTCGTCCTTCTGATTCTCACCGTGCTGATCGGCGGCTTGCGCCTGGTCCCGAATTTTCTGTGGAAGATTCTTTTCGGAGCTCACTTCGAAGTGAGCCACTATGGGGGACTGGCGGGATTGCTGATCCTTTACGCCATCACAACGGGAATTTATTCCTTAGGCTCTGTGATTATCACTTATGAAATGTCCCGCAAGATCGCAAATACCAGCTGGATGCAGCTCGCGTTCAGCGCCGCACTCGCGCTGGGAATATATGCTTTCCACAACACCCTCCATCAGGTAATCGTGGTCCAGTTGCTGCTGATGATTGTCTTGCTGATGCTGCTTATGATTCCGCTGATCCGGCAACACCTAGCTCCGGAGGTCCTTCGCAGCTACAGCAGTCTTCGTTTGCTGCGCGGCCTGACTGAGGAAGAGGTGATTGCGGAATTCCTGCGGAGTGAATTTCACCACCCCGAGTTTAAGGAATACCGGACTGAGTTCGGGCGGCTGGTTATTAACCCGGACCTGAGCAGTACCCGGGAGAATGCTTTGCGGCGTGCGTTGCTCTTCCTGCGGCGAGGCCCCATGTGGCGCGAACTGCCAGCGAACACCAAGTGGTTTGAGGTCGAACTGAAAGCCGGCGATCTGGAGCGAATTCGTTTTTTTCCCCGGGCCCAGTGGCGCCGCGTAGCTCAGGGCAACTTCCACATGCTGGACGTTGTGGAGCGTATCCGCGTGAAGTTGGAAGACGGGGGCAATGACGATTTCTTTCGCAAGCTCCGCCTCTTAAGCGACGCGCTGCCGGACAATCTTGTGAACCCGACCGTCCTGCTGATTGGAGTGGACGAGACCGGTCCGCTCACGATCCTGGACGGCAATCACCGCATGGCCGCAGCCATGCTTAGTCAATCCCCCGCCACACTGGGGCAGATTCACTTCATTTGCGGGTTCTCTCCCCAGATGATTCGGTGTTGCTGGTACGCCACCAATGTCAATACGCTGTTGCGCTACCTCAAGAATCTCATCCGCTATGTTACCTACGACGCTGAGTCCGACATTGGACGATTTCAGGAGAGTGATTCCTAACTGAGTAAGCCATGCCGGCGGCCTGCGACCGCCCAAAGGCAACATACGGCGCGGTTGAGGCCGCGCCGTGTCAAACCAGAATTTGTCAGCAATATGCTTAGGCTCAGTGAGGCGAACTGACCGTGACGTTTCGAGCCACGTAGCGATCGCCGTCAAAGCGAGCGATCACGGACACCTGAGCGCCCTGGCGGAGATTGTCATCGACGGTCCCGGCTGCCTCATCGAGATAAATTTCGTAGGTCTTTCGATCGGTCGAGGAGTGGAGAACGAGAAGTCCGGTGCGCAGGTCCAAATTGATAACTTCGCCGGCAAAAGTGAAGCTGGATCCTGGGACGGCCAGGACCGCGATTTCTCGCGCCAAGTCGTGACCCTCTTGCTGAGCGCCGAACTTCACCGCGACCAGTGCCCCCGGAACAAGTTCGTTTGCCGAGCTGACCTTATCGCCCTTCACAATCCGCGTGGAAGGACTTAACCGCACGGTCACGGAATGAGGCGAGAGTTGGTCCCGCATGGTGAGCACACCGCGGCGGTAAGACACGATCACTCCCTGGCTCTCTCCAGTAGGCGCGGTGCTTTTTAAGCGGATACTCCGGGCGAAGACGGTGCTTCCATCGAGGATTGTGTCGACGTAAACGCGATCGCCGGGGCGTAGATCGGCGGCCGAAGCTGGAGCGCCATCGCGATAGATCCGCGTGCGCGGGTCGAACACCACCTTCATCTTCCCGCCGCCGAATACTTGCAAGGTCAGCCGATCCTGCACTCGGTCAAGCTTCTCCACCCTGCCGCCGACAAGCGTGGCTTTCGCGGGAGGAAGGGACGGGAGATCGGGGAGCAGGCTGGCGGGGTCGAGTGCGATCTCCGCATTGTCCAAGGCTGGCTCCGGCTCGTTTACTACCGAGATCGCAGGCGGAGAAGATACAACCGCTGAAGACATGGCGGACTGGGCTTGTACCTGCCCGTAGGAAACGCCGGCAAGAATAAGGACGCTTGCAAGAGTAATCGGCAGAAGACGACTCATGTTATCCCCTTTACTTTCTTCAATCTGGGCGCACCCTCGACATTACGTGTCTGGGAGCAGCTGTTGGATGCCAGTCTAGAGTCAAGGGTGGCCGATATTTGTTTGGAAAGGACTGGAGCTTCGACAAACAAATCCTGCGTTTCAGCATCAAACGCATGTCCGAAAGTGAAATCAACTTTTTGAAGGATGAGGGGTAGGGATGTCGACATCCTGGAAGCCATGTGTGCTCGCTGGAGTGTTCGCGGCTGTGGTTGCGGCTTCGGGGCCGAAGCTGCAGGCGGGGGACCTGAAGATTACGATTCCCCAACGCAGCCATCTGACTCCTATTCAACGGCTGAACCGCGAGGGCGTCGAGGCCGTGCGCAAGCACAATTATGAAAAAGCCGAGTCGCTCTTTTACAAAGCCTATCTGCTGGATCCGGACGATCCTTTTACGCTCAACAACCTGGGCTACATTTCAGAACTGAAAGGACAAGTGGACCGGGCTCAGCGTTTCTATGAACTGGCGGGACAGTTGGCTACAGACGCGATCATCGATCAGGCTACGGCGCAGCGCGTCCAGGGGCAGCCTCTGAAAGCTGCACTGGCGATTCCAGACTTGCCGATGGAAATCAATCACGACAACGTTGAAGCCGTGCGACTGCTCTCGCAGGGCCGCGGTCCGGAGGCAGATCTGCTTCTGCAACGGGCGCTGAAAAAGGCTCCCCAGAACGTTTTCACTATGAACAATCTGGGCGTCGCCAAGGAGATGGAAGGAGAGTCGGAGGAAGCGCTGAAACTCTACGATGCGGCGTCGGCCTCCAACTCCGATGCGGCTGCTGTGGTTACGCTGGATCATTCGTGGAGAGGCAAGCCGGTTACGGAGATGGCCGCACAAAATGCAAAAGCCCTCCGCGCTCGCATGGAAAACAGGAACAGCGTGGAAGCTCGGGTGGCCAACTTCAATCTGCGTGGAGTCTCCGCGATCAATCGCAACGATTTGCGCGCGGCGGACCAGGCCTTTCGACAGGCGTATGCGCTCGATCCTAACAACGCCTTTGCGCTGAATAATATTGGCTACGTCGCTGAAGTCGAAGGCGACCGCGAGACAGCTGAATTTTTCTACAACAGCGCGCGCAATGCGGGTGGCGCAAACCAAACCGTAGGGTTGGCGACGCGTCGTTCCGCAGAGGGCCAAAAGCTGGCGCAGGTAGCGGTAGACAATGGCATGAAAGTCGATACGAAGGTGACGCAGGAGCGCGAAGAACGGCGGCGGAAGCGCGAGCCAATCCTGCTGCGTCGACGGGACAATAGCATCGTAGAAGAACCGGCAACGCCTCCGCAGAGTACGATTCAGCCGGCACCGAACTCTTCATCTCGCTAAGCGCGAGGTGAATGGCTGGCTTGCCACCGAGCCGCCTGTGCATCCGGGCACAGGTTTCTTGCTCCGGGGACTCACTGCAATTTCTGAAAGTCGCACACTCCGGTGGTGACTTGGGATGGAGGAGTCGGAGCAATAGCCCAGGGAACTCCCTTAAAGTCGAAGAACTCCGTCATATCCATTTGTGCCGCATCGCGCTTGGTCAGCGACGGCAGGTTGAAACGGGTCTCAATGAACTTGAGGATGGCCGTGTAGTCCGCCGCCGTGTGCGACACATAGTTCATTCGTGTGAACGGTGAAACCACAATCAGTGGCACCCGATATCCCGTGGAATCGAAGTTGCAGTTCGCTCCCTTGCCCTTGGCGCAGATGTCTGTGGGGGGAAGATCCTTGGGCGCGATACCGTCGGGATTGACAGCGGCCTTCGGAGGGACGTGGTCGTAGAAACCACCACCCTCATCGTAGGTCAGAATAAATACAGTGTCTTTCCACGACTGGCTTCCCATTAGCCCGTTAATCAGGCTCTCCACGTATGCAGCGCCTGTCTGAACGTTGTTTTTGGGATGTTCATCCAACCCGGAGTTGTATCCGCCTTCAATCATCGCGACTTGGGGAAGAGTCCCGTTCTGCGCGTCGGTGACGAACTGCGTGGCCGGTACCACGTTAGACGGCAATTGGTTCGGCGGAGCGTAGGGCGCGAACATGGTCAGATACGTAGTCGGGTCGCCTCCATTCTTTCCGTAGTCCGTGGCGTAGACTTTCCAGGAAATACCGGCCTTCTGCAAAGCGTCGAAAATTGTGGGAGCGGTCAGCGACGCAGTGTCGTTTGCATTCGTCCCCTCGGGATAAGCATAGCCTTGCGACGTTCCTGCCAGCAGGTAAGCCCGGTTAATTTGAGTCCGGTCCATGGCTGGCGAAAACCATGCATCCGAGGTAGCGAAATTTGAGGCCATGAAATAGTAGTAGTTCAAGTCGCTCCCATCGTAGTAGCCCATGGCGCGGATCCCCTCAATGTCATAAATCGGGGCCTCATCCGCTGGAGCATTCCGTGCATACACCGCAGCGTTGTACACGAAACCATCCATGGTCGCAGTACTCGAAGTCGGTGAAGTGCGATTCCAGTCGACATGGCTTTCATTCCACGAGGGGCTGAGATTCTGTACGCACTCCGTCGCTACATGGTAGGCGGGTACCTTGCTCTTTCTGTCGTAACTCGGATTGGAAGCGTTTGCCGGAATTCCATCAAATTGTTGAGATCGGAATCCATTCGCCTGCCAGTACGCGGGCAACTGACCGAAATAATTGTCGAAGGATCTGTTCTCCTGCACCATGAAAACAATGTGGTTCACCGCCTGAATGTTGCCGGAACTTGACGATCCGTTCACGAGCCCCTGGCAACCGCAAAGGATTAGCAACAGTCCCATCACGCATGCGGCCCGAAGCTTGCACAGCTTGGCGGCTGAAACCATCTCTCACACCCCTACACTGAATGGGATTTAAAGCCTCCATTAAGATGTGTTTCAGCTCCCGAATGTTGGTTCAGATATGCCGGGAAGATGGCTTCAGCTGGCGGGCAAGCATGGGGCACAAAAACTTGCAGGGCCTCTTCTTTTTTGGGGTCACTCTACGTTAGAGAGCCATATTTCTCTGCTGCTATAATCAAGGATTGCGCTTATGCCAACCAAGCGACTGATCCGTTCCACAACAGTTTTGTCCGTTCGCCGAAGCGGCAGCGTTGTTCTGGCGGGCGACGGACAGGTTACGCTCGGCGAGTCCGTCATCAAACACACTGCCAAAAAGATCCGCCGCCTTTACAATGACAAGATTCTCGCGGGATTCGCGGGGTCCACGGCCGATGCCTTTACTCTCTTCAGCCGCTTCGAGGCCAAGTTGGAGCAGTATCACGGCAATCTCGGACGCGCTGCCGTGGAACTGGCCAAGGACTGGCGCACCGACAAATTCCTTCGCCATCTGGAAGCGTTGCTCCTGGTTTGCGATAAAGAGCAAACCTTCCTGTTGAGCGGACAAGGCGATGTGATCGAGCCCGACGGCGCGGTTGCAGCTATCGGCAGCGGCGGCCCATACGCGCAGGCCGCGGCACAGGCGCTCTCCCAACATACGCAGCTTACGGCCCGGCAGATCGCCGAAGAATCGATGAAGATTGCCGGCAAAATGTGCATCTATACCAATGACGCAGTAACGATTGAAGAGTTGTAAAACTCATGTGGGGACAGCCGCCCTCGGCTGTCCGGTCGAGCGAAGCTCGACCGTTTTTTAGCTCTCTGTCGGGAAATGAAATTGCTTGGTTTCAACCAGGCGGACAGCCGAGGGCGGCTGTCCCTACATGATCATCTATGGCCATATATCTCCCCTCATCCGCTGAAGAAGAACAGCTGGCGCTCGACGAACTTACTCCGCGTGAGATCGTCGTCGAACTCGACAAGCACGTAATCGGACAGAAGCTTGCCAAGCGTGCCGTGGCAATTGCGTTGCGCAATCGTATGCGCCGCCAGAAGCTCACTCCCGAGTTGGCCGAAGAAATCATCCCCAAAAACATAATCATGATTGGGCCCACGGGCGTGGGCAAAACGGAGATTGCACGGCGGCTAGCCAAGCTGGCCAATTCTCCGTTCCTCAAAGTGGAGGCTTCGAAATTTACTGAGGTCGGTTATGTGGGGCGCGATGTGGAGTCCATGGTGCGCGATCTGGTCGAGATTGCGATCGACAATGTTCGCGAAGAAAAGCTGGAAGACGTCGCCGACAAGGCCGAACTCAACGCCGAAGAGCGGCTGCTCGACATTCTGTTGCCGCCGTCTCCGCCGTCGCGTCCTGAGCAGTCTTCGACCTCGGGCGGCGTGGTCATTGACGGCAACACCGCATTGACTGAATCGTCCAACCGCACCCGGGAAAAACTTCGGCAGCAACTGCGCGAAGGAAAGCTCGACGATCGTAATGTTGAAATCGACGTCCGCGAACGCAACTTCCCAAGTTTTGAAATTATCAGCAACCAGGGCGTCGAAGAGATGGACGTCAACCTCAAGGACATGTTGCCCAACATCTTTGGCCAGCGCACCAAGAAGCGGAAGATGAAGGTTAACGAAGCTTTTGAATATCTGATTCAAGAAGAAGAGCAGCGCCTGGTCGACATGGATCAGGTGACGCGCATGGCCATTGACCGCGTAGAGAATTCGGGCATTGTTTTCCTGGATGAGATTGACAAGATTGCAGGCCGGGAAGGCGGCCATGGGCCGGATGTTTCGCGCGAAGGCGTACAGCGCGACATTTTGCCCATCGTCGAAGGCACCACAGTGAATACGCGGTATGGCATGGTGCGCACCGACCACATTCTGTTCATTGCCGCCGGCGCGTTCCACGTCTCGAAGCCCAGCGATCTGATCCCCGAGTTGCAGGGGCGTTTCCCAATTCGCGTGGAGTTGCAGTCGCTGACGATGGAAGACTTCGTGCGCATTCTGACTGAGCCCAAGTCGTCGTTAGTCAAGCAATACACCGCTTTGCTCGAAACCGAAGGAGTGAAGCTGGAGTTCACTCCCGAAGCGTTGGATGAAATTGCGCACTTCGCCTTTCGCGTGAATGAGAGTACGGAGAACATTGGCGCGCGCCGCCTTCACACAATTATGGAGCGGGTGCTCGACGAACTCAGCTTCGAGGCTCCGGAGAAAAAGGGCCAGCACGTGATCATCGATGCCGACTACGTGCGCAAGATGCTCACCGACATCGTGAAGGATCAGGATTTGTCGAGATACATTCTGTAAGAGATTCCCACTTTGAAACGCGTCACTGCACGTGTGGGCGCGGGCGACTCGCCCGCGCAACTGCCAGGTGCTAGTCTGGTCTCAAAGTGCAGAGGAAATATGAATACCGCCGTTGTCTTCCTCACTACCAGAAAGACAACCGAATTCTATTCATCACCTACTCGACTTGGCATCGTTGGAAGCTACCGAATGTCGCCAGAGATCTGGCATTGGAATCCTGCATAAGGGCGAATGGCAGAAAGTATTCACTTTACGCCGCCGTTGTCATGCCGGATCACGTCCACCTGATTTGCAAGCCACTGGTGGATGACAACGGCTTTATCTCGATCCCGGAAATCACGCGGACAATCAAGAGCGAGTCCGCGCACAGAATTAACAAGGTCTTAGGGCGACGCGGACGCGTCTGGCAGGATGAATCTTTTGATCATGTTCTTCGCGGTGACGAGAGTCTTCGAAAAAAGGCGACGTACATTCTAGAGAATCCAGTCCGGGCAGGATTGACGATGAATCCGCCGGAGTATCGCTGGCTGTGGTGGGATCCGAATCTGATTGAATCGGTAGTAGCCTAAAACCAAGCGGGCGGGTCGCCCGCTTCCACACGGTCCAACCTGCTCTCCCCAGCTCTGTTATTCTGCTGGCTGTTTTTCCCGCATCAATCATGAAAACCATTGACCGCAACCGCCTGCAGTCCCTGATGCAACGCGAACAGACGAAGTTTGTCGACGAACGGCCTAAATCCAAGGCCCTGTTTGAACGCGCGAGCAAGTCGCTGCTCGCCGGTGTACCTATGAACTGGATGGTCAAGTGGGCCGGCGCTTTTCCGCCCTTCGTGCGCGAAGCCCAGGGCGCGCACTTTTTGGACATGGACGGGCACCGCTATACCGATTTTTGCCTGGGCGATACCGGAGCCATGACCGGACATTCTCCGTCTGCCACCGTCAAGGCGGTGGAAGAGCAGGCACGCCGCGGCATCACGCTCATGCTGCCCGGCGAGGACTCCATCTTTGTTGCCGAAGAGTTGCAGAAGCGTTTCAACTTACCGTACTGGCAATTCGCACTCACGGCCACCGACGCCAATCGCTTCTGCATTCGCCTGGCGCGCCAGATTACCGGGCGACCGAAGATTCTAGTCTTCAACTGGTGCTATCACGGCACCGTGGATGAAACCTTCATCACCCTCGAAGCCAACGGCATGTCGGGGCCGCGACGCGGCAACGTGGGTCCGCCGGTAAATCCGGCAGTTACCACAAAGGTGGTTGAATTCAACGACGTTGCCGCACTTGAGCGAGCGCTGTCTGCCGGAGATGTGGCCTGCGTGCTAGCCGAACCGGCGATGACCAATGTCGGCATCGTGCATCCCGCGCCGGGATATCATCACGCTCTCCGGGAACTCAGCCGCCAACACGGCACGCTGCTGATTATCGATGAGACGCATACCATCTGCGCTGGCCCTGGCGGTTACACGCGGGCCGAAAACCTCAAACCCGACATGCTTGTCTTTGGCAAGGCTATTGGCGGAGGCATTCCGGGCGCGGCCTATGGTTTCTCGCAGGACGTTGCCGACCGCATCGCGTCCAAACACAAAAACAACCTGGAGGACTGCGACGTAGGCGGGATCGGAGGTACGCTCGCGGGCAATGCGCTGTCGCTCGCAGCCATGCGCGCTACTTTGAGCAAGGTGCTGACGAAAGAAGCTTTCGACCGCATGATCCCGATGGCTGAACGCTGGACCCTGGGCGTAGCCAAAGCCATCGCGGAAGCCGAACTTCCCTGGCACGTTACGCAGCTAGGCTGCCGAGCTGAGTATATGTTTAGCGCCGATGCTCCAAAGAACGGTGCTGAAGCGCACGATGCCATGGACTTCGAGTTGGAGCGCTTCATGCATCTTTATGCCATGAATCGCGGGATTCTTCTTACTCCGTTCCACAATATGGCGCTGATGTCACCGCAGACTGAAGCGGAGGACGTGGATCGTCACACCAAGGTTTTTCGGGAGGCGGTGAAGGAACTCATCGGTTGAGAGGAACGATTAGGGTGCGGCCCCGACTGAAGCCGCGCCATTCAGAGCAACGTCAAGGCCGCACTGTTCCCGGCCTCCCAGTCCCAACATCACTGAGAGCACGCGGGCCGGGGCGCCCGCGCCACACGCTACCTGCTGCTCTTTCCCACCTGTGGATGATGCGATCTGATAGTCTGTGTTTCTCATGCGCGGTCGCGCCTGCATAATCTTTGTTTCCTGTTTGAGCCTTCTGCTTGCATCCTGCGCCACAATTGGGCCACCGCTGCCGCCTTCGCTGGAATTGCCAAAGCCTCCGTCGGATCTGCGTGCCGTCCGCAAAGCTGACACCGTCGTTTTGAGCTGGACGATCCCAACGGTCACGACGGACCGGCTAACGGTCCGTCATCCCGGAGCGACTCGCATTTGCCGAGGACTTGAACCTGTTCTGATCAAGTGTGGTACTCCGGTCGGCGAAGCGGCGGCTGTGCCTCCGATCTCCGGACCGCACAAGTCTTCGGGAAAAAAGCCGGAAACGAAAACTCTGGCGATCCAAGCGACATACACCGACACGCTGCCGAGGCAACTCGAGAGGGACAATCCCCTCGGATTCGCTACCTATGCCGTTGAAGCGCTGAACAAGAACGGACGCAGCGCCGGACTCTCCAATCAGGTGCAGGTACCACTGGCGGAAACGCTTCCGCCTCCGCATGAGTTTTCCGCCGAAGTCACAGGAAAGGGCGTAGTGCTCACGGGAACAGGCGAGCCGGTCCTTTCGCATCCGATGGTGCGCTATGTTTATCGGATTTACCGGCGTCCCGAAGGCAGCCCGCAACAAATTCTTGTCGGGCAAGTGCCGGACACCGGTGAAGCTACGTTTACCTTCACCGATCCCAGCATTGAGTGGGAAAAGACCTACGAGTACCATGCCAACATTGCAACTGTAATCGTGCGGCCAGGCCAGCCTGAAGCGCAAGTCGAAGGCGAGGACACCCCCGATGTAAAGGTATTCACTCACGACATTTATCCACCGGCCGTTCCGTCGGGCCTGCAGGCTGTTTTTTCCGGCCCGGGTCAACCACCGTTTATCGATTTGATCTGGGCGCCCGTCACCGACCTGGACTTTGCCGGATACAATGTGTACCGTCGCGAGCCGGGAAGTCCTCCCGAAAAGCTGAATACGGAGTTGTTGAAGACACCGACGTATCGGGATGCGGCGGTCGTGTCAGGAAAGACTTACTTGTATTCCGTCTCCTCCGTTGACTTGCGCGGAAACGAGAGCGCTAAGTCCGAGGAAGCGAGTGAGAGCGTGCCGTGAGGGATGGGCTGCTACTTCTAGCCAAACGGAAATGGTTGAACACGGAAATGTTCTTGCAAGTCTGCAGCGCAGTATGTTCAGCCCCTGGGAAAAATCGACCTGCCATTCTGTGTAACCGCCTGTTTGTGATCCCGGTCTTTTGTTTGAAATGATCGTTTTAAAATGGTCTATCGTTTCGACGCTCTGATCCTTGGCGGGGGTGCCGCCGGCCTGATGTGCGCCATCGAAGCAGGCAAGCGCGGACGGCGCGTCGGCGTCCTCGAGCATGCCGACCGCCTGGGCAAAAAGATTCTCATCTCCGGCGGCGGCCGCTGCAACTTCACCAATATTCATTGCCGTCCGGAAAATTTTCTTTCCGCGAATCCGCACTTCGCAAAATCCGCTTTGGCCCGCTATACCCCCGACGATTTCATTGCCCTGGTTGAGAAGCACCGCATCTCCTATCACGGAAAAACGCTGGGGCAGATGTTTTGTGATGGCTCGTCCCGCGACATCCTTGCGATGCTCGAGCAGGAATGCCGTGAAGCCGGCGTAAGCATTTTCCTCAACGCCAAGATTCGCGAGGTTGAGCGAACCACGGAGTTCGTCGTACGCTCCAACTTACCTACCACCGCGCCGAACGAAGAGGCCGAGTTTCGTGCGCCCGCGCTGGTCGTGGCAACCGGCGGCCTCTCCATTCCAAAAATCGGCGCTACCTCGTTGGGTTACGACCTCGCCCGGCAGTTCGGGATCGCGATTCGGCATCCGTGGCCGGGTCTCGTTCCCGTGGTGTTCGATGCGGAGGACCATTCCAGCTTCTGCGATCTGACGGGTCTTTCGACGGAAGTGATTGCGTCATGCGACGGACAGAGCTTCCGCGAGAAGATGCTGATTACCCATCGCGGACTGAGTGGCCCAGCGATTTTGCAGATCTCTACCTATTGGAAGAAGCCGCACGCCATCGAAATTGATCTTGCGCCAGGACGGGAAATCACCGCAGTCTTTCGCGATCCCGCGGCACCGAGGCATCTAGGCAGCTTGCGAGCGGAAGTACGCAAGATCTTGCCCAATCGCTTTGCCGACCGTTGGCTCGATGTGAACCCGCCTGCTGCGTGGACGAATCAAGCACTCGCCGATCTAGAGCGGCTTGTCCATGCATGGTCCATCACGCCTACGGGCACAGAAGGGTACGACAAGGCCGAAGTCACGGCCGGAGGTGTCGACACCGATGAGCTCTCAGCCAAGACCATGGAAAGCCGCAAGGTTCCGGGACTCTATTTCATTGGCGAAGTCGTCGACGTGACCGGGCATTTGGGCGGATTCAATTTTCAGTGGGCATGGGCCTCGGGCGCAGCTGCGGGAAGAGCTCTGTGAGTCTCTCCTTGGTGAAACAGGGTTAACTACACTTAACCTGCGTATAATCGGCATAAATGATCACCGTCTCCAAGGAAGACTATCTGAAGTCCATCCTCGAAGCGGAGAGCGAAGGAGAGGACGTCATCTCGGCGCGCCTTGCCGACATGCTCAAGGTTTCTCCGCCCGCGGTGACCATGGCCCTTCGCCGCCTGAAGAAAGACGGACTGGTACGCGTGCAAGGCGATGGCCAGGTGCGGCTGACGGCGGCGGGGCGAAAGATTGCCCGTAAGCTCACCTTGCGCCATCACCTGATCGAACGCATGCTAGCCGAACTCTTCGGCATGGAGTGGTGGAAGGTTCACGACGAGGCCGAACGTCTGGAGCATGCCGTCTCCCCGGACTTCGAAGCCAAACTGCTGACCAAGCTCGGGCCCGGAGGCGCTTGTCCCCATGGTAATCTCAGCGAACTGGAAAGCCCCGCCAGCCGCCGCCGTCGTGGCTTGGTTTTGCTGGCAGACGCCGAGCCCGGACAAACCTACGCCGTCAGCGGCATCTATGAACGCGACCGGCATCTTCTGCAGTTTCTCGAAGCCCGCGGTATCCGCCCAAAAGCAAAGTTCCGACTGCTGGAACGCAACTATGACAAGACGCTCTCCATCCGTACCGCCTCAGGCGCAGTGGTTCTAGGCCGCCCCGCCGCAGAGAGAATCTGGGTCTCTGTGGCACCTCAATCCTAGAAATCGCCTGCCCCTTACCGTGAAACTCGAGGTTCGACTTTATCTTTGAAAAAGCACAGCTTTTAAAAGGACGCGGGTTTGAAAGCGCCGGCTTTGAAAAGG
>Ga0209488_10000574_pt1 | contig 31241 bp, 26 predicted proteins | sample Rivendell_Oct201_8_FD_188349 | JGI IMG/M metagenome (GOLD analysis project Ga0209488, IMG submission 188349) | Vadose zone soil microbial communities from the Eel River Critical Zone Observatory, Northern California, USA -... | ecosystem: Environmental > Terrestrial > Soil > Vadose zone >...
AGTTCTTCTCTCAAAGCCTTCCTGAGGATCTTCCCCACGTTAGTTTTTGGCAGCTCGGCTCTGAAATACACGTGCTTTGGCACCTTGTATGCCGAGAGTGATTGGCGGCAGTAGTCGATGAGGTCCTTTTCGGTAAGCGACGGGTCCTTGCGCACCACGAACAGCGCCACGACTTCGCCGGAGTGCTCGTCGGGCTGCGCCACCGCGGCGGCTTCGAGGACTCCGGGGTGTGTGACGGCGACGGCTTCCACTTCGTTCGGATAGACGTTGAAGCCCGACACCAGGATCATGTCCTTCTTGCGATCCTCGATGTATACGAACCCGCGCGCGTCGATGCGGCCGACGTCACCGGTGCGCAGCCAGCCTCCCGGCAGCATCACCTTGGCGGTCTCATCGGCGCGATTCCAGTAGCCGCGCATTACCTGAGGGCCGCGCACGCAGATCTCGCCGGCCTGGCCCAGCGCGAGGTCGTTGCCGGCGTCATCCTTGATGGCGATCTCGGTCGAGGAGATCGGCAGGCCGATCGAGCCGTTGAACGGCTCGTCCGGAGGATTGATGCACGCGGCCGGGGAGGTCTCGGTGAGACCCCACGCCTGTGTCAGGGTGTTGCCGGTCACCTCCTTCCAGCGTTGCGCGACGGCAGCCTGCACGGCCATACCGCCGCCGAGTGTGACCTTCAACCGGCTGAAATCGAGCTTGTCGAACCCCGGCGCATGTAGCAGCGCATTGAACAGTGTGTTGACGCCGCTGATGAAGGTGCAGGGATACCTGCGCATCTCGACGATGAACGCCGGCAGGTCGCGCGGATTGATGATCAGCACGTTCTTCCAGCCGAGGCGTGCGAACAGCATGCAGTTCGCCGACAGCGCGAATATGTGGTACAGGGGGATCGCCGTGATCAGCACCGCGGGCTCCCGGAAGCGCTTCCCGAGCCACGCTTCTGCCTGCAGCACGTTGGTGCTCACGTTGCCGTGTGACAGCATCGCACCCTTGGCCACTCCGGTCGTGCCGCCGGTGTACTGCAGGAAGGCCAGATCGTCGGGGCTGACCTCGAGGGGTGCGAGCGGCTGCCCCAGTCCGGCCGTGACGGCCGCCTTGAACGACGTGGCACCGGGGATGTTCCAGCGCGGCACCTGCCGGCGCACGCGGCGCACGACGTAATTCACGATCAGTGACTTGGGGAACCCGAGGAAGTCGCCCACGGCGGTCACCAGCACCCGCTTCACCTGGGTGCCGGGCAGCACTTTCTGCAGTACATGTGCGAAATTCTCCAGCACCAGGATCACCGTGGCCCCGGAGTCGGAGAGCTGGTGGAGCAACTCCGGCGCGGTGTACAGCGGATTGGTGTTGACCACGATCAGGCCGGCGCGCAGCGCCCCGAACATCGCGATCGGATACTGCAGCGTATTGGGCAGCATGATGGCGAGGCGATCACCCTTGCTGAACCCCTGCTGCTGCAGCCACGCGGCGAAGGCCCGCGTGAGCTCATCGAGCTGCCGGTAGGTGAGTTGCGCACCCATCTGGACGAAGGCCACGCGCTCAGCGTGTTTGGCACAGGTTTCCTCCAGCAGCTGCCTGAGCGAACGCAGCTGCGCGGGGTCGACTTCCGCGGGCACGTGCGGCGGATACGACTTCAGCCAGATTCTGTCCATCAACGTCCCCCGTTTTGAGGATTCTTCTTGAGGAGTGGCTTCAGGTACGGCCAGAGTGTCTCGAGAACCGGTGGCTCGCCCTGGGCGTTGGGGTGCATGCCGTCCGCCTGCATGCGCGTCGGATCGAGGGCCACCTTCTCCAGCAGGAACGGCACCAGTGGCAGATGATATTGGTTTGCCAGCTCCGGGAACACGCGCGCGAACTGTTCCGTGTAGCGCGGCCCGTAGTTGGGTGGAATGCGCATGCCGACCAGCAGCACCCGGGCACCGGCCGACTGCGCCAGGCGCACCATGCGCGCCAGATTCTCACGGGTCTCGCTCACCGGCAGCCCGCGCAGCCCGTCGTTGGCGCCCAGCTCCAGGATGACGGTTTCCGGCTGGTGCAGCTGCAGCGCCCGCGGCAGGCGCTCCAGGCCGCCGCTGGTGGTCTCGCCGCTCACGCTGGCGTTGACGATCTGGTACCCGTACCCTTGTGTCTGAAGTCGCTGCGCGAGCAGCGCAACCCAACCCTGCTCCGGCCGGATTCCGAGTGCGGCGCTCAGGCTGTCGCCCAGCACAAGGATCGTGTGGTCGGAGGCCACCGCGTTCTGGAGCGCGATGAACACCAACCCCAAGCCCAGCGCCCAGGCGCCGATGATCCGCAACCGCGTCCTCCAGGCAGAAAACCTCTGCAAGCAGGTTAGCAGTCCGGAAGGTTCGCTGACCATTGTCGATGGGGTGTCGCTCGATATCCTGGCGGGCGAGTCGGTCGCCGTGACCGGACCCTCGGGCGCGGGTAAATCGACGCTGCTGGCGCTGCTGGCGGGACTCGATGTGCCGACCCGCGGGCGCGTGCTGCTCGAGGGGCATGATCTGACGCAGCTCGATGAGGATGGCCGGGCGCGGCTGCGGGCGCAGCGCGTCGGGTTCGTGTTTCAGTCCTTCCACCTGATCCCCGCGCTCACCGCGCTCGAGAACGTGATGTTGCCGCTGGAGCTGGCGGGACGGGGCGATGCACGGCGTGCTGCCGCAGAGACTCTGAGCCGCGTCGGCCTCAGGGAGCGCACCGGCCACTATCCGCGGCAGCTCTCCGGCGGGGAGCAGCAACGCGTGGCGCTTGCCCGGGCGTTCGTGACCCAGCCGGCGGTGCTGTTCGCGGACGAGCCGACCGGCAACCTCGACACCGTCACGGGCGCGCGGGTCGGCGAGCTGCTGTTCGAGCTCAATGCCAACGCCCACACGACGCTGGTCCTGGTCACGCACGATCGCGAGCTCGCCGCACGCTGCGCTCGCATGGTGCAGATGGAAGCGGGGCGGGTGCTGTGAAAGCGCTGCGGCTCGCGCTGCGTACGCTGGCGCGCGAGTGGCGCTCGGGCGAGCTGGGCGTGCTGCTGCTCGCGCTCACCGTGGCGGTCTCCGCCCTCACCGGCGTCGGCTTTCTGGTCAGCCGCATCAGCGCCGCGGTTGCCCTGCAGGCGAGCGCGGTGCTGGCGGCGGACATCCGCCTCGGTTCACCGCAACCGCTCGCCGAGGCGTACTTCGCAGAAGCCGCGCGCCGCGGGCTGCGCTCCGCGCGCAGCACCAATCTGCTCTCGGTGGTGTTCAATGGCGAGGCGAGCCAGCTCACCAACGTGGCGGCGGTGAGCGCGGGCTATCCGTTGCGCGGCCGCGTGTTGGTCGCGGGCGAACCCTTCGCGAGAGGCTCGCCCGCAACAGGCATTCCCGCTGCGGGCGAGGCGTGGCCGGACTCGAAGCTGCTCGCGGCGGTCGGCGGGCACGTGGGCTCGCAACTCTCGATCGGAGCGGCGAGCCTGCGCGTGACCCGGGTGCTGATCGCCCGGCCCGATCAGGGCGGCACCTTTGCCGAGCTGGCGCCGAACCTCATCATGAACGCGGCAGACCTGCCGGCCACGCACCTGATCCAGCCCGGCAGCCGCGTGAGCTACGGCGCGCTGTTCGCCGGCGAGCGCACGCGTATCGACGCCTTCAAGGCCTGGCTCATCACCCACAAGGGTCCGGGTGAGCGCCTGCGCGACATCACCGAAGCGAGCCCGCAGATCCGCAACGCTGTAGAGCGCGCCGGGCGCTTCCTGAGCCTTGCGAGCCTGGTGAGCGTGCTGCTGTGCGCGATCGCGGTGGCGATGGCAGCGCGCCGCTACGTGCACCGACACCTGGATACCGTGGCCCTCCTCAAGACCCTCGGCGCGACGCGTGCCTTTACGCTCGCACTGTCGCTGCTGCAGCTGCTGGCGCTCGCGCTGCTCGCGGCCGTGGCCGGCGCGGCGCTCGGGTTCCTCGCCCAGGAGTGGCTGCTGCGCACCATCCGCGGGCTGCTGGCGGTCACCGATCTGCCGGCGGCGAGTCTCACCCCGCTCGCCATGGGCTTCGTGACCGCGATCGCGGTATTGGCGGGGTTCGCACTGCCGCCGCTGCTGCAGCTGTCGCGCGTGCCGGCGCTGCGGGTACTGCGCCGCGACGTCGGCCCGCCGCCGCCGCTCGTGCTGCTGGCGTTCGGTCCGGCGATAGCCGTGGTGCTGCTGCTCATCTACTGGGTGGTGCCGGACGCGAAGCTGTTCGCGTACTTCACCGCTGCGCTCGCGGCCTTCGTGCTGGTGCTGACGCTCGCCGGGGTGCTGCTGGTGTATCTTGCCGGCCGCCTGCGCGGTCGCGTCGGCGTCGCGTGGCGCTTCGGAGTCGCGAACTTGAGCCGGCGCCGCACCGAGAGCGTCGTGCAGCTGGTGGCCTTCGGCACCGGCATCATGGTGCTGCTGCTGCTGGGGATCCTGCGTGACGATGTGAACGGCGACTGGCAACGCACGCTGCCGCCGAATCTTCCCAACTACTTCTTCATCAACATTCCGCCGGCGGTGCGCGCGGATTTCGTGCTCGCTCTGCAGGCGCAGGGCGCGCGCACCACCCGCGTGCTGCCGATGATCCGCGGACGCCTGACCCGCATCAATGGCTACGCCGTCGAGAGCCTGCGCGCGGCGCGCAACGGCGAGGACACCTTCGCGACCCGCGAGCAGAACCTCACCTGGGCGTCCGAGCTGGGAGCGGACAACCGTATCATCGCAGGCCGCTGGTGGACGGCGGCCGATTTCGGCAAACCGCTGGTGTCCCTGGCCACCGAATTCCAGGAATCCCTCGGCGTGCAGGTCGGTGATCGCCTCTCGTTCGATATCGCCGGCGAGGCGCTCGAGGTCACGGTCGCGAGCATCCGCAAAGTGAAGTGGGACACCTTTCAGCCGAATTTCTTCATCGTGTTTCCGCCCGGCGTGCTGGAAGGCGCCGCGGGTACCTACATGACCAGCGCCTATTTCACCCCCGGCAGCGCCCGTTCGCTCGCGCAGCTGGCGCGGCGCTTTCCCAGCGTCTCGATATTCGATATCGACGAGCTGCTCACGCAAGTGCGTGGGGTGCTCGACAAGGCAGCGCTCGCGGTGCAGAGCGTGTTCGTGTTCACGCTGTTCGCGGGACTGACGGTGCTGTTGGCGGCGGTGCAGTCCAGCCGCGACGAGCGCCGTTACGAGAGCGCCATGTTGCGCACCCTGGGGGCGAGCCGCGGCACCGTGGTGCAGGGGGTGCTCGCGGAGTTCGCAACGCTCGGCAGCCTGTCCGGACTGCTCGCGGCGGTGGGCGCATCCGTCGGCGCCTATTTCCTCACCACGCAGTGGCTCGACCTGCGGTACGCGTTCGAGCTCATGCCGTGGGTGGAGGGAGTCGTGGGCGGTGCGCTGCTGGTGGCGGCCGGTGGCTGGCTCGCCACGCGCAGCGTCGTGAATCAGCCGCCGCTCACCACGCTGCGGGCCTAGAGCAAGCACAAGCTTGGGCCGTACCCTAACTCCAATCCGGCGTTCCCACCGCCGCATTGCTAGTTGCAAACTCAAGACACGAGCGCACAATCCGCCTCGGTCCTGCGGAACACCAACAACGTCTAAGCCCAAGGAAGGGAGATTCCGTTCATGGGTACTCAGATATGGTCGTGGCGGACTCTGCTGTCCGCGGGACTCCTGCTGTTGAGCAATCCTCTCGCGCAGGCTTCGCCTCCACATCCGGAATTGTTTCAGTGCGGCGAACCAGGTGGAATCCTGTGTGCTGAGCAACTCGAGAATCCTGGCGCCGCGGAAGGTTATTACGTGGGCCATGACGAGCCTGCCCTGCTGTTTTACTCCGACGCGCCCGGCTCTGGTAACTCGAGTGTCTATAGACTGAAACTCCCGAAGGACCCGCCGCTACTGCCCAGGCAGCATGGCAATGGAGGGACCTGGAACTTTCAGCTGCACCCGGCGTTCTGGTTCGGGATGGCGATATGCGACGATCAAGGCGATCCCAATCCGGGGGGATCACCCAGCGCCGGGCCGAACATTCCGTGCAAGCCCGATAGCGACAGCAACATCTATGACAGCCCAGACCCGACCCGGGCCGACTACATCGGCCGGCACCCCGGCACGGCATTCATGGAGATGCAGTTCTACCCACCGGCCTGGTTCTTTGGCAACAGCCCGACGCAATGGACCGCGGCGCTGAACATCGACACGTTTCAGGATAACGCGAACACGGGTCGGAACAACAACCCGGCCTGCCTGGGCGCGGTCGGCACCCCATACGTCAATTTTGCCTTCATCCAGAGGGATGGGACCCCATTCCCGGCCGGCTCACCGAGCCCGCTCGGCCCGTTTGTATCGACCAATGCCAATACTCTCTTCATGAATCCCGGTGACGAGCTGATCGTGACGCTTCGCGATACGGTGCAGGGGTTTGAGGTCATTGTCCGGGATCTCACCACCGGCCAGAGTGGTTACATGGTGGCGAGCGCCGCCAATGGGTTTGCGCAGGTGAAATGGGACCCCAACGGCACAGACTGCGCTTTCGCCACCCACAATCTGCCGCACGATTATCATCCCGCGTACGCCACCTCGAGCGAGCACACCCGCGTGCCGGGGGCGGCGCATACGTACAACGTCTCCTTCTCGGATGAGATCGGGCACTTCGAGTACTGCAGCTCGGTGGATAGCAATGGCGTGTGCACTTCCACCGCCCCGAATGATCCGCCGGGACTCGATGACAATCGCTGCGTCAGTGCCGCAACGGCGGCTCTCTTTGGATTTGTTCCGATCGGGGGCTGCTTCGCTTCTGACGCGGATTTCGACGGCGTCCCGTACCGCAATGACACTTGGCCCGGCTCGTTCACGAACCCGGATCGCGACGCGCTCTACCATGCGCAGCCGGTGATGTTCTCGAGCCCCCTGTTCTTCGGGGGGGAAGGGGGCAAGCAGAATTACAGTCGCATCGCCTTCGAGGCGGACTTGCCGCGTATCGAGGGCGCGACGAATCCGCCGTGCCAACGGCACCTGTCCAATCCCGCGGATCCAAGCCCCGGGACCGGCTGCGTGAATCCGCCCGTGGGAGCAGCCTTCTACCCGATCTACACCACGCGGCACGATGCGGGCCGGTGCTTCTGGCAGCTGGGCGGTCCGAATATCGCCGGAACGCAGCAAAACTTTGGAGGAACCTCCACGGCAGAGTACGGGCCCATTCAGGCGGTTTTCTACCCCGCCGCGAATGGCCAGCCGAAATACATCTACGAGAATTTTCACAATACTCTGGCGTTCAATCCATGCCCGGCGTTTTTTGATGAGTGAGCCGGAGTGCGCGTATGAACCGTCTGTCTTGTTACATGACGCGCATGCTGCCGGTGATTTCGCTGGCGCTTGCGGCGATTGCCCAGGGCGATAACCGTTTCGAAGCTCGTGAGCAGCAGAGGTTCGAGCTCGTTGAGACGACGATCGCCGACATCCAGCAGGCCTATCGCTCCGGACTCTTGACGCCAGAGCAGCTCGTCAAGATGTATCAGGCGCGCATCGCGGCGTTCGACCGGGCGGGGCCGCACCTGAATGGCTACATGTACCTCAATCCGCACGCCGCCGACGCGGCGCGCGAGTTGATGCGCAAGTCCGACAACGACGGCGTCAGTCACGAGTCGTTGCCGTTGTACGGCGTGCCGGTCATCCTGAAGGACAACATTGCCACGGCCGGCATGCCGACGACAGCGGGCTCCATAGCCCTCGGCGAATCCATTCCCTCGAAAGACGCGTTCATCGCGAAGAAACTGCAGGGCGCCGGCGCAATCATCCTCGGCAAGGGGACACTGACCGAGTTCGCGAACTTCTTCGCGCTCGCAAACCCGAGCGGCTACAGCTCTCAGCTCCGGTTCGAGCTGTTTGAAGAGGGCGGCGACATCGCCCGCGTCGGCTATGGGTTCAACCCGTTCGATCCGCGCCCCGACCCGCGCCCGGATGTAATCAATGACGGCATCCGGTTGACCCGAAGGGACGACGGGCGTCCGGCGCTCGACACCGGTGGATCGAGCTCTGGCCCCGGCATCGCCGTCAGCGCCAATCTTGCGGCGGTCGGGGTCGGTACGGAGACCTCCGGCTCGATCCTCAGCCCGTCGAGTGCAAACCTGCTGGTCGGCATCAAACCTACCGTCGGGCTCGTCAGCCGGACGGGGATCGTGCCGATCACCGCCGACCAGGACACCGCGGGCCCGATAGCGCGCACCGTGACCGACGCGGCAAAGCTGCTGAGCGTTCTGGCCGGGTACGACCCAGGCGATCCCGCCACGATCGCGTGCCTGACGCCAGGCAAGTGCCTCAAGGACTACACGCCGTTCCTCAAGAAGGACGCGCTGAAAGGCGCCCGGATCGCGGTACCTCACCTGCGGTACTGGACCAACGCCTCGGGCCAGAACGTGGTCAGCGCCGAGATTCAGAAGGTGATGAACGACGCGATTGCGGTGCTGCGCGCTCAGGGCGCGGTCGTCGATGACCCGGCGGACATACCGGACGCGCAGGAGCTGAACAACGTCGGCACGTGCGTGGCTAACCCCCCGTTCCCGGCCACCTGCTCGACAGTGCTGGCGTACGGCTTCAAGCGCGACTTGAACGCGTACCTGGCGGATTTTGGTCCGGGGATCGCCGTGGATGGTCAGACCGTGGTCAGTAGCCTCGCCGACGTCATCGCGTTCAACAACGCATTCGTCGCCGGGGGCGAAAAGGTCGGGCTGAAGTACGGGCAGGATATCCTGTTGGCCGCCCAGGCCCTGGACACCGGCGCTGGCAGCAGCGACACCGCTCGGTATCACGCGGACCGGGCGAGGGATCTCGACCTGGCGCGGACGAAAGGTCTCGATGTGATGTACCAGACGTACGATGCGGTCCTGTTTCCTGCGAACCGCGGGGCTGCTATCGCGGCGCGCGCCGGTTATCCGAGCATCGTGGTTCCCGGTGGTTTCATTGCAAATCCCGCGGTGCCGCCGCTGCCGTTGACGCCGCCGACTCCGTTCCCGGCAGGCTTTAACGCCGAGCCCGCCCCGTACGGCGTAACCTTCTCAGGGCCGCCCTTCAGCGAGTCGAGGCTGATCGGCTACGCGTACGCGTTCGAGCAGGCGACTCGCGTTCGCGAGCCGCCGCCCAGCGCGCCGCCGCTACCGAGCGACGTCGTCGAGCACGAGCCCGGGGGGTGAGCGCGACTAACTCTCAGACCTTACCCCGTCCGCCGCCTTGGCCGGATAACATCGGGCCAGCCCCGGATAGGGGTCAGCCCGCACGATGCGATTTGGGGTTACCCGCTTGTGCTGGTACATGGCTTGCTCGGCGGTCTCCAGCAGCTCGTTGATGCCTATCGGAAGCAGCGGATTGAAATACGAGAGTCCCACGCTCAGCGACAGGGGAGGAAGCTCGGAAAATCGAGCTCGAGGCATGCGGGCGCGCAGCACGATTTCGCTGCGCGAAGGGCAGTTCATGTCCGTCGTCAGAGCCGCAAACTCATCGCCGCCCAGCCTTCCCAGAACCTCGTAGACCCCATGGCTTGGAAACAGCTCGCGCAGAAAATTGCCCGTGGCCCGGATCAGGACGTCTCCGGCGGCGTGACCCGCGGTGTCATTGACCTGCTTCAGATTGTTCAGATCGAAGTAGACGAGATAGGCGGATCGCAGATCCCGCCTCGCAACATCGAGCAAGCGCGCGCCGACCTGGAGGAAGCCGCGCCGGTTGTACACACCGGTCAGTTCGTCGGTCATTGCGACGCACCGCAACGAGTCGATGAGTTGCGTGAGCGCGTGCAGCGCGATTTTCCGTTCAGACGTTAGCCGCTTGAAACGCAGCAGCTCTGACAAGGCGCACGTGAGACGCAGCTCGTCGCCTTCCATTGCGGCTGCTCGCAGATGGCTTGCGAGTTCTCCGTTCCGAGCGCGCAACGCATCTTGGGCACTCAAGCGTGCTGGGGGCGCCACCGCGTGGTCCATGATCGGGTCCTGCCTGGTCGTCGTTTGCGGATACGACTTCCAGGACAGGATACCGGCTGCCAAATGCCCGCCACGACGGTGAAGGCCCGATTTCCGCCTCGCTGAAAACCGCGTTCCGTCGTAGGGGATTTCCGGATGGGAGCGTGCGCCGCAGGCGGAGGCTGAGCTGCAAGTCCCGACTCTACCTCTAGCGCTGCACTCCGATCGTGATCCAGGAGTCCGGCTCCGGATCGCCGTGCCAGTTGAGCCCTTCGATCGTCAGCTGGTAGTTGCCCGGACCCAGCGCAGAGCTGTTCAGCGCGATGCGCAGATGACCGTTGGAGTCTTTCGCCAGGTTCGTGATCACGCCGACGCGTCCCTGGTCGATGCGATCGATGGTCACGCGGAACGAGTGATACGGCGAGCGTGACTCGTCGATCTTGAAGTCCGCCAGCTGCGTGCTGCCGCCGCCGATGGAGATCGCGGGCGTGTTGGATGCCCCCGAGCGGCTCGGCAGGAGGCGAATCTCGCGCGTGCTGGTCGCCGGATCGAGGGCCCGTTCGAACGCCTGCTTCTGCAGAGCGGTGATCCGATGACTCTTGGCGGAGCTGCCGCCGGCGACGATGGCGAGTGCCGCGCCGAGGACCAGCACCGCGGCTGCGAGCCCGGGGATCAGCTGCGGTCTCTGCCACACCGGCCGCGCCGCCTCCTGCCACGGCTCGGGCTTGCCACTCGCCTCGAGCAGCCGCACCCCTGCGTGCACTCTGTCGGTGAGACCGATCTCGTCCAGGAGCTCGGGATGCTGGTGACAGAAACGCTCGAAATCGGTGGCGCCCTTGAGCGGCAGCCGTCCCGACAGATAGCGCTCGATCACCTGGTTGCGGGCGATGAAGTCCCGATCCATGGGCGCAGGCACTGCGGCCGCCGCTGTCGGTGCCGCCGCGGGCTGCACGGGGGCGGGCGGTGCCGGAGCCGGCGCGACGGCTCTGAGGGTCGCGCTCCTGGAGGGTATGGCGGATGCTGCGGCCGGTGCTGCGGCTGGCGGTGCCACCGGGGCCGGGGCGGGCCGCGGCGTGGCGGCGGCCCGGGCGCTTGCCCAACTGGCCAGGCTCGGTGCCGCGACCCGGGGTGCCTGCACGGCAGGCGCGGGTTTGGGTGGCGCGGCCGCAGTGCCGGGCGGAGCAGGACGCGCGGCCGGCACGACGGATCTGTGCTGATGGGCCGCGCTCGCCGCGGCGAGCTTCGCGGCCGCCGCAGACAGGGCGGCGGTCTTCGCGATCGGCACGCGCGTCGAGGTACCCGCCTGCGCGTCGTTCGAGGCGGGCCTGGGCGCACCGCGGACGGATCCCGCCTCTGGCGGCGCAGCCGCTGCCGGCCGTGTCCCGGTCAGGATCACCGGTGGGGCTGCAGCGGCACGCGGCGCCGGAGGTGGCGGCGGGATCGGGGAGATCAGCAGCTCGTCCACGATCGGGTCCTGCAGCTCGAGTTCAGTGCCCGGTTGCTCAAGGGGTGGCGCCGCCGGGGGGGCCATCGGGCGGGCCCCCGAGGGGTCATCGGGTGCCAGGAACAGCTCGGGGTCCATGAAATGCAGGTCCGTCTGTTCCGGGTCCTTGGGCTGCGTCGCCGCCGAGGCCGGGGCAGGTACCGGTGCCGCGGACGCTAGCGTCGGGGGCTCCCCCCTGGGCACGGCGGGGCCATCCAGGGGCTCCTCGAGGGGCAGGTCCATGAGCAGCTCTGGCGAGGGGCGGGGCGCGGCTTCCATACGCACGCATCTAAGCAACGAGTGGGCGGGCCGGCCTCGCGATGGCTCACAGATCGGGAGCGCCCCCTTCCGGTTCGTGACGCAGGTCTCATTTATCGCGGTGAGCCCGCGGCAGTGCGAACTGCGTCACAGCTCTTCAGCTCGCGGAGCCGCTGAGGAAATACTCGATCTTGTCCCGGTAGCTGCGCGAGAGCTTGAGCTCGTGGCCGCCCTCGAGGGTGAGGAAGTACTCGCCGTTCATGTGGGCACGAAGGCTCCTCACCAGGCGCAGGTTGACGATAGTCGAGCGGTGCACGCGCTGGAAGAGCTTCGGATCCAGGATCTCCTCGAGCTCCTTCATCGTGCCGCGCAGGATGTGGGTGTCGCCGGCGGCGTGGATGCACATGTAGTCCCCGGCGGCGTCGATCCACTCGATCGATGCCACGGGCACGCGCACCGTCTCGCGTCCCTGCCGGATCGGCAGCACCTCGACGTGCCGCCCGTCGATCGCCTTGCGGCCGCGTTCGAGTAACTCATCGAGCGCCAGCTCCCCGCAGCCGGTGATCTCGGCGATGATCTGCAGCAGTCGGTCGCGTTGATCAGCGGCGGTCCGGGCGCGCACGTGCTCGCGCACCCGCGTGAGCGTCGCGGCGAAGCGCGCATCGTCTATCGGCTTGAGCAGGTAGTCGACCGCACGCGCCTCGAACGCCCGTATGGCGTACTGGTCGTAAGCGGTAACGAACACCACCACCGGCAGAGACTCCTGCGGCAGGTGCGCCAGCACTTCAAATCCCGACATTCCGGGCATCTGGATGTCCAGGAACACCAGGTCTGGCTTGTACTGCTGGATGGCCGCGAGTGCCTCGCGGCCGCTGGCGCACTGCGCGAGAATCTCGAAATCGGGCGCCGTGCGCAGGCGCAGCTCGACCCCGCGCCGTGACAGTCCCTCGTCATCCACGATGATGGTGCGGACCTTCATGCGTGCGCCCCGCGCGGAATGCCCGGCGGCAGCGCTTGCGGCTGCGCCGGCGCCTCAGCGCCCGCGCCGGCAGTCTCGAGCGGCAGCGCCATATCCACCCGCAGGCCCGGCCGGGAGTTCAGTATCGCGAAGCGGCAGTTCTCCCCGTACAGCACCGCCAGGCGCTCGCGGGTGTTGCGCAGGCCCACACCGCGTCGCTCACCGGGGCCGGCGGCGCCCTCGCGCAGACCCGGGCCGTCATCGATGACCGACAGCTCGAGCAGCCCCTCGCGGGTGCGCCCCTCGATGCGCACCAGCCCCCCCTGCTCGCGCGCGGACACCGCGTACTTCAGCGAGTTTTCCAGCAACGGCTGCAGCAGCAGGCTCGGCACCAGGGCGTTGAGCGCCGGCTCCTCGATCGCGTACTCGAGCCGCAGCCGCTCGCCGAAGCGCAGCCGCTCGGTGCCCAGGTACAGATCCAGCGCCTCGATTTCCTGGCGCAGGGTGACCTTCTTCATCGGGTCCTGGTCGAGGGTGTAGCGCAGGAACTCCGACAGGCGCGTCACGGCGTGGTTCGCCTTGCGGTTCTGGTTGTCGAGGATGAGGGTGGAGATGGCGTTCAGCGTGTTGAACAGGAAGTGCGGGTTGAGCTGGTAGCGCAGCATTTTGAGCTGCGCCTCCTGGGCCAGCGCCACCGCCTTGAGCATCGCCTGCTCCTGCTTGCGCTGCGACTCGTAGAATTTGATGCCGAAGTACAGCACGCTCCAGCACAGCAGCAGGTAGGTGGTCGAGAGTGTTCCCCCCAACAGCTCGAACAGGGTCTGTGGCTGCCAGTCGGGCTCGACGAACGCCTTGTACGACAGGTTGATGACGCTACGCAGCGCGAGCGCGGTCACGTAGCAGGTCGCGAGCACGCCGATGATCATGATGCGCGGCGGGCGGCCCCACAGCCGGCGGTAGATGTAGCGCATGGGCATCGACAGCACGAAGCCCGCCACCGCGGCCGCGGCGATGGCGCGCGCGTAGCTCGAGGGCTTCTCGTACAGCAGCGCGCCGAAGTACTGCGTGATGCCGTACGCGGCCCAGCCGGCGGCGTGCAGGCTCCAGAACAGCACGCTGCGGTTGGTGCGGAATTGCTCGAGCGTCGGCATTTTCATCATTGCGGCTGCGCGCCGCCTCGAGCGTGCGCAGGCGCCATGAAGCTTAGGGCATCCGGCAGCTTGCCGGCGTCCCCAGTGACCGCGCGGCCGCCTCGCTTCGTCGCAGCCTCAGGTAGGTGCCGACGACCCTCGGCCACCCGCTGGGCGCGGTCCTCAACTCGTTGATTATTAAGGCTTTGCTACGTCGAGCGCAGGGCGGCGACGCGGCTCGTCGGATCGGGCGCGTTGGCGAGCGCCTCCAGAGGCTGCGCCGGTGCGAGCGCCGCACCCTGCGCGAAGTCGCAGCCGATGGCGGTCAGCCATTGCAGCGCCGCCTGCGACTCGACTCGCTTGGCGGCGCAGTGGATCCCCATCACCTTCGCCGCCTGCACGGTGGCGACCACCAGCGCCTGGGAGAGCTTGTCCTTGAGCGCGGACGAGGTGAGCTTCGGGTCGATCTTCACCAGCCGCACGGCCTTGGAGCGCAGCAGCGGCAGCACCTGGGAATCGAACGAGAAGTCCTCGATCGCCACCCAGGCACCGAGCTTCTCGCACTGGGTGAGGAAGCGCTCGACCTGCGCACGACGCTGCGTGCACACGGCCTCCGCGATCTCGAAGCCGAGCGTCGCGGCGGCGATGGCATGGGCATCGAGCGCCGCGGCGATCTTCTGCACGAAGCGCTCGTCCTCGAGCGTCGCGATCGAAAGGTTGAAGGTGAAGCTGGTGGGCTGCGAGTTCCACGCCGCGCGATGCGCGGCGAGCCACCCCAGCAGCCGCTGCAGGATCAGCACGTCCAGTGCGGCAGGGTCGCGCTGCGCCTCCCGCGGCGAGGTGTGTGCCACGATCTGAAAGCGGCGCGTTTGCCCGCCCGCGCGCAGCTTCGCGAACGGCAGCACTTCGAGTATCAGGTTTGCATCGCTCACCGGAGCCGTCGCCACCGCGAGCGCCGCCGGCGGGGCCGGCATGGCGGGCGCTGCGGGCTGGCGTGCCGCCCGAGGCGGCTTGGGCGCCGCGGCCGGCGCGTGGTCATTGAGCTCGAGCCTTGCCAGGCGCGAGGAGGATTCACTGTGGGCGGCGGGCGCGGAGCCGCTCAGGCGTGCCCCACGGGTGGGCAGGGCCGCCTGTTCGGGCACGAGCTCCAGCTCGAGCATGTCGTTCACCTGCTCGGGCGAGATGGCCCTGGCCGCTATGGGCGGCGCGGCTGCAGGTGTGCCGGTGCGAGGCGCGGGGGGCGCCGCCACCGTGACCGAATCGTCGGCGAGCTCGAGCACCGGTATCCTGGCGGTGTCGCCCGACCTGCGAGAGGGCTTCAGGAGCACCGCGAGGCGCTGCATGATGGTACGCACCGGAGCGGCGGTCACGCGCTCTACGGTGTCGTCCCCCGCCGACTTGCAGTCGGCGAGGATCATGGCGATGCCCAGGAGAGCGCCGTTCGGCGTGCGTACCGCCAGAAACAGCGCGTGCCGGCCATCCTCGAAACTCACCTCATGGCAGGGCATCGAGGGGTCGGCGGCGAGGGTATCGAGAGCCTCGGTGACCACGCTGTGCTCATCGGGTCCGAGCGCACCTTCGCTCAACCACAGCACGTTCGCGTCGCGGTCGTACAGGGAAACCGAGTGCAGGCGCCGCGGCGGTAACACGTCGCGTAACTGCTGACCCAGTGACGGTAGCGTGGCGGGCCCGGCCGGTGCCGCGGGCACGACCGCGAAAGGCGGTGAATTCGCGGGCGGGCGTGCCGTGGCTTTCTGTGACAAGGGAGCTTTTCCTCGGCGCGACTGAGCACGGGCACGCTCGGAGCGCGCCTTTCTCGAGCAAGCGTGGCAGCCCGGCGCCGCGGGTGCCGTGATTTCCTTCGCGTTCTGTTCGCAAAACGGCGACGGCTTATACGTAGCCGTCGCCATTTGTCATATTGGTCGCAGTTGACGCTCGGTCATAACTTGCCCTTGATTGCAGCGCCTCAGGAGCCGAGGAAGTCGCGCTTGCCGAGCTCCACGCCGTTGTGACGCAGGATGGCGTACGCGGTCGTGACGTGGAAGAACACGTTGGGAATCGCCCAGTGCTGCAGATAAGCGAGTCCCTTGAACTCCAGGGTGCGCTCGCCGGTGGGCAGCTTGATGTCGCGTGTCTCCGCTCCTTCGAGCGCGCTCGCCGGCACGCTCTTCAGATAGTCGATGGCGCGCGCGATCCGGGTGCGCAGCTGCTCGATGGAGGTCTCGTTGTCCTCGAAGCGCGGCGGCTCCTGGGCGGCGAGACGGGCGACCGAATTCTTCGCGATGTCGCAGGCGATCTGCACCTGGCGCGTCAGCGGCAACATGTCCGGCGCCAGCCGCGCGGCGAGCAGCACGCCCGGGTCGAACTTGCGCTGCGTGGCGTGGGCGAGTCCCTTCTCCAGGATCCGCGAAAGATTGCCCAGGATGTTCGCGAACACCTCCACCGAGAGCGCGTGCATCGAGATTTTCATGCGTGTTTCCTTTCGTATGACTGGCGAGCCGGAGCCGTGCGCCCATCGCCGAACGGCCGACGCAGCTTACAGGCCGGGCCTGTTCTGCTCACCCGTCCGGTTGCGGCGACAGGTACTCGTTCGCCAGGTACTGGCGTGCCTGCTTCCCAGGTGAAACAATACCAAATCCTCAAACGGGGATTGAAGCTACCATGAACCTGATCTGGACCCCGGCGCAATTGGCGATGCTGGCCAAGGTGGTGGACCTCAATGGGTTCTCGGCCGCCGCGCGGGCGCTGGCGGTCCCGAAGGCCGCGGTGAGCCGCGCCGTGGCCGACCTGGAAAAGACCCTCGGCGTGCGCGTGCTCGAGCGCACCACGCGGCGCATTTCGCTCACTTCCGCGGGGCGTCTGCTGTACCCGCACGCCAGGCGCGTCGGCGAGGAAACCGACGCCGCGCGCAGCGCGATCGCAAAGCTCCAGTCACCCGAGGCAAGGCCGCTGCGCGTGGTTGCCGATCCCACCTACGGGCGCGTGCTGCTCGCGCCACTGGTGCCGCGGTTTCTCGAGGCGTTCGCGCACGTGCCGCTGGAAGTGGCGCTCGATGCGCAGCAGCTGGCCGCGGGTGCCTGGGACGTCGCGATCCGCACCCGTCCGCCCGCGGACGACAGCGTCACGCAACGCCTGCTGGGCGCGCCTCCCGCGCTGCTGTGCGCGACACCCGCGTATCTGCAGCAGCGCGGCATGCCCGCGCGCCCCGATGATCTGCGCAGCCACGATCTGCTCACGCCGGATGCCGCCGAGCTGCCGGAATTTCGCCTGCTGCTCGAGCGCGGCGCGCAGCGCGCCGAAGTGCCCTTGACGCCAAAACTCGCGGTCGACGACCCGGCGGTGCTGCACGCAGCCACTGCCGCGGGACTCGGCATTGGTTTGCTGCCGGAGTTCCTGTGCCGCCAGGGACTCGCCACCGGGCGGCTGAAGCTGGTGCTGTCCGAGTGGGCGGTGCCGGCGGCGGCGGCCTTGTATGCCTTGTATCCCACGGCGCTCGAGTCCGATCCGCGTGCGCAGCAGTTCGTGGATTTCCTGGCCGCGAACATCGTGCCGGCTCTCTCGCTCCCCGCTCCGGTGCGCGCACCCGCGGCTCACCCGCGGGCGCACGAGTCCGGGGCGGGGGTCTGACGACGGGCGGAGGAATGCACGATGTACCGTGCGCCATTGCGTGAAATGCGCTTCGTGCTCGAGGAGCTGCTGGGCGCGGGCAGCCTGAGTGCATCTGCGCTGCTCGCCGACTATTCGGACGAGCTGGCGCGCTCGGTGCTCGAGGAGGCGGCGCGCTTTGCCGAGACCGTGCTCGATCCCCTGAACCGCCCGGGGGACACCCACGGGGCGCGCTGGACCGCGGACGGCGTGGTCACGGCACCGGGGTTTCGCGAGGCCTACCAGGCTTTCGCGGCGGGCGGCTGGCCGGGCCTGGGCGCTGAGCCGCAGTTCGGCGGCCAGCGCGTGCCGCGCGTGCTGGTGAGCGCGGTGGGGGAATTCTGGGGCTCTGCCTGCCTCGCCTTCAAGTTAGGTCCGATGCTGACGCACGGTGCCGTGCACGCGCTCGAGCTGTGCGGCTCGGCCGCACAGAAGCAGCGGTACCTGCCCCGGATGGTCAGCGGCGAGTGGACCGGCACCATGGTGCTCACCGAGGCGCAGGCGGGCTCGGATCTGGGGCAGGTGCGCACGCGCGCCGTCGCGGATGGCGATCACTACCGGCTGTTCGGACAGAAGATCTTCATCACCTGGGGCGATCACGATCTCACCGCCAACACCCTGCACATGGTGCTCGGGCGCATCGAAGGCGCGCCTCCCGGGGTGAAGGGCATCTCGCTGTTCATCGTGCCGAAGGTGCTGGTGAACGCCGACGGCTCCCTCGGTGCGCGCAACGACGTGCGCTGCCTGTCGATCGAGCGCAAGCTCGGCATCCATGCGAGCCCGACGTGCGTGCTCGCTTTTGGCGAGCGCAACGGCGCGGTCGGCGATCTCGTAGGCGAACCCGGCCGCGGCCTCGAGTACATGTTCGTCATGATGAACAGCGCGCGGCTGGCGGTGGGGAGCGAGGGCTACGCCGTCGGCGAGCGCGCCTTGCAGCGCGCGACGCAGTGGGCGCGCACGCGCGTGCAGGGCAAGCCGCCGGTGGCGGCCGGGGCAGGTCCGGCGCCGATCATCAACCACCCGGACGTGAAGCGCATGCTGCTCATGATGAAGTCGCAGACCGAGGCCTCGCGTGCCCTCACTCTCTATGGCGCCTGGCAGTTTGACCTGGCGACCTACGGCGGGGACGAGAAGCTACGTCACGCCGCCCAGAGCCGCGGCGAGCTCCTCACGCCGATCGTGAAGGGCTGGTGCACGGAAATCGGCAACGAGGTCGCCAGCCTCGGCGTGCAGGTTCACGGCGGCATGGGCTTCATCGAGGAGACCGGCGCCGCGCAGTACCTGCGGGACGTGCGCATCACGACCATCTACGAAGGCACCACCGGCATCCAGTCGAACGATCTCATCGGCCGCAAGCTCGGCCGCGATCGCGGCGCCGCGATGGGCGCACTGATCGGGGACATGGAGCGGGAGCTGCAGGCGATCACCGCGACCGACGCCTCGGTCGATGCCACCCGCAAGGCGGCGCTGGAGGCGGTTGCGGCGCTGAAAGGCGCCACCCAGGCGCTGCTCAGGACGCTGGCCTCCCGTGCCGACGCCGGCATGGCGGTGTCGGTGCCGTACCTGAAGTTGTGCGGCTACGTGACCTGCGGCTGGCTGCTGGCGAAGTCGGCGGCGATCGCCGCGGCAAAGCCGGACGGCCCCGAACGCGAGTTCTATGCGGCCAAGATCCGCACCGCGCGCTTTTACGCCGCGCAGGTGTTGCCGGGCGCGGCGGCGCTCGCGCGCGTGGTCGAGGGCGGAGGGATGAGCGTGGTCGAGACCGACGCCGCGCTCATTTAGTCACCCCTGCCGCGCAAGACACGTGCCGCCGGCGCGTGCGAACATCCCCTGCATGCCGGCGGAGGAAGTCATGAACCGACGTGAGCTGCTTGCGGGAGGAGTCAACACGCTGGCGGCCGCCGCCCTGTCTTCGCGGGCGGGCGCTGCGAACCCGGGCGATGCCCCGATCGTGCGCAAAATCCCCTCGAGCGGCGAAGACCTTCCCGTCATCGGTTTGGGCACCTCGCGGACCTTCGAAGTCGGCGAGTCCGCTGCCGAGCGCGCACCGCTCAAGGAAGTGCTGGAGGGGTTCTTCGCCTCCGGCGCGCGTCTGATCGACACCTCGCCGATGTACTCAACCGCCGAGCGCGTGCTGGGTGAGCTGCTGATGCCGGACATGCACCAGCGCGCGTTCCTCGCCACCAAGGTGTGGACGCGCGGTGCGCGCTCCGGGATCGAGCAGATGACGCACTCGGCGCAGATGTTGAAGAGCGCGCGGCTCGATCTCATCCAGGTTCACAACCTGCTGGATCTCGACACGCATCTGAAGACGCTGCGTGAGTGGAAGGAGTCCGGGCGCGTGCGTTACATCGGTGTCACGCACTACACGGTCAGCGCGCACGTCGAGCTGGCGCGGGTGCTGGCGCGCGAGAAGCTCGACTTCGTGCAGTTCAACTATTCACCGCTGACGCGCGCTGCGGAGACGCGCCTGCTGCCGCTGGCGGCGGAGCGCGGCGTCGCGGTGCTGGTCAATCGCCCGTTCGAGGACGGCGCGTTGTTCCAGGCGGTGCGCGCCAAGCCCCTGCCCGCGTGGGCGGGAGACCTGGACGCCACGAGCTGGGGGCAGCTGGCGCTCAAGTACATCGCCGCACATCCCGCGGTCACCTGCATCATTCCCGCCACCGGCAAGCTCGCGCACCTGAAAGACAACCTCGCCGGTGGCCGCGGCCGGCTGCCCGATGCGCGCCAGCGCGAAGCGATCGCCCAGGCGTTCGTGTAGCGGATTCGAGCCACAGCCGGCGCAACCCGCGAAAGTTGCGCCGGCTGCGCTTTCGCCAATCTATCGATCGAACTGGCGCTAGCGATCCTCTTGAGGATCGATGATCGCCTTGCTGGCCGTCACGGTGCCGCCGGTCGCAGTGCCGAGTACGTCCACGACCTGCCCCACCGCCTGGGTGAAGAACTCAGCAGCGGTCAAGCTCTGGTCCCCTCCCTTGCGGAAAGTGGCATTGGTGGCATCGATCATGATGCCGAGTATCTTGAATTGCGTTGCGGTGCTCGCCGTGAACGGCCCGCGGACCGCGACGGCCATCGACGGCAACGGCGGCAGCCGCACCAGCCGGGTCGCCAGGACCATGCCACTACCCGCCGGCTTCTCGTAGCCGCGCACCAGCACCGTGTCGCCGACGGCGACGTCCTTCAAGGCAAACATCTGCATCTGCGCGCTGCTCTCATCCTCAAAGCGGGTGTTGCTATCGACGCTGATCGTCACGCCGAGTACCGTCAGCGTACTCATCGTCGTGTCGACGCCCGACACGGTCGCCGCCAGAGCGATCACCGCGATGTGCTCGATCTCGACCACATCTGCCGTCAACACCTTGTTCGCATCCAGCGTGCCGCGCACCTCCACGCGAACATTGAGCGCCAGATCCGCGGCCGTGCCATTCTTGAACACGGTGGACGAGGTGGTCGTCACCTTGGCGCCCGCGACGTCGAAATCCGTCGCCGACGCAAAGCGCGTGATCAGGCCCTCCTCCTCCACCATGCCACCCTCTGCCTGCTCGTCGCGATCGGTTTCCGCCTTTCGCAGCCTGGTCGCGGTCAGCTTCACGGCGGTGGCATCAAAGACCGTGCCGCGCGCAATCACCAGATCGCCGGCCGCCGGCTGGCCGGATGAAAACCCGCTCAGGTTCGCAGTGGAGTAATCGACCATCAGGGCGTTGATCATGAGGGTATGAGCGGCAGTGTCCACCGTGCCGGCTGTGCCCATCACCTGCAGCGGTTCATTGCTCTCGGCCCGTCCGATGCGCGTGGCCATGATGAGCCCGCCGCTACCCGGAAGACCGCTCACTTCAACGCTGTCACCCATCTTCAGGCCGGTGAGATCCGCCGGCGTGATGCCCGGGCCGAAGGAAGTGCTGGCGGTGACGCTGATCGTCTGACCGAGCACGGTGAGTTGACTCCCCGCCGTATCAATGGTCGCAATCGGCCCAACGACGCGGTCCTCCACGTCGACGCTATCGGCCGCGCCCTGGCCGCTCTGAGCATCCTCGCGACCGTGTACCAGAGCGACCTCGCCGACCGCGAGTGCGGACTGCGCAACCGGGTTGTCATTCTTGGTCAAGCTGGCGGCGGAGACGTCATAGCGCACCCCGTTGACGAACACGCTGCCGAAGGCCGTGATCGTTCCCATAGTGACCACCGGCTGCATGCCGGCCTGGGACATGGAACTGCCCGAGCCGCCGCCACCGCAGGCCACCAACACCGCCAGCGCTCCTGCTGCCGCGAAGGTAGTCTTCATGAGCTGCACTCCCTGTTGCCGGACGCGGCGCTATGAGAACAAGGAGTGAGACTACCGGCAACGTGTCGTGGCGCCGCGACGCGCAGACAAACACCGCCGATCGCGTTCCCGTGCACACCTGACCACGGCCGCGGGCTGAACGTGGCCGAGATCCAGGTCAAGGTCCGTGGGTCAACCGCCTCTGCGCCGCGCACCGCGTGCCGCCCCCGGCACACGCAGTTTGAATTGCGGCGGCTCGTTCAGGTTCTGCAGGAACACGCGCCGCTCCTCGGGGGTGAGCGCGGCCCAGTCCACTTTCCGGGCGTGGCTGCGGCGCAGTTGCCGATCGCTCACCTGGGTGCAGGCGCGGCTGCCGCTGAGCCACTTGCCGGGCAGGCGCGTCGTCGCACCCCGCCGCAGCACATCCACTACGGCCGCGGCCACGACCGGATCGCGTGTCAGATCGCTGTGCGCCACGCGCGCGTAGGCGCTGCGCACGCCCGCGAGCACGGCGCTCGCCGCGGGCACGGTGCCGTCGCCGTGGCGCGTGAGCGTGTAGACGAAGTCGTCGTGGCGCCGCGCGACTGCGGTGACGGTCTCCTGACCCACCCCGACGATGTTGATGAACCGCTCATCCGGCGCCGCCAGGCGCCCTCGCGCTGCGCGCGCCGCCTGCAGCAGTGCCGTGCGCGGCTGCGGACCCGTCGGCGGCCAGGCGCGGGCATCCAACAGATCGGTGGGGCCGGCGCCGACGGGGATGAGGTCATACAGGCTCGGAAAGGTGCTGAAGATCTCCGCCGCGAGGCTCTCGGCGGATGCCTTGGCCGCGAGCCGTGCCACCTTGCGTACCACGGCGTAGGTGCCGCGCACAGCCTGCACGGCGGCGAACGAGCCGCAATGAGGCGTCCCCAGCAGCACCAGCCGCTCGACGTTGCCGGTGCCCGCGAGTGCGAGCGCCGCACGCGCGACGAGTCCCCCCATGCTGTGCGCCACGATTGCCACGCGGCTGCCGGCCGCGCGCACGCGCCCCGCCAGCGCGCCGCCGAGCTGTGTGACCGGCAGCCGCCAGTCATAGTCGTGAAACTCGGCGGCCAGGCCGTGCGCGCGCAGATATAACTTCAGCCGCAGGTAGGAAAACAGCACCACGCCGAGCGGCACGATGGGTGCCGGTCCCGGAAAGCGCAGCGCCGCCAGGCGCCCCAGCTGGATGTCGATGGGATCGAGCCACACGATGTCATGCGGCAGCGGCGCTCGGCGCAGCAGCCCCAGCTGCGAGCCCATGATGCCCGGCACCACCAGCACCCGCAGCGCAGCGTCGGCGAGTGGCGCGCGCCGCGCACGGCGCGCCAGCGCCGCGAGCGCCTGATACTCGGCGGCGCCGAAGTAGGCGGACAGCTCGCGCTGGTGCTCCCCGCTCGCGAGCCACAGCTCGATCTGCTCATCGCCCCACGCGAAGCGGTCGTAGGGCGTGACGTGATCGAGCGGTGAGTCGGGGGAAATCACGCGAAACAATTATGCCAGACGGGTCCGGGCACCACCGACTATGATGCGCAGTCCGCCAACATCCCATGCAAGCCCGCCACGACGCGTCCGAAGTTCCCGCACTGATTGCGCTGTTTGCCGGTGCGCTGGCGATCGGCAGCTCCGGCATTTTCGTGAGACTGTCGGAAACCGGACCGACGGCGACGGGGTTCTGGCGCGGCGCGTTGGCCCTGCCGCTGCTGTCCCTGTGGGCGCTGCTGGAACGCCGCCCCCGCGCCGCCGCGACGCAGCCCGGCGCGACGGCCGTGGCACGCGGCTGGCGCGAGCCGATGTTTTTCTGGGCCGGAGTGTTCTTCGCCGGCGATCTTGCCTTGTGGCACGCCTCGCTCCTGCTCACTTCGGTCGCCGCCTCGACACTGGAAGCGAACTGCGCACCCATGGTGGTGACGCTCGGAGCCTGGGCTCTGTGGGGTGAGCGCCCACGGCCGAGCTTCCTGCTGGCGCTGGCGCTCGCCTCGGTCGGGTTGCTGTTGATCGTGAGCACGAAATTCGCGCACGGGCCGCCCGCCCTGGCGGGCGACCTGCTGGGACTGGGGACGGCGGGTTTCTACGGCTTCTACATTCTCGCGGTAGCGCGCCTGCGTACCCGGTACGGCGCCGGCATCGTCATGTTCAACAGCACGCTGGTGTTCACCCTGCTGCTGCTGCCGCTGGCGCTCACGCAGAAGTTCCTCCCCGACACGCCGCACGGCTGGCTGCTGCTCGCAGGTTGCGCGCTGTCGGCGCAGGTGCTCGGCCAGGGCCTGGTGGCGTATGCACTGGCGCACCTGCCCGCCACGTTCAGCTCCGTGGGACTGTACCTGCAATCGATCGCCGCGACCGTTTACGCGTGGCTGCTGCTGAAGGAACGGCTCACGCCGTGGCAGCTTGCGGGCGGGTGCGTCGTGCTCGGCGCGATTGCGCTCGCGCGCCGCGCGCGCCGCACGCCGCTCCCGGACCTGGAGGCGCTGCCGGCGCCTCAGCTGCAGCGCGCGTCGATCCAGTCGAGCGCGCCGCGCCACAGCGAGTCGCGGTGACGCTCGGAGAAGAAGCCGTGATGGCCGATGGCGCGCACACCGGCCTCTGCGGGCGTGGTCCAGCGCCGCTCGATCTGCGCCTGCGGGTAGGAAGCTAACAGCGCCTCGACCGCTGCCGGGGTGGCAATGGGATCGTCGCTGAATCCCCACGCCAGCAGCGGCGCCCGCACCGCCGCGAACTGGCTGTCGCGCATCGCCTCATCGAGATCGGGACCGAACCGGGCGGGGGTGAGGCACCATTGGCGCCATTGCAGGAACACCCCGCGCGGCAGGGAGTCTCCCGTCCACAGCGCGCCGTGCGGCACGTAGCCCACGCGCCGCAACATCAGGGGGCCATAGAGCTTCCAGAACAGCAGCGCCAGGTAGCGGAACGGCACGCGTTGCCGGCGCCAGTAACCGGTCGAAGCGGCGAGCATGACGTGCGCCCGGGCGCGAGCCTGGTTGTGCATGCAGCCGATGAGCTGGCCGCCGACGCTGTGTCCCACCGTGACCAGCGGCAGCTGCGGGAAGCGCTCCGCCAGCCAGGCGAGCGCCGCGGGCATGTCGAGCAGACCCCAGTCGCTCATGCGCGCTGGCTCGGCGCTGAGCGGCGCGTGGGCGGACGCCCCCATGCCGCGGTAGTCGTAAACCAGAGCGTGATAGCCGCGCTGCGCGCAGTAGGCCGCGAATTTCAGGTAGAACTCGCGCGGAAAGCCGGTGGCGCCGTTCACGACCACGGCGCCCCGCGCCGCTGCCGCCTCGCTCAGGAGGCCAGCCAGCGCTCGCGCGTCGCGCGCGCTGAAGGCGACGGGTTGCGGCGGCCGCGCACTCACAGCGCGTGCTCCGCGATCAGCTTCGCGAGCGCATCGATCGCCGCCCGCCGCGCCGTGCTCTTGCGCCACACCGCGCCGATCCGTCGCTGCGGCGCGGGTTTGGCGAATGGACGCAGCACCACGCCGCGGGCATTGCGATAGGCGCCGCGGCCGGCGAGCTCTGGCAGCAGCGTCACGCCGGCACCGGTCGCCACCATCTGCCGCAGGGTCTCGAGGCTCGTGGCGCGAAAGTCCTGCGAGTCGCGTACCCCGACGCGGCTGCAGACCTCCAGCGCCTGGTCGCGCAGGCAGTGACCCTCCTCCAGCAGCAGCAGCGTCTCGCCCTTGAGGTCCGCCACGCGCACCGTGTCGTGTGCCGCGAGCCGATGGCGCTCCGGCAGCGCCACCATGAACGGCTCGCGGTACAGCTCGCGCGTCTCGAGCCCGGCCAGCTCCACCGGCAGGGCGAGAATGCCCACATCGAGCTCACCGCCGTGCAGCTTCTCGAGCATCGGCGCGGTCTGGTACTCGTACAGGCGCAACTGCAGGCGCGGCAGGCCCTTGCGGATCGCGGGCGCGACGCGCGGCAGCAGGTACGGACCGATAGTCGGCAGGAGCGCCACCCGCAGCTTCCCGGCGAGCGGATCGCGCTGGCTGCGCGCCAGCGTGACGAGCTCGTCGCTCGCCTCGAGGATGCGCCGGGCGCGCGCCACGATCTCTTCCCCGGCAGCGGTGAGGGAGACGTTGTTGGGCGCCCGCTCGATGAGCTGCACCCCGAGCGCCTGCTCGAGCTTCTTCAGCTGCGCCGACAGCGTCGGCTGGCTGACGAAGCAGCGCGCCGCGGCGCGGCCGAAGTGCCGGTTGTCGGCCACGGCCACCAGGTAGCGCAGGTCCTTGAGTTTCAGCTCCATGGCCCGATAGAGATATACAGAATCTATCAAGAAGATAAATTCAATCGATTGGAATTATAGCAGCTCCGCCGGCATCATGCCCGCGTTCGGCTACGGGCCTCAGCCCGGATCCCAGTCAAGGAGTTTTGCGCATGTCAGGTGTCGGTCGGCGTTTTCCGCAGTTTTCACTCACGGGCGTGGTGTCCAACGACGTCACCCACGCGTTCCAGCCCTTCACCCAGGACAGCTTCCCCGGCAAGTGGCGGGTGTTGTTCTTCTGGCCCAAGGACTTCACCTTCGTGTGCCCCACCGAGATCGCCGCCTTCGGCAAGCTCGAGAAGGAATTCCGCGCGCGCGATGCGCAGCTGCTGGGCGCCAGCATCGACAGTGAGTACGTGCACCTCGCCTGGCGGCGCGAGAAGGAGGAGCTCAGGAACCTCCCCTTCCCGATGCTCGCGGACGTCAAGCGCGAGCTCGCCGGGGCACTGGGAATTCTCGATCCGGAGGCGGGCGTGGCGCAGCGTGCGACCTTCATCGTGGATCCGCACGGCGTGATCCGCTTCGTCTACGTCACCGACCTCAACGTGGGCCGCAGCCCCGAGGAAGTGCTGCGCGTGCTGGACGCCCTGCAGACCGATGAGCTGTGCCCCTGCAACTGGCAGAAGGGCGAAGACACGCTCAAGGCGGCCTGAGGTGAACACTCTGGAAGGCATTCGCGAGGCGCTGCCGGGCTACGCGCGCGATCTGCAACTGAACCTCGGCACGGTACTCACGCCCTCGGGTGCTCCCGGCCTCACGGAGCGGCAGATCTGGGCGGTGGCGCTGGCCGCCGCCAGCGCATCGCGCAACGCCGCCTTCAGCCTGCGACTCCAGGCCCTCGCCGCGAGACATCTGGACGCCGCGCACGTGAGCGCGGCGCACGCCGCCGCCGCCGTCATGGCCATGAACAACGTCTACTACCGCTTCCTGCACCTGGTGGAGGATCCGGAGTACGCGAAGCTTCCGGCGCGCCTGCGCATGAACGTCATCGGCAGCCCCGGCATCGCCAAGGCGGACTTCGAGCTGCTGGCCCTCGCGGTATCGGCGATCAACGGCTGCGGAACCTGCGTCGCCTCGCACGAACGGCAACTGCGCCAGCACGGCGTTTCGCGGGAGGCGGTGCAGAGCGCGGTGCGCATCGCCGCCACGGTGCATGCGGTGGCGCGGGTGCTGGAGAGCGTGGGCGGGGAGACCGTTGGCAAGGCGGTGGCGGCCTGAAGCCATTCGGCACGCTCAGCTGATCGCGTACAGCTGCCCGTCCCAGCTGCCGAAGAAGAGCGTGTCGCCATCGATCACGGGCGTCGACAGCACGGCACCTACGCTCATCATGCGGTCGAGGCCGATGACCATCTGGTCGTAGAAGGAGTCGCCGGCCGCCGCGCGGTAGTTCGGCGTGCCGTCGGCCTTGGTATAGGTCGGGCCATTCTTTTGCGCGTCCTCGGTCGCGAAGCTCCACGCGAGCTGGCGCGTCTTCAGGTTGATCGCCAGGAGCTTGCCCTGGTGCGAGCCGATGTACAGATAATCCCCGGCGAGCGTCGGCGAGGAGAAGAACGGCCAGTGCTTGAAGTCCAGGGAAAATATCTCGCGGCCGCTCCTGGCATCGAGCGCGTGCACCAGGCCGCTGTCGGAGGTTGCGAAGTACAGCCTGCCGTCCCGCACCGCCGGTGAGCTGACCACCCACGATCCCTTGTTGGAGAACGACCAGCGCTGCGCCCCGCTCGCGGCATCTAGCGCATACAGGTTCGAGTCGCGGCAGCCGAAGTACACCATCCCGTCCGCCACCACGGCCGAGGACTGGATGCCCTCCTGGTTGTGGATCGCGGGATCCTCGCCGGTCTTGAATCGCCAGCGCTGCTTGCCGGTGGCGGCGTCCAGGGCATAGAAGTAGCTGTCCCAGCTGCCCACGTAGAGGGTACCGGCGGCGACGGCGGGCGAGGCGTGCACGACGTTGCCGGTGTGGAACTTCCAGCGCAACGCGCCGCTTGCCGCATCGAGCGCATACACGTTGCCATCCCCGCTGCCGAAGTAGATGAGGCCGCCGGCGATCGCCGGGGAGGACAGGAACACGTCGAACGGGTCGGGCATCACTTCCGCGGCCGGCTCGGCACCGTGCAGGTGCCTGGCACTGAAGCGGCGCTCGCCCTCGGTCGTGAACTTCCAGGCGAGCGTGCCGGTGCCGGCATCCAGCGCATAGAAGCTGCCGTCGAAGCTGCCGACATACACGCGCCCCGCGGCGACCGCGGGCGAGGCACTGACCCGCCCGTGCGTGGCGAATTTCCAGCGCAACGCTCCCGAGCGCTCATCGAGGGCATAGACCTGGGTGTCGCTGCTGCCGAAGTAGACCGTGCCGCCGCTCACCGCCGGCGTGGAGACGATGGGGGCCGCGGCGCGGAATTTCCATTTCACGCCGTGCAGCACCGGCACCCCCGCGGCGTCGTAGTTGCCGTCGTGGCGCGCGTTGGCGCGGAATAGCGCTGGCTCGGCGGCGAGCGCGGTGGCGAGAGTTCCCACGATGAGTGCGGTGGCGGACCCTTTCATGGACAGCTCCCGGATGCGTGCGCCGACTATCCGCGCCCTCGGGATGATAGGAGAGCGGCCCGCCGCGCCGGGCTCGCTCCGTCGCCGCTACCGGGCGTCCCGGCTTACACTGATGGACCTTTGTCCACTGCAATCAGATCGTTGGCTTTCCAGGCGCTGACCTTGTGTCTCGGGCTCGCTGCCGGCGGGCCCGCGTCTGCGGCGCACACCGTCTCGGATGATTTGGGTCGCGAGGTCACGGTTCGCGATCCCCCGCTGCGCATCGTCAGCCTGACGCCGGGCGCCACCGAGATGCTGTTCGCCGCGGGCGCCGGCGGGCAGGTGATCGCGACGGTCGAGTATTCCGACGAGCCCCCGGCGGCACGGCGCCTGATGCGCATCGGGGATGTGGCCGCGGTCGACATGGAGCGGCTCGTGGCGCTGCGGCCGGACGTGGTGGTGGCGTGGCCGGCGGGCGGCAATCCGGCGCAGCGCGAGAAAATCGCACGACTCAACATCCCGCTCTACCAGCAGCAGGTGGTGCGACTGGCCGACCTGCCGGGCTCGGTGCGGCGCCTGGGTGCGCTCGCCAGCACCGGCGCGCTGGCCGAGCGCGCCGCGCGCGACATCGAGGCGCGCCTCGCCGCGCTGAGCAGCACCTACGGCGCGCGCGGCGCCGGCAAAGCGCCGACCGTGCTGCTGCAGGTGTGGAATCGCCCCGTCTACACCGTCGGCGGTCAGCACCTCATGAGCGATGCGCTCGCGCTCTGCGGCGCGCGCAACGTGTTTGCCGACTTGCCGGAAGCCGGACCGCTGGTGGATACCGAGGCGGTCATCGGCCGCGATCCGGACATCATCATCGCGGCCGCGCCGCCCGGGGAAGGCGCGGCGTGGCTCGCCGACTGGAAGCGGTTCGCGACTCTGGCGGCGGTGCGCAGCGGGCGGCTGGTGGTGTTCGAGGACCAGGCACTGAGCCGCCTGGGGCCGAGCGTCATCGACGCCACCGAGGGGCTGTGCCGGGCGATCGCGCGCGTCAGTCCCGGAAGTTATTGAACTGCAGCGGCACGTCGAGCTTCGCGCCGCGCAGCAGCGCGATCGCCGCCTGCAGCTCATCGCGCTGCTTGCCGCTGATGCGCACCTTGTCGCCCTGCAGGCTCGCCTGCACCTTGAGCTTGGAGTCCTTGACGAGGCGCATGATCTTCCTGCCGGCGTCCTGATCGATACCGTGCTTCAGCAGCACCTCCTGGTGCGCGGCCGAGAGGCTCGTCTGCGGCTCCTTCACCTCGAGGCACACCAGGTCGACGCCGCGCTTGGAGAGCCGCAGCTTCAGGATCTCCAGCATCTGCTTCAGCTGAAAGTCCACCTGCGCGTGCAGCGTGACCGTGAACTCCTGCAACTCGAAGCGCGCGCCCGTGTCCTTGAAGTCGAAGCGCTGCGACAGCTCGCGGTTCGCCTGGTCGACCGCGTTGGCGATCTCGTGGGCGTTGAGCTCGGAGACGGTATCGAAGGAGGGCATCGGGGACCTCAGATGCGGCGCCGCCCTGGCTTTGCGGCCTTGCGCGCCGGCTTCGCGCGCGTCGCGGGACCCGTGCGCGGTTCGAGCTCGCGGCGATGCTTGCGCGCGAGCTCCATGAAGCGCGGCGTGGGGCCGGCGTCTTCGTAGACCGGATCACCCTGCTCGTCGGTGGCGATCACCCGCTTGCCGGCGACGTAGGGCATCGCGGCCGCGATTTCCTTGAGCGCCACGCCCAGCAGCTCGGTGATGAGCTGCTCAGGCGCGCGCCCGGGAAACATCTGCGCGAGCGCCGCCAGACGCGCGGCATCATCCACCGGCAGCCGCACGGCGTAGACCTTGGCGGTGCGCGGCGCGGCCGCCTGCTCGCGCCAGCTGTCGAGCAACTCCCTGAAACTCACCTGCACACCAACCCCCGCGCGCCCGAACAGCCCGGGCGCGCATTCTAGCGGAAAGCGTGCGTGCACCGGCACCGGTTGTGACGGCGCACCTGCGGGCGGTAGCATCGCACCTGACGCAAGGGCAAGGAGTCTGTCATGTTCGACCACATCGGGCTGAAGGTGAAGGATCTGGACGCCAGCGTGTTCTTCTACACCGCCGCCCTGGGTCCTTTGGGTTACGAAGCCACCGCCCAGGACGAGTCGAGCGCGGCATTCGGTGCCAAGGGGACCTACACCCTGTGGCTCGACGCCGACGCCAAACTGGCGCATTCCCTGGTGCATCTCGCCTTTACCGCGGGCAACCGCGCGGCGGTCGATGCGTTTTACCGTGAAGGGCTCAAGGCGCGCGGCCGCGACAACGGGCCACCGGGCGTGCGCAAGGACTACAGCCCGACCTATTACGCCGCGTTCCTGCTCGATCCCGACGGCAATAACGTCGAAGCGGTGTGCCGGAAGTAGTTCTGCTGCACGCAGTGGCTTGACGTCCCAACTGCCCGACGGTGATACTCGGGCCCATGTCGCATCAGCCCGTCAGCGCTTCGCGTCTTTGGTGGTGGCGCCCCGCATAACGGAGTGGGCTGACGGCTGGCTGTTTCTCGCGACTCAAAGATTTCCTACGGCACCAGAAAACCCATCTCCGGATGACCCCGGGATGGGTTTTTTGTTGTCCGGTGCGCATTTGGAGCCCTGCAGCGTTGCAATCACTCTTCGACATAACCGGTGATCTGGACACGCCGGTGTCGGCGTTCATGAAGCTCGCCGCGTTCGAGCCGCGCTTTCTGCTCGAGAGCGTCGAGGGCGGCGAGCGGCTCGCGCGTTACTCGTTCATCGGTTTCGGCGATG
>Ga0209488_10000575_pt1 | contig 31212 bp, 41 predicted proteins | sample Rivendell_Oct201_8_FD_188349 | JGI IMG/M metagenome (GOLD analysis project Ga0209488, IMG submission 188349) | Vadose zone soil microbial communities from the Eel River Critical Zone Observatory, Northern California, USA -... | ecosystem: Environmental > Terrestrial > Soil > Vadose zone >...
CAGGAAAATATCCATTTACTCGTTTACTTGTCTACTTTTTGAAAAAATAGAGGGTTTTTTTGTGCTTCACTCCTCCTGAAAATGCATTTGGGAATCAATTTTTTTTGGATTCTAGGTTACTCGTCGACTTATCTACTTTTTCACTCGTATGAGCTTGTACGAGTGCAAAAAAGTAAGTGGCAGGTTTCCTGATGTGGTGAGTTCTCCCTTACGCCAACCCCTTTTGAGTTGGTCCCCAGGTTGCATAAAGCGAAGTGCCAGTGACCAGCACAGAGAGGAACGGGTTGCTGTGGCGGGAGGACATTGTGACACTCGGGCAATCTGTCAATGAATTTGATCATCGACCAAGTGGTGGTGGTGGTATATGGGGAACCGCTTAGTCAGCATCGGAGACGTCCCGGAATTTTAAGCCAAAGCCACGGAAGTCCGAGGCCTGATTCTTCGCGAAAAAATTCGTTCCTTTTGAAGGCAGTCTCACTCGGTCTACTCTGTCTCACGATAACTCGGCCTCAAATTTTGGCAGGTGTCCCACATATCAAATTCAAAATTTTAGTACACAACTAGGCTCATAAACCGCTTGGAGGTGCAGCGTTTACTAAGGACTCGGATGTCAGGGGGTTTCACCTTCCAAAGATCGTCTCCCCCCGAGCTGGGGGCCACTCGCTAAACTATCGGAATCGAGCGCTGTACCCACCACACCTTGCGTGTCACCGCCATCGAGTTCGCGGTCACCAGAGCGCGAGATACCGGCAAACTGAAGATGCGTCTTGGGTGACCGCACATCAATGCTAACCACATCCACGTTGAGTGCGGCACTTTCTACGAGTCCGCGGTGCATTCGCGCTGCGCCGATTGACAGGACAACAACTGGAGGACAACATTTCATTTCAGCAAAGCATACGGAAAACTCGAGCGATGGGCACACTCACAACCTGGAATCGTGAACATCTGTAGAATCAACGTTGACGGCTAGGTTAGTATATTCATTCCTTTTCGAGCCAATGAACCTACCAAATTCATCGGATCTACAGAGACGAAAGGTCGATGAAGCCACGTGAATACGCACTCTCGGGATGGATAAAAGCCACACACCGTTCAAATTTAAGATGATTAAAATCTGAAGACCGTGAGTTGGGTACACACTAACTATATTGGAGAGCAAACACACCAGAGAAGGTACATGAGCAAGTGTGATAACCACAACCCATATCAATCCCTATGACAGCAATGAGTTGTACGGCAAAGTAGTGACAAGATGGAAAATGCCTACCTGCGTGTAGAGGAGCCACCAGATACTGCCGTTCCAGACGCCTTTCCAACGCAAGATGCCGAACAGCATAAGCGCAAGGAGCACGACATCCGTGATGACAGTGGAGACGATAGAGACTCTGGTATCCACCGTATGTCTGAGGTTACAAAAGTCTCCGATCCGTTGTCCGTCAGATTTGGCGGCAGCTAATGACATGTCTGAGAGATCCAGTGCTATGAAAAGATGAACACAAACTATAAACGTAGGCGGCAATGTTGGCAAGGTAAATGGCAGAAGTGAATATAATAACGGCCCTATTGTTTTCCCAGACTGCGTAACTAAGGGCGCTGTTAACAGACGGGTGGGATAACTTGAACAAGGCAAATTTTACTCACACGCGCAGAATAATCAAGCCTGTTGCGAACAGGTACGAAAGGTAACTAAATCCCTACATGACCACTTGAACTAGGATCAAACTACGGAGCATTGCCAGTGGGTCATCGTACCAGAGACATGAAGACAAAAGCCTGTGAACCTGTGTTAGATTTCCCGTCTTTCCAACACAAGACTCAGAGACTTCGTACCTGACAATTAACCCCATACGACGCGTCGAGACCCACGAGTTGCAATATCATGGTAATTAGGGTGGCCCAACGACATCCCATGTAAATCTAACATAACAGTTTTCGGCATGAGGATTCCCAACCTTCTCATCGGGGTCGAGGTGAAACATACCAAGGCTGCTCTGGTAAACCTTCTCTTTCGGGCTATGATGGACTGCTCGAAGTCGAGGTGCAAGAGAAATTCCCAACTAGTGAGCTGCGGGATCAACAAACGACGGGACTTGGAGAAAGGAATAGCTATAACTGACAAGTACAAGCCAACCATAGCATGGACAAGCTTGCTGAAGACTACTGTTATGCATGCAAGTGTTCAGTTAGTAGGCTTCTCGGATTCGGGGGAGAACGAACAGCTTTCCGCGGCTTCGAGTTCGGGGTCATGCCAGTTTGTCATAGAGTTTAGTGAGCGGTCAACGCTACTACCTGGTTTGAAAGCAAGAAAAGAGGGGACGCCGGCGAAGGCGTTGTTGGCGTTGTTGCACCTGGCGCAAGTTCACACTAATTGTACTTGAGCAACTGTATGCGGGTCATGTGAAGCGCCGGGGCTGTACAGCCCGGGGGAAAAATGACCACTATCCCACGGGTGTATCATTGTGTGGCACTTCATCAGTGGTGACGCAGAACTCTGCTCGTGACGCGCTTGACACGTGTGAGACTGAAAATGGGTGATAAATCCCAAAATGTCATTTTTATCTTGATGATCAAAAATCACAATCATCTAGCACCGGTAACCAATTTGACCATGACGGCGCCCATGCACGTACCATCAAGTTTGAGTCATGCATGGTAAGGTCCTGGAAGGGACATCAGTATTACGGGATCTCAGGGCCGACATTGGAAACTCCATATTTCAATATTGAATGTATTGTTTTCCCACTGATTCAGCCTGAGTGGGGTCTTACTGGCAAGAGTTGTTCATACCTGATAGTATTCGCTGACCGTAGTAGAATCAGGCGAGTCAGCGAGCTGGGAGGGATATTGGATGGCGGCCAGAGAAGGCCATCTCCAAACCATACGGTCCAAGGAAACACGCGCAAGAAATTGAGACCCACGAGTGATGGCTATAGTAATCCCACGCAATGATGAATACGGCTAAATTCAGCAGTTCCTTGAACCCTGCTGAAGGGCATCGCATCACGGGGTCCAGACGCCGGTTATCCAAAAAACTGGCTCGGTAAGCTGGATAATCCCTCACTTCCCCAGAGATAAATGTCCGTTGATCAACAGAAATGCCGCAGAACGGAACGCTTGTTCAACTGGCACCCAGTAAGACGGCCGGGCCCACATTAGGTTGTCCAGTGCCCGGACTCCGTTCACATGTAACGTCGACTGGCAGCTTCCCTTCAGAAGGCGTCGTTGACAGCCTGTCACAGGACCAGAAAAGATACCGCACTCACTCCGAGAAATATTCCTCTAGTTTTGTGTCTGAGAGGCACCCTTGCGTGGAATCCGGAAGTTACCATGAGCAATGGCTGTATCCATAAATGGTTCGGTCCCCCTTGAAGACTCATTAGCAAAGTCGTTCACGGTGACCAATGCTTGACGGGGAGGGATCATATCTCCAGGTCCAATAAAGAGCTCGCGAGCTCGCGGAACGCGTGTACGTGGGAGGGATCAAATGCGGAAGAGTACATAGATCGCGACCAGGGTCCGAGTGGACCACATCTGACCTCACAGGAATGATTGTGGGTTGCGACCTCACGGTGGTATCAAGCACGATGCAGCGCCACCGGGTCCTGAAGATAGAGCCAGTGTGCATCAGAACATCGCCACCCGATAGCAAATAGAATATGAACGTCCGGTGAAGGTCCCAGATGCTACGCCATAGTAGATGACTCACCTCGAACATAGGAGCTGAAACCTGCATTGCCACAAGGCATGGGGTTCAAGCGGTATTATGCACAAGAGAAGAGATGGTGGCAGTGTAGCCGACGTGACCCTACACCGAGCGATGATAAAGGCATATCCTAGATACTTTCGATCAAAACACTATCCGAAGATGTTAGCCTTAGGTCGAAAAGCAAACACATAGCGATGTGATGGAGAGATGGTAATAGAAAGACGAGGTCCAAGTCGTGATAGATGACGGGCACTGCGACTCGGAATAGGAAATATGAACCACGACTGAGCATGGACCGGAGAGCAAAGACCGGTGATCCCAACACTGCATCGCTACAGCACTCACATACCACAGCAGAACATACAGTTCATCATCATGATACAACTACAATTTTTGCGATGACTCTTCATCCAGCTCAGGCTGTGGCAGCTCAACAATCTGCGCGAAACCGGGATACGGCGGTAAATTAAGTTCGTACTTTTCCTCCAGCGACCTGCCATTGAATGACAACAACGTCAACATCTCACGTGGGGGCCACCGTCTCAACAACAACACACACTGACCTTGGCACGAACCGTCCACCGAGGAAGTGACGCCCCCCCACGAACCGCCGCACGCCCTCCTTGGGCGCAGTAAGACTAACCAGCACATCAGGATACAACACGGCTGGCCCGGCGCCGACATGATCATCATCGCCGCGCTCGACGTCCCACCCAGACGGAATGTCCACCGAGACGATCGGCAGGCCGGAGCGCGCGATGAGCGGGAGCGCAGCGTCGAACGGAGCGCGGGCGGGCGGCTTGAACGAGAAGCCGAATATCGCGTCCAGCACAACGTCGCTCGACGCGAGCGCCGTCGAGAGCGCGTTCTCCGCCAACTTTGGGTCTTCGTTCGACGCGGTGGGCAGCGTCGGGATGTGCATGTTCGTGCACTGCGTGTGCAAGCGCTGTTGGTGGTGTCGCGCGCCATTTTTATCAGTACGGTATAGATAGGGATGGATTTAACCCCCCAGGGTCATAGAGAGACAATGGACCTTGTATATGTCCTTCGATCCGGGCTGTTTTTCCATCGTCCGATCATCGTTCAGCCCAACGGGAAACAAACGATTGTTATCGTATCTCATACCTTGGGGATCCAAATCGTCGGCTTGTATCCAAACATGCCTAAGCCATTTGAACGTCAGTTCCTCCGAGTCCGCACGGACGCCCCCCTCAATCGCAGCAACACCGACCTAGATGTCGAGCAGCGACCAGTCCATCTCCACCTTGATTTCCCGGCCCACAACAGACCAATACCCGGGGGTATCTTTCTTTTCCGTACACCGTTGCGAGCGTCTGGGCGCACGCGAGACCCGCAAGTTCCATAAGCTACGAGAGCGGTTACAGGTTTGCTAAGGTGGGATCCCCTTATACGATAACTCGCCTGGTCTATGCTGAATGCCCCCGCTGCGCCCATCAACTCTTCGTCGATCTATCGGAAATAATCATCCATTGCGTGATGCTCCCATTCAACCCAGACTTACCTGCTGCGCAAGCTTTGCAGTGAGATATCTCAATGACATTGTAATGGGGAAAAGGATGGTTTTATTATGTCACAGCTTCTGTCATGTGTGGAGAGCCGTGGATCTGTCGTCATACATAAATACTTCCAAAACGAATAAGCTAGGATGGTCCGTTACGGCTACTGTTACAAACAAAGCATGACGCATGACGACAGAGGTATCTCGAACATCATGTGAGGGGAAAGGAAAATACTGGTACTCTCTCTCACTCTCACGCGAGTGCTTGTACGCCTTTCTCCCAATCGTCGTGTGGAACAACGCCGCCGGCACGACACACAGGGCAACTCACTTCAACCAATCCTCCTGTGCGCGAGCGTTCGCCTTCACTCTCAGGACCCCATCCCGCAACACGCTCCGCACTCACCAGGCATGCCGGGTGGAACGTGTGTCCGCATCCGGACGTGCCGTCCCCGAGCGAGTGGATGATAACACGCGCGAGGTCTGCCGTCGGTTCCGGGTCGTCGTCTGATGGACCGAGCCCGCAGGATATGTCGTCACAGCGCAGCCCCTGCTCGCGTTCGCCTTGCTCAACCCGCTGGCGCAGGGTCAAGCCGGGCGGAGGTGGCGCTATCCATGCTCGTTTTGGTACGGCGGGGCGCGGTGGAGCCTGGGGCGCGGCAGTGGCTGCGGGTGACTGGAGTCCGCCTAACGGCGCAGACCAGAACCATGTCCCGTCTGGCATCCGGACGATCTGAGGAAGTTCAAATTGGAACAGGCCAGGGAAGCGCGGGGTGCCATTGGCATTCCGCTGTCCGTCTTGTGGTGGCGGCTGCAAACCTTGACCTGGAAAAGGAAACGGCGCCTGATGGTGCAGTGGCGGGGCGGGGCCCCCTTGAGCAGGAGTACCATTTTGTGGTGGCGGCGGGCGGTTTAGTGTGTGAGGGTTAACTTGACGGAAAGTGTGGAGGGCACGGTGGAATGCAAGAGGTGGAATGGGGTCCATCATCGTTGGAGGCGCTGGGAAGGGACCTTGCTGGCCGGGACCCTGCTGGCTGGGACCCTGCTGACGCATTCCAGGCTGAGGTTGAGGGAAAGGAGCCCCCACCTGCGGATGCACGAAGGGGAATGCAGGTGATGGAAAGGGAATTGTAAAGGTGTGTTCGATGAAGGTTCGCCGTAGCTGGGGTGGATGCAGAGGGCGACCATCTTGTGGTTGGGTAGGTTGTTGGAGGGGCGGAACAGCACCGGGAGAAGATTCTGGTCGCTCCTGCTGCTCCTGCTGGGGTGATACTGCTGGCGGTGACGTTTGCTGTTGCTGCGGCTGTTGACGAGTACTACTTTGAGGCCGACGGACAGGCTCATAGGTCAAATTATCGGGATCCACATTGAATCGGCACGTCGGGCACGTGGTTTGCTTCGGCCGCGAGAACCAAGGGATGAGGCATGCGCTGTGGAACACATGTGAGCACGGTAATGCAATGACCTTCGGAAGAGGCTCTTCTGGTTCTGGTTCTGGCCCTGCAAAGTCGCCGTTGGCGGCATTGGGATCGGGGGTGGTTGACTGTCGGTGATCGGGGGTGGAGTCCGAGAGAGGCACCCCCGTACCCGTACCCGAATCTGGCACAGTCTCAGCATCTTCATCCAGAAGTGCATCCCAGCAAATGGCGCAGGTAGCCCCGTCGGCGTTACCCTCGCTGATTTTCTTCATACGCTTCACGAGACCAGTATTCACCGCTTCCAAGCCCTTGACAAGTTTCTTCGCTCTGGCAGGATCCTCGCGATGAAGCTCGTGCGAGGCACCAAGGCCGAGGCCGAAGAGCAAGCCCATGAGTCCAGCCCATCCCGGAGTCCCACCGAGTTGGGGGCCGTCAGCAGCAGCGGGAGGGTCTGTCGGTTCGGGATCGAAAGCGGATTCGAATAGTTGACGTAATACAGGTGGCATTGCGTCAGCGGCGGTGGGAACGGGGTTAAGTGTTGGTGGGGTAAAGTTGAAGATCCCTGGATTTGGGTGGTCGTGTCTCAACGGGGGGACAGCAAAAGCACGTTCGTGCTCGAAGGTTTGGTTAGCCTGGCGCTGAGCATCTACTCCTGACCCTGCTTCTGCTTGGGGTTGTTGCCTTGTCTGACCATCCGTGGGAACGCGGAACACTGGTACATCAAAAGTAACCTGCACAATAGGAGCCCCGGGGCCCATCGCTGGCCCTTGGCCAGGAGCGGGGCCACCTGGTCCTTGTGCCGTCCGTAGTCTCTCACCAGCTTGGGCGACGGCTTCTACAATAAGCGGTTGAAAGAGAGTTCGCAGGCCCGGAAGAGGACCCTGGCCCTCGACCTGTCCCTGTTCACGAAGGCCAGGCATAGCCGGGAAATTGGGGAGGCGAATACCACTGTTGGGTTGCTGTGGATGAGGTGGGTGCGGGTCTTGGTGAGGCTGAGGGGGAGGATAATGGTAGGAGTGTTGAGGTTGGGGATGGGGATGGGGATGGGGATGGGGATGAGGGTGCCAATGCATATGCGTATGCATTTCGATGTGTGATGATGGACCGGGCAGCCCGCTGGTCGCCGAGGGTCTGGTATCTGACATCATACAAGGGTTCACGTTATTACAAACAGATCGTAAGACCGCCCACTCACCAGTCCGCTGTTGATCCTGATCTTCGACTTCCTCGACCGCTACACGCCGGCGACTTCTATCGCTGTCCGTCGCCGCAAATGGGGTGGACAACAGTGGCGGTGCACCTTCATCGGGAATAACGGAGGCCTCGTAGTCAGATAGATCTCCGTCGTCCACTAGAAGAGTCATCTCGACGTCGTAGGCGTCGATATCCGATTCAGACGTTAGGTCATACTCGTCGTGGGGAACATGATCCTCTTCATACTCCGAATCCGATGCGTCGTAGAGGGGGGGCATTGACGTGTCACTGCGTGCGTCGTCATCTATAAGAGAAGGATATGGGATTTCAGGGACCTCCGAAACCAAATCAATGGGTTGGGGTGATATGGCTGGAACACTGCTGATATGTGGCAACGATGTCAAATGTGACTGTGACGAATCTGTGTTGGCTGTGGCGTGAGTTGGAAGTGTTGTGGAATAGGGCGTGTCGGCTAATGGGTTTGCAAAAAGAAGCATCTCGACATCTTCGTCCGCAGCGTGTGAGGCGGGTGAACCGGGAAAGGATGTCACATCATTGTCCTGGGTTTCTCAGTCAAGTCAGCAAAATGAATGTCATTTGTGCTAGAGCTGGGATGAACACACTTGCGCAATGGGTCCAGATGACTGAAAGTGGGTATGAAACACTTGGGGTAGTTGAGGGACAGAATCTACGTGCTCGTCGGCCGACGAACTCTGTCCATGACCGAATATGTGATTGAATGCGTGGAAGAGGCTAGCTCCCTGAGAACGTTGTTCCATGAGCTAAGACTTGGCTCAGACTTCAGTCGGTGATGAACGAGGAGTTTTGGCCTAGGGAAGAGAAGGGGAGAGATGGTGGTCGGGGGAAAGGAATTGGAGATGAGGACAGAATGTACTGCCCCATTCTAGTACTCTCCTTACGGCCAACTACGGCCGGGCTCGGCTTATCCACTCCCCACACCCCGGCCACTCGCCCGCTGCCCGGACCTACTTACTGTACTCGTTCTGGTTCTCAGTACGACAGGTGCCCTATCAAGTACAATACATAAATAACACCACACACCGCTTTTGGAAGTGCTAATACACCGTAAATGGTATTCCATCGCCCAAGACGTTCACAGACTACCCTGTCCCACAGCCTGCAGCCCAATCACAACAAAGAGCATTGGCGAACGCGCGATCTCCACCATCAGTTGTCGTGCGACCAAGCGTAAACGTATGTTCATGGGCGCCTATGTCACTCACGCTTGTCTACTAGAGTCTTCTTTGTCACTGCCAGCATTAGCATTACCCTGTGGCTTGAACTCGAGGTGAGTCGCGATAACAGGCCATACTGGAGGTGTTGTCAATGCAAATACCAGAGAGGGGCAATCGCTTGCGAACCTTCTTCGAAGCCCGGATGTCTGCCGAGTCGGATCTGGTGCCACACATTGCGCATTGCATCCGAGCTGCGGATTTCTGCCCAGTGGTCGAGAAAGTACTTCACCTCAACCTGCCCATCGTTGTCAATTTCTGTGCACTTATACCAACCTGCATGGCAATAATTCACCTTTCGAACAACTTCAAAGGTGGCCGAGAACGTTGAAAAAACCTCATACGGGACATTCTCCACCGTGAGTGACTTGGTAATATGCTGCGCGCGTGTCAAGGGAAAGGGCACACTCAATACAAGCGAGAACACTCGCCTCAAACGCCCGGGCCTTCAGTTCCGAAAGTCCAAGCTCTATAAATGGGGATCAGACTTGACCTCCAGGTCTGAAAATAAATTCGCTCACTGTCGGCGAGTCTATACACAGCCTTCGCCGAGCATGGCAGGGGCTGTCCAGGGTTTCCGCGTATCCAATCTTGGATCCACTCTCTCCTCGAGCTGGCACCCGAGAATACTTCTGCCGGTCCTGAACGGGTGGCGGAAGCGAGGCTACCCTGACTATCGTTTGGCGTGTGCGTGCAGATGGTTCCAGATGAACACGATGAGAGGAAGGATGACGACAACGGAGCGAAACGGATACGGTCCGTATAGAGCTAGAAACGTTATCATCAAGGAGAGCAGACAAGAATAAGGATGAGAGAAATACGTAGTAAAGCACCGCGCGGTATGTCGCATACGCAACATCTTTCACAACCACCCGCAACTTTGGCGGTCCAGTAACCTCCCTCTCTATCTCGGGGGCCGTGCCGCGAGGGATGATCTGAGCATCGCTTGCTCGAGGGCTCGAGGGATGCGCCGTTTTCTGCCTCACGTTGCGCGATTTCCCATCCTCTCCCTCCCCGCTATCGTCGTCGCCATCCGCGGGCTCCTCGGCCGCAACGCTGACACCTGGTTCGAGTAAGTCACGTGGCATCTCCAACACATCTTCGGGTTCGGCGTCCGAGATGGGCGGATCACCGTCAGCTTCCACCGGGTCGTACGCTTCATCTTCCTCATCCGAGTCTTCCGGATGACCACCAAGCGCCGCGTACTCGGACGCGGCCTCGACGTTGTCTAGGCCGGTGTCGCCCGTGATCTCAAATGTGAATTGATCGGAGGATGCCTCGACAAAACCGGCATTGAACACTGGGGCAGCTAGGTCAGATGGGATCGGAGAGTGTTCGAAGGACCATACTGGAGTCAAAATAATCCGCGCGACTAAGCAATCGTTTCGACGCATATATTCGACGGGGAGCGGGTACGCGGGGGTTCCGAGATGGAAGAACAAATTCTATGTCGGAATAGATCGGGTCATCCAGGAGCTGGCCTACTGATTCCAGTAGGTCCTTCGGAACAATGGATTTGTGGATTAATGGGGACGGAGTCGGTGGTCCCGGCGTCGAGCTGATCGTGCAAGTGATCACGAACGCATCGTTGGATTTGACGACGCTCTTCGTGTAGTATACCGCGTCTCTGCGCGCAAACTGCGCCCTTACACCGTGTCAGTTTTCGCTGTCATAAGCATAATCAACTATAATACCATCCCCAATTTGCCGTCTGAACCACCATTAACTCTACAGGTTGTGAGAACCAAAAAAATAATCACATACGGCATGAGAGAATGAATGGTTATGTGCTTCCTTGATATTAAACAGTTCTTTTTTCTTCAGGCTGAAACAAAGCTATGAATCTCATGCCTCGCAACGCGAGAAACGGGGTGACCTGTGCAGTTCGAAAGTAAATCGAAACAGCCCTTCGCGGACCCATCTAAAGATAATGAGACGTCAACCGAGCGAACTCCTAAACGATATGATTCCTCACCTCCCGTTGTATGCGGCGTCCTTCTCCTCCTGAGTAGGCTAATTCTCCGAGATGAGGATTTCATTCCACTGCCGACAGTAGCCACGGCGCACCTCACAGGACAAGAACAAGCTCACATAACCCCCGGAGCCAGAACCGCTGGCATCCGCAGAGGGATAGGGAGGCCCCGAATTGGCATAGAATAGGACCTGATGTGATCAGGTGGACCCGGGGACTGCGCAGGAACACGGGCTCAACGACGTACCTGCCACCGCCCTCCACCAAACTTGGCGCTCTTCGTCACCTTCGATTTCGCTTCGCCTTTGCTGAAACGAGAGGGAGATTTCCAGTCGGACCCGGGTAGCACATAGCAACAACCAATACATACCTTGACTCAAATAGGTTCTTCAAGCCACGAAGTGTCCATTCAAACGCTATGGAGTTGCTCTCTTGAAACTCGACTGTATCCATACGGTTTCTGACAAGGCGGAGTGATCAGAGGCGTGGTAGTCTTAGGGGCTCCTTGCAGTTGATGGTGGAGATGGATGTGTCCATCCCGGGAGACCGGCCCGTGACTCCAAGGCGCTTCCACACACTGGGCCACTCCCTCATCGAGAACAGCATGGTAGAATCATGTCGCATAGCATAGACAAAATGAACAAAAAAGTACACTATTTTCCACCTAACAACATCTTTCTAAAGTCGTCCTGCGCCTTACCCTGAGTCTGCGCTTTACCTCCAGAAGGCGTCTGTGATGCCGTCTCTGCGGCAGGAGCAGGGGCACCACCAGCAGCAGTGGGAGGTGGATTTCGGGCTCGACCCAATCCGGCACGGGGTCTCGATGCGGCACTGCGCGGGATGAATATGCCACCCCCAACTGCAGGCGCCTTGCGTGCCTTTGCGGGTGCGTCTTCACCTTCTGAGAACCGCAGTCGTACCCCGTTGAAATCGAGCGGGTCAGGTAGCAGGAGCAATCGCGCTGCATCTGCAGCAGTTTGGAACTCGACCACAGCCTCGTGCCTGTCCGAAAAGACCTCCAAACGATTCACTGACGCGAGCTTTTCGACGGCCTGTTGGAGCAGGCCCTCTTCGGTATTCTCGGGAAGGTCGCGGATACGCAGTGATCGGTTGCGCGTGTCTGCTTTTCGCCCGAATCCGGTTTCAGGTTCGCTGGCCATCAAAGGTTAGCGCGAATCAATCGTAATTACAGGTGGTCCGCACTGTTTTCGAGAGCGCACACGAGTGTCAGATAGCGTTACTGCGATCCTGCGCTTCTTGAGTTCGTAGTTGTTTGCCCCAAGAGCTCTTGTGGCGTCTGCCTGTACGTGGATAGCAAATCAGAGTCACATAGAATGCCTTGATAATAAGATCCGACCTCTTCCTCAAACTCAACAAATGCGAATCCTTTTGAATGCTTGTCGGCATCCAAAGCCATCCGTATCTCTTTCATGGGACCATACTGTCGTCTGTCAGTGCGAGAAAGTCGATACATGAGCGTAGAACTCACGGTTCGGAACAACTTTTCTAGATCCTCCTTCGTCGCAAACCTGCTTAGCCCTGCGACATATACCTCTCGAGCATTCGCATTTGCGTCGGTTCGCTCCTTTTTCCGCTCCGGATTCGATATGTAAACATTCAGACTGTGACCTGGCTCGAGTTCCCGACCGTGCAACTCCAACCCCAACCCAGCTCCCGCCTGCACGGGGTAGGAGTTAACCAGTCAACAGCTCGAGAGCCAAGAGAAAACTTACAGGCGACGTGTATTGAACGTAGCAGAATCTCCTCGTGCTCTTGAACTTCTTGCTTGGCCACCGAACCTCAAAAATATGCCCGTACTACGTGTGCATTAGCACCTTGCCTCTCAATATTTCAACAACTCCCGTTCACCTGTCCAAAAAGTTTCCGAATCGAGGCATCATCCGCGCTCTCCGGGAAGTTGGTTACGTAGAGCGTTGATTCCCAAGCGAGGTGGACGCCTATCTCGTGACCGTGAATGCGCTTCTTATCCTTGGTAAGAGCTGCAGGGACACTATCCCGCGTAACGAACTCGACGGTGGCGACAAGGATATTCGGCAGCTCGGTGATCTTGACTTCACGGATAACACCGCACTGAGAGAAGAGTCAGAGACAGTCAGGAATGAGGTCGATCCATACAGACATCTTTAAAGAGCTTGGCCAGGTCGTCGTCTGTAGTTTCTGACGGAAGGTCACTAACAAAGACTGTACAATTCTCCCGGTCTCTGCGGAGATACGCCGATATATCAACTATGCGTCAGGAGAATAGGAAGAGAGTGCAAACCTCCTGAGAGGTTGGGGTTGTTCTACTCAATTTTAAGGTGTTGTCGTGGACGACTAGCTAGAGGGAACGCACCAACTCTGGCTTTCTTGCTCTCTTCCGAGGGCCCTTCTTCAGCCTTCCTTTTCATGCCACTGGCAGCACCTTGGGTTTCCTGATCGATGTCCATCGGGGTCTCAGTCCCGTGTGTGGGCTTAATTTGTTGAGTGTCTGGAACACGCTCAGACTGTTGCACGGCTGCGACTGGCACGGCCTGATAACCTGCCCGCTCTGCCTCCTTTGATCTAGCTCTCAGCATGGTGCATGAAATCCGGGAACAGAAATGAGCACCTTGGCACGGTGAGCCTCTACCTGGACTCTGGCACGCTCCACGGTGTCGGAGGCGTCTTGTATTTCATCCACAGAACCGCGACTATGTTCAAAGGCAAGCCAAGCTTCCCAAATCATTTCCGGCCAGTCGAGTTGAGATTTGGTTGCTTTGGCAAACGCCTTCCTCGCTTCTTCGTAATCTCTCAGATCCCTGACCGGCGTAATCAGACCACGGAAGGAAACAGAAACAGTCGCGCGGCGTACTCGAGCGCACTTGTGTACTCGAGCCACGGGATGTACGAACTCTTGTAGTACTTCACAGCGTCGGCCCATACCTTTATCGCCTCGTCGCTCTGTCCGAGCTCGTTATGCTGTAGGGATCTCCTCAACATGAAGCAATCGCGTGAGATGAGTGCATCTCACAAGCTTGGAGAGGAAACGCTCGAGGCGAAAACGTGAATCGCCACTCTTAATCGCTGTGTCAAGTCAATTAGTCCGCAGCAACTCGTGGACAGACGTGACACTCACCCGATCGTATAGACTTAATCCCGTTGTTTAATATATCAAAAAGTGTAGATAACCGATCTTGGGGCTCAAGGAAGGGTTGGGCCAAGGCAGATTCGGCGAGCGGAGATTCAGTATCACCGGGCTGTTCACTCTCGAGGCTCGCAAAACATATGCGACGTTCGAATCCAGCACGAGACAGGAAAAGCGAAACCATCCCCTCGACATCCTTTTGAAATAATTTTGTTGCAAATGCCTTGTCATAGAGAACTGAAGGACGTTGTCTATGGATAGGAACCAGAGGAAGAAGACACATACCAGAAATAGGGTCTCCCTTCCCTTCGTCGACCAACTCGTGGTTCGCTTCCTAAGAAACCGTCAGGAAAACGACTTATAGGTGTAAGAGTTCTACACCACCAAAAAGCGCATATACTTAGCCCACTGTTCGCCGTTGCCAGGGACACTTCTCACAGAACGTCGAAATAAAGATAGTTGCTGTTCCTGTGGTGCGTTGTTGCGTCTCTGCGAGACCATAAGTGATCCACGAGTCCCCGTGGTTCAGCGGCCAGATAACGCACCATGCTATCGACGTAACTCGCCCACCACAACCGCAACGCTTCCTCCGCACCGGCCTCGCCGGAAACGCGGCGCTTCGCTGCCTCTGCGATCGCGCGTTCATGGATGTTGGAAAGAATGTTGAGATCGGGTCGCTTCGCGCGCTGTTCATAGGCGACGTAATTTTGATAAGCGTAGAGCGCGTTTCCGGATTGCTCCTAACCGTCCTTGTGAACACAGCAACGCATACACGACGACGAATACCCGAAGTCACTTACCAGTGCTGTTTCATACGGCTCGCGCCATTCGTACGCTTTTTTAGCCTTCCCCCGGATTTTGGAAGCATGTACGAGTAAGGTTTCGTACGCCTGTGGTGCCTTGTAGTTGGTTGTAAAGGTGGAGTATGATTGGAATGCGTCTTCGTTGGCTGTAGGAGCTCAGCAGAAGCATGGTGCGGACGAGGAACGAACATACTAGAATGGCACTGTTGGAGACGCTCGAGGTGCATGTCTTCGATCGCCACGATGGCCGCAGACCTGACAAAGCAATTCTCGACTGTGAACAGAAGGAGACCACAAATGCAGCACCGACCTCTCATCCGGCAGTACAGTTGAAAGACTATCCAATTCCCAGTCGCGGAGTGCTTCCCATAATAAATGACCCTAATAAAAAGTAGTATTTGTTTAGATGCCAATGGGATGGAATACGCGAGAAGCCAACCTGCGTAATATGATGGACGCCCTTCTCCACGACGGAGCGTAGCGCCTCCCGTGTCCACTCGATCGAGAATGGGTCTTCTGGCAAAACAGGGTTTGCGGACGAGGAAGAGAAATGGGAGTGTCTGTCAATCAAGAAATCCATATGCTGGCGAAGCAACGGGATGGCTACGTCAAGTCAAGCAAACGCGTTTCGTGATCTTGGTGTAGCAAGCACGTACATAAATAGTCATCCTCGGCACGCTTGTATGTGGACAGTACAGATAGGACGCCATCTATCGTGTCTAAATCTGCTGCACTCTTCTTGTCTTCGATAAGTGGTAGCCACACATCGTCACCGCAGGCATAATAGACCGTCAGGGTCTCGCGTGCCGCACGGACCTGATCATCGATGCCAGTGGAAGCAGCAAGTTGAATGTGTTGTGCATGAAGAGATAGGTCAAAGGGAGTCTCTGAGAGAGTGGAAATAACGTTCGATAGTGCCTCCAATGCTTGTTCCTCGTCCATCGTGTGAGGTCCTCAGAGTTAACGCAGCAGCAGGGGAGGAATGGTTTGTGCCCGGGCCGGTACGACGGACCGCTTGACCCCAGCGTCTTGTTCATGATCATGATCACGATCCGATCCCATGGCAGATAGCTCAACTTCCCATCCGTCTTTATGTCCTCACCAGCGGATCTCCAAATTTCTAAGATCTTTGACCTCCGTGACCGCATTGCTCTCGTCTCCGGTGGCGGGACTGGCATCGGCCTCATGATCGCCGAAGGGCTCGCCAGTAATGGTGCCAAGGTGTATATTGGAGGTCGCCGCAAAGACGTCCTTCAGCTTGTGGCAGATAAATGGGCCGCATCTGGAAAAGGGACTATTCTTCCGTATGTGAAATCGATTATTGAAACTGCCCACGCCCTATTATCTCAGACTTTCATTGTAACATTGGCAGCCTTCCTCTCGATGTCGCAGAGAGAGATAGCATTATCAGTGCAAAAAAATACATCGAGGAAAAGGAGGGGAAATTGCACATCCTGGTAAACAAGTACGGCTTGTTATTCAAGTTCATTGATACAGATGATAATTTGTATTCAATCTCAGTGCCGGAGTCTCGGGACCACTTACACCATTCCTCAACGATCCTCAGGCACCAGAAAATGCTCAGGCTGAGACTCTCGGAAATGGTCTCTTTAATGACGATGGCCCGGACGCATGGGCTACACTTTACAAGATCAACACTTTCTCCATCTATTACATGACAACAGCTTTTCTCGGCTTGCTCGACAAGGGTAGTCGAGATGTCGAAGGCTACACGTCAAGTGTTGTCAACATTACCAGTATAAGCGGGATTCTGAAAATTGCGCAGAGACATGTGAGTACATCTGCCAACGCATTCTCGTGGTTAGCCGGTGTTGACCCCATGACAAGTTCGCATATAACAGCTCGAAAGCAGCTGCGACCCATCTAACCAAAATGCTTGCGACCGAGTTGGCGCTCAAGAACATCCCCGTCCGCGTAAACTCTATTGCCCCTGGCGTATACGAATCTGAGATGACATTTGATACGATTTCGGGGCGGGAAGAGATGGCAAAGGTCGCTCAAAGCTTGCTTCCTGTGCCTGCTGGTCGGCCTGGCACGTATGTTTATCCCCGCTGTGCAGATCCCTGCGTCCATCTGACCCGAATTCTCAAGGCCTGGCGAGATTGCTGGTACAGTTATCTATCTATCATCCCCTGCGGGGTGCTATACCAATGGCCAAGAGATTGTCGTAGATGGAAGTTACACTGGTGTCAATCCGTCTACGGCCTGATGTTCTACGATGATTTCTTTTCTTTGGTTGGCCGAGGCTTGTATCTACTACGCATCAATGGATAAGAAAGAGTATGTACAGGAAGAACACGGGTGCTTGCTGGATGTCTGCCCACGCAGGAGTATGCGCAACTCGGTCAAAATGACGTTTATTTCGGCTTCGTCGGCCACTTTCCGCGGCGTGGGCATTGTGCGTTGGCTATGTGAGACGTATAAATGCTGCGTCAATCGACGCAAATGTCTGGACCAACCCCCGCTGACAGAGGGAACCGCGAGATATCAAACCAGTTTACCGAGCTGTGGCATCATGGTCAACAAGCGCGACTTCGGTTCATCGACGAGGGTGCCAACTCTCGTAATTTCACATATGCCGTCTACAGCAGGGCGATACTGCGACAGCCACAGAGGGATCGCATTCCAGATATTTGACGCGCGCGTCCTAAGAGGTGGTTGAGGAAAGAGGAATACGGCGATGGGATTGTGATGAAGATATGGGCTAACAGTCGACGAACTCCGAGTCATGCGGAAACTCGTTCCGCATAGCCTAGAAGGTGCCAAGGCACTCGAGGGTCGGACACTCCAGACGCCCAGGCTTGCATAGAATAACCATACAACGCGTATGTCTGCGCCTGTGTTCCGCAAGCGTAAGTGGAACCCACCTGCGAAAGATGGACTCGCTACGCATGCCAGTGGGCCATCAATACTCAAGTCAAAGTTAGAGGAAGCGCCGTTATTTACGATGGTAGTCGCCTGCAGAATCACATTCACGTTTGGGGAGCTCACAGCTGACCCAGACACCGCAAGCATCATTGGAGGTGAAAATGATAAGCCGATGTCATGAATTTGGGAGGTGGTTGGAGGATCGTGGTATCGTAACTGAGGAGATGGGTTGACTGCTGCCGCTGACTTTGGAAGGGTGTATTGATTGAAGGATTGAAGGACGGGACGATGTCCGAAGGTTATCTTGCAACGGACTGAGATTCCGTGCAGGCTATGTCGTCCTTGGCAGTGTGAAGGTTGCTGGGATGGGCGCGTAAGTACAAGAGGTCGGAGAGAGAGGTGGGGAAAGAAGGGAAAGCGGACACACAGGCGAAACGACTAAGGTGCGAAATTCTTTGGAGGAACAAGGGCCTGAGATGGTAGTACAAGTACAACTAAAGCACGAGCGAGATGGCAGCTCGGAAAGGCCGAGGCACGATCGCAAAGGCAAGACGAGATCACTTACGAGGCACGCAATTGAAGAGGATTCGGGTATGACGCAAACTTGAAGGGAATCCTGCATTGCAGGGAGACCGGGTTCGTGATACAACTATACAAGCAACTGCATTGTCTCTACCAGCGTCTGTCCAAAGTGAAAGAATAAACGGGGACGAGAAAATCAAGAATCGAAAGGAGTCCGTAGTCAAAAACAATAGAGAAACCAGGATATCCTCTTAGGAGTAGCCTAACTTGTCATCCTTCGGCCACTTCTTCCAGGAAGCGTCGGTGACGGTTGAAACAACAGTAACAGAGGAAGCAGTAGAAGTGGCAGTAAATGTAGACGTGGCGGTAAGTGTAGAAGTGGCAGTGACCGTTGAGACAAGGCTGCACCGACGAGAAAGTGAAGAGCTGGTAGTAGAGTCCGGGAATAACGTTGATGGCGTTTCGACACGCTCCGGGCGGGCTCTTTCCCCCGCGACGGGTACAACTATCTTCGTACGATCAATGATGGCCCCGTCAGAGAGCAATAAACGTCTAATCCCGTCCGGTACTGGGTTGGCATACGACGGGAAAAAAGGGTCGGTATGTGCACGACAACTGAAAAAAGGATTTGCGTACGGGCCAGGTTCCTCGCCAGCATTATCAGACTGTACTTCGTGAGCATGTCCAACCTCGACAGCGCATCCCCAACGTCGTCCCTTTTTAGCAACCGCATAAAAAATAGTTCTGTGCAGTAGTCAGCTGGGAAAGTGCATAGTGACTGGATCAACTTGCTGATTGGCCAGTCAGTCATCTCCTTCGTCGAAAGTGCAAGAACGGAAAGTAATTCTGTCAAAATACTCCCCAATAATTTCCCCAATTCGTTCGTCAACGGGATCCCAGAGTAGATCTTGAGACGGTCGAGGAAAAACTGAATGCGCTCGAAGAGGTGGATGAGCCTGTCGTGGCTCGTCACAACATCCCTCACAGACTGGGAGCTGGAGATCAGTCGGATGTAAGACCAGGACCTTAAGGGGACCTACCTCGAGAAGGACACTGATGCCGGTGCAGATTAGTTTCGCGGGTGAGAATGGCTAAGAATAAGATGTTACTGTACGGTCATATGGTATGAATGACACAACGCACCAGCACGATCCATTCTCCAAGCGTTGCGGAAAACGAAAACAAAATATGGACGGTTGGATCCAACCATGTCATCAATTTCTCCACGCCTTGGGGAACTTCACGGAATGCCAGAGCTTGCGTCCACAGTACGTCCGAGACGGCCTCTGGGTCAGCGCAGTCGTCAAATTGTACGGCGAACGGATGGGCGCCTAAACATTTTCCTGTCACTGTCTGGTACTCAGTTGAGGCAGCTCTGAATATTGCAGTAAAGTGGCCCGTCAAAGGGTCAGCTGTATGTTTACTTGTGGACATGGGGTAGCATCGAGGTGAGGGGAGGGAGAGGAACGCAAACGTGAATGAAGAACTTTGAAATAATTGGATAAGCACAGCCTCCAGCCTTCAGGATAACAATTGCTAGTAAAGTATTCGCAGGTGGCTATGCACCGCACATCACGTATCAAGCCCGATATAGAGGATAGACGCGCAGAGGCACCAAACCTCGGTGAGTGTGAGAATCGAGTGCAGGCCACAAGCCTGACGTGGGTCGTCGAGAAATCCCTCAGCTCAACGCGAGTTGGGGAAGAGACTTGGCCCTGGGGGCTTTGCTGTCTTAACTAAACATGAAATGTGTACCACATGCGTACCCTTGTCAATAGACAGGAGGAGGATATTCGAGTTGATAGAGCATGCCCATCTACATGTCAGCAGATGGAACACCTTTCTAGTCTTGCTGCCTCGTACCTTGTCTTTTGCCTCAGTGTTACTACGCTCGCCGCGTCCCGACACGAGGCGTTCTACATGGACGCGGGCCAGCAAAACCGAACTCGCCGAGCATTATTAATATCGTTTGCGCCGCATCGTACTGGAAGTACAATCAACGTTTGCATCATCATCATGATCGAACAGGGTGCCGCACAGAAACCGATGTGCAGCGCCTCCTTACCCAGCATCATCACAGGTTTTCCGTGGACCTATTCCTATTCGGTCGGAGGGTCGTGAGCGGTCCGGGGGGAGGTGACTATGAGGCCATCGAAGAATAAAGTGAAATGTCCCGTGGGGTCATTCGTGGGTGGTTGGTCAGCGGAATGAAGGAAGAGTCTCATGACGACAACAACGCTGGATCACTGCTTGCATCTGTCACTCCACTTTGCATACTCTCCCTCGCCATCGATCTATCAATAGCCCAATCAAAAAGAGCGTGCCAGTGATATGGGACGTAACATCAAGGCGACACAGTCCCTGGTTCCCACTCGGAGGCCTCTCATGCTCTTCCGACACGACACAACAAATTTCCTTCACCTTTCGACCTATCCGGTCGGCTAGTCTTTTTCCTTAAAGAGGCTAGATACACGCTCATCTTTTATGCGGCCTTCTACCATCGTGGCCCGCTCCGTCGGGAACCTTCTGATGGTCCCATATACAACCACATTTTTATTGTGCCAGATGAAGGGTCGGTCGAGTCCGTGAATTCGAGGTAGGGGCAAAATGTGAGTCTTCCCGGTGTAAGCCCAGAGAATCAATGTGGTTTGATAAGTCATGGATCTTTGGCTCTTATCCAGCAATCTCGTGCCACCTTCACCCTCTGTTGATGGCCAGCTCCACGCATCTTGTCTTCTGGTCGGACATGGATCTGTCTGTTGACTTGTGTCCCGCCCTCGCTCATGCCGTTAAATCCAGTTTTGAAGGTACAAGCAGCTTTACCCGGAATGGCCAATGCATCGCGTGGACTTCTGAAAAATGCGTCTTGCGTGTACTAGTACGAGTGCAACCTGGCGTTCGATCTATTCTGGTAGTGATTTCTCCGGGCTGAGACACACCAAGAGACCACATACAACAGGACCACCAATATGCTCAACGAGTAACGAAGGGCACGCGAGTGTCGTTGATGCAAACTGCTACGTGGTGATGAATCGGTTATATGCCCAGTTAGCCATTCATCAAATACTGCGCGTGACGATTCGCCCGCCGCATACAGTACAGGTGATCCTCATCAGCGGTATGAGCTGCCTGTACTGCGGGCATCGCCGACTCGGACGGCATCCCGCGCCTCGCGATGAAGTCGGATCCGTTCGTGTCGACCCTGCCAGCAGCAGGGACGTCATCGCCCAAGCGGGGACCAGCCTATCTAAGATCACGATACTGCCGCGGCTCGCCCACGCGTCCGACTTCACGGTAGCTCCCATGGACGAGACGGAGAAGATGGACTGCGTGGGGAGCGCCGCTCTGGGTTGAAGCCATCTGGTTGAATAATAATGATCTGTTGCACCCTCGCCAGTCCTTGCGCCTATAGTAGTACTGGTTGTACTGTACGCCTCTGGGAATCGCCCACGGGATTCAGTCGGTGATGGTGGTATGGAAGAGCAGATGCTATACGGTTTACCTCGAGGATGTCGAAATAAGGAAAAGTTTGTCTTAACATGATTCATTTCTAGAATCTCAACTGTCTTGGGTGGTGATAACGGAAAGGCCTTCATTACTGGTATGGTAAACATCAGGAGATCAGGTCAGCTTTTTCAAGTAAAAGTTACAAAGTTGAAATACCCTCTGGTACATTGTAGTGAAATGGATGCTTCTTTCTTTTTCGAGGAATTTTTATTGAAGAGTTTGATGACAATCCAGTATGGACCTTTGCGGTGTAAAAGATAAGTTTCATGGACCTTTCAAACCTTTTATACTTGTTCACTTGCTGTAGAATGGTCGAGGCAGACTTTTGACAAGATCTTTTCGAATGTCAGACGTTGAATGCGACTCGCTGTATTTACGGGAGAAATATGACCCAGAAAGACTAGGGTACGGCAGGAAATCGCCACATGAAGTACAGCATGTCCATCGGGACGAAGTTGAAAAGGATGAAACGGAAGGATTACAGAATGAGGTGTCATGCGCACCATTCGCACGAGGACGATCCGCGATCTCGGCTGACTTGAATACTGTGCACCAGAAGGTCCAAAGCGCAACCCCTGACACACAACACCTAGGCAACCCGGTCAAACGGTGTACGCCAATAATAAGTAGGCGCAAGAAGTTTCTTAATTAGAATGCAGAATAATATATCGCGTTACGTCCACTCATGCGATCACGTAGCAAGCGTGACAGACGAAAGGTCATGCATGTTTTTCCTTCTCGACACAGGCACCTGGAGGCCGCTGGAACGTCAACTGCTCGGTTGTGCGCAAGTAGCCGAGACACCAGCAGGAGGATCACATGGCCTTGCTTCGTACCGCCCTCGCACGCAGAAGCAACAAGTATCGAGACCGGGAATCGGGTGAGAGGTGCCAGCAGGCAAAGATAGAGCTTAGTAGGGCCAGTCTATAAAACGCGAGCCTTTGGGGATATCTTCATGTGGCACGGACCCAGTTCGAACTTCGAACGCACACTGGTCCCGAGCCGATTGAAAAAATTATTTCCATGTCATTCTCGAGAAGAAGACAGGACTAATACCACCGAGGGAACAAACATAGAGACCGACGAGACGCGGCACGTGCAAATGCGTACGGTTGGAATCTGAAAGAGAAAGATGCAGCTATAGGTGGGTGATCGGAATGGGAAATAGCTACAGTACCCCATTACGCCTTCATCCGCCTTCGAGTCCGGTGCAAGAGCGAAAGCAGAAAATGCTGCCGCCGCCTCAGCTGTGTTCGGTGATGATAAGCGGTGAAACTTTGAATGGATCAGGGAAAGAAAATCGCGCATGAAAGGGATTGCCAACCTATTAACTCTGGAATGTCCCGTTTGATGTTCCGATGCCAATCGCGGACGGGAAGCGATTCGATTTCGTGAGTATCTTTTCAACTCAACCGCGTGGCGGCCCAACGTTGATCCAGAAGCGTCCCTCTCCAGAGTCACTTGAATGTCACGATGGACAGCAGGACGTCAGATAGTGATCGCTGATCGCTCCCGAATCCGTGTGCGTGCCTGTATAGTATACACCCCAACAGCCCCACCGCGTCTCCTTTTCACGTGGATCTTCTTGCCAGCTAATCACCCCAGCAGACATTAGATTCGAGGGTAGCTGCTGCTCACATCTGGTGATATATTTCTGATAAGATGCCGACGACGGAGAAGGGTGCTTGTTTCTGTAAGTGACAGATATGAATAGAAAGTATGACACTCCGCGGAATGCAATCCTACGTATGGTAAAGCCCCTCTGCTGCCGCTGGGGGAGATATAAATGTTCTATTCCCAGTCTGGCTGCCTCCCCAAAGTAAGCCACTGGCGACCCCATAAAGGGCGGGCGAAGGACCTGCCATGGGGAGTAGAACCTACAGCGATCCATTCCCCCCAACTCACCAACTGCACTACGCGCTGAAAGCGAAGACAAAAAATATATACATATCATGTCGCACACCGACCTAGGTGAGCCCTGTCCTTCCTTTTGATCGGCGTGGGGGTGGCGGTCGGTGGTGCCTGCAGCCTCGGGCTTTGTGCGCTCAACAATGCTGACGAGAGCGTCGCGTTCTTGTTTTTTTAATTTACTTCTTTTGTGGAGCGAGACAAAAAAAATTAAACAAACAAATCGTAGCCCCCTCATGGCAAGCGACATTACAGACAACTTCCCGCGGGCACGGGCAGCTCCGCGCGGTCTGGGCCGCCACCACTACCAGCCGCAGCTCGGCTGTAGCGTCCTCCGCTCGCGTGGGAGTCACCACCACCACCGCCGCCACCTCATCGCTGAGAGGCGCCCCGCAACGAAGGCCCAGGGGGGGAGACACGGGCCGTAACGAAACTGGCCATCATGAACAACAACATGATTTGGCCGCGCACGGCGATTTGGAACGGCACTGCGGAGCTCCGTGGTTTTCCTGATTTCCATTCTATGACATTTATGAACTCGGATACGATGGCCGCCGAGGGAAACGAAGACGAAAAAAAGTAAAAGTTCAATATACCTCAGTCATACAGGGCCAGGGCGACACCAATCTTTCCTTTCATTTCTTCTTTCCCCGTGCCTGTCGTTGTTGGATCGTGCGGAAGAATATGGATATTATCGGTATGTGGGAATGGGGGTGGGGAAGTTGTGCATGTCATTGGTGGCACGGTTGTAGCGCGAGTCGGGTGCCAGTGGGCACACGCATTTTATGTATCATATCACCAGGATGACGACCAAACGACCATGGAATTTGAATGTATGATGATTTTTCCGCTGCCAGCGGTAGTGCGTCCAGGCTAAAATTACCACTCACCACTCTGCTCAATCCTGCATTGCCCGCCTTGATCGACCGTGCCTCAATACGAGAAAACGTCACATGCCGCGTTATAAAAAAAACGCCGCAAATCAACAGGCCTCCAAATATGGTCGCGGTCGCGGGGGGTCGGGTCGTAGTACTGTAGTGGTGGTGCGTGGCGGCCTGTGGTTGTGGGGACCGTTGCCGTAGTAGCTCCCCTGATTCGAACTTGCTCCGCTTGGGACATTCCCGCTCGCAACCAACCTGAAACTGAAACAAAACAAGGCGCCCCCGGGGGAGGTTTCTTAACCTTTCTTTTCTTGATAGCCAAACGAAGTTCCCGAAATTTCACAGACCCCGAAACCCGTACGAATGAGGGAGAGGGAGCGAAGGGAAGGGAAGGGAAGGGTGTGCCAAGAGTCCCCAGTCGTATTTGAATTTGAATGCACACACATACAAATATACAACGCGACGCTTTCTGGGGGAGAACTTTGCGGAGCGAGGGGGGAAATTGTTTGTGTAAACTGAAGACCTCCCTCAGCGAGTGGCGTTTCATCTCGTCTCGTCTCGTACGATTTGTTCGCATCCAGTCAAGATCTTCCTGTGCGCTGTGCGTTGGTAGATCCATATCCATGAACCATGGATACGATACAATCCCATGGATCCACTCGGCAAAACCATGCCAGTGGAAATAGCCGCCCCTACCGAGGAGTGTCTCGAACCAATCAGGCAGGCCAAGAGGGGGGCCATTTGTCATTGGTTGTCCTTCCCGGACCCGCGGCGTTGGTCGGTTTCACCTTCACGCGCTCTGGTTGCCATTCAGCAACAACGCTTAAATTAAATTTTTTTTTTTCGTGTTTCTCAACTCAATCCAATATGTCGACGTCGTTACAGCACAGTACAATTTCTGTTACATTTACGGTTATCATTAGTTCTCCTGACAAAACGAACATCTCGTGTCATCAGAAGTCGAATAGAATAGCTTGACACTCGTAGGCCCCGCGAGGGGGGAAAAAAGAGTGGCGGTGGTGAAACTGGCACTGTTTTGTTATCGCGACATCGCGAAATAGACACCAGCGCCGGAAGCTATCAGAGGTTAGGTTACTGTACGCGTGTATCGGCCCCATGTCTACCCTCCGCGATCGTCCCTGTATCGACGTCAATTGAAAGCCCGGCCCACAAGCATTTTCGTTTTGCGCTTACTGTACAGTACAAAGCACCAAATCCGTGTTTACAGTATCAATAACGCGCCCTCGGCCGCGCCACGCTACGCCTCGGCGTGAACTGAATGTGTTGCTTATTCATATTCACGACTAAGGTACTGATAAGCGCCATGCCGGATCTCGACATGACATGAACATATGGACAGTTGACACCCCAGTCTCTCTCATTGCGGTATGCACTCTATACCATCAAAGGCCAATTGTGAAGCCCATGATGAGTGTTGCTTTCTTCGCTACGCATACACCACGGTCTGTGAGGATTACAGAGAGCGAGACAACAAGTAAAAAAAAAGGTAGAAACAAGGAGTGACACGTGCTGAGAGCCAAAAATGCAGCAGAAAATATAGAAAAAAAAAGCAACCACACCCGAAAATGACATTTCCGTAGATGGTTAAGACAAAAAAAACTTGCGGCAACAGCAAGAAAATGGAACAAGGACAAAGGTGGGGAAATTGAAAGGGAGAGACAAGATCAATCAATCTTCTCACGCTACACAAAAAGTCGAGTGAAATGAACTGTCCTTGCATTCTGTCTGAAGGTCGAAAGGGCTGGGGTGGCTTGGCCGTTTGTTGTGGTGAGTGCAATGAGAGGTATAATGAACAAGGTGGAGAACCGGACAGGAAACGTACAAGTCGTCGAAGCTCGTCTCCGTCACGGCAAACAAACACTTTTTCGGGTAGATGAAGGGTATCATCGACGCAAAAAAGGGGAGTGTGCCGTTCGCTCAACTGGCTCCCGCGGGAGACCCTGGTTGACTCGCAACCTGCTGTGGTAGCGGCTGTTGTGGTTGGTAAGCAGGTCGCCGTGCTGCGCCGCCACCACTCGAGGGAGGGCTCTTCACAACTGGAGATCCCTGTGCATCCGTCTGCGGCTGCGATAGCTGCGGTGGTGGAGGATCCATTCTGACTGCCGAAATCGACTGCCGGCGCACATCGAACGCCGGCGCAGGCGATTCCGTCTCGCGCATGTCCGAATCGTCGCCTGCTGCCCCTTCCGTTGCACGCGGATGGACGGGCGGAAAGGTGTACGTTTCGCGCACAGGCATACTCTCCGCATTAGCCGCGAGCATAGCCACATCACCGTTGACGACGCTTCTCCGTCTCCACATTACGGGTCCTGCTTCCGTGCCACGCGAGCACTCCAACTCCTCAACGCGGCGTTGCAGCCGCGCGATGTCCTCACGTAGCCCACCTACACGCCGTTCGACTGCAGCATCGACTGCAGCATCGAAACCTGCCTGCAGAGCTTGCACTTTCGCGAATTGTTCCGTTAGCCATGTCTTTGACTCCTTTGCTTCGCGAAGCGTATCGTAAAGCGCTTCGAAAGGGGCGAGGAATGCACTGCGTTGTGACGTGCTGTCTGTACGGCTGAACACGGCAGGCGTTTGCGGTACAAGGATTGTAGATATGGGCACAGATGCGGGTGGAGGCACGGTCAACGATGAGGTGCTTGACGAAGCAGCGAGACTCGAGCGGAGAGTGAGCCGCGTTGGCGTTGGGGGAACATTTCCCGGTATCCGCCGGCTGCCTGGGGGCTGCTGAACCTTTGGCAGGGAGGGTAACGCCATTGGTGGGAAGCGGCCTTGTCGAGGTGGGGCGCTCTGGATGACGGGTTGTGTGCGCGCGTCACGTGGGGAGATGACGATGTCAGCAGGCTTTTTGTGTTGAGAGGGCGACCTAATTGTTCGGCGACCTGCGAAAGAGATAGGAGGGGGAGGTAATGAATTGTGATGCGGAGGAGGGGGATGTGCACTGAGATCGGTTTGTTGACTCTGGCCGGGGGGGGCAACAGGATTGGAGTCTGGAGGAGCATCGGCTGCACGAGTCGTACGCGCCACCCCCATATTCGGGCTTCGGGCAGTAACACGGGAAGAGCCTGGTGGTGGTTTGACAGTAGCAGCAGAGGCGGCATTTTGAGTCGTAGGTGGCAAGGAGCCACCCAGACTCCCCCTTCGCTTCTCAACGGGCGCTTCTTGGTTACGCTTGGCGGTGGGCATCGGGCGAACCTGCTCGACTGAGTTGGGATCGTCACGACCCATGGGAGGACCGGCGACTACGATGGGAGGAGGAGACGTCTTGTTATCGGAAGTGGTGGTATTGGAAGACGCTTGATCAGCTGGGTTTGAGGGACCGCTAACGGTCATGCGGCGTTTCTTGGGAGAAGGTTGGGAAGGGGACGAAGATGCAGAGGGGGGAATAGACCGAGAATCGGTGTCTTGTCGTGGTAGTGCGGGGTGGGACCGCGGTTGACGTGATTGAGAGTGCGAGTCGTCAGCAGGTTCATCGTGCTCCGTCTTTACACGACCGAGGTGTGGAGACGTGCTATTTGTAGGTCTTTTGAGTGTGAGACGCATATAAAGATGAAGAGAGGAGGAAAACAATAGAACGTACCGGTTATCGGGGGCACTATCATCACGTTGGGGGGCATCGGGATGGGATCTCTTTCTTCCACTTGAAACAGACGTGGATTCGAGCATGGCGGTTGACTGAGAGGTCTCAGGAAGAGAGCGAGGACGTTCAGCGATGGGTCGTGGTTGAATAGGAGGAAGAGAAGTGGGGTGCGAAGAGAGTTTGTCGAGAGAAGAGTTTGAGAAAGCAACTGCAAAAGGAGGAAGCGACTGAGGTTGGGAGTGATTAGAATGGCGAACAGACATGATGGGGAAAGAAAAGGAAGGAGAGATGGGGTAGTGACCCCTACTCGCGAGGGTCGTGTTCGTGGTTCGTGGAACGGTAGGCGGGGGACGGGAGCACGGGATTTGGCGACTTTGAAGTGGGCGATTTCCCTTGCCATTTGCAACAAATAAATCAATCCAATTCTCGCGTACAGTAATTATTTTATTTATTTTCTAAAACTCATTCTTAACTTCATCATCACCATCACCGCTCGCAACAACAATCATCGTCTTACACGTTACAATCCTCTCGACCCTTCACCGCCCCCTCCCCTCCCCCTCCTCCGGATCTTACTCAAAGTCCGCTCCCTCATCCTCACTTCGTCTTTATAGACCCCGCTCTTGGCGCCCAAGCATACCATTATGAGACCTCGCCGCATCTTCCCACCTTTCCATGGGTTGTCTATACGTTCCACTTAGCAAATTCTTATATCCTTACTCCCAGGCTAAATTGATTCTACTCAACTGATATCCCGATTCCCCTCGGTGATACCGCTTTATCCCACCTCGATAAGATAGTAACTGGGATGCCTTCCTCGTGCCGTCTTTGCGCGTCTATCTTCAGCGTTGATTGATTCATCGATCCAATTGTTGGCCACTTCGATAACATTTAAACTCCACCTACGACGACCAGCTTTATTGTTAGTGGGTATCACAACCCTGGTTACCTGATCTTCGGTGCCATTCTGTGGTACTTGCAGGCTCTGACATCTAGACGTCAATGTGTTTGGGACACAGGTTAGTCATGATAGCTTCATCGTTTCCTTTTCAACCTATGCCACTTATCATATCACACCGCGTGATCTCACGGCCCCCCCTTTGACATCTTCCATTCTCTTTTGGTACAACGTATCCCATTTCTCGAGGTGTGCCCAACTCGGCAGCGCCGTCTGAATCGCGGCCTCATCTGTCCCGCGAACCACGCATGCGGTGCGGAAGCCTTGGGATCTCCGTTGCCGTCAACGGCTTTTCTGGAGTAAAGCTCCCCAGCCTCCCCTTGCTTTCCCCGTCGCCCGTCCCATGCACGCTCTCGATCCATCTGTCTAGAATTGGCACCTGACAACTCCACATCGCTCTCAGAAATTGCGCAGTAGGTCCTATCATGATAGCTTTACTTTCTACGCAGTACTATACTCGCAGCAGGCCTTTAGTAGATGACGTTACACGGCCCGACGGCTCTTTCCATTCTCGCCACCTAATCTTCCCTTATTCGGCCATTGGCTTAGATTGCATATATTGAACCCTCGTAGCAGGACCTTATCCCCCTAATCCCCTGGCGTGATTCTCCAACGACACCGTTCCGCGATGAGAACACAATGACAAGGCAGGGAATAGAATCACCTGTTGGCGAATCTCCCCACAGGTGGGGAGGTTGCCCTGGCGTATGTTACCTTCCCTCCCATACTGCGGCCGTGCCAATCAGAATCGATCTGCTCCACCTCGAGGCCCTTTTGTTTCGCTGAATTTGAATTCTCCACCATGTCTTTTCTGACAGCGAGGCGGGGCCCGATGCAAATCCGTTGCCACATTTACGTCGTGCATAGAAGTTCTGGCCTCCTCACCGGCTGAAAGCAGATTCCGGGTCAGTCATGAGGGTGCGACAGCGCGCTGTTGCTGGCGTCTCGGACTTGTTTCACTCTCATGGGACGTAGGCGTGCGTACAACTTGAAATAGTACACGATAATACAGTAGTATCTTGCGACGTCTCACTGTCTGGGAAGAATGCGGATGTTTGCGTGTGCTCGTGAAAAAAATGTTAAATGGCCTTCTGTTTACATTTTACAGCCCCTCTTGAGCTAGCTACCTTACGGCATGGATTTGTATTCGAGGGGCTAGGCCCTCACGACAATAATTGTGTGCTCTGGCTGAAAGTAGCGCACTGTGTCCTCAAGCCTGCCAGTCAGTGCAGGCCATATTCGTTCAGAAGGAGCACGATAATGGGGTGATAGTATGCCCCTGCGTCAGGGACCGAGGGTGTGCCCTTCCTCCGTTTGATAGAACGACTGCGAATCCGGACGACAAGTTGTGCCTGTGTGATTGGCGCGCAAATTGTAATATCCTTACAGTACCCTCGCCTGCACTGTAGATTCCTGCGGGGCAAGTGCGGGCGGCAAGAAAAAAAAACTTATGCCTCGGAGCGACGCTAGTTTACCAAGCGCTGGCATAGGCTAGGTTTGACCGAGATGAAGCGGCAAGTAAGTCGGTGCCTGTGCCTGCTTGCTGTGCACCTCCCCGCCTTGCGACGCAGTTAACAGCACAGCAATCGGGCTGTGGGGTTGAAAGTTGCTTAACCATGATGACCGACTGTTCAGAGTGTTTGAACTCGGAATTGCGTTCGGGCTTGGCTTTTGGGCTGCCCTTAATTCCACCTTGCTCCTGGTACTAGTTGGTGGCGTCACGTCGATCTACTTGGGAAGGTGTAGTATAGTAGTTCTCCTGAGACCGGGCACAGAGGGGCACAGCGGTATTGATCTTATTACACATACTGTAATACGAGCGCTCGGAGCACCTGTTCCGGACACGCCTCCGTCCCTAAATGTCAACTTTTGTTTTTCATCCAAGTTTCGGCCATGCGAGACTGCGAGTTGGCCCTCGCTCGGAACGCATGATCGCCCCTTTTGCTTTGAT
>Ga0209488_10000576_pt1 | contig 31211 bp, 24 predicted proteins | sample Rivendell_Oct201_8_FD_188349 | JGI IMG/M metagenome (GOLD analysis project Ga0209488, IMG submission 188349) | Vadose zone soil microbial communities from the Eel River Critical Zone Observatory, Northern California, USA -... | ecosystem: Environmental > Terrestrial > Soil > Vadose zone >...
CGACGCCCGCCTCCCCCGTGTTCTGCACGCCGAAGACGCCCCACGCGCCGGCCAACGCACGGCGCAGCGTCGCCTCGTCATCGAGATCGCCCTTGACGATGTCGATCCCCTCGCGCGCTAGCGCCGCCGCCCGCTCGCTGTCCGGCTTGCGGGTCAGGCCGCGCAGATCGAAACCGGTGCCCTGAAGCGCCTGCGCGACCGCGCCGCCCTGATTGCCTGTCACTCCGGTAATGAGAATCGTTCGATTGCTCTTCATGGCTGAAATCTCCTCAAATCGTGGCCTATCCGAAGCGTGCCACCTACGAGTGAGCGATGGCTGCTTGGATTTTCGAGAGCACGCCGAGCTGCGCGAAGATCACCGTTCCCGAGGGATAGCAGTTGAACGATTGGATCTTGCCGTTTACGAGACGGAAGACGTCACAGCACGGCGCATCCATCCGCTTTCCCGTTGGCGGAAGGATCCCCATAGGCGTCGACAGGGGCCCATTGTGTGTACCCTGGAGGGCGAGCTCCACGACGACGACATCGCCGACGCTGAAAAACCGGTACAGCTCGCGATGCATGTCCGGAAACGCCTTCGCATAGACCTCGACCGGCCTGCCCAGGCCGGTGGGGCCATCGGGCCCTCGGTACGTCACACCGATCGACATGTCGGTAAACGTCCCGTCGGGCGTGAAGCACTCAACCCAACCCTTGACGTCCACCTTTTCCGCTAGTTCGTACCCTCTGCGAATGATCTGCTCGTTGTTCATAGGAAAGTCCCTTCTGCTCAATCTGTCGAAAATTCGACAAGCGCGTGGTCAAGTGCATCTGCGTTGCCACAAGTCGACGGGTTTTTTCAAATCCCAGTTGGCAACGTCTTAGTCGGATAAACGATGGCGGAGCAAGATCTTCCCGCTCATGCGACGGCTAATCTGTGACGCAGGGCGCCACCATTGTTCTGCACGGAAGTTCGCCAATTGTCGAAATATCGGACGGTTGAACTATGCCTGTCTCTTTGCATCCAGCACGTTAAGCGTGGAAATCAGATTGCCTCGCTTGAAGGCGACTACTTCAGCACAGCCTCGGGCGATGAGATTGCACCGCAATGCCAGTGCGCGCCACCTGGGTCGAGCGGTTCAACAAATCGATTCGCGGTATAGATTGTCAATTCGTGAATGAGGACGCTGACGCTCAGCACAAACCTTGGAAGCGAGCCGACCACGCATCACCAAGCACGGCTCAAGGATGGGGACTTTAATGCTCAGAATTGAGAGATCAGCAAGCGGGCAAGTGGTATTCACTCTCAGCGGCCGGATGCAGACGGAGGATATCGCGCAGTTCCAACAACTGCTCGTCGTCGAGAAACCTGGGCAGCAGCTGATGTTCAATATGCGGGACGTGACGCTCGTGAACCAGGACGTCGTAACATTTCTCGCCCACTGCGAAGCGGACGGGATCAAGCTTGAGAGTTGTCCTCTCCATATCCGAAGTTGGATCGATCAAGAGAACCGTCCGAACAGGAAGAGCCGAATGAAGAAAAGAAATACGAAGTGATGTGCCGGAGCGCGCCATGTTGAGGCAGGAGACGTGGCCAGCCATTCCCGGCGGCGTTACCTCACGCGATCTCGGATGAGAGTCCTCATAGATTCTACTGCTGCCATCCGCCTCCCAGCGCGTGGTAGATTTCGACATAGTCCAGCAATTCCCTCAACTGCGCCTGGGCAAGAGTCAATTTCGCAGCATAGTGCCGGGTATTGCTGTCGAGCACTTCCAGGTAGCTGGACACGCCGCCTCTGTAGCGAAGATCTGAAAGCCGGCTGGCGTCCGCCGCCGCCGCTGTCAATAATTCCTGCTTCTTGCGGAATTCCTGATCCTTCGCATAGGCAATTAAAGTATCGGAAACCTCTCGAAATGCGTGCTGAATCGTCTGCTGGTAGGACAGCACCGCTTCCTGTTGCTCGGCTTCCGTCAACTGGACATTCCTTTTCAAGGTACCTGAATTGAAAAGCGGTTGCGTCAGCGAACCGACAAACGTCCACACGCCCGCCGGACCAGTGAATAAGCGGCTGAGCGCAATGCTCTGGAATCCGCCCGTGCCGGTCAGGCTCAGCGTAGGAAAGTATGCGGCACGAGCGACGCCAATCTGTGCGTTGCGGGACATCAAGCGGGCCTCGGATTCGCGAATGTCTGGCCGGCGCTCCAAAAGCGATGAGGGTAAACCCCCGGGAATATCCGGTGTGTGAGGCTGAGCCGTCAAGTCCAGCCCACGGTCGACACCACCAGGATTTTCGCCCAGAAGAGACTCGATCAGGTTCTCCTGCTGCTGTATAGCCTTTTCGATATTCGGAATGGCGGCAGAAGCCTCGTAAACGGATTGTTCAGCCTGACGTACGTCGAGCAATGACGTGGCCCCGCCGTCGGAAAGCATCTGGGTCAACTTCAGCGAATCGTTATTGGATGCCAGCGTCTGCTGCGAAATCTCAAGTTGCAGGTCCAGGGCCCGCAATGTGAAATACGCCGAAGCGATGCCGGATACGGTGGTATTAACCACTTCCTGCCGCGCCCAGTCTTCGGCCAGCAACTGCGCCCGCGCAGACTCGGTCGCACTGCGATACTTTCCCCAGAAATCCAGATTCCATTGAAAGCCCAAACCGAGTTCAGTATTGCTGGTGGTGTACGGCGCCAGAAACTTCGAGCGTGCAAAACGATTGTCGTTGCCGTTGAGAATCACTCCGGCAGTGGGATACTCGTCCGACTTTGCGATCCCCACTTGCGCCTGAGCTTCCAGAATGTGGGCTGCCGCGATACGAACGTCATAGTTCTTCTCTAACGCGGTTCGAACTAGCGCCTGGAGTTGTGCATCCTGAAATACGTCCCACCACTTCTGATCTCCAAACGACGGAGCAGCCGCCGGTGTTGCGTCTGCAGCACCGCGAAAGGATTGCGGGGTAGGCACCGAAGGCCGCTGATACTTCGGTCCAACCGTGCATCCGACCTGCACCATCATCAGAAGTGCGCCGATCACCCTGGGAAAATGATTTCGCTTCATCCGGTGCCACCTTCCGTTGCCGGTCCAGGCTGCTCTGCCGTGACTCCGCGCAACTTCGTTGCGAATCGTTCGAACAGCACGAACAACAATGGAATGATGAATACGGCCAGTGCTGTTGCGGCCATCATTCCGGTCACCACCACCGTGCCGAGGATTTGGCGTCCACTGGCCCCGGATCCAGTGGCAATCGCAAGCGGAACACAACCCAGAATGAATGCAAACGACGTCATTAGAATGGGCCGTAGTCGTAATCGCGCCCCTTCCAAGGCGGCGTCGACCACATCGCGTCCCTTTCGCATTTCGTCGCGTGCAAATTCGACGATCAGAATGGCGTTCTTGGCGGCAAGGCCAATCAGCATCACCAATCCGATTTGTGCATAAATATCGAGATCGAAATGACGCAGGTACAACCCTGTAAACGCTCCAAATATCGCAACAGGAACAGAAAGCAGCACGGAAAACGGCAGGGTCCAGCTTTCGTAGAGCGCGGCCAGAATCAGGAAAACCACCAGCAGCGACAATGCAAAAATAATTCCCGCCGTGCCGGCGGCTTTGTTTTCCTGATATGAAAGATCGGCCCAGTCAATACCCATCCCGGAAGGAAGACTCGTTCGTGCCACCTCTTCCAATGCGGCCATGGCCTGCCCCGAACTGTATCCCGGTGCCGCTGATCCCAGAATCTGTGCCGCCCGGTAGAGATTGAACCGGTTCGTATAGTCCGGCCCGCTGCCGGCACGGATGGACACCAGCGTGGACAACGGCACCATAGCGCCTTCTCGGTTGCGCACGTAATACTGCTCAATGGATGCCGGCGTTGAGCGATCCTCGGCCTCTGCTTCCAGAAACACTCGCCATTGCCGCCCAAACCGGTTGAATTGATTGACAAATAATCCGCCAAGCGATGCCTGCAGCGTCTGATAGACATCGCTCACAGCTACTTCCTGTCTGAGCGCCTTATCGCGGTCCACCGTGGCAATGTATTGCGGCGTTGCGGATGAGAACTGCGAATTGACACCGAACAATTCCGGGCGTTTTCTTGCCGCTTGTAGAAATATCTGGAGATTCTTATCCAGAGATTCCACCGTGCCGCCGCTACGGTCCTGCAACCACAGCGAGAAACCCACAGAACTTCCCAAACCAGGAATGGCCGGAGGGCTGAACGCGAACGCAATGGCTTCCGGCACCTGCGACGCCAGCTGGCCATTGATACTCGCGAGAATTCCTTTCGCATCCTGTCCGGCCGCCGCCCTTTCCTTCCACGGCTTTAATGTGACGAAATAAAATGCAGTATTTGTCGTGGAAACGCGCGTGAGAAGGCTGAATCCGGCTATCGTCGTGTAATCCCCGACGCCGGGAGTTTTCGCAAGGATTCCATCTATTTTGTGGGCGACCGCATCCGTGCGTTCCAGTGATGCAGCGGGCGGTAGCTGCGCATTCATAAAAAGAAAACCGTAGTCCTCGTCGGGAAGAAAGCTGGTGGGCAGTTTCCTTCCGACGAATGCGTCGGCGGCAAAAAAGAACAACAGAATCAGCACTCCGATAGCGGCCTTTCGGATCAGGCTTTCGCTGACGCTCACATAGCTACTCTTGAGTTTTTCAAAGCCCCGGTTGAATCCGCGAAAGAATGCTCCCACCGGTCCCCGGGTTTCGCGACGTGGACGCAGCAACATGGCCGAAAGTGCCGGCGCGAGAGTCAGGGCATTGAATGCGGAAATCATGACCGAGATGGCAACCGTCACTGCAAATTGTTTGTTCAATCTTCCCTGAATCCCACTCATGAATGCCATCGGGATGAAGACGGATGCAAGAATCAGCGCAATGGCAACGACCGGTCCGGAAACCTCGCGCATGGCTTGAAGGGTGGCATCGCGCGGATTCTTTCCCGCTTCGATGTGGTGTTCCACCGCCTCGACGACGACGATGGCATCGTCCACAACGAGCCCAATTGCCAGGACCAGTCCAAATAGAGAAAGGGTGTTGATGGAAAACCCGAGGGCCGGAAAAAGTGCGAACGTTCCGATCAGCGATACCGGAACGGCAATCATGGGAATCAAAGTGGCCCGCCAGTTCTGGAGAAATAAATAGACCACCAGAATCACCAGTGCCATCGCTGCAAACAGAGTCACCAGAATCTCGCGTATTCCTTCGGTAACCGGAAGAGTGGTATCGAGCGCGGCGCTATATGCCAGGTCCGGAGGAAATTGCGGCTGGAGCTGTTCCATCACCTTTCGGACGCCATCCGCAACGGCAACGGCATTGGCTCCAGGCGTCAGAAAAACGGCGATGATGCAACTGGGCTGCCCGTTAAATCGCGAGACCGTGTTGTAACTCAGCGCGCCGAGTTCGATTCGTGAGACGTCCTGCAGGCGAACAACCGATCCATCCGGGTTTGCGCGAACGACGATCTGGCCGAATTCTTCGGCGTTAACCAGACGTCCCTGGGTGCGGATTGCATACGTCATCTGCGTTCCTGGCACTGCGGGATTGCCGCCGAACTGTCCTGCCGGATTGACCGTATTCTGCTGGTTGAGCGCATTTGCAAGGTCTGCAACCGTGAGTCCGAGCTTCGTCAGTACTTGCGGCCGGATCCATATGCGCATCGAATAGTCGGATGCGCCGAACAGCAGCACTTGTCCTGCACCGGGAACGCGCAACAATTGATCATTGATGTTGATATTGGCGTAGTTGGCCAGGAACAGCGAATCGTGCGTGCGCTTTGGCGAATACAATCCAAACGCGAGAAGCGGCAGGCCGGTGGATTTGCGAATGGTCGTCCCAAACCGCGCAACGTCCGTGGGCAAGTTGGGAGTGGCCTGCGCCAATCGGTTTTGCACGTTGACCGCGTCCGTATTGACGTCGGTGTCGACGTCAAAGGTGACGGTCAACGCCATCGAATTGTCGTTGCCGTTCGTCGACTCCATGTAGAGCATGTTATCGACGCCATTCATCGCCTGTTCGATGGGTGTCGCAACGGATTGTTCGACCGTTTGAGCGTCCGCACCCGGATACGACGTCGATACGATGATCTGAGGCGGAACGATATCCGGAAACTGCGCTTCCGGAAGGCTTCGCATCGACACTAAACCCGCAAGCACCGTAATGATGGCGATGACAATCGCGACAATCGGACGGCGCACGAAAAATTCCGCCATGGATTATTGCCCTTTCGCCGATGCCGGATTCACGGCCACACCAGGTTGTGCGTATTGCAGTCCGCCAATGACGACTTTTTCTCCCGCGGTGACACCCGTGGTCACGATCCAGTTGCCCTCAAACTGTGCGCCAATCTTCACTGGACGGACTTCAACCTTGTTGTCACGATTCACGACCGCGACCTGATAATTGCCTTGAAGCTCAGTGACTCCAGCTTGCGGAACCAGCAACGCGTTGCGACGCTTCTCGGTGACGGCGTGAACCTTCCCATACTGCCCCGGACGCAGGAGATTGCCTGGATTTGGAAACGCCGCGGCGACACGAATCGTGCCGGTGCCCGTGTCGATTTGGCGATCGGTCCACAACACTTTCCCTGTATGCGGATAAGCGCTGCCGTCCGAGAGCACCAGTGTTAGCGGTACGCCTTCGAGCGGTATTCCCGATTTTGCAGATCCGGCCGTGATTTTCTGAAAGTGCAAATAGTCCTGTTCAGCCATCGGAAAATACACTTTGATGGGGTCGAGCTGGGAGACTGTCGTCAGGACAGTCGTGGTGGCAACCAGGTCGCCAATCTGAGCCCGCGCAATTCCGGCAACCCCGTCCACCAGCGATGTGATTTTCGTGAAGGACAAATTCAATTCCGATTGGGCGACTGCAGACTTTGCGGCAGAAACACCGGCAGTTGCAGCGGCGATCGCAGCCTGGGATGCTGCTGCCGTCGCCTTGGCGGCATCCACCGCCGCAGTCGCTCCCGCCTTGGCCTGAAGGTCATCGTCCAAACGGCTTTGTGCAATCGCCTTCGCTTCGGCAAGCGGAGTATCGCGCATAACGTCCTGCTGGGCTTTGGAAAGCTGGGCTTGCGCCTGGAGTACCTGGGCCCGAGTTTGCTCCAACTGTGCCTCCGCCTGTCCAAGCTGGGCTTGCGCTTGCGCCAGCTGAGCCCGGCTCTGATCCACATCGGCTTCAAATGGGCGCGGGTCGATTTCAAACAGCAGATCGCCCATTCGAACGGATGAACCTTCGCGATAATTCTGGCGAATCAGGTATCCAGACACGTGCGGTTGTATCTGCGCATTGACATAGCCGTCCAGGGATGCGATCCATTCGCTGGGGATTGAGACATCGCGTTGTTCGACTAATGCCACTTGCACTGACGGAGGAGGAGGAGGCGCAACTTGGGCCTGTGTGCTGGTCTTTTGGCAGCCGGCACCGCCAAGCACAAAGAGGCCAAGTAAAATGAATGTGGTCCAATATGATGCGGGCCGTTGCCGCAATTCGATTCTCCTTTTTCTGATTGATCGGCACGATCGTTCGGAGTCGCCATCGAAGTGCATGCATCTCTGTTGCCACACGTCGACGATTGCTTTTGAACGCTCCTGGTTGGCTTCGTTTTAGTCGGTTAAAGATGGTGTGAGCAAGGCCTTCCCACTCATGCCTCGGGCATTCCGTGATGCAGGGAACCAGCATCGTTCTGCACGGAAGTTCGCCAATTGTCGAAATATCGGGCGGTTGATCTGTGCCCGGCTCTTTACGTACAGCACCTTTAGCGTGGAAATTGGATTGCCTTGCCTGAAGCAGCGCTCAAGGATTGGAACTCTTATGCTCAGAATTGAGAGATCAGCAAATGGTCAAGTAGTGTTCACCGTCAGCGGCAGGATGCAAACGGAGGATATCGAGCACTTCCAGCAACTGCTCGTTGTCGAGACACCTGGGCAGCAGCTGATGTTCAATTTGCGGGACTTGACGCTCGTGAACCAGGACGTCGTAACATTTCTCGCCCAGTGCGAAGGGAACGGGATCGAGCTTGAGAATTGTCCTCTCCATATCCGAAATTGGATCGACCAACAGAAACGTCCGAAGAGGAAGCGCCGAATGCAGAAAGGAAATACGAAGTGAGGTGCCGAAGCGCGCCATGTTGAGGCAGGGGGACGTGGCCGGCCATTCTTGGCGCCGTTACCTGACGCGGTTTCGGTTGTGAGTCCTCAAGTTCCGGAAAGCTTGAAGCGATTCTTGTTGATGTTGAGTGATCGAATCTTCGATTCCAGGGTGGATCGCGCAATCCCTAGCCTGGCCGCGGCGCCGGATGGTCCGAAAATCCGTCCTTGGGATTCTTGCAGAGCCAATTCAATGATTTCCTTTTCCGTAGCTGCAACCTTCTCCGAAAGGAAAGGTGCGTTTCCTGATCTCGTGTCGAGTGGCCGTTGGGATAGCCAGCTCTCATCTACCGTAAAAGTCTCCGTTTCGCACAGGATTACCGAGCGTTCGATGACGTTCTGCAGTTCGCGTATGTTTCCGGGCCACGGATACGTCTGAAGCAACAGCAGGGTCTTTTTATCGACACTCCGAATCTCCTTGCCCGCTTTGCGCGCAAAGCGATCGATGAAGTATTCGACGAGCAGGGGAATATCCGGTTTTCGCGCCCGCAATGGCGGCATCTCAAGAGGGAATACGTTTAGGCGATAATAGAGGTCCTCGCGGAATGCGCCGCTGGCAACGGCGGCTTTCAGATCGCGATTCGTCGCGGCAATGATACGAACATCGACACGGATCGGATGTTGTCCCCCGACTCGCTCGAGCTCACGTTCCTGGAGGACCCTCAGCAACGCCACCTGGGTGTCGGGCGCAAGTTCCCCCACCTCGTCCAGAAATATCGTTCCTCCGTCCGCTAACTCGAACCGGCCGAGCCGCCGCTGGAGCGCGCCAGTAAACGCGCCCTTCTCGTGACCGAATAACTCCGAGGCAATCAAGTCGCGCGGGATAGCCGCACAGTTCACGGCCACGAACCCTCTTGAGGCACGCCGTGACCGTCGATGGATGGCTCGCGCGACGAGTTCTTTGCCGGTGCCGGTTTCGCCGGTGATCAGAACTGTCGAATCGCTGCTGGCGACCTTCGACACGTGCGAGAGGACCGCGGTCAGCGCGGGCGAGCGGCCGACTATCTCTTCGAACATTGAGGTCTTGTCGATTTCTTCTCGAAGCGCAACGTTCTCTTGCTTCAGTTTATCCTCGTCTCTTTTGCGATCCTCGATGTCGGTACCTGCGATGTGCCACCGAACGATCTGCCCCTGGTCGTCTCGAAGCGGGTTGTAACGAACCAAAAACCAGCGATACGTTCCGTCGGCGCCACGAAGGCGCTTCTCCAACTCGTAAGCGGCGCCGCTCATCAACGAACGTTCAAATTGTGCCTTGACCCTGTCAATGTCGTCCGGATGAATTTCAGTTTTATAGTTTCTCTGACGCCACTCGTCGAGGCTGACGCCGTAATAGGCGAGCGCGACTCGATTCGCATACATCCGCTCGAACCGGGGCCCCAATACGCCGATGAGTTGTGGTGTGAAGTCCAGTATCTGCCGGAGCTCTGCTTCCTGCCTCCGGATGGTTTCTTCGGCAATCTTGCGCACGGTGATATCGGTTACCGCCCCGACGATCTCGACTTTGCCCGATGAATTGCGAACAGGATGAGCTCGTACATGGAGGTGCTTGATGGCTCCACTTGGCATCACGAGACGACACTCGTGCTCGAAGTCTGTGACAATCTTGGACAGGTCGTCGACGACCTGTTGTGCAAGCGTCTTATCCCCTCGAAGTATCCGCTCGAACAGCCCCATTAAGGTTGGCTTCTCTTCGCTGTCCCATTCGTAAATACGATAGGACTCCTCCGACCAAATGATTTCTCCTGTATCGGGCCTCCAGCCAAAGCTGCCTGTATGACTAAGCTTTTGGGCTTCAGCCAGATAGGCCTCATTTCGCCGGATCGCTTCTTCCGCAACCTTGCGTTCCGTGATGTCCATGATCGCGCCGACAATTTCTGCGTTGCCTGCTTCGTCCATAAAGCAATGTGCAAGATCATGAAGATGCTTTATCGAACCATCAGGCATCAGCAACCGGTGCTCATAATCAAAGTCACTTCCGCCCTGCGCCGCACGCTCAAGAACACCTTTGACAAGGTCCACATCGTCAGGATGAGATCGCTGCAGTATCAAATCGTGCGTCGGTTCCGTCCCCGGGGGGTACCCATAAATTCGAGCCGCTTCTTCGGACCAGAATATCCTCTTCGTACTTCCTTCCATTCCGACACCACCGGTGCGACTGAGTCTCTGCGCATCTGCTAAATGCGCTTTGCTCCGCCGAAGTTCGACTTCGGTCCGCTTCCGCGCGGTGACATCCATTACCGCGCCGATTACCTCGATGCTGCCGGATTCACCCTTCTCGGCTTTTCCAACAACGTGTAAATATTTGATCCTCCCGTCTGGCATCAGTAGGCGAAACTCGAGGTCGATCCCTTCTGCCCTATTCGCAGCGGCTATTGCCAGGTGCACCGAAGGCAGATCCTGCGGATGAATGCAGTCCAGAATTATTTGCAATGACACTTTCGAGGAAGGGGCGAATTCAAAAATACGGAAAGTCTCGTCGGACCAGACATGATCGTCGGTGGAAACGTTCCACCCAAAGCTGCCTGTATGGCTGAGCCTTTGTGCCTCGGCAAGATATGCCTCTCGACGCTGCAGTTCCTGGGTCAGTTGTTGCTGCTCAGTCACATCCATCCCTGTTCCAACGAAACCTAAGAGAGTCTCTCCTTGACTCCTCGGAACACCCACGCATCGCACGCTACGAATCTTTCCATCTGGCCTCACGATTCGTTTCGTGAAGTCGAATGCGAGTTGGGTCGCCAACATCTCTTGAATCTGTTTTTCGACAAATTCCCGATCTTCCGGATGCACAAGGGCCAAATACTCTTCCTTAGTTGGCGGGTTGCCCCCTGGGTCGAGTCCATAGATTTGAAACAACTCCAACGACCAATACTCGAATCCGGCAGGGGTAAATGTCCAGCTGCCTGTATGTGCAAGCCGCTGTCCTTCCGCAAGGTAGAACTCGGCCTGTTTGCGTTCTTCAATGTCGAGATTAACTCCAATCCAATACAGCAGAGTTCCGTTCGCAGTTCGGACAGGTTCAGCGCGACTGAGGAACCAGCGGTATCCTCCCTCGGCGTTACGCACGCGAAAACTTAGGTCGCCAGCGCAGACTGTGCGTATACAGTCCGACCAGGCTCTGCGCGTCTCTTCGCGATCATCCGGATGCATAAGAGGAATGTGGGAGTCCCAATCCGCGCCAGTGCTTGTACCGAAACGGAGGGGATGATCTTTTGGGAGGCCAAGATAATCGGCGGTTCGCTCATTCACAAACGCGAGCGCGCCGTTCGGCAGAGCGTACCAGGTGTGCGCTGGAATGATATTAAGTGTGGCTTGTAATTGTGCTTCAAGTGGAGCGCCCTGACGAAAAGATCCGTTGGCGTCAAGGCCGGCAACAGCCATAGTTTTGTTCTCCGGTAGCCTAAATTATCCGAAGGCAATCAATTCAGCGGTTCAACGAAACTAATTCTAGCATGCGACACATGCGATCGTGAGTCCCGGCTGAGGGTGAGACCAACGCGACGCGTAAGACCACATTCATTTCTGCCCGTCATCGTGTACACCTGGTTCAAGGTCGTCATTCGCTGTCATGACAGTGCGCGTTCCGCCACCCAGCCGACATTGAGCCGGCGCTCCGAAAACAGCCACTCGCCGTCGATCTTGACGAAGGTGTCGAGGTAGCGAAGCGACCATCAATGCCGCCAATTCCCCTACGTCCAATAGCAGTCCGGATTCTTCAGCGAAATTCCACGTACAGGTGTCGCCAACGGCGCCTTCATGTCAAGCAAGCCAGCGTTGAGATACCTCACATCACCAATCTTTTGCGGTTGATCCTCGATTTGCGCCAGCCGCCGCATGCATGTTGGTACCCGGCCATCTGGCTGATGCGCTCATGAGTTGACATCGGGCAATCTGGCCATAGGAGATAATCAAATGGCAGGAATGTGGTTGGAACTTTCAAAGGAAATATCACAGGCGGTTGAACAGGCAGGCAAGTCCATTGTAGCGGTCGACGGACGATCCGGACACACGTCCAGTGGTATCGTTTGGCGCGCCGATTCGATCCTCACGGCAGCGCACTCGATCCGTCACGACACCAATATCCGAGTGATTGTTAGCCCAGGCAGGTCCGTCACTGCGAAGCTGTCCGGCAAGGATCGTGGGACAGACCTCGCTGTCTTGAAACTCGACGAAAAGGTCGAATCCGAGCCCGCGCAATTGGGAAGTGGCACGACACTTTCGGTTGGTGAACTCACCGTGGCAGTAGCGCGGACTCGGCGGGGTAACATCGTCGCGAGCGGTGGAATCATCAGCGGACTCCTGGGCGAGTGGCAGCTTGCGCGAACGCGCATCGATCAGTTCATTCGTCCGGATCTGATGCTGTATCCGGGCTTTTCGGGCGGTGCACTCGTTGGCCCCGGCGGCAATATCCTGGGATTGAATACGAGCGGCCTCATTCGGGGAAAATCCATCACGATACCTTCGTCGACACTGACCCGAATTGCAGAGGAAATTGCTGCCAAAGGTCACGTGGTCCAGCCTTACATCGGTTTGGTGATGCAGCCCGTTGAGATTCCCGGATCATTTCAGAAGAATGTGGGCGTGGATGCAACCGCCGGGTTACTGGTCATGCACGTCGAACCGGGAGGTCCCGCAGATAAGGCAGGAGCATTGCTTGGCGATATCCTTATCGATATCGATGGGCGCACTTTCGAAGACCTGGAAGATGTCCACGAAGAACTACGTCGGAAAGGCGCCGGTCAGGAGGTTCAGGCGAAGGTCATTCGTGGCGGACAAGACATTCAAATGACGATCCGAGTCGGTGAACGTCCGGTTGGTTAGTCCTATGGTGGATGTGTGGATCATGGCGCCATCCCCCGAACGCCGGGATCGGATTCTGCGCGCTATTGGTGGGGACCGCTCTATCCGCGTTCTCGGATCTGCGGCCACCTTTCCGTTTTTGAGGTCTCTGATTTCGGAGACCTCAGGGGACCTGGCCGTCATTGATTGGCAATCGCAAACCGAGTCCACAGTACAACGGGAATGGCTGTTCGAATTCGTGGATCTCATCCCGATCGTCGTATTGTGTTCGGAGCCTGATCCGGGAATATCCAACCGAATTTTGCATTCGAGAGCCGGCGGAATGATTCTCCAGGCGGATATTTCAGCAGAACCGATAGTCCAGTCGATCAAATCCGTCGCCTCCGGTTTGCTGGTCTTCGATAGTGCGTTGATGCCCCAACAGTCTGAGGAGGATCCGCATACGGAAGCTCTCACACTTCGCGAAGGTGAGGTTCTCCGCCTCCTGGCGGATGGCTCAAGCAACAAGGAAATCGCGGCGCGTCTGAACATCTCCGAACACACCATTAAATTTCATATCCGCTCGATACTAGGGAAGCTCGGAGCCGCGTCGCGGACCGAGGCGGTCGCCCGTGGGCTGCGGAGCGGGTTGATCGACCTGTAACGATTAAAGCAGAAGTGCAACCGGTGACGCGCTTTACAACTTTCCATCGATGTTCAGCGGGACGCACTTTCTTCTTCCCGCGCAGGACTTCGGCGCATTGAATCTCACCGCCCGAGCCTGGGTTGACGGAGTCGCGTCGATGCAAGGCAACCGGGTATCCCAGCCTAAGATTCTGGACCCTAATAGCCAGGCATAATTCAACTGCCCGATATTTCGACAATTGTCGAACTTCCGTGCAGAACAATGCTGGCGCACTGCGTCACGGAATGGCCGACGAAAGAACGGGAAGACGTCGATTGCGCCTTCTTTATCCGACTTAAACGAAGTCAACCGGGGCTTTCAAAAAACAATCGTCGATCTGTGGCAATGCACATGCAAGTACTGCGACGGCGACTCCGTAGTCGTGCTGCTGAGGATGGGAGTCCAGAGTGATTCTGGCAACGGCGACCGGAAGTCTTGATCGACAACAGTCTAAAAGGAGCTCAGTGACAATGTAGATGATTAGAGTAGGTGGCCTCCGTTAGGCAGGATAAACAAAACCACGCCGGATTGCCAGTGTGCGAGTTCCGGTCCGGCGTCCAACTTGACGGGCGAATTCATGAATGACACGCGAAAAGTTAAAGGTGGGGCTGTCCTCTTGGGTACCGCACTGATAAGCCTATTTCTGGTCTGCTGCCCTTATGCGTTCGCGTCCAGCCCGGCACCGGATGAGATTCAATACCCGCGGACAGGATGGAGGGCAAACGAGGAACTTTCCGATCGGGTGCCATCCGTTCCATCGCGTAGATACCCGGTCGTTATGAGCGCTGTCCATGAGAGTGAGTTGCGGAACGATACGGACACCCACCTGGAATTTGTCGTCCTGCCTGTGTTCTATCAAACCGAGTGGTTCGCGGTATCGTGCGTGGCTGGATTGATAGCTTTGCTCGTTGGGTTCTATCAACTGCGGATTCGGCAGATGTCCAGGCAGTTCAACATCCGCCTGGAAAACTACACGCTAGAGCGAAATCGAATCGCGCGCGAATTGCATGACACCCTCTTACAGGGATTCATGAGCGCGTCGATGCAGCTACAGGTGGCCGCGGACCTCGTGACTCCGGACTCTTCTGCGAAACCGCTCCTTGACCGGGTTCTACAGATCATGGCAGACGGCATTGATGAAGGCCGAAACGTCATATCGGGGCTCCGCTCCTCCAATATTTGCGAAGTGGATCTGGAGCACGCCTTTTCGCGAATCCTGCATGAACTCGATCCTCAGAAGAAAATTAGATCTCAAATTACTGTTAAGGGCCGACGTCAACCGCTGTGCGCAGCGACTCGCGATGAGGTTTACTGGATCGGGCGGGAAGCCCTGGTGAATGCCTTCCGTCACTCTCAAGCGAAAACTGTGGAGATTGTACTGGAGTATGGCCCACGTCATTTGCGTCTTCTGGTACAGGACGACGGTTGCGGAATCGATCCCCAGGTAATCCAATCCGGACGCCGTAGACATTGGGGATTAGCGGGCATGCGAGAGAGAGCAGCGGGAATCGTCGGGCGGATCGACATTTGGAGTCGGCAATCTGCAGGAACCAGAATCGATCTTTTGGTGCCCGGAAGGGCCGCTTTTCAAGTTCCGACCTCAGTGATCCAAACTTTGCAAGAGTGGTTCGCCGCGTCAGTGGAAATGGCACGAAGACAACTGCGTACTGGGCAACAACAATGAGCGAATCCATGCGTATCCGGGTTCTCTGCGTTGACGATCATCCTCTGATGCGCGAAGGAATCGCGGCAATCATCAATAGTCAACCGGATATGGCACTCGTTGCGGAAGCAACGAATGGGATGGAAGCCATAAAAGCGTTCAGGAAGCATCTCCCCGATGTCACGCTCATGGATCTGAGACTGCCGGACATTGATGGTGTCGCTGCTCTCATGGCGATTCGCGCCGACGTTCCGGAAGCGAGAATCATCATGTTGACGACGTTCGAAGGAGATGTGGAAGTTCAGCGAGCTCTGGAGGGCGGCGCTCGGGCATACCTGCTGAAGACCATGCCTCACAAGGAACTAGTCGAAGCAATCCGGCGAGTGCACGCCGGGCAAAAGTGTATTCCGCCGTTCATCGCTAATAGCCTTGCCGAACACCTTAGCGATGAAGACCTGACGCAACGTGAGATCGAGATTCTTCGATGCGTTGCAGACGGCAACAGAAACCGGGAAATTGCGAACCGTCTCTTCATTTCCGAACAGACGGTCAAAATTCACATTAATCACGTCCTGGAGAAACTTGGTGCGGTACACCGCACCCATGCCGTGGCTATCGCTGTGCGCCGCGGCATTATCCACATGTAGGTTCGAAAAATGATAGACACGAGAGCTGCAGCGTTCGCACGGACAACCGCATTCATTTTGGCCGGTGGACAGGGCGAGCGACTGCATCCACTGACCGAATCGCGACCCAAACCCGCAGTTTCCTTTGGTGGAAAATTTCGCATCATCGATTTTACGCTACTCAACTGCCTCCATTCCGGTCTGTGGCGAGTTTCGCTCCTGACTCAATACAAATACGAACAGCTCCATCGCTATATCCGAGAAGTCTGGTTGGAGCGGTGGAGCCGCACGCTTCGTTACCGGGAGCCGCTTCTCTGTCTTCCTCCGCTCAGCGGGAAGAGCTACCGCGGAACCGCAGATGCGATCTTTCAGAATGTGGATCTGGTCCAAGAGGGTGCCGATCTCGTCCTGGTCCTTTCTGCAGACCATATTTATCAAATGGATTACCGGAATCTTCTGAACCAACACATTAAGACAGATGCAGACCTGACGATTGCGGCCGTGGAGTATCCGATTGGCGAGGCCTGGAATTTTGGAGTCCTCCAGGTCGACGAAACTTTCAGAGTCACAGGTTTTGAGGAAAAGCCGGCTTTCCCTCACCCGTTTGCCGCCAATTCGTCGCGGGCCTTGGTGAGTATGGGTGTCTATGTGTTTAAGAAATCCATCTTGTTGAGCGCGCTGGATTCATTTTGCGGGTCCGGCCAGGGATTCGACTTTGGTCACGACATTATTCCGGCTTTGATCCGTTCCATCAGGACGCATGCCTTTAATTTTCGCGACAGAACTCAGAAAGTTCCGGGATATTGGCGGGACATCGGAACCATTGATGCCTATTATTCGGCCAGTATGGATCTGGTGCAGACGGCTCCACCCTTCGATCCGTCTGCGAACTGGGATTGGCCATCACTGACCACAAAGCATCCGTCTCCGAAACGCGGAGTTTGCGCAAGCCAGAAACCTCCGCGGATTGATGAAACGGCGAGTGTTAGCCGAAGCGTTTTGTCGCCTGGGATTGAGGTTCGGGAAAATGCGACGGTATACGACTCGGTTCTGATGCCCGGTGCATCGGTTGGAAGTGGAGCTCACCTTCGTCGCGTGATTGTCGAAGAGGGTGTCCATGTTCCCGCTGGTATCTGTGTAGGTGTCGATCTGGAGTACGACCGTCGTTTTCAGACGGTGAGTGAAAAAGGGGTGGTGGTCGTTTCTCACGAGTCAGCGAATATGCGAAGTCGGATGTCGTCTAGAGCACTGGAGGCGCAAGATGTTACCTGATCTTGGAATTTTGCTGATTCGGATTCTGCTCGGCATTGTCATGTCTGTGCACGGAACGCAGAAAGTCCTAGGGTGGTTCGGTGGTTATGGCCTCACCGAGACGGGCGTTTTCTTTGAGGAATTGGGGTTCCGTCCCGGTGTCCGATTCGCTGCGGCTGTGGGCGTGAGTGAACTCAGTGGAGGCATTCTCCTGGCGCTTGGATTGTTCACGCCGTTCGGATCCGCTGCAATTTTGACGTCCATGCTCCTCGCAATCGCTAGCGTTCAATTGAAGTATCAACTCTTCATCATCACACCCGAAATCGAACTGCCCCTCTTCTATGCTGTCTCTGCCGTTGGAATTGCATTTACCGGTGGAGGAGCCTTCTCATTGGACGCAATACTTGGTTTCAGATCTTTCGCAGACCTGCACCTCATAGAAGGTGTGCTCGTGTGTTCTGTATTCGCTACTGTGATAGCCCTCGGGATCCGAGGCAGCCATCCGAGGCGGCGGAAATCCAATGGGTTGCTACGTTTCTTCAACAGGCTCAGTTGAACCTGAAACACGTTATTTTCACTGATCCGCCGACTTTTCCTGGTGTCCGCCAAATTGATAACGCATTGCGGAAAGAACCTTGCCGGCGAACTCCCCATTGCCTCGTGAACTGAAGCGCTCATACAAAGATGCCGTGAGCACCGGCGCTGGTACAGCTTCGTCGACGGCGGCTTTGATCGTCCATCGACCTTCGCCCGAGTCCGACACGCGCCCCTCGAACCTGGAGAGTGCGGGATCCTGGAGCAAGGCAGTGGCTGTCAGATCCAGCAGCCATGAGGCGATGACGCTGCCGCGTCGCCAAACTTCGGTAATATCAGGGAGGTTGAAGTCGTACTGGTAATGTTCTGGATCCCGCAGCGGCGTCGTCTCGGCATCTATTCGGCCTTCCTCTTTGCCGACATTTGCGGATCGGAGAATTCCCAATCCCTCGGCATACGCTGCCATGAGTCCGTACTCGATTCCGTTATGCACCATCTTCACAAAGTGACCTCCGCCGTTAGAGCCGCAATGGAGATAGCCTTTTTCGGCGGTGCCGGCGATCTTCTCTCGGCCAGGTGTGCGCGTGATCGAACCCGCACCGGGAGCGAGAGCGGAAAAAATCGGATCGAGATGCCGAATTACAGTGTTCTCACCGCCAATCATCAAGCAATAGCCCCGCTCGAATCCCTTCACGCCGCCACTGGTTCCGACGTCCACATAATGAATCGCTCTCGCCTCGAGTTCTTTGGAACGGCGAATATCGTCGACATAGTAGGAATTCCCTCCATCGATGAGGATGTCGTCAGCATCGAGACATGTCGCGAGGTTCGCGATCGTCTCATCAACGGCTGCGGCCGGAACCATCAACCACACCGCGCGAGGCTTTTCAAGCTTGCGGACCAGATCCGAAAGGGAATCCGCACCAACTGCGTTATCTCTCACTAAGTCCGTCACCGCTTTCGGAGACATGTCAAACACGACACAATCATGGCCTCCCTTCAGCAGGCGCCGGACCATGTTCGCACCCATCCTGCCGAGACCTACCATTCCCAGTTGCATACGGATTCCTCCTCTCATGATGCAGCTAGCAGATTCCGAGTTCCTTTCCTAATGTAGAACTTTCTTCCCTGACATTCTGTGGTTGGACTTCGGTACTGTACCCACTCGCTGGTCCTGCTGTGAATGGGCCTCGGCATGAAGCTCAATTTCGTAGTCTCTGCCTTCCCATCGGTTCTCATCTGCCCAGAAGAACGTGAACCGGATCGTTGTTTTCTGCTCCGGCATTGGAAGGTCGACAAATTCGATATCGACACTCGTGGCAATCGATCGTGTATCGGTGGAATGCAGCCACTCATCGGTGGTCCAATGCAGCAGGAAGGGAGATTTTGCTTGTACCTGCAGCCGCGTGCCGATCGCAATCGCTGGCACCTGACGATTGAACTTCCACACTTCGATTTCAGGACGTTGATGACGGTGTTCTACATACCGATGGTATGCCGGTTCAATCAACTCACAGTTTTTGCCTTCCGCGGCGGAATGCCTCAGCTTCACGTACTCCGCATGGGCCCATAACAGTGGTAGTGCCGCGTCGGTTTTTCCTCCAAATTCGAAATGGCGCGAGGGCAGGTCTGGCGCATCCCAAATCTGTTCGGGTATGAGGCCGATCCCTTCGGAGAACTTTTCGAGAGCACGAAGATACGGCTCCGGATCATGGCCGGCGGCAAGCTCATAGTGACCTCGCTCCCCAGTCAGCAGCGGCCATGCACGCCCCGCCCCCCATCCTTTGTAGGAGTCGCCGTCGTCCCGTTGGCCGTAGCCATCGTGGTTATAGCGGCGCCAGCAGGGGCCGAAGGGTGTATCGACCTTTAACACCGCATCCACGACGCGGAGCGAGTCCAGTACGACTGGATCGTGCGCGCTGCGTATTCCATAACGGACCAGTTCGAGAAAGCCGGCATCAACGATTTCTTTGGCAGGGAATTCAAACTGGGCACCGGGGGCCTGATTTGCCAGGACCAGTGTTCCACAATTGGGATCTTCGTCTGCACAATGCTGAGTGTCACCTGGGTTAATGCGGATGTAGTGCCGGGTCAGTCCAGGAACCAGCGTCCCTTGCGTTGTGACTGTCCAGCGTTCGATGTGCGATTCCAGAAAATCCGCGTAGTCACGGACGAACTCCGCGGTGACTTCGTCGTTTCGATCCGCGAAGAATTCCGCCGCGCATATCAACGCCGTAATGTGGATCGCCAACGTGGAGGGCGAATAACCGCTGGCTTCTTCCCATCGCTCCTGTGCCGTCACCGGACCTTCCCGAATCAGGAACCCACAAGCGCTGCGAACCATGGGGTAAGGATCGAAGTTTCCCAATTCGCCGAGCTTTGACAGACGCCAGGCCAGAAGAATTGGAAATGCGACCTCATCCAGCTGTATGCCCCGCCAATGAGGCCGCCCATCGATCCAGAAATTCTGGTAAAACCCGCCGTCCTCCCGCTGGGATACCGCGAGATAAATCAGAGCGCGCAATGGCGTGCTGAAATCGCCCACTGCCAGCAGCGCGCTAGCGCACTTCACCATATCCCGTGTCCATACCAGGTGGTAGGCGCCAAGCTCTTCATCGCTCTTCTCGTCTCCCCACGGAATGCTGAGCGAGGCAATCATGGCTCCGGCATAGGTCTTGTCCTCATGCGCGAGAAGCAGATTGACGCTGCGCTCAAACAGCCTCGAATTGTTTACCCCCGCAGTGAGGGTAAATCGTTTTGATGTCCGTTCCCATTGGCGGACAAAAGCCTCTTGCGTCTGTTCGAACGGAACACTCAATGACTGAGCCAGGGTGCTGAGCGCGTTGTGTCTCGTAGTACCAAATGCCAAAGCGAGAGTGAATGTGGTTCCCCTTGAAAGGTCGAGCCGTCCCGTCAAAGCGATATTACCGTCAAGTGCTGCATCGTATTGCCAGTCAAGGCGATAATTGTCCGCCAGATCGGTCCAGCCGTCATTCACGCCCACATAACCGCAGGAGCAGTCGGTAAAGGGAATTGTTGCGCCGATCGCGAGCCAGGTATTGTCTTTGTAGGCTGTCAGAACGGTGTGTCCCTCGAGCCGAAGAACTTCTCCATTGTTGTGCCAGCCACCGATCTCAAGATGTGGTGCGCATAGCACGTACAACTGCAGTCGCGGCAGCAAATCCCGCGGGGCGTCCAGTCGCGTATGCACGAGAAGGCAGTTCTGGTGCGGGTCTCCAAGAATCGTTTTGTGGATGCTGTAGCGGCCTTCCTTCTCCCGATTCGTTGACTTAAAGCCAAGCGCCGATTTCGAAATGCAATCGATCTCTCCGGTAAAGTTTCTGCGTTCGTCGTGAAAGAAAGTCTCGCCGTCCGTCACCAGAAATTGCAGATCACGGATTTGCGGTGAATCGATGGTTGGGTAGTACACCTCGGTCACACAACTGTAATCGAGCGTGTACCACACGCGACTGGAAGTGGAATACGCTGTTCCAACAGCTACTTTGGCGCCTCGTGTCCAGCGAGGTTCAATTCCCGGTCCACCGGGCGCAAAGCGAGGAAGAGCGCGTGTCATCAAGCCGGAGTTCCTTTCCGATCGTCCACAGTCACACTATGGCTGGTTAGAATCGATTCGGACATCACACCACAGAACGGTCTTTTGCTAAAACGACTGGTGAATGGGGAGGTAGAACCATTGAGCTATTGCCGCATTCAACCGGGGCGGTAGCTAAAAACCTGCCCTTTGAGTGATGTCCCGAATTGTCTTTACAGGCATGTTGTTGAGGCGAACATCGAACCAGATTTTCGACTTGGGCCCGGCTGAATTTCCCGGTTCAGACACCTTCGAGCGTTGGACAATGATCTTATAAGGGAGGCCGTAATGGTTCTCAGATTGGTTGCCACCGAAGACACCATACGGTCTGGCTCATTAATTGCTAACGTTCGGGTGGAGGATGCCGGAGTTGGCCATGCTACTCGTTGGTGACATAGGTGGCACGAAAACGGATTTGGCAATTTACGCGAGTGGATTGAACCTCAATTCACCTGTCGCTCGAAGGCAATTCCGCAGCGCGGATTACGTCAACCTGCAGACCATCGTCACCGAATTTCTCGCCGACGCCAAAACGCCTGTAGACCAGGCGACTTTTGATGTCGCCGGACCTGTTATCGATAAATCGGTTGCCACGACGAATTTGCCCTGGGTCATTGATGAACATTCGCTTGCGAGTGACTTGAATCTGAAGTCCGTCCATCTGATGAACGACCTGGAGGCAGTTGCGTTAGCGATTCCTATCTTGCGAGAAAACGATATCGTCACGTTGAACGCCGGTGAGGCTGTTCTGAAAAGTGCAATTGGAGTCATTGCACCGGGTACCGGTTTAGGTGAATCGTTTCTCTCTTGGCATGGATCGTCTTATTTTCCTCACGGCTCCGAAGGCGGTCACTCGGATTTCGCCCCCGTTGAGGGACTACAGATCCGTTTACTTGAATACATGCAGACACGGTTCGACCACGTGAGTGTTGAACGCGTCTGCTCTGGAATTGGCATTCCCTATATCTATGAGTACCTTCGCGACGTGGTGCATGTCTCCGAGACACCCGAAGTCGCCCGCCTCGTCGCATCCGCCAAGGATCCAACAAGAATCATGATCGATGCGGCCATAGATCCTCAGAACAAACTGCCGCTGTGCCGAGCCACAATAGAACTATTTGTATCGATTCTCGCGAGCGAGGCGGGCAACCTCGCACTCAAAGTTCTTGCGACGGGCGGGATCTATCTGGCTGGCGGTATTGTATCGCATACTCTAAGCGTGTTGCGGGAGCCTGGGTTCATGCGAGCCTTCACAAACAAAGGCCGCTTTTCAGAGCTGATGAAGCGCATTCCCGTTCACGCCATTATCATAAATGCTGCATTGCTTGGGGCCGCAACGTACGCGTTGGAGAACCAGACCGATGATTGAGATCAAAAGTCCTTCTCAGGTCTACATCGCCAGACACGCGGAGACGGCATGGAGCTTAACCGGGCAACACACTGGGATGACGGACTTGCCCCTGACCGAACACGGAGAATTCAATGCACGGCGACTCGGTAATCGCCTGCAAGGAATAGCCTTCGAAAAGGTATATTCGAGCCCCTTGCTCCGTGCAGTTACGACATGCGAGTTGGCCGGCTATGGCCGGTCGGTTGAAATCGACGCAGACCTCGTGGAATGGAACTACGGGAAGTACGAAGGTCTTCTCACGGCCGAAATCCTTGCCGAATGTCCCGAGTGGTCCTTGTTCCGCGACGGTTGTCCGGACGGCGAGTCGCCTGGACAAGTGGCCGAACGGGCTGCCCGGGTCCTGAGACGCATCCGCAGAGCAAACGGCAATGTATTGTTATTTTCGAGCGGGCACTTCCTGCGGGTCCTCACTGCACATTGGTTAGGCATCGATACCCTTTATGCAAAGTGTTTCATGCTCAGTACCGCGAGCGTGAGCGCCCTGAGTTATGAAGGTACGAGGAAGGAGCCCGCGGTCCTGCTCTGGAATGACATTCATCATCTGCTGACTTCAACATCTTCGAGTTAACGCAATGAGAGGTGACGTGATGAAAGGAACCGAACAGCTACACGAGCGTGGCCAGAGTCTGTGGCTCGACAATATTTCTCGCGATCTGCTGGATAGCCGTACCCTCCAGCGGTACATCGACGAGTTGTCAATAACCGGGCTCACGTCGAACCCCACCATCTTCGATCACGCAATCAAGAACAGTAATGCGTATGACGCTGGCATTAGCAAAAGAGCTGGCCAAAGTGTTTCGCCGGAGGAACTGTTCTTTGAGCTTGCTTTGGAAGATCTGTCTCGAGCTGCGGAACTGTTTCGGCCAATCCACGAGATAACAAATGGCGTCGATGGATGGGTTTCTTTGGAAGTGTCACCGCTCCTGGCACACGACACCGCTATGACTCTTGCGGCTGCCAGAAAACTTTACGAGAGAGCCAATCTCCCCAATCTGATGATCAAAATTCCTGGTACTACTGAAGGGCTTCCTGCAATTGAAGAGGCCATCTTTTCAGGGGTACCCATCAACGTGACACTCCTCTTTTCTCGCGAGCAGTATCTGGCCGCTGCCGATGCATATTTGCGCGGAATTGAGCGGCGAGTCGCCGCTGGATTAAATCCCAATGTCATATCCGTAGCTTCGCTCTTTGTCAGTCGATGGGACGTTGCCGTGGCGAACAAAGTGCCCGTGAAACTCCGCGATCAACTCGGGATCGCGATCGCCAAACGTGCGTACTCTGCGTCCGGTAGATTACATAGTTCGCAGCGTTCCAGGCGTCTCTACAACTTCGGCGCCCGTCCGCAGCGTCTATTGTGGGCGAGCACTGGCACGAAGAGTCCGGACGCTTCGAAGACGATATACGCCAGGGCGCTTGCAGCACCTTTCACCGTGAATACCATGCCAGAAGACACACTGAAGGCGGTTGCGGTTGAAACCGATCTTGATGAGTTACTCCAACCTGACGGCAGTAGCGGGGAAGAGATACTGACAGAGTTTGCCAAGGAAGGGATCGATGTCGAAGCCCTGGCAACCCAGCTTCAGGACGAGGGAGCAAGGTCGTTCGTGAACTCCTGGTCCGATCTGATGAAAGTGATCAGCTCCAAAAGCGCTTCCATCGCGAGGAAGTGAACGGAGCTAAAGGAGAGCGAGAATGACTACACCCGTACAGATTAGGAATCAAACATCAGGCAGGACATCGGCGCGGGCGGCTCTTCGATCACATTATAAGGATTTGTCCAACGTGCATTTGCGGAAGCTATTCGCAGAGGATCCCAGGCGGGGCGAGCGCATGACGGCTGAGGCTGCGGGTATCTTCCTGGACTATTCCAAGAATCGGATCACCGACGAGACGCTCAATCTTCTATTGAAACTGGCCATGCAATGCGGACTGAGATCGCGAATCGATGCGATGTTCGGCGGAGACAGGATCAACATCACAGAGAATCGATCCGTCTTACACGTTGCACTCCGCGCTCCGAAAGGCACATCCATTGTCGTGGATGGGAAGAATGTGGTGCCCGACGTTCATGCCGTTCTCGAAAGGATGGCGAATTTCTCGAGTCGCGTGCGGACTGGCGAATGGACTGGCCATACCGGGAAGCGGATTCGCAATGTCATCAACATAGGGATCGGTGGCTCCGACCTGGGCCCTGTCATGGCGTACGAGGCCCTCAAGCACTACAGTGAGCGTTCGATGACGTTCCGGTTCGTATCGAATATCGATAGCTCCGACATCGCTGAGGCGCAGCGTGATCTCGATCCTTCGGAGACTCTTTTCATCGTTTCTTCGAAGACCTTCACGACTCTGGAGACCATGACGAATGCGCAGACAGCCCGTTCCTGGCTGCTTTCTGGATTCGGAGGCGATGAGAAAGCTGTCGCAAAGCATTTCGTCGTTGTTTCGACGAATGCCGCGGCAGTGGCGAATTTCGGAATAGACCCCGTCAATATGTTCGAATTCTGGGATTGGGTCGGTGGGCGATACTCCATGGACTCCGCTATCGGGCTGTCGACGATGATAGCGATCGGCCCGGATCACTTTCGAGCGGTGCTCAAAGGTTTCCGCGACATCGATGAGCACTTTCGAACGGCGCCATTCGAGCGCAACTTGCCGGTGCTGATGGGCCTTCTGGGTGTGTGGTACAACGATTTCTTCGGGACTCAGACTGTCGCCGTATTGCCTTACGAACACTACTTGAAACGGTTCCCCGCATATCTCCAGCAACTCACGATGGAAAGCAATGGTAAACATGTCACTCTCGATGGCAAAGAGGTCAAAGGCCAGACGGGACCGATATATTGGGGAGAGCCCGGGACGAATGGACAACACTCCTTTTATCAGTTGATCCACCAGGGGACAAAACTTATTCCCTGCGATTTTATAGCATTTGGACGGACCTTGAATCCGCTGGGCCGCCACCACGACTTTCTTCTGGCGAATGTTTTTGCTCAAACAGAGGCGCTCGCCTTCGGCAAGACGGCTGAGGAAGTTCAGGCTGAAGGAACTCCGGATTGGCTGGTTCCGCATCGTGTTTTTGCAGGCAACAGGCCATCCAATACCATTTTTGCCGAGCAACTCACGCCCGAGACGCTCGGAAAACTCATTGCTCTTTATGAGCATTCAGTTTTCACGCAGGGTGTGATCTGGAACATTGATTCGTTCGACCAGTGGGGCGTCGAACTCGGCAAGGTTCTGGCGCAACGTATCATCCCGGAACTCGAAAGCCCATCCGAATCCGTGCTCGGGCACGACAGTTCAACGAATAACCTTATCCTCCGCTATCGGAAGTTGCGAGAAGGTGGTTCCCATGAGTCGTGAACAATCGGACGCGCTGGTTTTCTACGGAGTAACGGGTGATCTGGCGTTTAAGAAGATTTTTCCGGCATTGCAGGCGATGGTTCGACGTGGAAAGCTCAATGTGCCGATCGTGGGCGTCGCCAGATCGACCTGGACTGTCGACCAGTTGCGGCAACGAGTGCACGACAGCCTGGAAAAATACGGTGGAGTGGACCCAGCGGCATTTGAGAAACTCTCTCGATTGTTGCACTACGTCTCCGTGGACTACACCGATCCCGCGGCTTGCCGGGCTATTCACGCTGTGCTGAAGGATGCACGTCGCCCCGCGATTTATCTGGCCGTACCGCCGCATCTTTTTGCTCCTGCAGTCGAACAACTCGCCAATTCCGGCTGCGCAAAAGACGGCCGCATTATTATCGAGAAGCCATTCGGACGCGATCTTGCGTCAGCGCGGCACCTCAACGAAATACTCCACCGTGTGTTTGACGAATCGTCGATCTTTCGCATCGATCACTATCTCGGGAAAAAGCCAGTAAGCAATATGCTGGTTTTTCGCTTCGCGAACACATTCGTAGAATCATTTTGGAATCGCAACTATATCGAGAGCGTGCAGATCACTATGGCCGAAGATTTTGGAGTCCAAGGCCGGGGAAGTTTCTACGATGAGACAGGCGCCATTCGCGATGTGATCCAGAATCACCTTTTCCAGGTAATCTCGAATCTGGCGATGGAGCCACCGGCTCGCAGCGACAGCGAATCTCTCCGGGATGAAAAAGTGAAGGTACTGAAGGCGATTCCGCCCATCGAACAAAGCGACATCGTGTGTGGCCAGTTCCGCGGCTATCGTGAAGAGAAGGGCGTGGCGAAGGACACCCAGACAGAAACATTTGCCGCTCTGAGATTAAAAATCAATTCGTGGCGCTGGAAAGGCGTTCCTTTCTATATTCGAGCGGGTAAATGCCTGCCGACGACATGCACTGAAATTGTGGGACGGTTCCGTAAACCTCCGACGCTGATGCCGAAGGCCGTACTGAAAGAGAACTACCTTCGACTGCGCCTCAGCCCGGAAGTGATGATCGCGATGGGAATGATGACGCTTGGCCCGGGCGAAGGATTTGCTGTGGAGACCAACGAGATGATCGCCTCCAGGGCTCCCCGCGCGGACGAACAGGAAGCTTACGAACGGTTATTGGGAGCGGCGATGGAAGGTGACGGCTCCCTGTTCGCACGGCAGGACTACGTCGAAGAGGCATGGCGGATCGTCGACCCGGTCTTGAAAAAGGCCACGCCGGCATATGAATACGAACCGAACACTTGGGGGCCCCGCGAGGTCGATCGAGTGACACCCGACGGCGGCTGGCACAATCCGATCGTCGATCCTGAACACATTGAGATTGGTAAACGAGCCAGTTGATTGCAGAACTATCGTGAGAATTGAAATATTTGACGATGTGAACTCTGTCGCCATCGCAGCCGCTGCTTTCATCGCTGCTGAGTCGCGTACCGCGATTGCTGCCCGCGGCCGCTTTGTAGCGGCTTTGAGCGGTGGCACAACGCCCTGGCTGATGTTACATGCTCTCACACGCGAAGAAGTCCGATGGGATGCTGTGCAATTTGTGCAAATGGATGAACGCGTCGCTCCGGCTGGAGACCCGAGCCGGAACATTACACATTTAAACGAAATATTAGTCGCGGAAACGAGCCTGTGCATGGAGCAGATTCATGCCATGCCAGTGGAATGGCGGGATCTGGAAGCGGCGGCCGCGCAATATGCACAAACGATTGCGGCCCTCGCCGGTTCGCCATCTGTGCTCGACCTCGCTCATCTCGGTTTGGGTGCCGATGGACATACCGCGTCTCTGGTACCTGGTGATTCCGTACTTGACGTTACGGAAGCCGATGTCGCTCTAACCGGGACTTATCAAAGCAGGAGGCGCATGACTTTGACGTATCCGATTCTCAATCGTGCCCGCCGTGTGCTTTGGCTAGTGACCGGAGAGGAAAAGGCCGAACCGCTTCGTCGTTTACAGGCCGGAGATCTTTCAATTCCAGCCGCAAGAATTAGGCAAGACAGAGCAGTCGTTTTTGCGGATCACTCGGCTGTGGGCTTACTGAAGACATAACCTGGCCCGCATTCTCTCTATGGCCTCGATGATAAGGAGTTACCATGAGTAGCGCGCCGCTTCATTCGTCGTTGACTGACGAACAGCTCGATCAGTTGTGCATCAACACGATTCGCACGCTCTCGATTGATGCCGTTGAGCAAGCCCATTCCGGACACCCCGGTACTCCGATGGCACTTGCTCCGCTAGTCTATGTCCTATGGAATCGCATCCTCCGTTTCGATCCGCAAAATCCGATTTGGCCGAATCGCGATCGCTTTGTGCTATCTAGCGGTCACGCCTCGATGTTGCTCTGGTCCGCACTGCACCTCACCGGGACGCGTGCGGTGAACGCCGAGTACGAGACCCCTGGACAGCCTGCGGTCACGCTCGATGATATTCGTCATTTTCGCCAGCTAAACAGCAAAGCTCCAGGTCATCCGGAGTATCACTGGGTATCCGGCGTCGAAACGACTACTGGTCCGTTGGGACAGGGAATCGCTACAAGCGTGGGAATGGCGATCGCAGAGAAGTGGTTGGCCAGCCGCTATAACCGGCCGAATTTCGAAATCTTCGATTACAACATCTACGCGGTTTGTGGCGATGGCTGTTTGATGGAGGGCGTTGCCTCCGAAGCCGCATCTCTGGCCGGCCATCTAGAACTGGACAATCTCTGTTGGATCTACGACAACAATCACATCACGATCGAGGGCAGCACACACCTGGCATTCACCGAGGACGTCGTATCCCGATTTTTGGCGTACGGGTGGAATGTTCTGCGTGTCGGCGACGCAAATGACAACGCTGCCATCGAGCGAGCGCTCGGCACATTTATAAAGACGAAGGGCCGTCCGACATTCATTGTCCTGGACAGCCATATCGGCTACGGATCGCCGCACAAACAGGACAATGCCGCAGCCCATGGCGAGCCGCTCGGCGATGAAGAAGTCCGGCTCACCAAACGCAGTTATGGATGGCCAGAGAACGAGAAATTTCTCGTTCCCGACGGTGTGTACGAACGCTTCGCCGAAGGTATTGGCGTTCGCGGAAGTCATGCTCAGCATTTATGGATGGAGTTACTCGATGGGTATCGCAAGAATTATCCCGCACTCGCCAACGAGATTGCCCTGATGCAACACCGCGAACTCCCCTTGGGTTGGGATGAAAATCTTCCTGTCTTTCCCGCGGATTCGAAGGGCATCGCCGGGCGTGATGCTTCCGGCAAAGTGCTGAACGTGCTCGCGCAGAATATTCCCTGGTTTCTCGGAGGCTCTGCAGATCTCGCGCCCTCGACAAGGACCACACTATCCTTTGAAGGCGCCGGAGATTTGCAGTCGGACAATCCGGGCGGAAAGAACCTGCATTTTGGTGTTCGAGAGCACGCAATGGCAGCGATTGTTAACGGACTATCGCTATCCAAGCTCCGTCCGTTTGGAGCGACCTTCCTGATATTCAGCGATTATGCGCGGCCGGCAATTCGGCTCGCAACGATGATGGAATTACCGGTTCTTTTCGTATTCACCCACGATGCAATGAGCGACGGAGAGGATGGTCCGACCCATCAACCTGTCGAACAGCTAGCCTCGTTGCGCGCCATGCCCGGTCTGATCACGCTGCGTCCCGGAGACGCCAACGAGGTGGTGGAAGCCTTTCGCTTTGTCCTGCAGCTGCGTCACCAGCCGGCGGTAATGGCATTGTCGCGCCAGGCGCTGGCGACTCTGGATCGCAACCGGTATTCGTCGGCGGCTGGAGTCGCACGGGGTGCGTATGTGCTTGCGGACGCTCCTGGAGGCGATCCACAAGTAATTCTCATGGCTACTGGAAGCGAAGTCAGCATTGCGGTGGAAGCTCACGAGATCCTCGTTGCTGAAGGCATCCGGTCGCGAGTGGTATCCATGCCGTCATGGGAGATTTTCGATCACCAGACCCAAGAGTACCGGAGCAGCGTATTGCCACCCCAAGTGAGCGCACGCGTCGCGGTAGAACAGGCCTCGACCTTCGGTTGGGAGCGTTATGTTGGAACTTCTGGTCAAGTCATCGGCATGCGCACTTTCGGAGCTTCGGCACCACTTAAGGAATTGCAAAGGAAATTTGGGTTCGAGTCCGGGCAGATAGTCATCGCTGCCAGAGAGCAATTGCGTAAGAGCTCAGGTTGAGCAGTTCGAGGTGAGGTCCTCGACCAGCGAATCAATTCCGGCAAGTTAGTCCGTCTTGATTGTGCGTCGCAGGGAACCCCAATCCTTGAACCCAACTCTATTTGTTCATCAAACTCTAAGAGGGAGTGCGTTATGACAACTCAATTATCCGGAATAGCCCTAAGTAACCGCGAATTCTTCATACGGCGGTGGGAACAGGAGTCCCCGGGCCTTTTGCGCGTCCTTCGGGCACTGCCATTCGGCAGACTCGCCTACCGTCCTCATCCGAGGTCGCGTTCTGCTGGAGAATTGGCGGCCTTATTGGTATCTCTGCAACAAAGTTGCATTGATCTTTGTACCAGCCAGCGAAGCTCTTACAACACAAGCATGAGCTGGCATCCTGCCGATCGTCCTGCCACTCTGGAAGAAATGATTGCGGCCTACGAACTTCACCACAACACTCTCGCGGAGAAATTACACAATCTGGATGACATCACATGGAACCACCAAGCCTGGATGATCCGTGGGCAACAGGAAATCCTACTGAAGGACACGGTCGGGGGACTGTTGTGGCTCGCCCTGTTTGACGCCGTTCATCACCGCGGACAACTCACCACGTATATCCGGCCAATGGGTGGAAGAGTTCCAAGCGTGTACGGGCCATCTGCCGATGACCCCGGCGGGAGCGCATAAAGACAGGAAATTACATCGGAGGTTTTTCACAATGACTACAGCCATTCCAGTGGTTGTCTCCAGCGAAAATGGATTAGCGCAAGAGATAGTGTGCGGCAATCATCGATGGCGCGCAGATGAACCGGTTCCATTCGGAACCGATACTGGACCGTCTCCATATGAACTTTTGCTTGCCAGCCTTGGCGCATGCACTTCGATGACCTTGCGGTTGTACGCGCAAAGCAAGGGCATGGATTTAAAGCGCATCACAATCCGACTTCAACATTTTCGCATTCATGCTGAGGAT
>Ga0209488_10000577_pt1 | contig 31208 bp, 33 predicted proteins | sample Rivendell_Oct201_8_FD_188349 | JGI IMG/M metagenome (GOLD analysis project Ga0209488, IMG submission 188349) | Vadose zone soil microbial communities from the Eel River Critical Zone Observatory, Northern California, USA -... | ecosystem: Environmental > Terrestrial > Soil > Vadose zone >...
CTGATCCGTTCGCTCTTTTTACAAACGAAAACGGGGACTCCTTGACGGAATCCCCGCTAATTTGGACAGCAGTGGGACTGTCCCCTCTGTCCCCGCATTTCAGCGATTATTCTGGAGAGGCATCTGCACACGCCAGGCGAGGAGATAAAAGAAAACGGCTCCCGTCACCAGCGCTTCCCAAAAAATGAGACCCGTTGAACGTTCCACAATAATGACGTCGTACCACGGCGTAAAATGCAATGGCCCATCCAATCCGGTCAGAACGATGGACAATGCGCACAGTGTTCCCAACACCACCGAACAAAGGCGAAACGCGCGGCGGGCTGGCCCGTCGGCACCGAAGTGGAGATAGGACGAGACAATGGCGAGGGGAAAAATCATCAGACAGTAATAGTGGATCCACGACACGGGGATCAATATCAGCCCTGCCACGAGCGCCAGAGACCACTGCATGGAAACGCGATAGCAGTTCCCGTCTCCGTCACGGCGCCATACCAGCGCCACCAGAATCAAGGCGGCGACTGCAAAGACGAGGGCGGTAAATTTGATCCACCCGACACCGCTTTCGGGAATGCCTGCGATCGTCCCAAAGTGCTTCATCGTCGCCAGCATGGATTGGTTCCTCATGATGTCCAGGTTCTGGAGTTCACCATACAGCGGGGTGACTTCAGCCTTAGTGGAAAGGAAGGGCAGCACGATGGTTGTAATCCACACCCGCCAATGGATCATGGTGAGACGGCCGCCGAACACTGACGCGGGAATCAAAAATCCAAATACGATGGCACCGGCGGCACTCCCGGCGAGGGCACGCCAGTCGCGGCGGATCAGGAAGTAGAAAAAAATCACGCCGGTGTAGATCTTCAGTATCGTTGCGAACGCGATGAGGAGACCCGACAGGAATGGTCTGCCTCTGCGATAAAAGTACAGAGCGAATACACAGCTCGCCAGCATCACAATTCCGACTTGTCCGCGTGTCAACGTTGCGAGTGTTGGTTCGGCGGTAATGATCAGAGGGAAGAAGAGAATTCCCCAACTTCGCGCGGTGCCTTCCGGGGTGAGTATTCGCACCGTGAAAATCAAGCTCGCTGCCAGAAGAAGCAAATTCAGCAGGTACCACGCGGTGGCGGCCCAGCTCGGCCGAAGAGCCGTGAATGGCGTCATCAGGACCGCAAATGTCGGCGGGTAAATGTAGTGCAGACCCTGGCTGTCGGTAAACGTATAGAGGTTCAGTCCACCATGGATCGTCTCCTGTGCGGCAGCGAGAAACACACGGAAGTCTGAACTTCCCGCGGATCCAATCGTAGCGCGCCTTATCATGTTGTTGCCGGCGCCTACAGCAGCTGCGACAACAAGAGCAATCGCGACGCACTGTTTGATGCGAGTCAAAGCCCGGGATGATGCCTCAGAATCATCGACACCACTTTAACCCAGACGTCGTGTGGCTGTCGTTCGCCAAGATTCCTCATTCCGCATTTCCAATTTCGACGTGCTAACATTTGCCGACTTTGGTTACGGAAAGGAGCTAACAATGCGAAAGATTCTCCCGGTCCTCTCAGTACTGGTCGTTTTTGTTTTTGCGTTGGTCCTCACTGCCGCTCAGGCGCCGCAGGGCGGCCAGGGTCGCGGACAAGCAGCTGCGGCGCCGGCCCGACCGGTGGGCGTTGACGCCGCAACGGCGAAGAAGATGATGGCTGCGGCTGAGGCGGCGGCAGTTGCGCTTAGTGCGCCGATGGCCATTGCAATCGTCGATGGCAATGGAGATCTCGTCGCGTTCGAGCGCATGGATGGAGCTTCAGCCAGAGCAGTAACCAGTTCGCAGGGTAAGGCGCGAGCCGCACTCCTCCTCGGCGTACCGACCAAGGAAGCCCAGGATGCGAGCGCCGCCGGGAAGCCAATTCCGGTAACACTCACGAACCCTCCGGCCGGCGCATGGGAAATCACGATTGGCCAGGGCGGTCTGCCGATTCTCAAGGATGGGAAAGTTGTCGCCGCGATGGGCTGCGGCGGATCGCAACCGGCAAATGACGAGAAAATCTGTCAGGCCGGCATCGACGCCATGAAGAAATAGCGGACAGACGAATCCTTCTCCCTCAGGGAGAAGGTGGCGCATCTAGAAAGGGCGGGCCCGGATGAGGGAATCAATTTGCGCGAAAATTGATTCCCTCACCCGCCGCTTCGCGGCACCCTCTCCCTGTGGGAGAGGGACGCGCGAAAACAAGCGTCTGCTCTTGGGAATTGCTGAACCAACACTCGCATATTAGACAGGAGTGGGACTGTCCCCGGTGTCCCTAATTAAAATACCCGCTGCCACGCGCCTTGCGACCGACGTCTTTTTGCGCGAGTTCCTTCTTCAGTCGTTGAACGGTTGCATGGAGATGGACGACGAGGGATTTCAGTCGACCGGTTGTGGAGTTCATTTCCAGAAGAGCCTGCTTGGCAGCGGTGTCGATATCCAACGCGTAGCTGACAAGATACGAAAGAGAAACGGGTGACTCCGCCACGGCTATCTCTTTCTTCTCACCCGATGTGATGCCGGTGGACAACTCGGAAACATCGCGAAGGAGCCGCGTCACTTTGTCATAGGCATCCTGCAGATCCTTACCGGATTCCTCATCATCATCGAGGAGTTCCGCTTCCGCCGTCCAATACGGTTTGTTGCCGATGAAACGGCGAATCCGGAAACGGGATTCAATGGCATTCAGCGTATTCATCCGGCCGCCATCGAGACGCTCCACTTTAACGATCCGTGCCATCACGCCGACGCGATGAATGGTGTTCTCGGTTTCCTGATTCGAATACTCGTGGACCAACACGAGGCCGAACGACCTCGATTCCTCGATGCAGCGATTCATCAGAAGCTTGTAGCGCTCTTCGAAGATATACAGAGGGACGACAACCTGTGGGAAGAACACCATAGGCAATGGAAAGATCGGAATTTCCAAAGGAATGTGAACCACCTTTCAGCAGCAAGGTCGATCGGAGATCCGTACTTGATTGATATTGGAAACGCACGCCTGTTGCCAATGTCGCTGTGGAAGTCCGCCTGAGTTCTGTCAGCGATTTAGCGCAACACGACATCGGACAGGCACTGGAAGTTCTAAATGCTCCCTGAAAAATTTCCCTGAAGACCTGCACCGCCGATACTCTTTTCCATGTTGCGGTCGGGTTAAGTGACGCGTGTTCAGAATTTAGCGGAAACATTCGCGACGAAGGAATCCGGCGTGCACTTTAATTCGCCAAACAACACGCACATCCCTTCGCAGTAATTCACCGGACGACTGTTTCTGAGTGTCTCCGGGAGTTCCGATGCAGTATCCCGCCGACCAGAGTCGGCATGAGAGGAGGACTGGTATGGGACGAACATATGTATTGGCGGGTTTTGTCATTGTGATTTCAATGAGCCTGGTCGGATGCAACACCGCAAGCACGGCGAACCGAACGGGCCCATCATCCGCAGATATCACTGCCGATCAAGCCGCGAAGGAAGCGGCAAAGATCACTCTGCCTTCGGGTACCTATTTGAAAGTGATTTTACAGGACGGTATCAGCACGGAAAAGAACTCGCCCGGAGATGTCTTCAATGCGAGTCTTTCGGACCCCGTCGTTGTTGACGGCCAGATCATTCTTGCCCAGGGATCCACCGTTCGAGGACGTATTGTGGATGTTCAGGAGCCCGGTCGCGTAAAGGGCCGCGCCATGTTGAAGCTGGTTCTGACGTCTGTGAACCATGGCGGCAAAGTCGTTCCAATTCAAACTCAGACCCACATCGGTTTTGCGCGCGACACGAAAAAGCGCGATGCGAAAATGATTGGCGGCATCGCGGGATTGGGAGCCGCGATCGGCGCAATTGCGGGGGGAGGTAAGGGGGCCGCAGAAGGCGCCTTGATTGGAGGAGGAGCCGGCGCCGGTACGGTGTTGGCGACCAAAGGAAATCAGCTGCACTATCCGCCCGAGACGCGACTGCGCTTCAGACTCGCAAGCCCCGCGGAATTATGAGCCGTGGTTGATCGTGGGATCATTCCGCATTCCGCAAATCCGAATTCGGCGTGCTAATATTTGCCCACTATGGCTGTGAATCCGGAATTGCTGAAGATTCTTGTTTGTCCGCTGTGCAAGGCGCCCGTTCAACTCACCGACGGTGGACAGGGATTGAAGTGCACGGCATGCCATCGCGTGTATCCGATACGCGATGACATTCCCGTCATGCTGATCAGCGAAGCGACGATTGAAAACTAAAGATCTGTTTCGCAAGCTCCCTCAAAACGCCCGCATCCTTCTGATCCGGCTCCGTTCCATGGGAGACTGCCTGCTGCTGACCAGCCCTGTCCGCGCGCTCAAGGAAGAGTTCCCCGATTTTCAAGTCTCCGTGGTCGTGGAGTCGCGCTTTGCCGATTGTTTCGACGGCAATCCGGATTTCGCCGAAGTCATCTCCATAACCAACAAATCGTCGGCTTTGAAATTGTTCCCGAGACACTTCGACGCCATCCTGAATCTCCACGGCGGCCCGACCAGTCTGGCGTATTCCTGGTTGGCGCGAGGACCTCGAATCGGTGCGCCTCAATATCAGTATAACTGGGCCTACAGCGGCCTCGTTCCATCGGTGGAACCGCACATGCATTGCGTCGATGCAACGATGTCCGCATTGTGCTGGCTCGGCTTGCAGCGCACGAGCGAGGCGCCATCGCTGCGCTACACCTCGCATCCCCGCGAGGCCGAACGGATGGCCACAGTCTTTCGCAACCGCGAGTACATCGTGATTCACCCAGGAGCCTTGCAAGTCACCAAGCGTTGGGAGCCTCACCGCTTTGCCCAACTCGCGCGGACGCTGGAGGCAGACGGCCTGACCATTGCATTCACCGGCGGCCCTGGCGAGGATTCCGTAGTCGCCGAAGTGGCGCACGATGTTCCCGGTGCGACGATTCTGCTGGGTCTCACCATACCTGAACTGGCCGAACTCATTCGGGGAGCGCGCTTGTACATTGGAAACGATTCCGGACCCATGCACCTGGCTTCAGCGGTCGGCACTCCCATCGTCGCACCCTGGGGGTCGTCGGATTCCCGCGCCTGGCATCCCTGGGGAGTTCCGAGCAAAGTCATCCAGAATCCATTTGAGTGCAACCCTTGCCCGGGCTATCGCTGCCTCGTTGCTGCCACTCCCCTCTGCATCGAATCTGTTTCCGTGGAACAGGTGGTCTCTGCCGCAAGGGAACTCCTGAAATGAATCGAGCCCGAACCCGCCATGCGCATTCTGCAGATTAACTCCGCGAGCAAGCTCGGCGGCGGCGAGACCCACGTTCTCGAGCTTGTCGAGGCTCTCCGGGCCAGAGGGCACGATGTCGTTGTTGCCGGACGGCACGATGGCGCCGTGAATCCTCAGGTGGAATTCTCGTTTCGAAATTCCGCGGACATCTTCACGGCAGTTCAGCTGAGACGGTTTCTCAAAGGCAATTCATTCGAGATCGTGCATGCGCATGTGGCTCGCGACTACACCGTCGTGGCTGCGGCCGCGTTGGGAGTATCTGCGAAGGTCGTCTTCACGCGTCATCTGCTGTATCCGGTGCGGCCCAACCCGCTGTACCGTCGCGTCGACGGATGGATTGCACCGACATCGCAGATGATGCAGAAACTGGCGCCATTGCGGCCCAGTCGCTCCGCGATCATCCCCAACTGGGTGGATCTTCGCAAATTCGCTCATGCCCCTCACGACGTTCACATGCCGATGAATCTTGGCCTGCTCGGACAAATCGCGCCGCACAAGGGACATGAAGATGCGATTGAAGCCCTCAGGCAACTCGGAAGTGGCTATCGCCTCATCATTGCGGGAAACGGTGAACCCTCGTTCGTTGCCCGACTAAAAGAACAGAGCCGTGGGCAGGACGTGGAGTTTGCCGGCTTTGCAGAGATCCAGACATTCTTCCGAAACGTTGACGTTTTGCTGGTGCCGTCGTGGGAAGAGCCGTTCGGTATCGTTCTGCTGGAGTCCATGGCGACGGGAGTGCCCGTGATAACCACGTCGGCGGGCGGCCCACTGGATATTATTCGCCAGGGCACGGATGGCATTCTCGTTCCGCCGCGAGATCCCGCGGCACTTGCAGATGCCGTGCGATCGCTCGGGAACGCGCCGCTGAGGGCTCGCATCATTGCGAACGCGTACGAACGGGTCCGCGATAAGTTCGATATACAGAAAGTGATTCCGCGGATTGAGGAGTTCTATCGGGAATTGCGGAGTGCCACGCAATAATTCGGGGACAGGCCCCGAAATCTGCACCGGCGATCGCAGACACGAGACAGGCATTTCGATTTCGGCGCCAGTCCCCTAATTATTCTCAGCGGTCCGGCACGATAACGAAGCGGTCTTGGGGAACCCCTGCGACGGAGAGAAAATTCTTCACGATTTCCACGGCGTTTGCCGGACATGACACACGAAGCGGTTCACTCCACAATGCGGCGGCCGCTGCGATTTTGGAAAGCGCATCGACGCCGGCGGGCGTCGCGGTTCCTGTCGAGATATCGAAGAATGCCGCTGGAAGCTTCACGGCAGTTCCAGCTTGCTGTTCGTCCTGTTTGCGGCGGAGGTCTGCCACATCGCGCTCAAGGCCCTGCGCGCGGGTCAATGCAGCGTCCCTTTCGCTGGTGAGCTGCTGTTTGTCGCGAACGGAGGTCGCAAGGTCCGCGTTCAACTGGCGAACCTGATCCAGCGCGGACGCACGTTCATTCGTCAGCTGCTGCAGCCGATCCTGCAGCTGTTGCGAATCGCGCCTCAACAATGTCGCATCATTTCGAGCTGTCTCCAGGGCAGCGGCAGCAGTGTTGTCGCGCGCGGCGATGATTGACCTCTGCGATCGTCGAATGGATTCGTTGGCGACCGGCTGCAGGATATCCTGCGCCGTGGAACGGCCGAGCATTTCCTCCAGAGTATTCAGCGTGATTTGCGCGAGACGAAATTCGGCTTCCGCGTAGCGATCCGCCTGGGCACCGGAAGCCACCTGCAGCGCCGCCCGCGCCTGCGCCACCAGTCCTGGGACGGTGGCCGCTTCGGGTTTCAGTTTCGAATAGTCGTAGGTTCCCACTTCAACGGAGACAGGCGCCCGGCGAATGGCGTCGGATTTCGGCGCTTGATTGCGAAAAGCGATGACGGAATTCGGGCGATCCACCATGTAATGCGGCTCGGCCGTAATCAGAATTCCAAAGTGATCGAACCGCGTCGTGGTTTCCATCCGACCTTTGCCATCGACCACCGGAAGTTCCCCAACATTTTCGAATCCGCCTTCCGGTGAAACGGCCCACACGATGTACGCATTCATTGCGGGAGACAGTTTCTGGACGGACTGAAGTTTGTCGATATCGATGCGGATCAGCGACAAGGTTCCGATTCGTTCGAAGTCCACTTTGCCGGATGGAGCCAGGGTCAGACTCACCACACCTTTGACCGGCAGGTTGACGACAACGACTTCGGCCGGCGTTGCAGCCATCAGGTACATGGCCAGGGCGAATGCTCCGGTCATCATGACTAGCTCACCGACTTCTGCGTTTTCACATATTTGTTGAACGTGGAAAACGACATCTTCAGAGTCTCCTTATCGACAAGAAATGCAACCGGCGCCTTGAACCCATCGAACTTGACGTAGACGACAACCGTTGTGCCATGGGTATTCGAATCGATTACTTTCGCGGTCGCCACGGCCCTGCCGTAATATTCGCCGCTTCCCCAGTCGTCCATGAAGTCCTTCATGGTGTAGTGACCGTCCGAAAGGTCCCAATTGGCATACGCGGCGTCGTACTTGCCGACACGAATATTTGCGAGGAAAGTTGCAACGCTGCCCTCTTCGCGAAAGTTAACAAACTTATACGAGCCCCAGATCGCAAGGATGGCCAGGATACCGATAGCCAGCGGCAGCCGGATGCGTTGCTGCCAGGGACGCTGCTTCTTGGGAACGACGTGATCGCCGTAAATCAGACTTCCAATTATTTTTTCCGCCATAATCACTCCATGCTTAATACCGGACCTGGTTCTGGAACCACCGATTCAATTCCCCCGCAGTAACAGTTATTCTCGACTGGATGATCCGCCGCTTCTTCCACAACCTGGGGAACTCCCGGATGACGTACCACAGCGCCCCAAACGAACTCCACTCGCGGATCAAAACGTATCCGATCACGGCGAAATCACGCAGTGTAATCGGCCAGAAATCCCGCTTGTAGAGGCTTCCGGTCATATTGTTCAGGCGAAGCAGAAATCGATTCTTCACCCCATGATAGTTGATCAGCGCGGAAAGTTGCGAGCGCCGTTCCGGAGTCACTCGCCGGCGGTGGAGCGCCACCGCCGTTGGAACATAAATGGAAGTCCAACCCATGAGGCGGCATCGCCAGGCCAGGTCTGCGTCTTCGCGGTAAGCGAAGAAGTCTTCGTCGAAAAACTGCCTGTTCAGCGCGGTGTCCAGCAACGCCGCGACGCGGTACATCGCGGCAGCGCCGCTGGGTCCGAAGATATCTTCGGGCTTTTCGTATTGCCCCAGATCCGGCTGATCCGCGCCGCGGTCGAGATGCCGCTGATTGCGCAACCATACAATACCCGTGGAATCGATGGTCTTTCCGTCCAGCCTCAGAAGCTTTCCCGAAGCAGACGCCGCATCGGAGCGCGCGTCCATGGCAGCGGTCATCACTTCGAGAAAGTCGGGACGCAGGATCGTATCCGGATTGAGGATCAATGCATATTCAGCCGGAAAGGATCGGAGCAGATCATTGTGAGCCTTCGCAAAGCCACTGTTGACTGTCGAGCGGACCAGATCCAGATCGTAACTGGCAATGCGCTGGATCGTTTCATCTTTGGAATCGTTGTCGAGAACGTGAATACGAAAATCGCGGAACGTCTGTTTGCGCACGCTTTCCAGGCAATTCACGATATCGGTTGCACTGTTATACGTCACGATGTTGACCGCAACCTTCACCATCTTCCCAATGCTCCGAGAAGAACAGTCCAATATGCGCCAACTCCGGCAGGAGCCGCGATCGATCGTGCCACCATGCCGGCCGCAATCGAACATCGGACCGCCACGCCCGCGGCCGTGCTCATGTGTTTGCGCACATATCGGAGTTGATTTCGATAGTATGCCTCCGCAAAACCTGCGGGTCCAAGAGTCCTCGCACTGTACCCGCCTTCATGCGTGAAACGCGCCGCCGGATCGAAATAGACTTGCCAGCCGGCTGTCTTCAGCTGCTTGCAGAAATCGACGTCCTCGTACCAGGCCGGATGAAAGCGCGGATCGAATCCCCCGATTTCCTGAAACGCGGCGCGGCGGATCATCAGGGCCGCTGCGGCCGGCTGTTCCACCTCGTACGGTTCCGTGCCGGCAGGAATGGCAGCAGGTTTTTTCAGGCCGATATTTTCAAGAATCAGGGATCGTGCGGTTGGAAGCCGCCGCGGAAGATAGGTTCCACCCACGTGTCCCCCAATCGCGGCTGCCCTGGGGTGGTCATCGAAAAAACGCCGAAGCCGGTTGACGACTCCGGGAGGAACACCGATATCCGGATTCAGGATGAGAACGTAAGGCGATGATGTTGCTGCAAACGCCTGGTTGACTCCGCCGGCGAACCCCAGATTCGAGGAATTCCGAATAAAGTGGACGCGGTTGGCATTTCCGCCTGCGCCGTCCAGAGAAGCGTCGCTGGACGCATTATCCACGATGGCAATTTCGGCGACATCCGAGGTCGCCAACAGCGATTCGATGCAGTCCTTCAACCAATGGCCGGAATTCCAGTTGACGATACCGACAGCAATATCCACAGAACGGCGATTTTACTACCGGACTGCGAAATCAGGCTTCGTATCTTCCAGGATCGCAGGAAGGCTTTGCGATCGGATTCCGTTCGGATTCACTGCCAAATCGTCTCGGAGCTAGTCGCGAATACCACGAGAAACGTAACCACCAAAGACACCAGCCACGCGATGCCCACAAAGATTCGCGTCTGCGCAGTGCGGAACTCGATCTCGCGAATAGAACGCCCCACAAGGACAAACCCCGGCTTGGGCCCGCCATAGTGGATGATGACGCTGGCCATCCGCGCGGCCGGCTCGGGCTGCAACGTGAGACGGCTTTCCCCCTGCTGCCGAACATTGTCCAGAACTCCGGACGGAAGCTGCAGCGGCTGACCATGCAGCATGCCCGAAGCGGCGATGACTTCCCCGTTTTCATTGAACACTTCGGTGAACGGCGAGAGGCTTCTTGCGACATCGATGGACATGGGTGGCAGAACAGACTCTGCAGATGCGCCGCCGGTCAACGCATCCGCCGCGTCGCCTGCCATCTCAATCTGAGGATCGTTCGCAGACTGGCGCAGCGACTGCTGGACGGCCACAAAAACCAGACCGCACAAAACCGTCGTCACAACCGCAATTGGCATCCACACCGCGGCAATATTCTGGAGCTTCTTCATACTTGTATTTACAATACAAAGTACTTTTCTATATGTCAACCATTCTTCGTGCGGACTGCAAAAACGATCATGATGTCGAGCGGGTCTACCCGGAATGTAAGGCGGGATATGCCGAGTCGGGCTGCCAGATCCTCTCCGTGGCGGAGGAATCGAAAATAGCGGGATAACCGATTCAATACCAGTGCGACGCTTGCATGCTTTCCGATTCTCATGATTCGTTCGACGCGGAATCCGCTTTCAGACAGGAGTCTGGTGATCGTGGACTGTTCGAAAAAGAAATAATGCTCCGGAATAAACTGGCGCCACTTTGTCTTCATGATTCGGTACGGAGGCGAGTTGCAGTCCGGCGTTTCGAGAACCAGAAGGCCGCCGGGTTTGAGGTGTTCGGCCATTGCCGAAACGAACCTTTTGGGAGAATCGACATGTTCAATAACGTGGAAGCTCGTAATCACGTCAAAATCGCTCGATGGCAGGGTCTCGATCACATCGCGATGAATGGGGGCCACCTCTTCGGCAAACCTGGCCAGCTCGGGATTTGGCTCGACGCCGTGGACGTCGAAGAATTCGCGGGCCACGGAGAGAAAGTCCCCGCGGGCACAACCCACTTCAAGTAGCTTGCCGGACGGACGGAACTGCCGGATCAATTCAAGCCGCCAGCGCGCGTTTAACAGCGCGAGACGGTGTTCTTCTTCCAGCCGGAGATTCCGAATATTGGAATTTGCCGCCTGGACGCGCTGGGCAACATCGGACGCTGCGTCGCCATCGGAACCGAAGGTCAGCTGAGACCGGCGCCAGCCGACATACAGGAGACCGCAGATTCGGCATTGTACAAGCGGACCGTCAAGTTTTGTGGAAACCAGTACGGTGCGTGGATCATCGGCACCGCAAAGGTCACATCGAATCATGAATGGAGCCGTGCAATCGTGTCGTCGCGATTCGTGTACATCCGATCGTAATAAGAAAGGTATGACGCATCCTTGACCTCCCGCATCCAGTCCTGATGGGCTTTGTACCATTCGATCGTCTGGGCAAGGCCATCGCTGAACTCGACTTCGCTCTTCCAGCCCCACTCTCTTTGAATCCGGGAACAATCCATCGCATACCGGCGATCATGCCCGGGACGATCCTTCACATAGGTAATCAGCGATTCTGGTTTTCCGAGCAGCTTCAATACGGCGTGCACCACATCGAGGTTTGTTTTTTCCTGGCCGCTGCCGATATTATATACCTCTCCGTCGCGGCCGCGCGTGAGCGCCAGCCATACGGCGCGTGAATGCTCGTCCGCGAAAATCCATTCACGGACATTCAATCCATCACCGTAAATCGGCAGAGACCTGTCGTTCATCGCATTGGAGATCAGGACGGGAATCAATTTTTCGGGAAACTGGCATGGTCCGTAATTATTCGTGCATCGGGTAATCACGACCGAAAGTCCGAATGTCTTGAAGTAACTCAGTGCCCACAGGTCCGCGCTGGCTTTGCTTGCGGAATAGGGACTGCTGGGATCCAGTGGCGTATCTTCTCGAAATGCACCCTGCGGTCCGAGGCTGCCGTAGACTTCGTCGGTGGATATCTGCACAAACCTGGAAACTTTGAAACGACGGGCTTGATCCAGCAGGCACTGGGTACCGGCGACATTGCTGTGCAGGAACGGACTCGAATCCTCAATCGACCGATCGACATGGGTTTCCGCGGCAAAATTGACGACGGCATCGACGCGATGTTTCTCGAGCACCGACCGGACTGCATTGCCGTCGGCAATGTCACCGCGCACAAAGCTGTAGCGCGGATCGGCGGCAACCTCATCCAGGTTGCGCAGGTTTCCCGCATAAGTCAAAAGGTCGAAATTGACAATTTCGACGCCGGGCTGCGTACGAAGAACATAACGCACGAAGCTTGAGCCGATGAATCCGGCACCCCCGGTAACAAGAATTTTCACGTATGTAACTTTAGCTGGAATGTTTCATATCTTTGAACAACTTTTCGTACTTGTCGGTGACGGCATCCCACGAATACAACGCTCGGGCGCGGGCCTGCGCCCTGTCGCGTAATTTCGCCACGAGGTTTGGTTCCTCGATGGTCAGCTGGATCAACCGCGATAAATCAGCAGCATCCTTAAAGACCAGGCCACAATCGCCGATGACTTCACGATTTTCCGGTGTGTCGTAAACCAGCACACAATTGCCTGCGCCCATGGCTTCGATGAGTGCCGGATGCGTCCCTCCCACTTCTGTCGCATGAATATAAATTGCGGCGTGAGACTGAAGCTCCTGGTATCCCGTCCCATAGATTCCGCCGGTGAAGCGCACTCTGGGATCGCTTGTTCGTTTCAGACTCGCGATGTAGTCCTGCGCATACGGTGCGTCTCCAACAATCAGCAGTGGCATCTGGCTGCGCACGGTTGCAAACGCTTCAATCACGATATGAGCATTGTTCTCCGGTTCGAGACGGCTCACGTAGAGCACGTAGTCGCGGGGTCTCACTCTCAATCGATCGAGAACCTCCGTCGTATTCAGACGCTCGCAACGTGTGCCGTAAGCAATCATGACGGACTGAGCCTGATAACGTTCGAGGTAGTATTTCTGAATAACAGCGGCGTCGGTCACGATTACATTGGGAATGATCGTCGAAAGGTATTCCGAGATCCGGTAGTAAGTCCTGCCGACCGGTCCCCACTTCTTTCGCTTTCTCTCGAGTCCATCCACATTGAGTGCGACCGGTGTGAAGCAGAGTCGCGGAACGGCTGCGAAAATGGCGTTCGCGGCATTGCAGATCAGAATGGCGTCAAAGTCCCGGGGAATCGCATGGAACACCGAAAGGAAAGTGTGGAACACGGTGTCGAGGTACTTCGTTCCGATCGTCGGGAGTATGACGAGGTTCACTCCCTTGTATTTCTTTCCGCTGAATTGGATGTTGTTGGAACGTCCGTAAACGGTCACATCATGACCGCGAGCCACCAATCGAACCGAGAGTTCTTCGGCGAAAGTTTCAAACCCGCCGTAGTTCGCCGGAATCCCCCGCGTTCCGAGAATAGCCAATTTCATCGCAGGGGATTATAGACTAGCGGCATGAAGCATCTCTTACCGTACTTCCAGCAGGAATTGCCGGCTGGGCTTCAATTTCTCGAGTCGATGGTAAACATGGAGTCGCCGAGCACCGACAAGATGCTGGTGGACCGCTTTGCGCGATTCGTGGGCTCCCGGTTTGAATCGATTGGTGGCGCCGTCGATTATTCTCGTGCGGAACGATTCGGCGATCACCTGCGCGTGACGTTCAAGGGCCAGTCTCCCGAGAGAATCCTGTTGCTGGGGCATACGGACACGGTCTTCCCGGCGGGTGAGTCTGCCAAGCGTCCGTTTCGTATCACCGGATCCTCAGCAACGGGTCCCGGAGTGTTCGACATGAAAGCCGGAATTCTTCTCATGTGGATGGCGCTTCGCGGACTGACACACGATAAGTCGCCCCTGGCAAACTCCGTTACGGTGTTGCTGACAAGCGACGAGGAGGTTGGCAGCACGAGTTCACGTGCGCTCCTGGAAGCGGAAGCCGGCATGGCGAAAGCGGTGCTGGTCCTGGAGCCGTCGTTGCCGGGCGGGACTCTGAAGACGGCACGCAAGGGCGTCGGCCGCTTCACCATCAAAGCAGTAGGCCGAGCCGCCCACGCCGGAATCGATCCACGCAAGGGCATCAATGCCATTGAAGAGATTGCACACCAGGTGTTGAAGCTGCAGTCGATGGGCGACAACAGCGGCACGACCGTGACGGTCGGAGTGATTCAGGGAGGAACACGATCGAACGTCGTTCCGGCGGAGGCGGCCGTTGAAGTGGATGTACGCATCGCCTCGGCGGAGGCGGCCGAGCGCATCTCGAATGGGATTCATTCGCTGGAACCGCATCTGTCCGGTGCGAAATTGGAAGTTCGCGGTGCGATCAGCCGTCCGCCCATGGTGCGAACTGCCGACACGGCCAGGCTCTTTTCGCTGGCACAGTCGGTGGGGGCGGAAATGGGAATCGATATCCAGGAGGGATCGACGGGAGGAGCCTCCGATGGCAATTTCACTTCGGCGCTGGGCATTCCTACTCTGGACGGATTGGGAGCGATCGGCGACGGCGCTCATTCGACGGATGAGTTCGTCGATATCCCCTCGCTCCCGTTTCGGGCCGCATTGATTGCCGGGCTGATCCAGCGGATTCGTTGACACCATCGGACACCGACGCCTAGAATAGCGTGTTTGCTCAGGTCTCTCGGCGGTAGACGGGCACCTTCCGGAAACGAAGGGGCTTTTTTACTTCCGGCCGGTTTGGAAAATTGGCTATGAAGTCGGTCGTTTATGTCGAAGAGGACTTCGTTGCCGGGCTTCTTAGAGAGTATTTTGCGGGGAACGGCGACACGGCCACCCTGGTCAGGCGCGGGACAAACGGATTGCTGGCGGACCGGTTATCCAGGAGCCAGGTCGATTTATTTCTGGCACAATCCGAAGACGTCGAACGCCTGAGCAAAATCCTCGAGTTGGTCCGGCTGCAAGGACGCAAAACTCCCACTCTCGTTCTAACCTCGCAATCCGAAGAAATCCCCGATCAATACAAATCGTTCGCCCACTTTGTTTCAATTTCGGAGCTTCTGGAAACCAATCTGCGCTGGCATATTCGCCTGGCCATGACCATGCGGCGTGTCGAAGAAGTGCGGGAGCGCTTTGAAGATGCCGAGTCGGTAGCAATAATTCTGCAGGACGATCCGGATCCGGATGCGATCGGCAGCGGTCTCGCGTTACGGCAGGTGCTCGGTAGAAACAAGCAAACGGCGCCGCTGGTTTCGTTTGGACAAGTTACCCGGCCGGAAAATCTCGCCATGGTGAAGTTGCTGGAGATCGAAATTGAGAAAACCAGCGAATCGCACTTGAAGGAATTCGATCGCCTGGCGGTGGTGGATCTCCAGCCTCCGCATTTGTCGCACCCGCCGGATGTGATCGACCTCGTGATCGATCACCATCCGGAACAGTTCAACTATCGAAGCCACATCAAAGACATTCGTCCGCGCTATGGCGCGACATCGAGCATTCTCCTGGAATACCTGGTGTGTACGGGCACCAACATTGGTACGCGCATCGCAACAGCGATGCTGTACGGAATCAAAACCGATACCTTCATGCTCACTCGGCAGGTAAACGAATGGGACGTGGAGGCATTTTCCCGGCTGTATCCGTTGGCGAACCAGAATCTTCTGCGGCGCATCGAACGACCGGAATTACCGCCCGCGGCTCTGGACGCGCTGGGATGTGCTCTCACGAATCGCAGGATCATCGACAAGGTCGCCTTCGTCCACCTTGGACATGTACAGCGCGATGATCTCATTGCGCAGATGGCCGATTTCAGCCTCTCCTTCGAGGGAATCGAGTGGGGATTCGTCACAGGCGTCCACGATTCCAACTACATTATTTCAGTTCGAAATGTCGGCTATGTGCGCGGCGCCGGACGAGTGCTGCGCGAAGCGTTCGGGGATATCGGGTCTGCCGGTGGGCATGGATCCATGGCGAAGGCAGTGATACCGCTGTCGGAGTTTACACGGAAGTGGAACATCGATCCTGTAGACCTGAATCGTGTGAACAACCAGGTTCAGACCGAGTTTATTAAGTCCTTACGCTCGGAGAAGTAACCGTAGACCGTCTTTCAAAAACAGGCGATGGGATTGGCAGCGGAGTCACAGGCCCTCGCGAGGCAATGTGGTCCAGAAAAAGCGAAGCAGCATCCGGAGTCGCAAGCAGATAGTTGTAGACGCTCCAGTGGCATGTGGAAGCAGCAGGATGCATCGGGCTGACCAGCCATCCGCGAACCCGGTCCGCAGTCTGGTCATGGGCCGGTGGCTTGAGAATGTCCGGTGACCACGACGACAGATTCATGGCCTCCAGTGCCATCCGGACGTCCTGAACCGTTTCAATGCGGACCGGTTCGTCTTTTCCGGTGATGGAAAACCAGAACGGTCGCGACGGTCCATCCACACGCGGCAGATCCTCGGGAGAAACGGATAGCGATAAATTCGCTCTGCCCTCGACAATCTGTCGAACGCGATGGAAACGGCGCCATCCGAGATTCTCTTCGGTCTGAGCCATACCGCTTTTCTGAAGATCTTCAAGTGCGAGGGTTTTCAGACTTGCATCCCAGCGCACGCCAATCCTGACCGCGGCTCGAACAACCTCCGGATAGGCTAATGCACCCGACCACACCAGAGCCGACAATAAGCCAGTGCCGATAACGTGGAATCGTAAGGATCTCTCTGCGGCACGCACCGTCAGCCAATCCATCAGGGACGACTGGATCAACAGGTTTTCCACAAGGCGCGGCTCAATACGGTGGTAGTCATAGGCTGGTCCAAAGCGCTGCCGGGTCTGAGCGATGGATTCCGGATTCAGAGCGCCTTCGTAAAGCCACGTCTCTCGAACGGCCTTAATAGCCGTATCGAAGAACGAGTCCAGATTGTGGCGCGTGTGAAAGGTGAAGACATCCCATCCGGTGATCTTCGCGGTCTGCATCATCCGTTGACGGATCGTCGCCAGCGAGTCGATTTCGTTCAACCAGCCGAGGGCCAGAACTTCGGCAGGCATGCGATTGTAGAGTGCTGGTACCACAACCATGACGGGCTGGCTCGCATGGGTTTTCTTGTCGAGACGTTGCAGGCCTTGCAGGGCAGAGGCTTTCCACTGGATCCCTTTGCGCGACGGGGTAGGCACCACATAGGTACGCTCTTTCCAGGCGTACTGCTGGTTCGTGCCGATCGGGAGAGGAGAATTCCCGTAGTTAATCTGCTTATAGGGTTCCATTTGCACTGCTCGCCAGCGATCTCTAAGCAATTCGAAAGCCACCTTTTGATCTGTCGGAATGGGGCACATTGTAGTCAACCGCGTTCACAAATTGAAACTTTTTGTGACCAAATGCGTGAAAAAAGTGTGGAAAACCTCAACTCGTGGACACACTCTGTGGAAAAGACCAACCAAGTTCATTATGATTCGCGATAATGCGGCCTCTGGATGAACTGTTCGTTGTCGATCTTTCTCGGATCCTGTCCGGGCCGATCTGCAGCATGATGCTGGCGGATATGGGGGCCCAGGTGATCAAGGTGGAGCCGCCTCCGCTGGGCGATGACAGCCGGCAATGGGGTCCTCCGTTTGTCGGCGGAATAAGCACCTATTTCCATTCCATCAACCGAAACAAGAAGAGCCTCGGGCTGAACCTACAGACCGAGGCCGGCCGCAGGATTCTTTGGGAGCTTATCGATCGGGCCGATGTGCTGATTGAGAATTTCAAGCCTGGGGTGGTGGACCGTCTTGGGTTCGGATACGAAGAGGTGTCCAAACGGCGGCCAACGCTTGTTTACTGTTCGATATCCGGATTTGGACAGACGGGACCGAACCGGTCGCGGCCGGGCTATGACGTGGTGGCGCAGGGCGAGTCGGGGATTATGGATCTCACCGGCTTTCCGGATGGCCCGCCGGCAAAGGTGGGAACATCCATATCGGATATTGTGACCGGCATGTATGCCACTCAGGGAATTCTGCTGGCACTGCTGGCGCGAGCGCGCACGCATCGGGGCCAATGGGTCGACGTGAATTTGCTCGACAGCACGATATCCACGTTGACCTATCAGGCATTGAGTTATCTGATGACCGGACGTACTCCAACGCGAATGGGAACGCGGCATCCGTCGATCGTGCCTTACGAGTGCTTCCGAGTGCGCGACGGGTTTGTGAATATTGGTGTCACGAATCCGAAGCAATGGGTCAACTTCTGTAATGAACTCGGCATCGAAGAGCTGATCGCAGATCCGCGCTTTTCAAGTACCGACGCACGATTGAACAATTACCACGACCTTAAGGTGATTCTCGACCGTACTCTCCAGGGTTTCGCAAAAGCAGAGGTGCTTCAGAAAATGTCGGCTGCGGAGATACCGGCCGGCCCGGTGAACACGGTTGCGGAGATTCTCGATGACCCCCAGATGGATGCCCGCGAAATGATTCGCGAACTGACACACCCGGAATATGGCCCAATCCGTTTGCTGGGGATTCCGATCAAACTATCCGACACTCCTGGGATCGTGGAAGGGGCTCCACCATACTTTGGGGAGCACAACCGAGCGGTAGTTTCGATGCTGGGATATTCCGAAAGCGCCATCGATGAGATGGCAAAAGATGGTGTTCTGGTGTCGCGAGCCTAATTCAGCGGCAAGTCCCCACCAATAGTCTCGTCAGCGGCAGTTCCAAACTCCACCGGAACGGGATCGGCATCCCATCTGCGGACGATGCCGTCCTTGTCGACGTAAAACTTCATCGGCGCTCCGCCGAGGCCATCAAAGTAAGTGTAAATACTCACCTCGCCCGAGGGGACGATGTTGACGGGTGGACCCATTCGCCTCACCAGTTCGTTGGATGAAATGCCAACCCACCGCTGGCAGGCGGAAACCGCGAGGCCAATAACAAGGACGAGGACCGGCATCAGGACTCGTCTCATAAGCGTCTCCTACTGGGCTGCAGCGGCATCGCCACCCGCGTCGCCGGCATCACCACCTGTGGTTCCACCAACCGGGGCCCCAGTCCATTTGCGTACGATACCGTCTTTATCCACGAAAAAACTCAGCTGACCGCCGCCCATGGGATCCCCGTAGATATAGACCTTGTAGTTGCCGGATGTTCGTATGGAACGCGGCGGCCCGCCCATTTTCTTCGCCAGTTGTGCTGTCGTGATACCGGTCCATTGGTGGCAAGCCATCAATGCGGCGCAACACAAAAGCAGGGCCAGGAACCGTTTCATACAGCAGCCTCCGGAGTTCCTTAGAGTTTACGTTGCGTGCATTGCAGCGTCAAGCCGTAGCCTCTTGATTTCGAAGCATATAACTACTATTCTAAATAGCTGGCATCGAGCTCTCGCCCGCGTCTGTGACTATATGGAAACTCCTGAAGAACAAGTCGTCGAAGAACGCAAGCCCACATCCCTGCTCGTCGCACAGTTTTTCCTGTTTCCACTGATCATCATTGCGATCTGTGTGGGTATTTTTCTTCTCTTCGGCTATTTGACGTTCGAGCAGAGAAGTCCTCGCGAATATCTCAAGTCCATTCAGAACGGGTCGGAGTCGCAGCGCTGGCAGGCGGCGTACGAACTATCAAATCAGGTTTTCTCCGATAAGGAAAAACTGGATGAGAAATTTGTGGGCGATATGATCGCGGCATATCGCACCGCCAGCGATGCAAGAGTGCGAAAGTTTCTTGCCGTGGCGATTGGAAACATCAAAGACAAGCGAGCCGTCGTCTCTCTGGTGGAAGGCCTGAACGACAACGATCCGGAAAATCAAATTTACACCTTGTCGGCATTGGCCTTGATTGGCGATAATTCCGCCGTCCCGGGTGTCGAGAAGCAATTGAAACACTCGGATCCCTCGGTTCGAAAATTTGCGGCATACGTGCTTGGGGCATTGAAGGATCCGAGCGCGGCACAAGCTCTCCAGATTTCGCTGAACGATGTGAACGACGACGTACGCTGGAGCGCCGCAATGGCTCTTGCACGAATGAACGACAGTGCAGGAGCAAGTGTGTTGATGAAGCTGATGGATCATCAGTTCGTGGATTCTGTTACCGACATGACGCCGCGGCAGAAGTCCGAATTGATGGTCAACGCGGTGAAGTGTCTGGGACTCTTAAAATACGAACCGGCACAGAATAAATTGCGCGAGCTGAGCCGGAACGATCCGGATCTGGCAGTGCGCAATGCGTCTCTGGAAGCGTTAAAGAAGTATTGATTTCATAATTTCGAAATACCACAGAGGTTGAGGCATGGCCGAAATATTGCAGGCAATAGGTATCGCAGGAGCAATCCTGCTGCCCATCATTCTACTTACTCTGGTGGTCAGCATCACGGCAGTGAAGCGCGGCGAAACGTCGATGGGGCACGGAGACGCGGCCCATCATGCCGAACCGGCACATGCCGTGGCTGCGGCTGCAAAGCCTGCAGCAGGATCCAAACTCATTCCACGTCGTTCCATGATTTCCTGGATGACGCTGGCATGGGCGGCGTTCAGCGCTTCGATGCTGGCTGCCGCTACAGCAACCGGCCGTTTCATGTTTCCCAATGTCCTCTTTGAACCGCCCCCAACGTTCAAAGCCGGGTATCCCGATGAACTTCAGACCGGCATTGTGGATGAACGTTTCAAGCTGCGATTTGGCGTATGGCTCGTAAAAGACAACGATGTCGTAACCGGCGCTCTCGGAATCTACGCCCTGTCGACGGTGTGTACTCATCTGGGTTGCACCCCGAACTGGCTCGCCGGCGAACAGAAGTTCAAGTGCCCGTGCCACGGCAGCGGTTATTACAAGAACGGAATTAATTTTGAAGGTCCGACGCCCCGACCGCTGGAGCGATATGCCATCTCGCTGGCAGACGACGGCCAGATCCTGGTGGATAAGAGTCACAAGTTCCAGTACGAAAAGGGCGAGTGGATTAACCCGCAATCCTTTCTGAAAGTACCAAGTTAATCATGGCAAAAATTATCGAACGAATTAAAGAAGCACTCAAAGGTGTGTCTCCCGACGCTGTCGGGCAATACATCCAGGAAACGCAGCTCTATCGGTCCGTGTTCCGTGTCGGCGTCCCGGACTCCGATCGCAAACGCATGCTGGTGATGCTGGGCAGTGTGTTCCTCCATCTGCATCCGGTGAAAGTCCGCAAATCGGGAATTCGCATGCGCTACACGTGGTGCATGGGCGGAATCACCTTCTTCCTGTTTCTCGTCCTGACATTTACCGGACTGTTGTTGATGTTCTATTACCGGCCAACGCTGGAATATGCCTACGTCGACATCATCGACCTTCGCCAACAGGTTCCGCTGGGAATCATGAGGGAAATCCACCGCTGGGGCGCTCACGCCATGGTGATTGCCGTCTGGCTTCACATGTATCGCGTGTTCATGACGGGCTCGTATAAACCGCCCCGTGAGTTCAACTGGAACGTCGGCGTCATCCTGCTGGTGCTCACTCTGTTATTGAGCTTCACCGGATACCTTCTGCCGTGGGACCAGCTCGCCATGTGGGCCATCACGGTGGGAAGCAACATGGCTCGCGCGACACCGTTCCTTGGTAATGAAGGTCCAGGTGCCGCACTGCTGACACTCGGGGATATCCGACTGGTGACCAATGCCAGCGATGCGCGCTTCGGACTTCTCGGCGGCCGCTTCGTCGGTGAAGGCGCGCTGCTCCGGTTCTACGTGTTGCACTGCGTCGGGCTGCCTCTGATCGCAGGATTCCTCATGGCCATTCACTTCTGGCGCATCCGCCGTGACGGCGGCATCTCCGGACCACTATAGAGACAGAACAAGGAAAGGTCGAAGATGGAATCCATACAACACATCATCAACTATCTGGCGGATCCAAAGATCCTCATCGTCATGGCGGCGGCGCTGCTGCTCATCTCGCTGAAGTATCCCCAGAAGTTCTACAGCAACATCACGGGCATCGGCGTATTCAGCGCCATGGCGATATTCCTTGGCCTGAGCATTTTCGACCCGAATTTCCAGAAGATCGTGACCAAGCCGGACAACGTGCCGATCGTCGGCATGTTGTTTCTCGTTCCCTTTTTTACCTGGTTCTCGTTGCGCGAAGCCGTTCGCAACGACAAACGCAAAGAAGAAGGGAAGATGCTGATCGAACAGGAAGAGACGGCGGAAAAAGTTCTTACCTGGCCGGACCTGGTTTACACCGAACTGATCTGCATGGTGGTGCTGACCGTCGTTCTGATCGGTTGGTCGCTTCTTCTGAAGGCTCCAATTGAAGATCCGGCAAATCCCGGCTCTTCACCGAATCCTTCGAAGGCGCCGTGGTACTTCCTTGGTCTGCAGGAAATGCTCGTGTACTTCGATCCCTGGCTGGCTGGTGTGTTGTTCCCGGGCCTGATTATCGTGGGTCTCGGCGCGATTCCTTACATCGATACCAATCCCAAAGGAAACGGCTATTACACGCTGAAGGAACGCAAGTGGGAAATCGGCACCTTCCTGTTTGGATTCCTGGTTCTGTGGATTCTGCTCGTTGTACTCGGAACGATCCTCCGTGGTCCGAACTGGAGTTTCTTCGGACCTTACGAATTCTGGGACCTCCATAAACTGGAAGCCCTGGTAAACGTCAACCTGTCGGAATACATCTGGGTCAAGGGCTTGCACATGGGCCTGCCGTCGAATCCACTGATCCGGGAAATGTTCGGTTTCATGGCGATATTGGTTTACTACCTGGCCCTGCCGCCGCTGTTTGCAAAGAAGTGGTTCAAGCAGTTCTATACGAACCTCGGACCGATTCGTTTTCAGATCATGATGTTCCTGCTGCTGACCATGGCAGCGTTGCCGATCAAGATGATTCTGCGATGGTTCTTCAACCTGAAGTACATCGTCGGTATTCCTGAATACTTTTTTAATATTTAACCAAATATGAGCAGCGAAACTCCAAACGGCGGTCACGCAAAACCGCCAATCCCAACGCCCGCAAAGAAGGTTCCGGCATGGAACATCGAAAAGCGCAACGACCGGCTCTACGAAGTCACGACCCTGCACAAGTGGTTTGCGATTTCGAGCCTGTTGTTGTTCGTGTTCACGGTCGTCATGATCCTGGCCGACTATTCGCGCGAGTGGAAACGCTACCAGCGCGAGTTCACACGGTTTAGTATCGATCGCGCCACTCAGGATAAGAACAAGGCTGCCGCGACGATTGATCGAAACAAGTACGCCCAGTTTCAGAACGAACTGGCCGCTGCGCAGAAATCGATCGATCAGAATGCCGCTGCGATTGCGCCTCTCCAAAAGAAGCTCGACTCTTTGAATGCGGATTTCTATCGCATCGATAACGATCTGAAAAGCGCCAAGGCCTACTACGGCACGGATCGATACACGCTGGACGAGGCCGTCGCTGCTGCTGCTAAGGATCCCAAGAAACAACCGGAAGCCGACAGGGCGCGCAAGGCGCTCGACAAAGACGAGAAGGCAATGAGCGAACTGCAGGCAAAACGCGATGCCCTGACACTCCAGATTGCCGCTACGAAAAGCGAACTCGAGAAATACATCGGCAAGCGCGACGAAGCCGTAAAGGGAAAAGAAACGACGCTCGCCAACTACAATCGGGTCAAAGGACAGTTGGAAGCACTGGATCCCGGATTCCTCATTACAACAATTCGGAACGCTCCAGTGATGGACATGCTGAACGCTTCGGAAAAGGTGCAGCAGATTCTGCTCACGAATCTGTATAACGATGAGCCATTCAAACAAATCGCCCGAGTCGATCGCTGCACGACCTGCCATTTGGGAATCGACAACACGAGGAACGACAAGCTGCCTCAGCCCTTCCGGTCTCACCCGAAACCGGAACTCTACATTGCTTCAGCTTCGCCCCATCCCATAGAGACTTTCGGCTGCACGTCGTGCCACGGCGGACTGGATCGATCGACGGGATTTCAGGATGCCGGTCACACGCCGCGCGATGAAAAGCAGAAGGAAGAATGGAAGAAGAAATACGGATGGTACGTCGATGAGTTTCTGACGACTCCGATGCTGGCGATGAATAAGGTGGAAGCGGGCTGCTACAAGTGCCACAACGGCAGCGCCGACGTTCCGCTCGCGCCGGCACTCGACGGTGGCCGCGACTTGATTCGCATCTACGGCTGCTTCGGTTGCCACAAGATTCCCGGCTATGAAGGCGTTCGCAAGGTCGGCCCGGATTTGGCGACGGTCTCCGGTAAATTGACCAAGGACTGGGTCCAAAAGTGGCTGGCGAATCCGAAGGACTTCAAGTCTGAAGCGCGCATGCCTCGTTTCTGGAACAACTCCAACAACTCCGGCAATGTCGGTGGCGTCGATTGGGACAAGCGCAGCGCTGCCGAGATCCATGCCATTACAGAATTCCTGTGGTCGAAATCGAAACCAAGAGTCCTTCCGGCCGTAAACCCCAGCGGTAATGCGGCGCACGGCAAGGAATTGGTTGAAACGATCGGATGTTTTGGATGCCACGCGGTGGGTTCCATCGACGCGACTCCGGCTCAACCTCAGATTCGACGACGGCATGGCTTTAATCTCGCCGCCGAAGGCAGCAAGGTCAGTGCATCCTGGATATATAACTGGGTGAAGGATCCCAAACTCGTCTGGCCGGAAACCAAGATGCCCAGCCTGCGGCTCACGGATTCCGAAGCGGGGGACATCACCGCTTACCTGGTGTCTCTGAAGAACGACGCATGGGCAGCCAAGCCCCTCCCGACCGTCGACACCGCGGCCCTCGATGCGGTTGTTCTGGAGTTTCTCCGCGCCGGCGCGACCAATACTGAAGCTCAGGCCAAGCTCGCAAAAATGTCTCTCGACGAAAAAAACCTGATGGCCGGCGAACGCCTGGTCCGGCGTTACGGTTGCTTCGGCTGCCACAACATTCCCTCAATGGAGAAGGAGCAGCCCATTGGCACCGAGCTGACAGAAGCCGGCAGCAAGCTGGTCGCGCAACTCGACTTCGGATTCATGCCGATCGAACACGAGCGTGCCGAATGGTATACGCAGAAATTGAAGGACCCCCGCAGCTTCGACGTCAAGCGCGTGAAGACTCCCGAAGAACTGCTGAGGATGCCGAACTTCACGTTCAACGACAAGGATGTTTCATCCATCGTGATGGTGCTGACAAGCCTGGTGAAAGATCGCGTTCCCAAGGAAATGGTCCAGCAGGTTCCCAGCGCCATTGCGGCAGGCCGGCAGTTGATTGACGAAAAGAACTGCAAGGGTTGCCACGTGATCGAGAAGATGGGTGGCGACATTCGCGGATTCCTGAAGGATAAACAGGAGAAATTTCCGCCGGATCTGAACACGGAAGGTTTCAAGACCCAACCCATGTGGCTCTCGAAGTTCATCAAGGACCCCAGCTTCGTCCGAATCCGGCCATTCCTGGACGCGAGGATGCCCACATTCCATTTCACAGAAAAGGAAATCAGCACACTCACCGCATATTTCTCGGCCGTGGACAAGGCCGACTATCCGTTCATTTCGACGGCCATCGACACGACACCGGAGAAACTTCGAATCGGCGCCCAGGTGTTCAACGCCATTCAATGCGCAAAGTGCCATCCGACAGGATCCAGCACTCCTCCGGGTAAGAAGCCAGAAGAATACGCGCCGAATCTCAATTTGGTGGCCAGCCGCTTGCGGCCGGAGTGGACAATCATTTGGCTGGATGATCCTCAGAAGATTTTCCCAGGAGCTGGAATGCCCGCGTCCTTCCCGGATTTCCCGAAGAGCGCGATCAAGGATGTACTGGACGGTGATGCGAAGGCTCAGATTGAAGCCATCCGCGATTATTTGTTCATCACGCTTGGTGGCGGACAGAAGGCTGCAAACTAGTCGCGCGAAGCGCATCCGAACAGCTGTAGGCGCGGTCTATGACCGCGCAATATCCTTCAATTAGACGTCAGTGCTGAATCAGTATGGTGCGCGGTCATAGACCGCGCCTACAGCTGTTCGGATGCGCTAAATTTCTTAAGGTTTCGCGCGATCAATCTATTTCGTCAAAACTCAAAATCGTTCGATGGGTTCCCGGCAATTGAGGATGATTACCCGGCCGGATACACAGTGCGGTCTGCATTCTCGCACTCCTGGCGGCATCCAGTTCGCGAGTGACGTCGGAGATGAAGAGAATCTCACTCGCTTCCAGCCCAAACGCCTGCGCAATCGAGAGGTAGCTCTCCAGTTCAGTTTTCGCTCCCGTGGTGGTATCGAAGTGGCCGCTGAGCAATGATGTGAGATCACCGTCCTTCGTGCTGGAGAACAACAATTGCTGGGCAAGCACGCTTCCCGACGAGTAGATCCGCACATCGATCCCTTGCTCTTTCCACCGTGCCAGAGCTCTGGGAACGTCGGCGTAAACTTCGCCATGAAGCTCGCCGTTCTTGTATCCATCGAGCCAGATTTTTCCCTGAAGGTTTTTCAACGGCGTCGATTTTCGATCCTGATCCATTAACCAATGGACGTAATCCACCGGCTGGCCGGACCATTCCGGAGGTGAGAATCCATTTCGGACATCCTGTTTATGTTCGAGACGGAGGGCGCGGATATCGTCCTTGCCGAGATGCTCGCTCACATGGGCGCGCGCATAAGGAAAAAGGACTTCATAAACGAACGTGATCGGTGTGGTCGTCCCCTCGATGTCGAGAAGTATTCCCTTCATCGTCAGCGCACGTACGACGGCCCGAGGCAAACCGGTTCAAACTTCTTTTCCTCGCCGCTGTCCGAATAGACGGGAGTCCAGCCGGATGGATCCTGAAATAATCGAATCGCGCGGATTTGCCGGTCGGCGCAAAGATCGAACCAGTGCCAGGTACCGCGCGGAACCCGAATCAGATCGCCGGGCTCCACTTCAATCGCGACAACGGATGCGTTCGGCGGATGAATGTGGAAGACGCCGCGGCCGGCAACAATGAATCGAACTTCGTCTTCGTCGTGAAGATGTTCGCGGCTGAATTTCGCGAGCATGGCGTCGAGGCCCGGAGTTTGCGCCGTAACGTTAATCACATCGGCGGTCACATAGCCGCCACGGGCTTTGAGCCGGTCGATTTCGGCGGAATAGGCAGCAAGGATCTCTTCCTGCGGCGCATCGGAACTTGTCGGGTGAGTGGGGGCCCACACTTCGTAATCGATGCCGATACTGGAAAGGTGTTCGACGATTGCCCCTTTCGTTGTCAGAGTCCTGCCCTGCTCGGGAATGCGAACCACCGCCATTGCTGCCTCCTTCTGATTTTTCGTTAACCGTGCTGGGGCTCCATCATGCGTCGTCGGCCCACGGATTCGAAAAGAAACTCGAGGATCTCGACGTGGCGCGCGGCAGAATCCAGATCTTTGCCCCAGGTGTAGAGTCCGTGCTGCCGGATGAGTATGCCATGTATTTCGGGATGATCATGGAGCAGCACCGTGGCCTGTGCCGCAAGCGCCTTCATGTCCTGAGTATTGTCCAGGATGGGAATCCACTCCCGATGCTCGTGAGTCGCTACGCCTTCCAGCCCCTTCAGCATTTCGTAACCTTCAATGAAAAACCCGCCGGAATCGGCGTGGAAGTCGGACAGTACCGTACTCCACACCGAGTGGGTGTGCATCACCGAAGCGGCACCCGTCGCACGCACCACTGCGATGTGCAGGAGCGTTTCGGCAGATGGCTTACCGGCAGCGCCGTTCACTTTGAGTCCGTTTTGATCCACCTCGACAAAATCGTCGGCAGTCAACCGGCCTTTATCCATCGAACTCGCCGTGATGAATAATCGCAAGGGATCCTGCCCGACCACCGCGCTGAAATTGCCGCTTGTTCCGAGAACCCATCCTCGGCGGTGAAACTCCGAGCCCAGACGGACCAGAGTTTCAGGAGCATTGGAAGTCATGGGGGAATTATAGGTTTTTTCAGATCAGATTGCGCGCCTGCGAACTTTCTTCGGATTTGAATGCGCTGACGGGAATTAAACTCCCGCTGTGCCTAGCGCATCTAAATAGCTGTAGGCGCGGTCTATGACCGCGCACGCTCTATCGTCTACAACGCAATTGCATGATGGATTGTGCGCGGTCATTCCTTGATGGCTTCGCCCTGCCGGGCTTGCGTTCGCTCCGCTCACGGACCGCGTCTACAGCACGAATGCCTTCGGCACGTTTACTCAGAAAGAGCCGGGTTCAGTCGTCGGAGTGTTCGGTTTCGATCTTGAGTTTCTTCTTGCAGGCTTCGCAAACCCAGTGGTGTTTGCCGTCAATGAAAGCGTGGTAATGGATGCCTTTGCCGTCGTCGGTTGTGCACAAATCGCACTTCATGCTGGACGGAATTCTATCAGGTTTCAGTGCGGCTCGATTTTTTGTGCGGTGTCACCAAGAATGACCACGTCGACGCGGCGGTTTGTAGCGCGGCCTTCGACGTCGTTGTTGGAAGCGACCGGCCGATATTCGCCGTATCCGACAGCCGACATGCGCTCGGGGGGTATCTTCGATTCAATGAGGAACTGCAGCACATGAGTGGCTCTTGCAGTGGACAGTTCCCAGTTCGAAGGGAACTGGGCCGTGTGAATCGGCGTATTGTCGGTGTGGCCTTCGACACGAACGGGATTCGGCAGAGGCATGAGGTTCGCAACGATCTGTTGCAACACATCCGCTCCCTTAGGCTGCATAACAGCGGAACCTGCCGCGAAAAATCCGGCCTCTGAAAGGCTGATCGTCAGGCCGCGTTCATCCTGCTTCACACTCACGCTTTTGTTTTCGAGTTGTTCCTTGAGGGCTTTTTCGATTTGAGCCTTCACTTCCGGAATCGTTGCAGCTTTACTGGCTTCGCCTCTCCCTCCTGCGGGCACCACCTCGGTAGCAGTGAATCCGCTTCTCATATTCCCGACAATGGAGGTGGTGGTGGACGGGACTCCGCCTTCGTCGTAGAGAGGAATCACCTTGCCGGACGGCTCAAAGAGCGCCAAATCGTGAAACGCGCCCTGCACGGCCTGCGCCACCTGTCCGGCTTTCTTGTGGTCGGAGTTCGATGCCGCAAACATCACGACAAAGAATGCAAACAACAGCGTGATAAAGTCCGCGTAGGACACCAGCCAGCGTTCGTGATTGACGTGCTCCGCGTGTTTCTTTTTTCGCGCCATTATGCAGCTTTCGGTTTTGGATTCTTCTCGCGTTGTTTCTGAAGCTCTTCATCCAGGAACGACGTGAGTTTGCCTTCGATCAAACGCGGGTTCTGGCCTTCCAGTATTCCGAGAGTTCCTTCGAGCATCATTTCCTTGATCAGCATCTTCTTCCGATGTTTGATCTTCAATTTTCCAGCAGCGGGAAGGAAAAGAATGTTGGCCAGCCCTACTCCGTAGATGGTCGCGACGAACGCCACGGCAATGCCGGCACCGACCTCTTTGATGTCGTCCAGGTGCTGCATGACCTGAATGAGGCCCAGCACCGCGCCGATGATTCCAATCGTGGGAGAGTAACCGCCGGCGGCTTCGTACACCTTTGGAGACTGCTCGCCGCGTTCTTCCATGTATTGCAGCTCAACTTCCATGGTCTGGCGCAGTTCCTTGGGCTCGCTGCCGTCGACAGCCATCATGATGGCCTTTCGAAAGAAGTCGTCCTTGATCGCGGCGGCATCCTTTTCGAGAGAGATAATGCCTTCACGTCGCGCCTTGTTGGTGAGTTTGATGACCTCGTCGATCACATCGTTGGGCCGGATGTCTTCATCCTTGAGGATGTGAAGGAAATCGGCCGCTGCCTGTTTCAATACCGATAGCGGAAATCCGATCATGGTGGCTCCAAGAGTGCCGCCACAAACAATCATGGCCGCAGTCGGCTGCATGATCTGAAGAATGGAACCGCCTTCAATGGCCTGACCGATAAAAATGCCACCCAGTGCGATAACCACACCCAGTATTGTTGCCAGATCCATACTTACCCTTCGCTCCCATTCCTGGAGACCACACGAAGCTCCATGCCGCGATGATGAATCGCGCGACGGAATTCAATCACCTTGCGGATGATGTCCTCCGGTGTCTCGTCCACAATGACTTTCTCGCCGGTAGTCAGCGACATCACCGCATGGGGGCTGAACTCTATCGTCTCGATAAGATCCGGATTTACGATGATTTCCTGCTGATTAATCTTCTTAACGAGGATCATTTCCTTACACCACGATGGGTTTATCGGCGAGAGAGAGCAGATCCTTCAGTGAAAAATAAGGGTTTGGGAGCTTGTCGCAGAGTTCCCGCACATGCTCGTAATCGGAGGGGAGATCCACGGTGTAGCTCAGATCCGGACGGCCACACCCTGGCCGGGGTTGAAGGAAGGCACAGCGCAACATATGACGGTTTTCTTTTGCATACAGTGTCACGTGTTCGCGCCAGCGGGCTGTTGACGCCACGGTATCGATAAACTCCAATGCCTTGAACGTCAGGGCCTCTCCAGTTGTGCCAACCGGAAGATCGTCTTCGATGGCGTAGTCATATCCTCCCAGGAGGTGTTCCACAACGCGATCGATGCTTGCGGGGTCGGTGAACGGGTTGTCTGCGGTCACTCGAACCACAATCTCGCCACCGTACACTCTGGCAGCCTGCATGTAGCGGCCAAGGACATCGGACTCGCTTCCGCGGAAGCAGTCCACGCCCAGCTTTCGCGATTCTTCCACAATGGCGTCGTCGCAGGGATTTCTTGTGGTGGCGACGACCACCGCGTCGAGGGTTTGAGATTTCGAGATCCGTTCGACGAGATAACCCAGCATCGTCCGTTGACCCAGCTTCATCAGAACCTTGCCGGGCAGACGAGTGGATCCCATTCTTGCCTGTATGATTGCGACGGTTCTCGGAAATCTCATACGTCCAACGCCCTGTCAATGGCTGCTACCAGTTCATCAATACCGAATGGTTTGGCAAGGTACTCCGCACCCAGATGCTCGATCAAACCTCGCGTTTCCGTCCGAACAACATCGCCGGACAAAACCAGAACCCGGATGTTACGACCGGAATCTCGAATCCATTCCATCAGCTCGCGGCCGCCCTTGCCTGGCATGTGGTAGTCGCAGATCAGCAAGTCGTAGTCATTCTTATTCAACAACGCCAGTGCGTCCTGACCTCCGGTACAACAGGTACTTTTGAATCCGCGGCCTCTCACGATGTTGTCCACCAGTTCCACAATGTGCTCTTCGTCGTCGACAATCAGAACGGATGGACTTGCCTTCAACATTCCAGGACTATCCGGCAATTTCGTCGTGGTGTCCTCCGGTTCAAAATCG
>Ga0209488_10000578_pt1 | contig 31201 bp, 29 predicted proteins | sample Rivendell_Oct201_8_FD_188349 | JGI IMG/M metagenome (GOLD analysis project Ga0209488, IMG submission 188349) | Vadose zone soil microbial communities from the Eel River Critical Zone Observatory, Northern California, USA -... | ecosystem: Environmental > Terrestrial > Soil > Vadose zone >...
TGTCCATCGCTACTTTTCTCCCGTAACTTGCCGCTCGATGTGGCGGCATTCTTCGATAATGCGTTTGAATATGCGATTCAGGCTTTTGGACTCGAGGGGCCCGCGGTTCTCGGATTCAATGTTCCGAAAAACAATTTGCTCGCGCTTGAGATCGACGACGCTCATCTTGCGATCTTTCTTGATTCTTGCGATCTCGAGTACGCAATGGGCCCGATCGTTCATCAGCTTAACCAGTTTCCGGTCGATTCCGTCAATTTGCGAACGCCAGTCATCGATGCTCATGCCACTTCGCCTCTCAGCCATCTGGTGAATGCAGCCACGCGTTCCACGAGATCGGCGCGGCCGATGTTCTTTTCAATTTCCCTCACAATTGCGCTTCCTACAATAGCGGCCTCTGCTTCCTGCCAGACGGCTTTCACATGTGCCGGCTGCGAAATGCCAAATCCGACCGCGATCGGCGCCCCGGTGTATCGTCGCAGCTCCTGGAGGAAGCCTCGCAGTTCCTGCGAAAGTTCCTGGGTCTCCCCCGTGACGCCGGTGCGCGAAACAGCATAGAGAAAACCATTGGACGATTGCGCAATCTTTTTCAGCCGGTCGGGAGAACTTGTCGGGGCAGCCAGGAACACCGTATTGAGATTCGCCTCTCCCATGGCCTTGCGGTACTCGCCGGATTCTTCCACCGTCAGATCTGTCGCGAGCACGCCGTCAAGCCCGGACTCGGCGGCATCGCGCGCAAGCTTCGTCAGGCCGTAGCGGAGAATCGGATTGTAGTAACTGAACAAGACCAGCGGGATTTCCGATTTCTGACGGACTTCCTTCGCGAGATGCAGCACGTGCCGCAGCGTCATTTGCTGGCTCAGTGCGCGTTCGGTCGCACGCTGGATGACGGGACCATCGGCAATCGGATCGGAAAAGGGCACGCCGAGTTCGATGATATCGGCTCCGGATTTATCCAGCGCCAGAATCAGATCGCGTGTGATATCGCGCGAAGGATCGCCAGCCGTGATGTACGGAATAAAAGCCTTTCGTCCTTCGGATTTCAGCTTTTCAAACCGTTTTTCAATTCGTGTCATATTAGAGTTTCAATTTCATCAGGCGGGCGACTTCCGTGACGTCCTTGTCTCCACGGCCGGATAAATTGACGATGACGATCTGCTCTGTCCCCACTTTCAATTTCTTCGCCTCGGCAACAGCGTGAGCGCTTTCGAGCGCGGGAATGATTCCTTCCAGATGGCTGAGTTCGTGAAACGCTGCGAGCGCTTCGTCATCATTGATGGAGGTGTATTCGACTCGCCCCGTGTCATGCATGCTGGCGTGTTCCGGTCCAACGGCGGGGTAGTCCAGGCCGGCGGAGACAGAATGAGTGGGAACGACCTGTCCGTCTTCGTCCTGCAGAATATAGGAAAAAGTTCCGTGCAATACGCCGGGGGCCCCGCCGGAAAATCGTGCGGCGTGGTCCCCCAATTGAGGGCCGCGGCCACCGGCTTCCACCCCGATCATGCGAATTGTCGTGTCCGGCACAAACGTGTGAAACAGGCCCATGGCATTGCTGCCGCCTCCAACGCAGGCGATCAGAACATCGGGCAGGCGACCCTCCGCCTCGATGATCTGTGCACGCGCCTCGCGTCCGATGACGGCCTGAAAATCGCGGACCATGGCGGGATAAGGATGCGGTCCAAGGACGGATCCCAGCATGTAGTACGTCGTTCGCACATTGGTGACCCAGTCGCGCATCGCTTCGTTGATGGCGTCCTTCAGGGTCTTGCTTCCGGACGACACGGGAACCACGCGCGCGCCGAGCAACTGCATGCGGAAGACGTTGAGTTCCTGACGACGAATGTCCTCTTCGCCCATGTAGACGTCACAGTCCAGTCCCAGCAGTGCACACACTGTCGCCGTGGCGACGCCGTGCTGACCGGCGCCGGTTTCCGCGATGATGCGTTTCTTGCCCATGCGCTCGGCGAGCAATCCCTGCCCGAGGCAGTTGTTGATCTTGTGCGCGCCGGTGTGGTTGAGGTCTTCGCGCTTCAGATAGATTTTTCCACCGCCCCATGCCTCCGTTAGGCGTTCCGCGTGGTAAAGCGGCGTGGGCCGCCCGGAGTAATAATGAAAGAGGTAATCGAGACGGCCTTGAAACGCCGGGTCCGCCTGTGCCGTGCGGTACGCCGCTTCCAGCTCCTCCAGCGGATACATCAGGGTTTCGGGAACAAACTGTCCACCGTAATTTCCAAAATGACCTTTCATGTTTCACCCAATAAGGCGACGTCGACGCGGCGTACCGCTTCAATGAATCGCCGCATTTTGTCGTAGTTTTTCTTTCCGGGCTGCGACTCCACCCCACTGGACACATCCACGGCGAACGGGTGAAGCCGAGTCACGGCTTCCGCAACATTTTCAGGATTCAATCCCCCCGCGACGATGATGGAGCCGAAAGCATTGGCACCATACGCCTGACTCCAGTCGAACGTCTGGCCCGTGCCGCCGAATTTTGCAGGCGTACCCGAATCCAGGAGGAACATGCGATTCCCATAACTGCGAAGCGACTCCACTTTGAAACCGGAATCGATCCGCATCGCCTTGATGACTTTCACGCGCTGAACCATTGAGCAGTAATCGGGCGATTCATTGCCGTGCAACTGAACTGCGTGAAGTCCAAGCGACAAGGCAAAATCCTCGAGTCCCTGCGGGTTCGGGTGATTCACGAACACACCCACCACGCTGACGAACGCTGGAATCGTCTCGATGATCGCCGCCGCCCGTGATGCATCGATATAGCGCGGGCTCTTTTCGTAAAAATTCAAACCAATGGCGTCGGCTCCAAGAAGAACGGCGTCGCGCGCGTCGTCGTCATCGGTGATTCCGCAGATCTTGACCCGAGTCACAAGAGCTCCTGCAGAGTTTTTGCGGGATCTTTCGAAGTTATCAGGGATTCTCCGATCAGGAAGGCATCGGCACCGGCATCGAGCAGCTCATTGATTTCGCTTCTTCCACGGATCCCGCTTTCCACGACGAATATCCGGTCGTCGGGAATCTTTTGCGACAACCGGAATGAGGTGTCGAGGCTCACATCGAAGGTTTTCAGGTTGCGATTATTGACGCCGATGATGGAAGCGCCGGCCTCAAGGGCCTCGTCGACCTCCCATTCGTCATGGACTTCGACCAGAGCGTCGAGATTTACTTCCCTCGTGAGATCCAGCAGCGATTTCAGCTCATCCTGTTTCAACATCGCCGCGATCAGCAGAATTGCACTGGCGCCCGCTCCCCTGGTTTCATAAACCTGGAAATGATCGAATACGAAATCCTTGCGCAGCACCGGCAGCGGCGATGCCTTGCGGATCTCTCCGACCCATGCGAGATTCCCCTGAAAGAAATCCTCCTCGGTCACAACGGAAATGGCTGTGGCGCCGGCCGAGGTATAGGCCTCGACCAGCGGCGTTACGGAGAAGTTCGGCTTGAATTCTCCCCTGGAAGGAGATGCCTTCTTCACTTCCGCAATAATCCGGACCCTTTTTGTATTCTGCAACGCACCGGCAAACGAAGGCGGCGGCGCTGCGGAGACGGCCATCCGCTTCGCGATGGCATCGGGTACACGCAATTTCACATTGTGCAGGCGCTGGCGCTTGGCCTCGACAATCTTTGTAAGGATGTGTGTGGGATCCAAAGTCTTCATTTCGACAGGTCTCGAAGGCTTTGAAGTTTCTTGAGCGCCGCCCCGGAGTCGATGGACTGCTCCGACACTCGGATGCCTTCCGCCAGGGATTCCGTCATGCCCGCGGCGACGATTGCCGCGCCTGCATTCAATAGAACGACGTCGCGTTTCGGCCCGCCTTCTCCGCGGAAAATGCTTTCGATAATGGCGGCGTTCGTCGCGGCGTCTCCGCCGCGGATTTTTTCTACGGCAACGGAAAACATTCCGAAGTCCTCCGGGCAAACGGTGTAGGAACGGATCTCCCCATTCTTCAATTCTCGAATCGTCGATGGCGCGCTGATGGAAATTTCATCGACTCCGTCGTTTCCATGAATCACCAGCGCGTGTTCCGTTCCAAGGTCTTGCAGCGCACGCGCCACAAGATCGATCACCATCATGGAGAAGACGCCGACCACCTGATATCGCGGCAGCGCCGGATTGGACAGCGGGCCAATCACATTGAATACCGTGCGGAAGGCCAACTGAGATCGCGCCGGCATCACGTGCTTGATCGAGCTGTGATAGCGCGGGGCGAAAAGAAAACCGATTCCGATTTCCGTAATCGCCTGGCGAAGGCGATCTGCCGGCATCTGAATATCGATTCCAAGCGCTTCCATGACATCGGCGCTGCCGCATTTGCTGGTGGCGGAGCGATTGCCATGCTTCGCCACCTTGATTCCCGCGCCAGCCACAACGAAGGCTGCCGCAGTGGATATGTTGAACGTGCCGGATCGATCGCCACCGGTGCCGCAGGTATCCAATACTGCGACAGGCTCTCCCGGCCAGAACGGCTCCGCGCGTTCCCGCATGACTCGGGCAAAAGTCGCCAGTTCCGATGCCGTCTCGCCTTTCATGCGGAGTGAAGTCAGGAAGCCGGCCACCTGGGCATCCGTTGCCCGGCCAGCCATCAGCTCTTCCATGGCGTGGCGCGCCTCGATCTCACTCAGATTGTCGCGATCGACGAGTTTTTGGATGATGTCGGTGATCATTTCAACGCCGCACGAAGTTTCCGAGAAGTTGCTTTCCGACCACAGTGAGGATGGATTCCGGATGGAACTGGATTCCTTCGACCGGATACTCGCGGTGACGGAGTCCCATCACGACCTTGTCCTTGGTTTGTGCGCTGATCTCGAGACACGGCGGAATATCGGTGACAACCAGCGAGTGATAACGCGTGGCGGGGAAGCCCTGTGGCACGCCATGGAAAACCGTCTTGCTATCGTGGAAAATCGAACTGACCTTGCCGTGCATCAACGACGGAGCGCGAACGATTTTTCCGCCAAACACTTCGCCGATTCCCTGGTGACCCAGGCATACCCCAAGAATCGGAATCGTTTTGTGAAAGTATTCGATGACCTTTTCAGAGATCCCCGCTTCACTTGGGATTCCCGGTCCGGGAGAAATGACAATGTGGGTTGGCTTGAGCGATTCGATCTCTTCAAGAGAGATGCGATTGTTGCGGAACACGCGCAGCTCTTCTCCCATCTCGCCCAGGTACTGCACGAGGTTGTAGGTAAAGGAATCGTAGTTGTCGATGACGATAATCATAGCTCGAACCCGCGCTGTGCCAGATCGATGGCCCGAATCAGCGCTCGCGATTTATTGACGGTTTCCAGGTACTCGTTTTCGGGAACCGAATCCGCGACGATTCCGCCGCCCGCCTGCACGTATCCCTTGTTTCCACGTGCGACCAGTGTCCGGATGGCGATGCACGAGTCCAGATTGTTGCTGAAATCCATATACATGATCGCACCGGAATAAACGCCGCGTCGCGTCGTTTCCATTTCGTTGATGATTTCCATGGCGCGCACCTTGGGAGCGCCGGACACGGTGCCGGCCGGGAAACACGCCATGAGAGTGTCCAGCCGATCGACATTCTCAGGAAGTTCGCCATGGAGCGAAGACACCAGGTGCATGACGTGCGAGTAACGCTCGATCACCATCAACTCCTCAACCTTCACGGTGCCGTATTTGCAGACTCTTCCCAGATCATTGCGTCCGAGATCGACAAGCATGATGTGTTCCGCCCGTTCCTTCTCGTCGGCGAGCAGCTCCCGGGCAAGAGCATCGTCTTCCGCGTCAGTGCGCCCTCTCGGCCGCGTGCCGGCAATGGGACGATAGAAGACTTCCCGCCCTCGAATCTTCACCAGCATTTCGGGAGACGAACCCACGATCGAAGTCTCCGGCATCTTCAGGTAGTACATGTACGGCGAAGGGTTCACAATGCGGAGCGCCCGGTAGATTTCAAACGGAGAGATCTTCAGATCTACTTCAAAGCGCTGTGAGAGCACGACCTGAAAGATGTCGCCCGCTGCGATGTATTCCTTCGCCTTCTCCACCGATTTCAAATACTGGTCCTTTTCGACATTCGAACGCACGACCGCGGCTTCCTTGCCGCTTGCCGGCATGGGCGTTTCGATCGGCGTCCGCAGGATTCGCTCGAGGCGTTTAATCTCTTCGGTCGCTTCCCGGTATTGTTGTTCCAGGGGCGCCTTTGAATCATCGACCAGGAGATTCGAAATGATATGGATCTGATGCCGCAGATGGTCGAAGGCCAGGATGGTCTTATAGAACATCAGGACCGCATCATCGACCCCAAGATCGTCCGTCGTTGTGTCGGGTATGTCTTCGACGGTGCGTACCATATCGTAGCCAAAGTACCCGACAGCGCCGCCCGTAAACGGCGGCAGATTGGGCAGGGTCACGGATCGGAAGCGTTTGAGTGTGGCGCGCAGCGTTCCCATGAAATCCGCCGGCTGGCCCTTCGAGTACTGGCATACGAGAAATGGATCGCATCCAATGAAAGAATAACGGCCGAGCGCGGCGCCGCCTTCCACGCTTTCGAGAAGGAAGGCGTATTTGGACCCGCGTTCCAGCTTGAGATATGCGGAGACGGGCGTCAGAAAATCCGCGATCACGGATTTGTAGACCGGTATGACGTTTCCACGTTCGCGGAGCTGCTGAATTTCGCTGAGTTCGGGTTGCATGATCTGATCGTGTCGTCAGTGTGTCCGGCCGGTCCGGTGCCGTTTCACCAGTTCCGCTTTGATTTCTTCGAGAGTCACACCCTTTGCGACCAGCGTGACAATCAGGTGATAGAGCAGATCCGATGTCTCTTCGACAATCCGCTCCCTGGATTCATTCTTCGCCGCGATGACGATTTCTACCGCTTCCTCACCGAGCTTTTTCACAATCTTGTCGATGCCTTCGTCGAAGAGCTTTGTTGTGTAGCTGCCTACCGGCCTCTTTTTCCGGCGTTCCTCGACGAGTGCGTAAAGTTCCTGAATCGTTCCGCCAAAACCGGCATTCACGCCGAAGCAGGAATACGCGCCGGTATGGCAGGCCGGTCCCATGGGTTCAACCTCCACCAGCACGGTATCGTTGTCGCAATCGAGACTGAGCGCACGAACCTTCTGGAGATTCCCGGAGGTTTCTCCCTTGTGCCAAAGCGCCTGACGGCTTCGGCTCCAGAAATAGGTCTCGCCCTTTTCCAGGGTGAGGCGAAGCGCTTCGTCGTTCATGTAGGCGACGGTCAGGACTTCTCGAGTCGTTGCATCCTGAACCACGGCGGGGATCAGGCCTCGGGAATCGAATTTCACGGATTGGACAATGTCGTTCTTTGTCAGTCTCATCGGACCAAACTCCCTGGATCGTAAACTCGCGAAAATGAAAAATCGAGGAGGCGAGCACCGCGTTGCGCCGCGAATTGGCCGCAACCACGATGCATTTGCTTCCGTAGCCTTCCGCAGCGCAGCGGACAAAAGTATAAGCGATTTAAGGAGGGTCTCACAGGATTGGGCTGCGGTTTATGTGGGGTTTTGGAAGGGTTCCGAATGCAGCTTGTCCGAAGCTTTCTTCACCAGGGCGATCGTGATAGTGACCAGCGCCGAGTCAAAATCTCCGGACTCGACTATTTCCAGATCCCGCGAATCCACGCTTCGACGGCGGCAGCCTCGGATGGAATATCTCCCGAGAGATTGTTGCAGCCGCTCTTCGTGACGAGGACATCGTCTTCGATGCGCACGCCGATGCCGCGGTACTTTGCCGGAACGGTCAGGTCGTCGGTTTGAAAATACAATCCGGGCTCGACGGTCAGAACCATGCCCGGCACCAGTTTCCCGAACTTGTACGTTTCGTTGCGTGCCTGAGCGCAATCGTGCACGTCGAGACCGAGCATGTGGCTCACGTTGTGCAATGAGTAGCGCTTGTAGAATTGGTTTTCGTCCCGCAACGCTTCTTCCGGTGTGGTCTTCAGGATTCCCAGGCGATGGAGACCTTCCGATAGAACCTGCATTGCGGCACGGTTCGGTTCCAGAAAATCGTTGCCGGGTTTGACGGCGCGGATACCGGCGGCCTGGGCTTCGAGTACGAGCGTGTAGATCTCGCGCTGTTCCCGCGAAAACTTTCCACTGATCGGAAGTACGCGCGTGATATCCGCGGTATAGAGCGCATGGCCTTCGACGCCCGCATCGAGCAACAGCAGGTCGCCTTTGTGAAGTTGACCATCATTGCGCGTCCAGTGGAGCGTGCATGCGTGAGCGCCCGCCGCTGCAATAGTGCCGTATCCGATGTCATTGCCTTCGCTGCGTGCGCGAAGGAAGAAAGTGCCTTCAATTTCGCGTTCGGTCTTTGCGGTCTTGAGCCGTGCGATGACATCTTCGAACGCGCGATGCGTGGATTGAATCGCAGCCCTCAGGTATTGAGCCTCGCTTTTGTCTTTGATCAACCGCATCTCGGAGAGGAACTCTGCGAGTTCCTTATTGCTCGCCGTTTGTTCAACGGAACTGCGCGAGGTCAGTGCGCTGTCCACGTCGGCGGCAAAATCCATCACGACGCGATATCCTTTTGGCGCCGCATCGCGGGATTGTTTCAGGAAGGGATAGAGCTCTTCGCGGCTGCGCACGTCGGGAATTCCGTAGAGTATTTTGGAATGTTCCACTCCGTGTGTCTTGCCGACCCACAGCTCGCCCTTCATGCGATCCGTGAAGAAAGCCGGCGTGGTTTTTCCCACCGTGCGATCGACGAAGAGTGCCGCGCGATGCCCCAGGCCTTCCGGCACGAGGACAAGGACGCAGTCCGCTTCAAGGTTTCCCGTCAGATAGAAAAAATCGGAGCTCGGTCTGAAAGGATAGAACGTGTCATTCGACCGAACCTTCTGCGGGCCGGCCGGGACCACGAGCAGCTCTCCGGGGAATCGCTTCGAGAGGGACTGCCGACGGATCTCGCAGTAGGCCGCGTGCTTGATCTGTCTCGGCGGTTTGCCCGCTCCATCCTTCCATCCTCGCAGCATGAAAGAAATCAGATTCGGCGGTGCGGCCGAATCATGAGTCTGTGTCCGCTTGGCGCCGGGCTTATCCCGTTCGAATGTATTCATGCCGGATAGAATATCCCGATTCGAAGAAGTTGTCTCGCCGCCGGCGAGCACCTCGCGATGTCTTCTGAAGCGTTTCGCAGCACAGCGGACAAAGGTGTACCCGAGTTAGGCAGGGTCTCACAGGTTCGGGCGGTGGTTTGTACGGCGATGGATGATGGTCCGGGAATGTCGCATCAAGGTTTGAGTTTGAGGACCCGGAATTGCCGATACCCTTCTTATTGTTCTGCCCTCCCGACGAATTAAATTGACACGCTCCACAGCCGGGTATACAAGCTTCGCCAACATCTAAATCCAAATATATCAAAGGCTTCAGTTCGCGTCCTGGTGGGCGAAGCGTGAAGCAGACGACTTCGATTTCTCACCGGCAAAATTGGGGGAGATACATGAGAAAGTTTATGGTCGAGCTGACGCTACTCGGGTTCGCATTTATGGCAAACACCGCTTTCGCGCAGTCCAACAATGGATCTGTAGGTGGAATCGTTCAGGACAGCACTAAGGCTTTAATTCCGGGCGTAGCCATCACACTGGTCAACACGGGGACGGGTCTGACGGACTCCAGGTTGAGCAACGAATCCGGTTCGTACAACTTTGCCGGCGTTCCACCGGGACAGTACACCATCAGCGCTGGCCTGCAAGGTTTCAAGACTTCGGTATTCAACATTCCCATCGGTACCAGCGCGCAGGTCCGGCAGGACTTTGTGCTGGAAGTCGGCGGCGAGAATACGAAGGTCGAAGTCTCCGTGACCGGTAACCAGTTGTTGAGAGAATCGTCGGCCTCGGTCGGCGAAGTGCTTCAGGACGACCGAATCAAAGCTCTTCCCATGGTGGGAAACAACGTGCTCGATCTGCTGGAGGTCTTGCCCGGCTTTCGAGCCAGTTTCTTCGGTCAGGCATCGGATGTCATTGGTGGCCTGAACCTGAATAGTATCAATCCGACCATCAACGGTCTCAATACCCTGAGCTCCAGAGACAGCGCGACAACCTCGGGTTACGGAGTGTTCTCGCCCACTGTCATTAATCCCGATCTGGTCGGAGAAATCCGTCTGATTCTCACCCCTGTGGACGCCGAACTCGGAAGAGGCAACGCACAGGTTCAAATTCAGACCCGATCAGGGACTAACAAATTTACCGGTGCGGCTGTTTGGAATATTGTGAATTCCGCGCTCGACGCCAACACATGGTCCAACAACCGTGCTGTGGTCAATGGTGTTTGGAGCCCCACGAAGCCCGACTGGACAAACAATAACGAGATGACGGCGAGTTTTGGCGGGCCGATTGTGAAGAACAAGACGTTTTTCTTTGCGCTCTACGATCAGAACATCAGTAATAGCCGAACGCTGGTTTCGAACAATGTGTTGACCGATCCGGCGCGGCAGGGCATCGTCCGTTACTTTACGGGATGGAATCCGGGCAATGCGCTTACGGCGATCCCGCTCTTCCCCGCCAGCGCCACAACCGGGACCTATCCGGCAGTCGACTCTGCGGGCAATCCGTTGGCGCCGCCGGTTAATCCAAACAATACTCTTTATACCGGGGAGCTCCGATGCTTTAGCGTGTTTGGCAACGTCAAGGTGGACGGAAGCGCGTTCACATCGGCGGATTGCCCAGGAGGGACGGCGGCAATCGGAGCCGCCTGGGATACTTTCCGGCCGAATTTTGATTCGAGTGGGTACATACAGAAAATGCTCACCGCGATGCCGCACGCCAATTTCTTTTCGCAGGGAACGGTCGCGGCAGGCCAGGTTCAAACGGATGGCCTGAACCAGGCGCAGTTCAGGTGGGTGCGTGGGCGAACAGGCGCCAATTCGGCCAACGCGATCGCCGGAGCGGCTTCCAGCCTGGGCGGCGATTATCAAAACCGCAAGCAGATCAATATAAAGATCGATCAAAACATAAACGCCAAGAATCGTGTGAGCGTCGGCTGGAGTTATCAAGGCGACGATGCTGTTGCCAATCAGGCGGGATGGCCAAACGGGTTCAGCGGCACGCTGATACGACGGCCGCAGTTCCTGACGGCGAACGGCACATCAACGTTGACGCCGAATCTGGTCAATGAAGCCCGCTTTGGCATGACCCGGGTGTCGGCGGATGCCGTTCCCGCATGGCTCAGTTCGAACTCCCAGGTTCGCTCGGATGCGGAGGCGTATTTGCTTCAGGGTGGCAACAACGCCACCAATGGGAGCGTATATCCGGTGGTGCCTGTTCCCGGAGCTGGTAACTATCAACTGGCCAATCACCTCATGACGGTCAGCGGGGCGACGCTGACGCAGACCGGTGAATCCACTCCTCTCTACCAATATGCCGACACACTGAGTTGGACACGCAGCAGACATTCGTTCAAGGTGGGCGTCGAGGTCCGCTTCCCAAGTACGAGCGGATACAACCTTCAGCCCTATCCAACCGTTACGGGCGGGGCTACTTCGAACACCACCAGCGCTTTCACGAACTTGACTAACTTTACTGCCGCAAACCAATTACCTGGTTTCCTGTCAACCGCCCGCACCAACGCGGCCAACATGTTGTATCTCCTGAGTGGGTCCATCGGCAGCGTCTCTCATCCCTATTGGATCGACAACGCCAGTGATGTCACGAATGGAACATGGCAGGATACGGCGACCAGAGGTGAAAGAATCCGCAATCAGGTCATGATGGATTGGGACACCTTCTTCAAGGACGATTTCAAGGTGACCCGTTATCTCACGCTCAACCTCGGCTTGCGTTACGAGTATTACGCGTTGCCGTATCTTCAGTCGGGCTTTACTTCAGCGTCCGTCGGGCAAGGTGTGGGATTGTACGGGGCTGGCCGTCCGACCAGCGGGAATCTCTTCGATAAATGGCTGGCGCCAGGAAACCTGTTTCTAACCGGCTATGGATCCACCGCAACGGCGCCGTTGACTTGCGCCAATGGTGTGATCCAGTCGCCGCTGCTCCCGGTTTCAACGTGCGATCCCAACCAGCTGACCACCATTGAGTTCATCGGACCGAAATCTCCGAATCCAAACAAAACCCTTTTCCGCAGGGACCAAAATAATTTCGGCCCCGCCATCGGGTTTGCGTGGCAGGTTCCCTGGTTTGGCGAGGGGAAGACAACGGTGCGCGGTGGCTTCCAGATTACTTACAACGGCCGCACGGGCAACCTCGACACCGTACTCGGATCTGCGCCAGGCAATACGCTGACCCAGGGTCTCACATTGACGGATCCGACCATTGCCGGGATAACGGCGACCCGCTCTCTGAATCTCAGCGATGTGGCCACATTGGTTCCGACTCCGCCTTCGCGGGTGCCAGGTGCCGCTGTTCCCATCGCAGCGCAGTCCATTGGCTTCACGGCCTATGCTCCGGAATTTGCGACTCCGTATGTGGAGAATTTCACTCTGTCGGTGACCCGCAGCGTTCGGCGAAACCTGACGATGGATGTTCGATATATCGGCACCATTGCGAAAAAACAGCAAGCCAGTCTCGACCTCAACACGCTTACCGTCTTTCACAATAAGGAACTCTTCGATGCGCTGGTGAATACGCGGGCCGGCCTGGATGACCCTTTGTTCGACCAGATGCTGGCGGGACTGAATATCAATAATACATTGGCGGCCAATTCAACTACGCCGCTGTACGGTGCAGTAGGCACGTCGGTGCTTCAGCCGGCGGGCAGTCCGCTCGCCGGTCAAACGATCCTGCAACACGGCTCCGCGCAATTGCGACGGAACACCACATTTGCAGCCAATCTGGCAAATGGCAACTTTGAGGCGGTCGCTTCCAGTCTTGCCTCCTTTGCTCCAACAACAGGAACAGGAGGCGCTCAGGCGCTGCCTGCGGGAGTTAACCCGACTCAAAGGCTGCTTCGTAATGGGTGCGACCGTCTGGGCAATGGCTTGACCAACATCGCAACACGATGTTTTTCCGAAGATTATCTCGTCGCCAATTCGCAGTTCAGCAGCGCGACGTACAACGCGAACTTGAACCTGAGCAATTACCAGGCGATGCAGGCGCAGTTCACCTACAGACCGACTCAGGGTATCAGCGTGCAGGGAACCTATACCTGGTCCAAGATCATGTTCCTGAATCCGTTTACCGACCCATTGAATCGGAAAGCCGATTACGGAATTTCACCGAATACCATTCCAACGGAATTCAAGGCTAACGGAACGTTTGAATTGCCGATCGGGCCGAACAAGCTGTTGCTGGGAAACAGTTCTGGCTGGCTGGGACGGGTTTTGGAAAGATGGCAAACCAGCTTCACTCTCAACCTTCCACATGGGGTGAACAGAACTATGAACGCTCATCAATCGTTGTATTCCGGCGGTACGCCGGACATCGTCGGCCCTTGGAACAATCCGCGCGGAGATGCCCAGTGGAATGGACCCAACCATGCCACGGGAACCTACTTCGGTTACCCCAGTCCCTATGCCGTTTTTCCGGATCCGCAGTGCACGAACAATGTGGGAGTTGCCGACAGCATGGGCCTCAACCTGCAAACCAATTGCACGTTGAACGCACTGGCGCTCGTCGTTCCGGCGGGGACCACCGGCGCAATACTGCTGCCCGGCGGCCAGTATGGCTTGCCACTGCTTCAGCAAGCACAGCCCGGAACGCGAGGCACCCTGGCGCCCAACACGATGCACACGGTTTCCAGATGGGATCTCAACGCCAACGCCAGCAAGACATTCAGAATCACGGAATCGAAGAGCATCCAGATCCGTGCGGACGCCAACAATGTGTTGAATCACCCGATCATGCCGGATCCCTCCGGACTCGACGGTCAGAATTCGTTCACCAGCAACTTCGGTCAGATGATCGGAGTCAAGGGCGCCGGACCCAGGGGACACCGGACGTTCCAGGGACAAGTTCGGTTCAGCTTCTAAAGAGCCCAACACTCCGATTCCCGAAACGTCCCTGCTGGAAACGGCAGGGACGTTTAGTGAAAGAAAAAGCGATCTGAGCAAGGTCTCACAGGTTTGGAGCGGTTTCCGCGGTGATGGATGATGATCCGGGAATGCCCCACCGAGGTTTGAGTCTGAGGATTCGGGGTGGCCGATACCGCCGCGCCTCTGGCTGACCGAGTGATCCTGGCGATTCCCGCCCCGCTTGTGGGCTCCATCCATGGATGTTGGTTTTTCTTGAGGTAACACCAGGCTTGGTATTACTTTCGATCGTGCGCATAACCAGCAAAGGTCAGGTCACCATTCCCCAGTGGATTCGCGACCGGTATGGACTCAAACCGGGCACGGTGGTTGAATTTGTGGCTGAACGTGGAAAGGTACAGCTCCGGGCCAAGAAACGCGTTAAAAATCCCGCGGACGACTGGCTGCAACACGCCACTCGTGCAGTCAAAGGCAAGGCGACCACCGCCCAGCTGATGCGCCTTACTCGGGGTGATGACTGCTGAGCCTGATGCTCGATATCCTGACTGCCGATGCGAAGTGGCTCGAATGGTCCACCGGGCAATTCCGTGCTGCTATTGCCGAGGGCCCGATTCTCCTAAACCCTATCCTGTACGCCGAACTGGCTGCCGGATTCGATTCCCGCGCCGACCTCGACCACTGGCTGCGACCGGCGCTCTTTAAACGGCTCCCGCTGCCCTACGAAGCCGGGTTTCGAGCCAGCCGGGCATTTCTTGAATATCGCAAGGCTGGCGGAACGAAATCTTCACCACTTCCGGATTTCTTTATCGGCGCCCATGCAGAGCATGCCGGCTTCACTCTGGTGACCCGCGACGCCGGCCGCTACAAAACCTACTTCCCCAGGCTGCAACTGATCACCCCGTCAGGCCGCGAGCGGAGTTGATCCGCATCTCTATGAACACGAGGTTCAGAAAGCCCTCGATCTCATTTCTAAGTTAGAGGAATTCCTGGCCTAACGAACGCCTCGGCAATACTCGACGGAAAACTAGAATTTCTTCTTGGTGAAGAAGTGGGATTCCAGAGGGGATGGGACTCGCTCCCTTACAACGCGGACATTACGAAATGGACTTCCGAGTACTGGAGCAAGTTCTCCTGCGGTGACGAGTCGTGCAGTCTCAGCGGACCAGAACGCCGCGCTCGCGCAGGTAGGCTTTTGCCTGCTGGATCGTGAACTCACGGAAATGAAAAATCGAAGCGGCCAGCACCGCGCTGGCGGCGCCTTCGGTCAGGCCTTCTCGAAGATGTGCGAGAGTTCCCGCGCCTCCGGAGGCAATCACCGGAATCTGGACGGACGAGGCGACCTGCCTGGTCAGTTCCAGATCGTAACCGCGCTTGGTTCCATCGGCGTCCATGCTTGTCAGCAGGATTTCTCCGGCGCCCAGTCCGGCAACGCGTTTTGCCCAGTCAACTGTATGGAGCTCCGTTCTGTTGCGCCCGCCATGGGTATATACGTGCGGTCCGTCCGCGTCTCGCCGCGAATCGATTGCCACGACAATGCACTGGCTGCCGAATCGTTCGGCGGCCTGGCGGATGAGATCCGGATCTTCGACTGCGGAAGTATTCAAGGAAACCTTATCCGCGCCGGCGCGCAGGATCAATTGAATGTCGTCCAGCGATCGCAGCCCGCCCCCCACCGTAAACGGAATATTGATCGCGTCGGCGACGCCCTGCACCATTCCTGCGACGATGTCCCGTCGATCCGACGATGCGGTGATGTCGAGAAACACCAGCTCGTCCGCACCTTCCTCGGAATAACGCAGTCCGCATTCAATCGGATTTCCCGCGTCCCGCAATTCGACAAAGTTGATTCCCTTCACGACCCGGCCGTCCTTCACGTCGAGGCAGGGGATGATGCGTTTGGCTAACACTGTGCGACTTCCAGTGCTTCCTCCAGCGTCAGCAGCTGTTCGTAAAGCGCCTTGCCGATGATGACTCCATCGAGACGGGCGTGACCGATCGCAACCAGAGTTCGAACGTCCTCGAGCTTTGAAACGCCTCCCGAAGCGATCACGCGCAGCTCCGTGCCGTCGATCATTTGAAGCAGCGAATCCACGTTGGGCCCGACGAGGACGCCATCCCGGGAAATGTCCGTATAGATGACCAGCCGCGCGCCCTGTCCTTCGAGCGTCCGGGCAAGATCGATCGCGCCGATCCGCGAGTCTTCGGTCCAGCCCGAGACCTTGGCGAATCCATCGCGCGCGTCGATTCCGATCGCGATGCGCTCGCCGTAGCGGTTCAGGGCTTCGCTTGTGAACTTCGGATCATTCACGGCGCTGGTGCCTAAGACGACCCGCTGAACACCCGCCGCGAAGAGATTCTCCACAACGGCCATGCTGCGGATTCCTCCTCCGACCTGCACTTTGAGCTTCGGTAGTGTCTGAGCAATTTTTGCGATGACGCCATGATTCGCCGGTGTTCCTTCGAACGCGCCATCCAGATCGACAACGTGCAGCCACGTCGCACCGGCCTTGTACCAGCGCTCGGCCATTTCCAGTGGCTGTCCGTAAACGGTGACGTCGTCCGCCCGGCCCTGTTTTAGCCGAACGACCTGTCCTTTAAAAATATCGACCGCAGGATAGATGTTCATATGCGCGCAAAGTTTTCGAGCAGGCGCTCGCCGACCTTCTGACTTTTTTCCGGATGAAACTGTGTCGCCCAGATGTTGTTCCGGTGCACGATGGCCGCGAAGTGGATTCCGTGCTCCACCGAAGCCAGCGTGATCTCCGTGTCGGCCGGGTCGGCGTAGTACGAGTGGACAAAATAAACAAAGTTCCCCGGCTCGATACCCGCAAGCAATGGATCGGTCTTTCGCAGTTGCAACTGATTCCAACCCATGTGCGGGACGTGGACGCCTTCCGGGATTTTGCGGACTTGCCCCGGCAGCAGATCCAGCCCGCGATGCAGGCCGAATTCCTCGCTCTGCTCAAACAGCAAATGCATTCCAAGACAAATGCCCAGTGTGGGAGTCCCACTTCGAACCTTGCTCACGAATGGTTCGATCAGGCCGAAGCTTTCGAGGTTCTTCATCGCGTCGCGAAACGCGCCGACTCCCGGCAGAATGAGCTTTGTTGCGTTGCGAACTCTTTCCGGATCAGAAGTCACTTCGACTTCGTGCCCGAGCCGTCGCAGCGTGTTTTCGATGCTGCGCAGGTTGTTCAGTTTGTAGTCAACGACGGTGATCATAAATGTCCATGAAGCTGTATATCGCTGTGAAGGAATCCAGAAGGTAGAGACACTGCCCTCCTGAGTCAGGAGGGCAGCGGGATCGCGAAGCGGATCCCGCGAGGGGTGGTTCCCTTTGGAACCACCCCGGCGCTTCGCGCCACCCCTCCTAACTTAGGAGGGGAATTCTCTCCCTCGTTCCAAATTCATTTACGTTTACTTTCCGGCCGCCCCCAATCACAGCACACCCTTCGTCGATGGAATATCGCTGTGGTCCGATGACACCCGTGTCGCGTCGTGCAGCGCGCGTGCGGTCGCTTTGAATATCGTTTCGGCAATGTGATGCTGATTGCGTCCATACAAATTCTCAATATGCAGGTTGAACTTGCCTTCCTGCACCAGCGCTTTCATAAACTCCTCGATCAACTCCGATTGTAGATCGCCAATGCGCGCGACGCGGAACTCGGCTTTGAACACCAGATAGGGCCGTCCGGAAAGATCCACCACCACGCGGGTCAGCGCTTCATCCAGCGGCACGTAGGCGTATCCAAAACGCGCGATCCCGCGTCGATCGCCCAGCGCTTCAAATAGAGCCTGTCCCAGAACCCAGCCGACGTCTTCCACAGTGTGGTGACCGTCAATTTCCAGATCTCCCTTTGCCTTGATGTTCAGATCCATGCGCCCATGACGCGCCAGCTGCGCGAGCATGTGATCGAAAAACGGGATGCCGGTTTCAATCTGGTACTCTCCGGTTCCGTCCAGGTTGAGCCGGACCTGAATATCGGTTTCCTTGGTCTTTCGCGATTTGGACACGACGCGGGACTTGCTCATGACTTCCTCATTTCCTTGGGCAGAACCGTGTCGAGAGCGGCCAGGAATCGGTTGTTCTGTTCCGGCGTGCCGACGGTCACGCGCAAGACGCGTTCCATCATCGGATAGCCGCTGACGTCACGCACGAGCACACCCTGCGCATAGAGTTCTTCAAAGAGTTCGCTGGCGATTTTGGCCGTCCGGATCAAGATGAAATTCGCTGCGGAGTCAAAAGTCCGCACTCCCAGCTTCTTGCGAAGTTCATCGATCAGGCGCTGGCGTTCGAGGATCAATGCCTGAATGGATTTCGCCATCAGTCCATCGCGCTCGACGGCCAGCTGTGCCGCAGTCAGAGTAAAGATGTTCACGTTATACGGAAGCTTGGCCTTATGCACTTCGCGCGCGATTTCCGGGTGCGCGAGCATGTAGCCAAAACGCATCCCAGCCATGGAGAGCGCCTTGGAGAACGTTCGCGTGATCACCAGATTCGGATTGTCCTTCAGCAGGCCAAACGCCGTCTGGCCGCTGAATTCGTGATACGCCTCATCGAGCAGAACGATGCCTTTCGCTTTGTCCAGCACGCGCTGCAGGTCGGTGGCGTGCAGAAGGGTACCCGTCGGATTGTTCGGCGAACAGATCACCGTCACATCGGCGGTCTCTGCCGCTTTGATCAAACCATCCACGTCGTAGCCGAGATCGGCCGGCCTCAACGGGACCGTGACGATATTGGCCTGCATCACGGTCGACTGAAGTTTGTATAACGTGAACGTCGGCTGCGGTATCGCGACAGTGCGTCCCGGCCCCAGTGTGACCATCAGTGCGGCCTGAATCAATTCGTTGGATCCATTGCCGACAAGAATGCCGTCTTCGCTCCAGCCCGTATGTTTGGCGAGCGTCTGCGTCATCGCGGCCGGAACGAATTCCGGATATCGTCCCCACGAGCGCGCGACAACGCGCCGGGCGACTTCCTCTTTGAACTCCTGGGGAAGTTCATAAGGATTCTCGTTCTGATCCAGTTTGACGTCTGCGGCCACGTGCTTCAGCGTGTAGGCAGCAGCGGCGCGAACTTCAGGCTTGATGACGTCGGATGGCGATCGACCTTGCATGAGCGGTTAATCCTTCCTGATTTGCGAAACTTTCAATCATGTTGCCAAAGCGTTCCACGGCGCGGCCCGAATACCGGATCAAGCTGGTTCGCTTCATAAAATCCGGCACCCCGAGCGGTGAAAAAAATCGTGCCGTGCGTCCGGTCGGCAGTACGTGGCTGGGACCGGCGAAGTAATCCCCCACGACGGTGGGCGCATAACGCCCGACAAAAAGTGCTCCCGCGTTGCGAATGCCGTCCGCGACGTGGTCCGGTTCGGCCATCAGCACCTCGACGTGCTCGGAAGCGAGGATATTGGCCAGTTCGATCGCGGCATCCTCGTTCGCAACGATGAACGCGACACTGTGATTGTCGATCGCAGCTCGTGCGATCTCACTCCGCTCGAGTTCCTGCAGTTGCACCTGAACTTCATCGAATACTGCTGCGGCAACGTCGCTCGACCAGCAGATCAGCCAGACGCGCGCCATTTCGTCGTGCTCGGCCTGCGCCAGGAGATCCGCGGCTATCCATGACGGATCGCAGGTTTCGTCGGAAATGATCGCGACTTCGCTTGGTCCCGCAATCATGTCGATATCCACGACTCCATACACCATACGCTTTGCGGCCTGAACATACTGATTGCCCGGCCCCACGATCTTGTCGACCCGCGGGACTGTTTCGGTTCCATACGCCAGCGCGGCGACCGCCTGCGCGCCGCCAATGCGATAAACCTCGTCCAGGTTGAGGAGTTTCAATGCCGCGGCGATGAGAGGATTGTCCTGCAGCACTCTCGGCGGAGTGACGACGACAATCCGGTTCACGCCGGCAACCTGTGCGGGAATGGCATTCATCAATATCGACGATGGATACGCCGCCTTTCCGCCGGGAATGTACAAGCCAACCTGGCCGATGGGCGTGTTGCGGACGCCGAGACGGACGCCGTCACCCGCGGAGAACTCCCACGATTCTTCCACCTGGTGCGTATGAAACTCGCGGATATTTCGAATAGCCGCGCGCAGCACTTCGATCATTTCCGGTTCGGCGGATTCGGCATATTTGCGAATGTCGTCCGCCGGGACTCGCATCGATTCGGCTGTCAGTTCAAAACTGTCGAACTTTCTGGAGTAGTCGCAGAGCGCGGAGTCTCCTCTCGTGCGGACATCCTGGACGATGGAAGCCACGGCTTCGTCGACGCGCGCCTCCTGTCCGCTCCCACCGACGAGTGCGTCGATCTGCCTGATGTCGAGTCCGCCGCTGAAATCGATGATCTTCATCACTGTAGCGCTCCGATGAATTGCAGCACTTCCGTGCGTTTGATCTGGTACGACGCACGATTCACAACCAGCCGGGCGGAACTCTCCGCGATGACCTCGACAATTTCGAGGCCGTTCTCCTTCAGCGTTTGTCCGGACTCGACAAGGTCCACAATCCGGTCGGCGAGCCCAAGCAGCGGCGCCAGTTCGATGGATCCATTGAGCGGAATGATTTCCACCGGTATCCCGCGGGCGTTGAAGAAATCCATGGTGATGTTCGGGTACTTCGTCGCCACACGAACCGTCGGGAGTTCCGCTCCGCCCAGCGACGTCACGCCCTTTTGTGCCGCGACCGCAATTTTGCAGTATCCGAATTTCAATCCCAGAGGCTGCACGACGTCTGCGCGCGATTCCATCAGAACGTCGAGACCGGCAATTCCGGCGTCGGCCGCTCCGTACTCTACATACGTGGGAACATCTGACGGTTTGACCAGAACGATGCGGTGCTTGCCATCCTTTGCATCGAAGATCAGTTTTCGGGACGTGAGAACGTTGTCCGCAAACTCAATACCGGCTTTGCAGAAAAGTTCCAGCGACAGTTCGAGAAGGCGTCCCTTGGCGATGGCAACTACAAACACAGCTTCACCGCTTTGCCGGCGCGCCGCAGTTTCAGCGCTTGTTCGAATCCCGTCGCGTCTCCGTTGACTTCGGTAGCCTGCGAATCGGGCACGTCGAGCTGAGGCGTCGCGATCTGCTCCAGCCGGTCCAGACTGAACGAAAACCCGACGGCGGTCAGATCCTCTCCGAATGTGGCGGGGAGCCCGTCGTAGCGTCCACCGCTGGCAACTTCGAAGCCCAGCTGCGGAACGTACGCGCGAAAGAGAATGCCGGTGTAGTAATCAAATCCGCGCACTTCGCCGAGATCGATGGTGAGGTGGCGCGCCAGCCCCAGCTTGTCGAAGATGGTATAGATCTCCTCAAGGTGATCCAGCGACTGGATCGAACGCTCATTGCGGATCAGGCCACGAGCCTCCGTCAGGACCTCGCGTCCGCCCGTCAAGTGGGGGATCGCGCGCAAAATACTCTTCCGGCGTTCCTCAAGCGGCAACGACTGCAGAAGGGTTTCAAGACCGGGCTGGTCTTTGAGATTGATCACCGCCTTGAGTCTTGAAATCTGTTCTTCGGGAAGATCGATACGATCCACGATGCCGCCGAAAAAATCCACACTGCCCAGATTGATTTGAAACTCGGAAATTCCGAGGCGCTGCAGAGACTCGACCGCGATCAGCAGGATCTCAACATCGGCCTGCTTTCCGCCTCCGAGATTCTCCACGCCGATCTGGGCGAATTCTCTTTGGCGGCCACCCTTCGGCTTTTCGAAACGCAGCACTTCACCGGAGTAATAGAGACGGATGGGTTTTGGAGCGGATGCCAGTCGCGTGACCGCAGTTTTCGCAACGAGCGATGTGAACTCCGGTCGAAGCGCCAGAATGTTGCCGTCGCGGTCGATGAATCGATAGACCTGCTCTTCGAGGCCGCGCCCCATGCCTTTGATGAAGACATCGTAGTAATCGAAGATCGGAGGAACAATCTCCTCATACGACCAGCCTTCGAAGACGCTGCACAACGCACGCTCGAGAACGCGTCGGCGGCGAGCCGCGTGTCCGATAAGGATCTGAGTCCCCGGCGGGATCTGGGTGTATGCCTTCATGACGGATCGATGAGCCTTCCCGTTGTATCGATATCGAGCAGGTGTGAGGTGGCTTCAACGCCGTTCCGTTCAAACGTTCTGGTCAGCGTAGCGCGGACTTCTTCCGTGCGCTTCGGATCGACAAACGCAAAGACAGTGGGCCCCGCGCCACTGAGAGCGACGCCGAGAAGTCCCTTGACCTCCAGCTTGAGAATTTCTTCCAGTCCGGGAATCAATTGCGCCCGGAACGGCTGATGGATGCGATCCCGCATGGCTTCGCGGATCAACGACCAGTTTCCGGTGGTCAACGCGGCGATCGTGAGAGCGGCGCGTTGAATATTGTAAACGGTATCGTTACGCGAATACGTTGCGGGCAGCACGGATCTGGCTTTTTCCGTCGACAGCTCAAATGTCGGGATCACCACCACAGCGCTGATTTTCCCTGGAATTGTCAGCTTCGACACGAGCACCGTTCCATCTTCAGCGACAGCCGCAGAGATAAGGTTCCCGAACAGTGCAGCAGCCAGGTTGTCCGGGTGGGACTCGAATTCGAAGGCGCATCGAAAGAGCTCCTGCTCGATCAACCAGTCGCCGGCCAAAGCTTCGTAACACGTGATTCCTGCGATGATCGCTGCGGCGCTGCTGCCCATTCCTCGTGCGAGCGGAATCTCGTTTTCAATCTTCAGGTGATAAGGAGGCAGCGTGCGGTTTCGCCGCTTCGCCACGGCGGCCGCCACACGGCAGATCAGGTTGTTTTCCGTCGTCGGAATCAAAGTGGCATCGACGCCTGTTGCTTCGATGTGGATGTGGTCGGCAGGCTGAATGGAGATTCGCAAATACCGGTTGAGTGCGAGACTCAGCGCATCAAACCCAGCTCCCAGGTTCGCCGTGCTTGCCGGAACGCGAAACAGCACCGGGCGGCTCATGACGTGCTCCAGTCGGATCTGTAGGAATCGGACGGAGCGCTCTTCCCGGTCCAGATTTCAAATTGGCGTGAGGCCTGAGCGGCAAGCATCGTTGTTCCCGGAATGATTGTCTTGCCCTGACTGGCTGCGTTCTGCAGAAACTTCGTGACGGGCGGATTGTAGACAAGGTCGAAGACCGCACCCGCTCGAATGGTTCCGTCGGTAGGGGATTCGTCGATGTTTGGAAACATCCCAACGGGAGTTGCGTTGACCAGAAGGTCGCACTCCCGTTCGTTCGAATCTTCAATTTCACCGCGCGATAGAACGATGATCTCCTTCGCTCCCTCGACGGCCGCCGCAACAGCTTTCGCTCCTCCGCCCTTTCCAAGAATGACGACCGTTTTTCCCGCGGGATCGAATCCGGCTACTTTCAGCGCCACACGCACCCCGTAGATATCGGTGTTGTCGCCGGCCCAGCCTTTCGGCGTATCGGAAACCGTGTTGACCGCACCAATCGCTGAAGCTTCCGGAGCAACTTTGTTCAGAAGAGGAAGCACCGACATTTTGTGAGGAATCGTTACGGAGAATCCGGCAATGCCGCACTGTCGCGCATTCTCGAGAAAATCCGCCACGTCGTCTGCCGGAAACTTCATGTAAGCAAAATCCAGCTTGCTCGCTTCAAAAGCTCGGTTGTGAAGAATATGCGATTGCGAGTGGCCAACGGGCATTCCCAGGACGCCGATGAGCTTGGTGGATTTCTTCACGCGCCGGAATTTGTAATCGTTCAGCATCTCGGCCAGCCGCACCTGGCCGGGCCCGGACTGGCGATTGGCAGCGGCATAACTGAGAAAGCTGCCACGCGACGGGCCGGCGATGCGAGTGATCTGTCCCATATCGCCCATTCCAACGATAATGACCGGCTTCGGCCATGGTTTGGCCAATGCCTCGAAAATCCTTCGATTGTCGCTCCATCGATTGACATGCGTCGCAACCTTGGCAATCTGCGCGCTGGTCGCACAGGCCTCTTCGATCAGCGACTCGAGATTCGGCGGCGTGCAATCGAAATTGTGATGGGACGCAATGACCTGGGCCGAACCGAAGGCCCGCGTGTGCTGATAGTCGATGTCGACGAATTTGGCGCCATTGCGGACTGCGGTATCGAGAATCCGGTATTCATCGTCCAGCGAGCCTTGAAACAGGCCGCCTCGTTCGATTCCTCGACAAGTCGCAATGACGGGGACTGGAAACCGATCCCAGCGGGTGTTCTCTGCTTGCTTCGGATCTTTCAGGTAATCGAGACGGATTTCGACGAAGTCGGCACCGGAGACGTCCGGTGAAAACACGTCATCGAGGGATTCAGGAGTAAGCGAAACGCACAAGCCTCCGGAGCCCATTTCAAGAAAACAACTCCGTCGAAAGATAACGCTCTCCGGTATCCGGAAGAATGGCGAGCGTGCGCTTGCCTCTGCCGAGATCCTGAGCCACAGTGCCGGCCGCATGAAGTATCGCGCCGGACGATATTCCGCAAAGAACTCCTTCGAGTTCTGCGAGACGTCGTGCTGCGGCACGTGCTTCCTCGTAATTGACGGTGAGTATGCGGTCCACCACGTTTCGATTGAACACCTGGGGAATGAATCCCGCGCCGATTCCCTGGATCCGGTGTGGGCCGGGCTTGCCTCCGGAGAAGACTGGAGACTCCGCCGGTTCAACGGCATAAATCTTCAGGTCAGGAATTTCCTTCTTGAGAACTTCGCCGGTACCGGTGACGGTCCCGCCGGTGCCGATACCGACAACCAGCGCGTCGAGGCGATTGCCCACGACCGCGAGGATTTCCTTCGCCGTGGTACGACGGTGCATCTCCGGATTTGCCGGGTTGCGGAATTGCTGGGGCATGAAGTAATCGGGGTGCGCCGCGAGAATTTTTTCCGCCGCATTGATGGCGCCCTGCATGGCGTCGCCGCGAGGCGTCAGGATGATCTCCGCACCATACGCTTTCAGGAGCGTCATGCGTTCCACGCTCATGTCTTCGGGCATCGTCAGAATCACACGATAACCCTTTGCGGCTCCAACCATCGCGAGTCCGATTCCGGTGTTGCCACTGGTAGGTTCCACAATGGTGCCACCGGGTTTCAAACGCCCGGCCTGCTCGGCGGCTTCAATCATGCCGAGACCGATGCGATCTTTGACGCTGCCGCCGGGATTGAATGACTCGAGTTTGACGAGCACTTCGGCCCAACCGTCTTTGGGAATGCGGTTCAGGCGCACCACGGGCGTGCGACCGATGAGCTGACAAATATTGTCGTAAATGCCGTCGTGCATGAGGTTTCCCGCCGATCTTGAAAGCCCTTAAGGATAACACAGCGTTCAGGATCAGCCCTAACGCGTGACGGCGCGGTAGTGCGTCCTTTTGAATTTATTGTTTGGGGTGATGTCTCAGTTTGAATTTTCTGGCGGCCGAAAGACTTTATCTTAGTTGATTCACAATTACGCCTCTTCGATGCACGATCCATATGATCAGAAGTGTTGGCACCACAACATATAAAAACATCCCAATGAGAGATAGCTGAATCAATCCATCAAGGACGAAGAATGCTGGAAAGGTCAAACCTGCGACAAACAGAAGCGCCTTCATGGACGGCTTAATATAGTGGCTCACGCGGCGTTCTTCCTTCAGGGTCCCTTGCCGAACTGTAACAGTCTCGGAACCATTCCTTGATTACGATTACTTCACAGCGCCGATCTTGATTTCGAAAATTTTCGGCCAGTATTTTCCGGTAACGAAGATTCGGTTTCTGGCGGAGTCGTAAGCAATCCCATTCAGGACATCGGCGGAAGTTTTTTCGGCAGGTGTCAACAGGCCCCGCATGTCCATCCAACTCGAAACGCTTCCGGTAAACGGTGAGATTCGCGCGATGCGATCGGTCTGCCAGATGTTGGCCCAGATTTCTCCGTTGATGTACTCGAGTTCGTTGAGCTGCGTGACGGGACGTCCCTGATCGGAAACGTTCAGTCTTCCCGTCTGCTGAAGCGATTGTGGATCAAGGAAACGAATAGTCGCGGTGCCGTCGTCCATGATGATTCGACCGGAATCTTTCGTCAGCGCCCAGCCTTCTCCGGGATAGGAAAATTTCCGTTTCATTGAAAACGTGGCGCGGTCGTAAACGAAGCCGACATGGGATTGCCACGTCAGCTGCACCAGGTCCGATCCCCAGTTCACAATGCCTTCACCGAAATACTCCGAAGGAACGGCCTGCTGCTGAAGCACCTTTCCGGTTTCAAGCTGCACTTTGCGGATGCTGGAGCGCCCGTTCAGTCCAGTGCTTTCGTACAATGCACCATCCAGGTAAAAGAGTCCCTCGGTGAACGCTTTCGTATCGTGCGGATAGGTGTGCACCACTTGATAGCCGTACACGGGAGTCGGTTTCGGAGGAGTTTGCGCGCTGGTCGAAAAGCCTGCCAGGGACAATGCTGCAGTCAGGAGAAGTGCGGCAAGGGATGCCATAATATAGTGTCTTCGACTCATTTTGCGTCCATTGTACTCTGACCAATTGTGAATTTTCAGGAGTCTCGATGACCACCATTACGCGAATTTATAATTTTGCCGCAGGTCCTGCGATATTGCCGCTTCCTGTTCTTGAAGAAGCTCAGCGCGATTTGATTGCGCTCCCCGGTGTTGGCATGTCGGTGATGGAGATCAGCCATCGATCGTCGACGTTCGAAAACCTGCTGCACCAGGCGATCGCGGACATTCGCGAGCTGGCGGGCGTGCCCTCGAACTACAGGATTCTGATGCTGCAGGGCGGCGCCAGTCTGCAGTTTTCCATGGTGCCGATGAATCTGTTGACTCCCGGATCTACCGCGGACTACATCGACACCGGATCCTGGGCCGACAAAGCCATCAAGGAAGCCAGACGTGTCGGCCCCGTTCACGTCACGGGCTCGACAAAAGCCGAAAATTATTCGCGCATTCCCACGCAAGACGAACTGCAGCTGACACCCGGAGCTGCATACGTCCATATGACCAGCAACAACACGATCGAAGGGACCGAATGGAAGTCTCTGCCCAATGCCGGAGACGCACCGTTGGTCACCGATGCTTCATCCGATATTTTCAGCAGGCCCATCGATGTTGCACGGCACGGGTTGATATACGCGGGAGCGCAGAAAAATCTTGGGCCGGCAGGAATCACTCTTGTGGTGATTCGCGAAGATCTTCTGGCGCGTTCCACCGATGCCTTGCACACGATGCTGGATTACCGCACGCATGTGAAAAACGATTCCCTGTACAACACGCCGAATACGTTTGGCGTGTATATTCTCGGACTCACCATGAAATGGTTGCGTTCCCTTGGCGGACTTTCCGGAATCGCAGCGATCAACGAGCGCAAGGCAGCGAAGCTTTACGCGGAGATCGATCGAAGCGGGTTCTATCGCGGTACGGCTCAGAAGGAAAGCCGTTCGCTGATGAACGTGACCTTCCGCTTACCTTCTCCGGAATTGGAGAAGACTTTCGAACAGGACGCGTCCGCGGCCGGCCTCGACGGCTTGAAGGGCCATCGGCTGGTCGGCGGGATGAGGGCCTCTTTATACAACGCTTTCCCGGAAAATGGCGTCGACGCTCTTGTTGCCTTCATGCGCGAGTTTGAGAGGCGCCGGGGTTGACGCGACACACTTTGTTGACCCCCGGATGCTCATCTGTTAGTAATGCGGGTATATGAGAATACTAGTGGTGGTCTTACTCTCAGCGGCGACTGCATTTGGACAGGCTGCCAAACCCCCGGCTGAACAAGGTACTAAAACGCCAGCGGCGACGGCCACCAAAGCTCCGGCGGCAACGGCCACCAAAGCTCCGGCGGCGACGGCCACCAAAGCTCCGGCGGCAACGGCCACCAAAGCTCCGGCGGCAACAGCCACCAAAGCACCGGCGGCAACGGCGACCAAGGCACCGGCAGCAACGGCGACCAAGGCACCGGCAGCAACGGCGACCAAAGCTCCGTCGGCAGAGGCCACCAAGGCACCGGCAGGTCAGGCCGCCAAGGCTCCTGCGACACCGGCCAAGGTTCCTGCGACACAGCCCGCCAAGGCACCGGCGGGACAGGCTGCCAAAGCACCGGCGGCAGCGGCTACCAAGGTTCCAGCGGGACAAGCTGCGAAAGCTCCGGCCGCGTCAGCTCCTAAACCTCCGGCTGAACCGACCGCCAAGGCTCCTCCGGCTGGTCAGGCATCGAGTGGTCCGGTACAGGGACCTCCTCCAAAGAATCTGACCAAACAATCGGACGGGCACATCAGTGCGAATTCGGTTCCGGCCAACCCCGATAAATTTGAAAGCCATGTGGTTGTTGCCGGCGACACGTTGTCCCAGATTGCCGAATCGGCTCTGAAAGATTCGAAGCTGTGGCCGCAGTTATGGGAAATGAACGAACACATCGTCAATCCACATTGGATTTATCCCGACGATAAAATTCTGATTCGGCCCGTCACCAGGATCACCGAGGCGGTACCCCCGCCACCGACGGAGCCGACTCCTGTTGCTGCCACAACACCCGAACCCACGCCAGCTCCCGCGGCAACTCCCGCACCGGAGCCGCCGCCTCCGCCGGCGCCGAAACCGGATCCGCGGGGCGCAGCGGTGCTTCGACCGTTGCTGACAGTTCCAGTTACAGCTCAACCTAAGGCGCCGGATGTTTTCAATCTTCCGCCGCAAAATCGCGCGCCGGTAATCAAAGCCACGGATGTTTATTGCGCCGGGTTCATACGCAATACGCCAATTCCAAATACGCTTCGGGTAGCGTCCGTATATGAGAGAGAGCAGGCCATCCTGACGGCGGAAGGACAGTACATTCGCCTCAACCAGGGATCGGGCAGCGGCGTGACGGTGGGTTCAACGTACCAGGTGATTCGTCAAACGAAGCGAATCGATGACAAATTCCGTGCTGGGGGGACCACTACCCTTGGAACCCACTATCTCGATGTGGGACAGATCAAAGTTGTGCAGGTGCAGACGGATTTCGCGTTGGCTCGAGTTACCGGTAATTGTGTCGCCGTTGAAGTTGGTGATGTCCTGCTGACATTCGCCCGCATGGATGTGCCCGAGATTCCAGGCAATCGCCCATTTTCCTCGACGATGACAACGAGTGGAAAGCTCCGCGGGTCGGTGGTTCTGATGAAGAGCACCGTCGTTAGTCCAGGACTGGCACAACATACCTCAGCATTTTTTACCAACGCCCCAACGATTGATGCCGAAGGCGGCGTTGTCTATATCGACCTTGGCAAGGGTGATGGTGTCAAAGCAGGCGACCTGTTCATCGTCTATCACGGGAAGACCGCCATTGGAGAAATCGCCGTGCTCAAAGTCGACGAAAAGGCCTCTAGTGGGCTCGTGACTTATTCGACAGACGTTTTTGTTCCGGGTGATCGCGTCGAACTACGGTAATTAATTTCCAGAAGCCGACAACCAGCATCGGAATTGTAAGTAACTGTCCTCGGGTGAGCGGGCCCAGATCGAATCCGATCTGGGCATCGGGCTCCCGCACGAATTCCACCAGGAATCGGAACAATCCGTAGAATGCAATCAGTCCCCACACCACCGTTCCCGGTGGATAGTGTTTCTTGAAAAGCCAGCGCAGGATCAGATACAGCACCAGGCCTTCCAGCAGAGCCTCATAAAGCTGTGAAGGATGCCGGGCCATGTCTCCGCCTTCCGGGAACACAATGCCCCACGGGAGCTTTGTCGGACGGCCGAACAATTCGCCATTGATGAAATTCCCCAAACGGCCCAGGCCCAATCCGACCGGCACGCCTGCGCAGATGAGATCGGAAATGTCCCAGAAATCCCAACCCTTCTTTTTCGTGATGTAGAGGGTTGCCAGAATGATGCCGATGAAACCTCCATGAAACGACATGCCACCCTGCCATATTTTGAATATGTCGAGCGGCGTTTGCAGATAACCGCGCAGGTCGTAGAACAACACATAGCCAATGCGTCCGCCGACCATGACTCCGATGATGATGTAGAAAAGCAGATCGTATAGATCGTCCGCCGTCAGCTTGAGTTTTCTCTCTTTCGCCAGACTCTTCAGCAGGAAGTAGCCGATGATGAACGAGATCATGTACATCAGCCCGTACCATCGAAGTTGTACCGGACCAAGATGGAGGAACACCGGATCAATTTGCGGAAACTGTATCTGCAGGATCATGGAAAAACCTCTGCGGTGAAACGATGTACGGTTGCGCCCTGCTTCCAGGCCGTGGGCGGCAGTCCGGCCTTCCGGCATGTTTCGCCCAGAAACTCTTCGCGACTCCACTGATGTTGAATCGCAACCTGAGGCAGGAGCAATCCGCGTGCATTGCCCCTGGAAACGATTAGCCCATGGGTTCCAATTTCAATGGCGCTTAAGTCGGTAACTTTTTCGACCGGAGACAGAACCGAAATCTCAAACTCCACTTCCGGCAGTTCCGCAAGCTTAATGGGTTTGAAACGGGAATCGCGAGACGCCGCAGCAATCGCGCAGCCGGACACATTCCGGTAGAGCGGGCCCTGCGGTTCAATCATTCCGATGCAACCTCTCAAATTGGCTCCGCGGTGTATGGAAACAAATACGCCGAGCGGTTCCGAAAGACACCCCGAAGAAATTTCAGGAAGCCGCGGATCCTGGTTTTCAAGGTGCGCTTGTACCGAGTCCCGTGCGATTTGAAGCAATGTTTCCCTGTCCTGATTACTGAGTTGGGGCATGACGGCGTGGGCGCTTTTTCACGAGGGTCAGGCGCCGGCGTTCCTTGGCTTTGAACCGGTCGTCGATTTTAGTCCAGAAGGTGCGGAAATATCCAACGGCGGACCAGAGTGCGAAAAGCACCACGACGTAAAGCGCATAGTGGCCGATTGGAGTGAAAACAGGATTCCACTTTCCGAGAAGGATCAGTGTAATGGCCGCAACCTGAGCCACCATCTTGATCTTTCCAAGTTCGGAAGCGTCAATCGTGAATCCCTGATCCGAAGCAATATTGCGCAGTCCGGTAATGGCAAATTCGCGCCCGACGATGATCACCACCATCCAGGCCGGAGCAAGCCCGAGTTGAACCAGAGAAATGAAGACCGATGAGACGAGCAATTTGTCGGCCAGCGGGTCCAGCAGCATTCCCAGCGTCGTAACCTGCCCTCGTTTACGCGCGATGTAACCATCCAGAAGATCCGTGGCGGAGGCCAGCAGAAAGATGATCGCGGCCAGCATCCTGATCAGGGATTCTCCTCCCGAACCACGGCACAACTCACCCAACCCTTCGAGCATCGGATAGTACGGCTCTTTGCCTCCGTAGCCTTCCACGCAATGCCCGCGG
>Ga0209488_10000579_pt1 | contig 31145 bp, 32 predicted proteins | sample Rivendell_Oct201_8_FD_188349 | JGI IMG/M metagenome (GOLD analysis project Ga0209488, IMG submission 188349) | Vadose zone soil microbial communities from the Eel River Critical Zone Observatory, Northern California, USA -... | ecosystem: Environmental > Terrestrial > Soil > Vadose zone >...
CAGGCGCTTGTCGTGCGTGATCCGTTTCATCACCGCGGGCTTGAGCGCGTCCTCGATGGGGCGGCCATCCATGTCCGATGCGGTCGGCAGCCCGTAGAGAGCGAGGATGGTCGGCGTCACGTCGAGTACCGTCGCGCCGGAGATCGAGACCCCCTGCTTCACGCCGGGCCCCTGTAGGAAGAGGATGCCGTCGAGCTTGTGGGCCATCACGCCCTTCCCGCCGCCCATGAAGCCGTGATCCGACGTGACCACCACGTTTGTGGAGGCGTCGGCTTCCTTCAACAGACCTCCGAGCAGCCGGTCCGTGAAGATGTAGTAGTTGGGGATCAGGTTCTTCATCCACTGATATTCGGCATCGGTCAAGGGCGGTGAAAACGTGCCCGGCATGTCGATGTCCCAGTAGCAGTGCGAGATTTCGTCGACGCCGCGCAGGTAGACGGTCATGAACTCGGGATGGTTCTTGTGGTAGAGCGCGAGGCCGATCCGGTAGAACGTCAGGTCGGCCGCGTAGATCCATCTGAGGTTCTGCACGAGCTGCTTCTGCCGGTCGGTGACCCGGGTCGTGTCGATTGGCGGAACGAACTGGAATAGCTCGGCCCACGAGACGCTCTCGGGGGTGCGGCGCAGCGAGCGCGCCAGCGTATCGAGATCGGCCGGGTAGGTGCGCCGGGAGTCGCGCGCCGGCCACGAGCCATCGTCGTACTGCACGTAGTCGCTGATCAAGAACCCGTTCACCGGCTGCGCCGGCCACGTGGTCCACCACCCGACGACGCCCACCTTCTTCCCGAGCGAGCCGAGGATGTCCCACACCGGCCGCGCCCTCCACAGATTCGAAGTGGTCGGCGCCTCGTTCTCGCCGACCCCGGTCTGCTGGGCCGCCCGCGTGCGCTGCCCCTTCTTCACGAAGAAGTCGGAGATGCCGTGCTTGCTCGGCACCTTGCCGGTCGCGATGCTGGCCCAGATGATTGGGCTTTTCGTGAGCGGCTCGAGCGAGCGGATCTTGCCCGAGGCTCCCTTGTCGCGGAGGCGCGCGAAATTCGGCACCTTCTGCTGGTCCAGGAGCGGTCCGAGGACGCTCCACTCGCCGGCATCGATGCCGACGACCAGAACCTTGGTGCGCGGCTTCTCGCCGGCTCCGGCGCAGGTCCAGGCGCCCAGGCCCAGGGCCAAGCCGATCACGAGCGCCAGGCCAGGGCGCAGGGGGAAGTTCGGGAAACGCGTCACGGACACTCCTTGGAATTGGGGAAGAGGGGAGCCAGTCCGAAGACGTTAGCAGGCATGGCACCCGGTATTCCAGTGAGACACCCCCGGGCGCGAGGGGTTCCCGGCCGTGGCCGCTTGACTTCGGGCTGGATCTTCCGTAGGTTCAAGCGCTCGCCTGCGTTACGTGCGCGCCGCTAGCTCAATTGGCAGAGCAACTGACTCTTAATCAGTAGGTTGAAGGTTCGATTCCTTCGCGGCGCACCATTCCTGCTCCTCTCCAGCCGCTACGCTGGCGGAGTGCCAAGGCTCGCTGATAGCCTTCCGGCGGACTCACGGAATGCGGGGTCGGGGTGGATCCGCTCCTCTCGCAGGCATGCTTCAGTGAACTTGATGGCGTGCTCATCCCGCGTCGCGACGGCGCGATCGATCAACTCGTCGTCGTCGATGATCTGTGGCTCGAACCCGATGCTCGGCGTGTGACCGACGGCGGCGTAGAGGCCCGCCGCCGCCTGCCAGGCATATCGAACCGCGGTCCGGGCGTCGGCCTCCTCCAGGAACGGCAGCAGCATCCGGAGCGCACTTGGCCCCGTCACCGAATGGATGAATGAGAAGGCGGCGCTGTCCATGTTGGCGATGAAGACGCGTGCGAAGGTCGCTGTGATCCCCGAAATAGTGCGCACCGGGTCGGGTATCGCGATCAGGTCCACGACCGGCAGGAAGGGCGTGAAGCCATTCAGCGATGCGAGCTCATCTGAAATCAGACCGTTGACGCGACGCTCGTCGGGAAGAAAGGGAACGTCGAGGAGCGCGAGAGGGGGCGTAGCCGACCCGGACCGCGCCCCAGACGGGACACCCGGCGTCTCTTGGTACCGGGCCGCCCAAAACGCCAGGCCCTCGGCTAGCTCGCCTAAGCGAAGATCAGTCTCGCTGTCGGAGAGGCTGCGCGCGGCGTGCGCTGTTCGAATCAGGCCGTGGAAACCGGCCGCGGCCAGACCCGGAGCCAAGCGGGGCACCCACTGGGACAGCGTTGACCGCCACCCGTCCTCGGCTAACGCCTCATCGAACAGTTGGCGCCAGTCGGCTACGCGCTCGAAGTCGCCCAGCGCGGGCCGCCAAAGACGGCGATCGACGGGCTCTCTGGGGGAAGGCCGTCGATCAAGCCGCTCACGGTACCGCTCGACCCATCCCACCACGACCTCACCGCGTCCCAGACGGAGCAACGCCTCTGCCGCCATCGGACCATGGTTTGAAAGACGGCGGAACTCAGGGCCGTACCCTTGGAGGAGTTCCAGGGCCGTATCAATCGTCTCTGCCATCTAGTCCCCTTGGCACTCGTCGGGTTGTCCCGTGAATTATCTGGAATCGCCTGCTCCTCGACTGGGCGATTGTCCTACGTGTCCGAATGGGAGGCAACGGGGCAACTGATCAAGCTAGGTCGAACGCAGGATGTGCCGCCCGCCTAGCGGGGCAAGGCTGTAGTTTAAGTGTAGTTGATGCAACCGGAGCTGGCCGTCGCGAACGGGGGGTATTGACCTCCGCGAAGCAGGGTCAATGTGGGGTCTTCGCTACATTTCGTGACAATTCGTGCCGGTTCGTGACATCCCGGGCACCGACTCTTAATCAGTAGAGGTTGAAGGTTCGATTCCTTCGCGGCGCACCAATTTAGCCGAGGGACTGCAGGTTCCAACGACATCGTCCAAACCATAGCAAATGAAGGCGCCGCAAGGACACGGTTTCGCCACATTGAATGGCGGTACCACAGTTCGCTCGAGATGATCACAATGCCAAGAGGCGATGTGCCGTCATCCAGGCGAAGTAGAGCATCAGCGATCCGGTGGCGCCGTGGGTGCCGATGTCCCAGAGCGGCCCGTCGAGCCGGGCGCGGAACAGGCAGATCGCCGTGCCCATGATCAGCACCCAGGTGGCCGCCCCGACGATGACGGCGGCGGCGAGCACGAGGGCTGCCTCGATGCCTTGCGCCGCCAGCTCGGGACGCCCCGCGACCGCAACCCAGAAGGCGACGTTCCACGGACTGGTCAGCGCCGTCATCAGGCCGAGCAGGAAGCCGGCGCGCGCCGAATCGAATCGCGAGACTCGCGCCGACCATGTTCCGGTGCGCCATGCACGCACGCCGACAAGGGCCGCGCGCAGGAACTGGAAGGCCAGCACAAGGAGCAGGACGACGCTGACGATGCCTAGCGCCCAGGTCATGACGGGTCCGCGCACGAGCAGACCGGCGCCGAGAACGACGGCCAGCGCCCAGATCGCGTCGCCCGTGCACGCGCCCAGCCCGACGGCGACCGCCGACCGGAAGCCGCGCGCCACGGCGCGCCGAGCAATCTCGGCATTGATGGGGCCGGGCGGCCAGGCTACCGACCAGCCCAGGACGAGGCCGCTGACCATGAGCGGCGCCAAGGACAGGTCGCTTGCCATGCTGCCATCTCCCTTGGATGGGCATGCTCTAGCATCGGATTTGCCGGTTGCAAACCTGACGTGATCGCCGGGCTTCCGTGCTAATTAGTCAAATTCCAGTAGGTTGAAGGTTCGATTCCTTCGCGGCGCACCAATTTAGCCATCGCACTCGGTGTCGACGCTCACCCGCGGCGTCGCTTCGCACGCTCCGGCTTGCTCTCGGCGTCCGGCAGAAGCGGCTCCGGCTCGACCCGCCCGGCGGCCAGCGGCATCATCGCGATCGCGAGCGGGACCACGGCGCGCACGTTCGCGCCGGCGTAACTGACTGCAACAAGCGCGACCGGCAGGCCGACAAGCACGGCGAGGCTGCGCAGCGGGTCGTCGGGCTCCCAGACGTAGCCGCGGGCCAGCAGGTCCATGTGCGCGCGGACCTCCTTCATGCGCGAGCCCCAGCTCTGGCCCCGGGCGAGCGGAATCGGGACGAGCGCGAGAACGAACCATGCGTTCGCAACGATGCAGAGGAACGCTGCCCCGCCCGCGATCATCTCGAACGGGGATCGGAGCGCCGGGGCCACGCCGCCCTCAGCCTCGAACACGCCGAGCAGCCCGGCGTCGAACCCGTTGATCGCGATGACAACGAGGATCGTCGAGAACCACGCTTGGAAGAAAACCTTCCAGCCGAAGTTGCGGTCGATGTCTGTGAACGCGTTGACGACCGTCGGCACCGTCGGAAGGAGGAGCAGGAGGAGCTCGAGCGGCGAGTCCCAGCCGCTATTGACCGCGACGTAGACGAGCAGGAGGTTCCACGCCAGCAGCACGCGGCCGCCGATGCGCGTCAGCAGGCGGTCGCGAAACAGGTAGGTGAACACAAAAGCGACGACGAGCAGCCCGTAGAAGACGTGCAGGAGCAGGTGGTACTCGAGCTCGTGCTTGCCGGGGATCAGGCCGAGGAGCCAGGCGGCCAGCGCGCCGGCGGCGCGACCCCAGTCCCCGCGCCGGAAGCGGCCGCCAAGCATGAGCAGGGCCTGGAGCACCATGCCGAATGCGAAGCAGGAGATGGCGACCAGCGCCGGTTTCGCGGTCACGCGCGCAGGCCTAGGCGCGCCCCTCGTCGGTCCACGGTCGAAGGGAGCGATACAGCACCATGACCGCGGCGACCCAGAATGGAAAGAAGAGCGTATCGGCCGCGCTCGTCCAGATCACGGCGGCGAGCTTGATTGGCGCGGCCGCGACCCCCGATGTGCGCCCGGCGGCGCCCAGAATCGAGGAGGGGATCGTGGCGATCGTGTAGGCGACGGCTGCGAGGAAGGCTAAGGTGAGGAGCCTCCCCAGCGCGCTCCCGAGATTTCTCCACACCAGGCGACAGCTCGTCCGCAGCGAATGGAGCGGCCCCTCGCCATCGAGGACCACGGCGGGCATTGCGAAGATCATGAAGAAGGAGGCAACGAGGATCCACGCGAAGAAAGCCCAGAGAAGGGGCGCGAGGAGAGTCCACGCATAGGTCCACCAGGGGTCCGGCACCAGGCGAGGAAAGAAGATCGGCAAGCTGGGGCCTAGCAGGATGAGCACCTGGGCGATCCCCGAGAGCATCGAGTTCACCGACACCCGGAGCACGCGGCGAATCGCTGCCAGAAAATGGATCGGATGCCCACGGAGGAGGCTCTCTTGCAGGGGCAGGAACGGGATGTAGATGAGGAAGAGGAACAGGAGGGGGGCCGCGTTGATGGCCGCCTTCACGCCGAGCACGCCCTTTCCCATTGCGTGGGAGTAGTTGGTGAGCGCCCCGTAGGCGCCCATGCCCAGGTTATAGAGAAAGAGGAACGCGAGCGCGGGAAGCGCGGGCCGGAGGGACCGCCGGCCGAGCTCGTAGACCGACCTGAGATACGCGGGGACGCCCGGGAGCGATACCATCTCAGGACCGATCTGGTCCGCCTCGGCGGTCATGGCCGCGCATTCTACGCCCACTGCCGCCCCGTTGACCATCGCCAACGCGTGGCAATGATGGCAACGGCCCCGCTCTCTATTTGGACTTCTTGGGGCCCTCGATCACCTCTTCGGCTCGGATTCGGATCTCCCCCAGGTCGCGTCCGCGGACGATGAACTCGGAGAGCGTTGTCAGAGGTCCGCCCCGTGGCTTGGCGTCGAGCAAACGAAGCTCGTCCGCCACGACCGTCGTGTCCGCTCCGCTCGCGCGATTCATGATCTTGATTGGGCTCGGGCTCGACCACTGCCAGCGCAGCAAGGCCCCTTCGCTGGACGATCCTCGACCCACCGCATCGTTCAGGCTCGATTCGAACTTGATGGAAGCCCGCACTCGGGCGAACGGATTCACGTTCGCGCCCAGAACGTCACGCCGCACCTCACGGCCCCTGTTGAATACGGCGAGCACGTGTCTGGTTGCATTCGCCACCACGCCCGTGACCTCGTAACCATCCGCGTCGGAGATGCGCGTGATCCTCAGGAATCCCAGCGAATCGGCCTCGGCACCGGAGGAGCGCGAGGTGATTTCGAGGTAGGCTCCGGCGGCGAGGGTGGGCTCGCTGGGCACCTGGGCACGGACCCGAACCTGGGTCGCCACGCCCGGAAGGTGGATGCGGACCCCGTCGCTCCCTGAGCTGCCGATGCCGGTGACGCTGAGGAACGCTCCTCGGCGTGCGAGGCTCGCGGTGCCGATGGCCTCGTTGTCGAGACCGTTGAAGCGGATGGTTGCGGACGCTTTCGCGGTTGCCGCGCTACCACCTGTTGCGGCCGGCGTGCCCTCGTCGTCGGCCGCGGGGGGCGCCGCGGTGGTCAATCTGCGAACCGACTCGAGAACCATGCCACGAATGAAGGTTTGATTTGACTTCACGGAGTAGAACTCCGCCATCTGGTCCAACAGCTTCGCGGACAGTTCGGGGCGTTGCTCCTCGAGGTATTGCCCGAGTTGAGCCAGGGCTCCTGGATTGGGGCCGAGCCGTCTTGCCTGCTCGTTGTCCGGCGCGTGATCGATCTTCACGGCTCCCGTGTAGACGGCGTAGATGAAGACTTCGAACGTCACTCCTCGCGACGCGTAATCCTCCTTTTCCGTCTTCAATACCGCGGGGTCCTTGATTACAAATTCGAGGAAGTCAGCGAGCCGGGGATCGAGAATTGCTTCGCTCTTCTCCGCGTGCCCGGTCGATCCAAAGTCCGTGAGGCCGAGAACGAGGAGCAGCGACAGGACCCTGGCGTATTGTTTGATCTTCATCGCGGCCTCCCGAGTCGGGGCACCAACTTATTCCTTCCGAATCGACAACGCGTGCCGGAACACATCCCGCGGGTCCCACCGCGCCTTGATCTGCTGCAGGCGCGGGTAGCCCCCCTTGTAATACAGCGTGTGCCAGGGCACGCCCGAGGTATTCAGGGCCGGGTCCGCGAGGTCGGTGTCGGGATGATTGATGAAGGTTCCGTCGTAGGCATCGCCCGGGATCGGGACGCCTCCGCTCTCCGCGAATAGATCCCGATAGAACGCCCGCACCCATCCCAGGTTTTTCGCCTCATCCGCCGGATCCAGCCAACCGGTGGTGCACGCGATGTCGAGAATCGAATCGCGTTGAGCGGAGGCGGTCGCGTCGGACGCCACCGCATTGATCCGCCCGCCATAAGTTGCCAGGCCCAGCATTCCGCCCATGACGTCGTGATCGGTTCGGGTAAGGTAATCGTACGCCACGCCAATCTGCCGATCGGTCAGCCGTTTCTTGAGCAAGGCATCCTTCACCTTGGCACTCACTCCGCCAGGCGGCGCAGCGAATAGATCGGGAAACGGGTTCAGGGCGAACTCGAGCCAGGACATGCGCGCCAGCTCTCGGCTGCCGGGTGCAACGACTCCTTCGCCCACCGTCGCTAGATGCTCATCCACCTGCCGCTCCGCGGCGACGCCTGCCGTGCTCACGCCTCGGATGATGACCTTCCCGAACTGCTTGCGGTGGACTTCGAAGAGGGTCCAGAGCGAGACGTACGGGGAGCCGGCGTCACTGTGTTGCTCGCACCAGATCCCGTGGTTCCGGAGCAGTCGCAGGAAGGTCGGCTGGTCGATGTCGCTCCAGCTCCATTCCGCCTTGAAGGTGGTGATCGACTCCGGCGCGCGGGGCAGCAGCCCGGTGAGATCTTGCCCGAGTGCGCCAGGCGATCGGAACCAGTACCGGGTGACAACGCCGAAGTTGCCGCCGCCCCCGCCCGTGTGCGCCCACCAGAGGTCGCGATGCGGGTCGGACGTCTCGCAGGTCGCTGTCACGCTGCTCGCCCGTCCGCCCGCGTCCACGGTGACCACCTCGACGGCATGCAGATAATCCGCCGCGAGGCCGAGCTGGCGGCAGAGGAAGCCGAAGGCGCCGCCAGCCACATGCCCGCCCATGCCGATCTCCGGATATTCGCCGAGGGGTATCACGGCGCCCCACGCTTCGAACAGTGCCCGAAACGTCTCGCCCACCGTGGCGCCGGCCTCGACGGCCACGGCGCCCATTTCCGCGTCGTAATACACGCGCTTCATGGGTGAGACATCGATGATCACCCGCACCTCGGGGTCCGATACGAAGCCCTCGAGGCAGTGACCGCCACTCGTCACGGCGAGGCGCCGTCCTTCCCTCACCGCCTCCTCTACCGCCGACACGACCTGATCGGTCGAGCTGACAAGCCGGACGTAGTCCGGGCTCGCGCGGAACCGCTTGTTGAAACGCTTATCAATCACCGCGAGATAGCCCGGATCGCCGGGGCCGTACCGGATGGATCTATCGCCGGTCGCTTGTCGTGCCGGCATCATCTAGCCCATCGAAAAAATCGACGACCCCAGTCTCCAGCGAGTACTCGGCGCCCAGCACGACGAGCCCATTTTTCTGGATGAGCTCTTCGAGGACTTCCGAGCCGTGGCGCAGATGGTCCGCCGAGTAGCGGATGTTGGCCCGGACGGCGTGCCGCACCAGAGCGTCGGGATCGTGCCGGAGCTCGGTCGAAAGCAACGGCTCCACGGAGGGTCGAACGCGGTCGACAATCGAACGCATATTCCGCGAGTGGTCGTCGGTCGGCCCCTGCAGCTCTTCCAGGGTTGCCAGAATCGCCCCGCACTGGGAATGCCCCAGAACCACGACCAGCCTTGTGCCGAATCGCGCGGCGGCGAACTCGACGCTGCCGACTTGAGAAGAGGCAACGATGTTTCCGGCAACGCGGATGACAAACAGGTCGCCAAGGCCCTGGTCGAAGACGATCTCTGCCGGCACCCGCGAGTCGGAACATCCGAGGATGATGGCGAACGGCTCCTGACCTGCCGCTAGCTCGCTGCGGCGCTCATGGCTCGTGAGTGTCTTGTGGCTTTGAATGTCGGAAACGAAGCGGCAGTTTCCCTCTCGCAGGCGTTCGAGCCCTTCTCGCGCCGAGATCATTCCGGTGTGAACTCTCGGTAGCGCTCGGGGGCGTATCGAATGGCTAAGAACCCGGTCGCTTCCTCCACGTTGATGGCCTGCACCAGCACTCCTTCCTGCCCATAGGGCAAATGCGCCTGGCACTCGCCGGATGGAGCGATGAGGCTGGTCGCGGCTTCCTGGAAGCGCAGCGCGTAGTTCACGCTGGCAAAGTAGATGGTGTTCTCCCTGGCGCGCATCATCATCGCCTTCTCGTAGTACGGTGCATCGGCCGCGCCCCACTGGGTCAGGCGGACGCCGTCTCGATTGCTTCCCGTGTGCTGGGGATGGAAGACGATCTTGGCGCCCCGCATCGCCGCCCATCGCACCGTCTCGGGGTAGCGCCAGCCCTCGTGGCAGATCGCCACTCCGAACTTGACCCCGTTGATCTCGAAAAGCCGCCGGGTGGTTCCGGGCACATAGAATCGATCTTCGGTTGGATCGAGCTGGTTCTTGGTTTGGTATCCCTGGAGCTGGCCCTGGGCGTCAATGACACAGGCAACAATCTGCCGGCCCGCTTCCGTGAGCCGTTCCATCCCGAGGATCGTGGCCACAGCGTATGTGCGCCCCCACTGCGACACGGTCTTGAGCACCCGCTCCTGCGTCGTCGGATCAAACGGCAACACTTCGAAATCCTGCCCCCGCAGTCCTGGGATATAGGCCTCCGGGAAACACGCGATCTCCGCGCCCTGGGTAGAAGCCTCGGACAGGAGCCGCCGGATCTTTTCGAGGCCGTCATCCAGGGTCGTGGCGACCGAAGGCGATGCCAGGGCAACGATCACCGATTGCCCCCGTCGGGTTTTTCCTCTTCGTTCCCCTCGCGCATGTGGCTGAACCCCGAGTCCTCGCTCAGCATCTGCTCGTCCAGCCACCGATCCAGGATGCTCCTGCGGAAACGCCACTCTTTCCCGAGTTTAGCCGCCGGGATTCGTTTCTCCTGCGCCCATTTGTAGATCGTCTGGGGCTTGAGGCGCAGATAGTGCGCCACCTCCTCGAGCGTCAGAATCTCGTGGTCGGGCGACGGGCCCATGCCGCTCATCGCGTAAGGGCCCCGCTGCTGTCGGACGGGGACGGGCGGAGGTAGGAGGGGATTCGGGCCTGGGGGTCCGGGACCGAGTACGGGTTGGTCGGAGGCGCCTTCTCATCGCCGTGCGAAAGCTTCTCCAGCGAGTAGACTACGGCCGTGTAGAAGTTGCCCTCGTTGTGACGGAACAGCTCGAAGGGCTGGCCGCGATCGCCGACGAAGGGTTGAAGGTTCCACGCCATCTGAATGCCGACGAAGGCGAACAGCACCGCCCAGACCTTCATGATGGTCATCGCCTTCTTCGGGTACACGCCGCGCTTCTCGCAGGCGAACGCGAGGCCGTCGTGCAGGGTGGCCATCCCCATGAGCCCGGCGCCGAGCACGATCAGGACATGGAGAAGCGTGAGGAAGTAGTAGTTCGCTCCGGTGAACAGGAAGAACGCGGTGATGGGAACGACCGCCGCGAGCAGGACCGCGCTGAGCGACAGTGCGCCCAGGACGAGCGCGAGTACCTGCGAGAGCTTGAGGCGCGAGCCGACGAGCACCTGGATCACGAAGAACCCGGGAAAGCAGATCGCGAGCGTCCCCAGAAACAGGAACGGCAACTTGATCGCCGCCGAGACAGCTTGTGCTGGGCTCGAGTAGGCGCCTGCCGCCGCACCGTAGAGGGCGGAGAGTCCCACCAAGGTCCAGAGCCCATGGGTGAGCTTGCTTTGCAGGCCCTCGCCCTCGGCAACCTCGGCGAAAAACCGGTCGCGATCGCTGAGGATCTGCGTCAGGAATGCCCCATACCCAGTTGAGGATGCTTCAGAGGCGACAGGCGTTGCGGGGCCTACGGTCATGAGGGCGGCCCTCCTTTCGCGAGGATCATCCCCCAGTGGTTACTGTATGTCAATGTTTATTACTGTTGCCTACTGTTTAATGGGATGATTGACCGTGCCTCAGCGCTTCGCGAACTTGAGGTGGGTTACGTTTGGCGCGGCGATCGTCCGCAAGAGCGAGAGCCCGTGCAGATCGTCGCCGATGCTCTCGAACAGCCGCTCGCCGCTGCCGAGTAGCGTCGGCGCCAGGCTGATCTCCATCTCGTCCACGAGGCCGGCCGCGAGGTACTGCTGCGCGGCCTTCGCTCCACCCGCGAGCGATACGTCCTTGCCGCCTGCGGCCCGCCGCGCCCGTTCGAGCGCTGTCTCGATCCCGTCCATAACGAACGTGAATGTCGTTCCGCCTTCAAGCGTGAGCGGCTCGCGGAAATGGTGCGTGAGCACGAACACCGGGTGATGGTACGGCGGGTTGGCCCCCCACCAACCGTTCCATGGCTTCTTGGAATCCCAAGGGCCGGGATGGCCGCCAAACATATTGCGCCCCATCACCGTCGCTCCGACGTTGACAAGCGACTCCTCGACCACCTGCGTGCTTTCGTTGACCTCGCCGCCTTCGAGGCCCTGCATCCCTCGCCAGGCCGCGAGAGGAAACACCCACTCGTGCAGCCGCATGCCGCCGATCCCGAGGGGATTCTCCACACTCTGGCTGGGACCGGCGACGAAGCCGTCCAGCGACATCGAGATCCGAAGGCGCAGCTTCTGGCTCATGGGTCGTCCTTCCGAGTGATCCTGTACAGAACGTGGCGCCTGAGCGGATGCCCCTCCGGCAAGGACGGATGATCGAAGTCGTCCGCCGGGTCGTACGTCATCCCGATCTTCTCCATCACGCGACGCGAGCGGACGTTTGCGGGCACCGTGAACGATACGATCTCCTCCAGCCGGAGCACCTCGAAGCCAGAAGCGAGGGCAGCTCTGGCGCCCTCCGTCGCGTACCCGCGACCCCAGTGCTCGATGCCGAAGCGCCATCCCACCTCCACGCTCGGAGTGAAATGCGCCTCGAAGCGAGGCGTCGAGAGACCAACGAATCCCGCGAATGGGGTCACGTCGCGGATCTCGACGGCCCAGAGACCGAATCCATGCTGGTTGAAGTGTTCCTCGGCGCGCGTCACGAAAGCGTCGCTTTGCTGAGGCGAGAGCACCGTCGGCAGATACTCGCTGACCTTCGGATCGGCATTCAGCGCCGCGAAAGGCGCCCGGTCAGCGGCGAGCCACCGGCGAAGCCGCAGGCGGTCGGTCCGGAGTTCTCGTGGATCGGTCACTTGGCGAGCTGCCGATGGCGGTAGCACGAGACCTCATGGTCGTTCACCATCCCGACCCCTTGCATGAATGCATAGATGATTGTTGAGCCGACGAACCGGAAGCCCCGCTTTCGGAGGTCGATGCTGAGAGCGTCCGATTCGGGTGTGTGCGCGGGGATCTGGTGCAGGCCTTTTCGGCGATTCTGGATCGGCTTCCCATTCACGAATTGCCAGACGTAGCGGTCGAAGCTTCCGAACTCCTTCCGCACGTCAAGATAGGCGCGCGCGTTCGACACGGTCGACTCGATCTTGAGGCGGTTCCGCACGATCCCGGGATTGTTCATGAGCGCCGTCCGTCGCCGCGCATCGAAGCGTGCGACACGCGCCGGATCGAAGCCGGCGAAGGCCGCACGGTAGTTGTCGCGTTTGCCAAGGATGGTGCGCCACGATAGCCCCGCTTGTGCGCCTTCTAATGTCAGGAATTCAAAGAGGCGCCGATCGTCGTGCGCCGGCACGCCCCATTCCTCGTCGTGGTAGCGCCGCATCAGGGGATCGTCCCCGGCCCACGCGCACCGCCGAAGGCGCGAGCGATCAGATCGGGGTTTTTGGGGAACGGTCATCGCGATCCTGATCTTTCAGAATGTTCGACCAGCGGTCCTTCCTCTCCTTTTCCTGACGCACCGTCCGGGATACCTCTCGATCGAGTCGCCATATGCCCCTCCACGAGGACCGCCCGGCAGCTTAGCACTTTCCCGTTCCACCCCGGTTCGTGGGTGCTACACTCATGGGCACAGTGCGAGCAGGAGGGCAACTATTTGGGGGCGAACGGATTCGACGGAGTAGCGAATCTAGGATCGCGCGCCGAGGTGCCGGAGGCCTCGTAAAACAACCGGCAAAACTCAGAAGCCAATAATAATTTGGCTCTCGCGGCTTAACTAGCCGCTTGCGCTTGCCCGGTCTGCGCCTGCCGAGCCGGAACGAGCGTCATCAAGGTGGGCTGGCCCTCGAGATCCGCCTGAGTCGAGAGGGTGAGACAAAATCGGGATAGCGATTCCGTGACCTAGTCCGTTGGCGTCCGGAGTTGCGAAGGTGAGATAACGGACTACGCGCGTAGTGGTCCTATTGGAGCTGCTTTCGGACGAGGGTTCAATTCCCTCCGCCTCCACCAACTTCATCGAGGAGTGCACGCGACCGTGCGGTTGCGCTTGAGCCTCGCCGTCATCGTGGCCGGTGTCCTGGGAGCCCACGCTTCCCAGGCGCCGGCTTTGACGTTCACGCGGCACCCCTGGCTCAACATCCAGACGACCACGTCCATGCTGATCGCATGGCAGACGGACGTGGCCTCCACCAGCCGCGTCCTTTACGGCGCGCAACCAGTCGATTGGGACAACGCAAGCGAAGCGACGCAGCCCGGGAACGTCGCCGATCACGCCGTGCAGCTGACCGGTCTCACCCCTGGGACGAAGTACCGGTACAAGGTTGTCTCGGACACGGACACGCTGGACGCGGGCGAGTTCCGAACCGCGCCCGACGTGGACCGACCCTTCCGATTCCTCGCGTTCGGTGACCTGGGCACGGCGACCCCGGACCAGAAGCTGATGGCGGCGCGCGTGGATTCGCTGAACGCCGACCTGGCCATTCTCACCGGCGACATCATCTACGATGTCGGCGATGCAGGGGCCTTCTCGCCGAATTACTTCGACATCTACCGCGAGACGCTGAAGCGCATCCCCTTTTACCCATGCCTCGGAAACCACGACAACAACCCCCCGAACTACGGGATCCCGTACGTGAACACCTTCTATCTTCCGACGAACTACCCGACGGCGCCCGAGCGCTGCTACTCGTTCGACTACGGGAGCGCACATTTCGTCTCGATCGAAGTGACCATCGAGAACAACTCTCCCGATCCGCTCATGACCGCGTGGCTGGATGCGGACCTGGCGGCCTCGGCCAAGAAGTGGAAGTTCGTCTTCTTCCACGTGCCGATGTACTCGAACGAGGGGGCGCACGGCGGCGATCCGACCATCGCGGCGGGACTGGAGCCGATCTTTCAGGCCCGCGGAGTCGACATGGTCTTCCAGGGGCACAACCACTTCTACACGAGAACCTATCCCATCGCGGCGGGTGCCGCCGTGGACCAGGCCCAGGAGCCGAGCTACTTCAATCCCGCGGGGCCGATCTACATCGTCACCGGGGGAGGCGGACGTTTGCTCTACGACTTGGCGCCGCTTGGCCCGCGCGAGGTGATCGCCGAAAAGGTGTTCCACGTCGCCTCGATCGATGTGGGCGGCGACTCGTTGACGCTCCGAGCCGTGGCGGAAGACGGGACCGTCTTCGATACGATGACGCTCCGTAAGAGCACACCGACCGCGATCGAGGTGGCCGCGTTCACCGCGGCGTCGGACCCCGAGGGTGTGTTGCTCCGCTGGCAGGCCGCCGGCGCCGCCTCGGGCCCGGTCTTCTTCAACGTCTACCGCGCGCCCTCGGGAAGCGAGGTCGCGGCGCGGCTGAATGGCGCGTCGCTCTCGGGCGGGCCCCACTTCGATTATCTCGACCGGACCGCAACTCCGGGGACCAGCTACCGGTACCGCCTGGGCCTGATCCAGTCGGGGGTGGAGCGGGTCACGGGTTGGATCGTCGGGACCGCGGGGATGCCGTTCCGCTTCCGGCTGGATCGCCCGCGGCCAAATCCCACCGGCGGCGTCACCCAGATCATGTTCACCCTGCCGCGCTCCTCCGCGACGAAAGTGCGGATCGTGGACGTGCGCGGGCGCTCCATACGGACGATGGATCTGGGGATGGTCCCGCCCGGACAGCACCGAATCTACTGGGATGGCAAGGACGACCGCGGGCGCCAGGTGTCGTCCCAGCGCTACTTCGTCGTGCTCCAAACGGATCGGACCGAGGCGCGGACCCCGCTCACGTTGGTCCGGTGAGCAGCCAGGAGCGGTCCGCACCAACTCATGGAGGAGGCGATGATGCCTGATCCCCAGGCCGCGACCGGCTCGATTCCCCCGCATCCCCCGCTCCTCCGCCGGCAGATCGGCCTGTACGCCGCCACCGCGGTGACGGTGGGGAGCATCATCGGATCGGGGATCTTTCGCTCTCCACATTCGGTCGCGCAGGAGCTTCACTCCGTCCCCCTCATGCTCCTCGCCTGGATCCTGGGCGGATTTCTCTCCATGTGCGGCTCGTTCGTGCTGGCCGAGCTGGCCGTGGCGCACCCGCAAACCGGCGGGCTCTACGTCTTCATCCGCCAGGCCTTCGGCGACCGCCTGGGATTCGTCTTCGGCTGGGCCTCGCTCTCGGTCATCAAGCCGACCGTGATCGCCTCGATCACCACGGTATTCGCGATCTACTTCTGTGACGCCATGGGCCTCCCGCCGTCGTGTCGCCTCCCGGTGGGCCTCGCGGCGATCGGAGTGCTCACGCTGATCAACTGGATGGGGGTGAAGCAGGGGGCCGGCACCCAGACCCTGCTCACGACGGTCAAGGTGATCGGGATCCTGGGGCTTTGCGGGGCCGCGTTCCTGCTGCCGCATCGGGGACCCGCCGCCGCGGGTGACGTCGCCGCCGGCACCGCGGGGCTCGCGTCCCACCCGCTCTTCCTTGCCCTGGCGCTCGCGATGATCCCCATCTTCTTCGCCTACGACGGCTGGACCGACTCTACCTACGTGGCCGGCGAGATCGTGAACCCGCGCCGTGCCATGCCGATCGCGATCTTGCTGGGCACCGCCATCGTGATCGCGATCTACGTGCTCACGAACCTGGCCTACTTCGCGGTGCTCACCCCCGCCGAGGTGGCGAAGTACGAGGCGGTGGCGAGCGAGGCGATCCGGCGCATCCTTGGCGAGGGAGGAAGCCGCGCCCTCGCGGTCCTGGTCGCTATCTCGACCTTCGGCACCATATCGGCGTCCATTCTCACCGGCCCCCGCGTCACGCTGGCCATGGCCGCCGACGGCCTTTTCTGGCGCCCCGCGGCGCACGTCTCCAAGCGCGGCACGCCCGACTTCGCGCTGTGGCTCCAGGCGGTCCTGTCCGGCATCTGGCTCTGGTGCGCGCAGGGATTCGAGGACGTTTCTGGCTGGTTCGTGACAACGTCGTGGCTCTTTTACGGGCTGACCACGGCCGCGATCTTCATCCACCGCGGACGGCAAAGGGGCACGAGCGCTCCGGACGAGGGGCGCGGCTATCGCACGCCGCTCTATCCCATCACGCCGATCCTCTTCATCCTGGTCACGGTGGCGATCATCGCGAGCGACCTGGGCTCCAGCGGCTGGCGCTCGGCGGCGGGCGTGCTCATCGCGGCGACCGGCTTTCCGCTCTACGCGATTTTTGGGAGGGGGAAGCGGTAGCTAAAGCTCCCGGAGCCGCCGCGACAGCATCCCCAGTAGCCCCGTCAAGCCGCCGAGGATTCCGATCACCCCGCGGCGGTCCACCGGTCGACCTGGAAGATCGAGTCGCCGAACTGCGACAGGAACTGCGCGGCCCACAGAAACGCGAAGGGGGAGGACCCGCGGCGGGCCCTCCCCGATTCCAACGCGCCAGTCACCGGCCGGGAACGCGTCCCGGGCCTAGGCCTGCTGGTGCTGCTTCGGCTGGAACTCCGGAGCGTTCTTCTCGAAATCCCACATGAACGGCGGCTCGACGCCCAGCGCCCTGAGATAGGCGTAGAGCTGGCCCCGGTGGTGAAGGTGCTCGTCCGCGATGATCTGAATGCAGACCCACGCCGGCGGCGAAAAGTTCCACGGCGTCTCGACCGCCGCGGTCGCCTGCGTTTCCGTCAGCGACTTGACGGCCGCGTCCGCCGTCTTCCACGCGTTCGCCATCGCATTCTTCAGATCTTCCCGCGTCTCCAGGCCGGCGCCCTTCTCGGCGGTCTCGTCCGTGGTGATCTTTCCCTTCGTCGCGCCCACCGCGCAGCTCCGCATGGTCTCGGCCATGTGGGCGACCAGCTCCTTGGGCGTGCGCATGTCGCGGATCGGACGGGTGTCGATCTTGTCGGCGGGGAGGACCTCGATGGCGCGCAGCGTGATGCCGTTCACCAGGCGCATCTCCTCCCACAATGTCCGGATATACGAGAGATTCATCCTAGGACTCCTTTGTCGGTCAGCCGGCTCGCCCGCGTCAGTTGGCCGAGGCGATGTCCTTGTTGTTGATGTCGAACGTGATCATGAATCCGTTGGTGCCCTTGTACTCGAATGCCTTGTCGCCGAGATGATAGGCCTCGACGGTGTTGGGCATGAGCACGAAGCCGTTGTTCCGCTTGGTGCCCCAGTACTTGAGGTTGTGGATGACCACCGGTGCCTCGGTGTTGCCGGCGAAGCGCTTCAGCTCGACCTCGGCGACCTTGCCGCCGTCCATCTTGGCGGTGGCGGCGTCCCTCGTGTAGTGCCACTCGATCGGCGCGTCCGTGCCCACCGTGAACGAGTTCCACTTGACCGGGTAGACGTGGCCCATGATCTGCTCGATGCCTTCGCGCTGGGCCGGCGTTACTGACGGATCGAACGTGACCACCGCCCAATCCATCTTTCCGCCACTGAACTCGGGGCCGAGATCGCCGGCGACCCAGAACTTCGCGCCGTCCAGCTTGGTCGCGCCGTAGGTGCCCTTGTTCACCTGGAACGCGTTGTTGAACCGGCAGTAGTGCTGCATCTCCATGCCGTTCGCTCCGGTTGCCATGGCCATGGCCGGCTTGGTGTCGAAGTAGCACTGGCAGAACATCGGGCAGGAGCAGGCCTCGATGATGGTGGCGCTCATCGCCCAGGTCGAGGCGGACTTCGGAGCGTCGGCACCGAGCAGGACGGCGCCGCAGAGAAGCAGGATGCCGACAGCGAGGGCGGAGAGAACTCGGAGACGCGACAGCATGGGAGCCTCCTTCGATGGACAGGGGATGAGTTGGAGCGATGGTTTCGGCATGTGCCGTCCCGGATCGCCCCGTTCATACACCTTGGGGTGCCCTGCTGGGAAGCGCTGTTTTCCGGCCCTAGCGGCGGTCGAGCAGCCGCCGGAGCGAGGTTGTCGGGAGGTAGCTTGCCAGGCTCTCGACGTCCCGCTTTCCGCCGTACAGCTCGACCACGAGGGTCCGGATCGCCCCCGGGCGCGCGGGTGGGCTCCGGGCCGGAAGGGGAGTGGATCCCCCAGCGGTCGCGCGGAAGGCGCGCTCCGTTTCGGGGTCCGCGAGGAGGATGCGGATGATGGTTACCGCCGAGGCCGCCTTCACCGGGGTGACCGGCATGGCGATCCGCCCCTCCTCGGCCGGAGCGGGGGTCGCGTCCTCGGCGCCGATCATGGTCACTTCGATTGCGGAGGCGCCGGGAACGGGGAACGCGCGGGGCGTCCCTCCCTCGCTGGCGAGTCCCGAGGGCGCCTCGACCGCCGAGTTCACGAACACGCGCTGCTCCATCGCGGGGGGCGCGTTGTCGTCGGAGCCGCGCGCGGCCTCGAAAACGCGCTCGGCGCGGGCGGTCGCGGGCGCGGCCCAGCTCCCGCGCGCCTCGTCCCACGGCGCGGAATCGTCGGCCTCCGCTGTGACCGATGTGGGGTCCAGGGCGTAGCCCCGCGGCGCGGGAATCAGCCCGAGACCCCGCCGCGCGACGTCGCGAAGGCGGGTCTGCTCGGTCTTGGAGATGGGGGAAATGGGGCGCTTGAGGGAGGATCCCGCCGAGTACTGCACGCAGGCGTAGGGGTCGAGGAGGCCTACGGCCACGGCCAGCGTGACCAATGCCGATGCGGCGTGTCGCTTCACGGTGGGGCTACGGTACCACAAGCCGGTCCAGCGCTTCCGCCATCGTGCCCGGTGGGGTGAGGAGGCTGACGACCACGAGATCGTCCCGGTCCAGCTCGTAGAAATGGGCAGGATGGACATAGACGTCCCGCTCCCGAAGCGCCCACTCGGCCAACTCCTCTCCCGCGGCCGGACCGCCCCGCTCCAGGCGCACGCGCAGCACCGCGCTCAGCCCCCCCTCACCACGGTAGGGGAGGAGCGCCCCGGTGTGACGCGTCCCCGCCTGCTCGATCACGCCCAGATTCTCCTCAAGGCGGTCTCGGAGAGCGGCCTGGTACGGGTGGCGCAGCTGGAGCAGCTTGGGGAGCGCCCACTGGACCGGCGTCCCGACCGAAAGAAAGAGGTCGAGGATCCAGTCGAGGCCGGGAAGAAGCTCCGCCATTCTCGCTTCGGGGCCGTCCGCGACGATCCAGCCCAGCTTGAGCTGCGGAAGGCCGCACGGCTTGGAGATCCCGCCCAGGACGAACGTGGGAACGGAGCGGCCGCCGAGCCGGCTGGGGAACGGAGCCGGGTGCGGCGGCCACGCGATGTCCCCGAACACCTCGTCCACGATTAGCGCCAGCCCCCGCTCGCGGCAGACCCCCTCGACCAGCGCGAACTCTTCCGGCGAAAGGAGGGAGCCGGTGGGATTGTTCGGCTCGACCAGCACCACCGCGCGCGTGCGCGGCGTCAGCGAGGCCTCGAGCGAATCGGGGTCGAGGCGCCACGCCCCGTCGTAGACCAGCCGGTAGCCGTGGGTGCACACGTCCTCCAGCCTGGCGATCGGTTCGAGGAGGGGGTAGGAGGGGCGCGGGATGAGCACTTCGTCCCCCGGATCGCAGAGGAGTCGGAAGAGGTGCGCGTAGGCCTCGCTGGTGCTCGCGGTGAGGAAGATGCGGCCAGGGTCGGGCGCGGCGCCGGCGCGCGCGCCGAGATAGCGCGCGACCGCTTCCCGAGCCGAGGGGAGCCCCCGCGGATCGGGCTCGTAATCCAGCGCGCGCGGGTCGGCCAGCGCGGCCAGCGCCTCGCTCGCCCCGGGCCGGGAGACGTCCGCCGCCCCGGGGTCGGTGAGGGTGAGGTCGAAGATCTTCCTGCCTTGGGTCCGCCCTTCCAGGACGAGACGAGCCAGGCGGTTGGGAGCCAGCTCCCGCGGGACGCGCCCGGAAGTCAGCTCAATTGTCCTGGTGCCGGTCGCGCGTGGCGAGCTTCCAGAACAGGTTCACCGCGGTGAGCACCACCGAGCCGATGAGCGCGGGCATGAACCCGTTGAAGTCGAAGCCGGGAACGATGAAGGCCACCACGATCAGGAGGAACGCGTTCACCACGAACCAGAAGAGGCCCAACGTGATGAAGATCAGCGGCAGGGAAAGAAGGGTCAGGATAGGTCCGAGGACCGCGTTCACCAGTCCCAGGACCAGGGCGGCCAGGATGGCCGCTCCCCACCCGGTCACGTGAAAGCCGGGGACCGTGTGGGCGAGAAGCAGGAACGTCGCGGCGATGATCAGGAAATGCAAGAGCATCTTGGCCATGGGAACCACCCCCGAGTGGTACAACGGCGCGTCGGCGACGTCCCATCCTAGCAAATCTATTGCCCGGGCCGGTGCCGCGGGTGTAGCGTGGCCTCGCCACGACTCCAGTGGACGGTGCGTTCGCCCGCGCCGCGCTGCACGTCGCACTGTCGCGAACGTCCGCCTTCCTGCCTTACAGGGGTCTAGCTGCCTTGCGCAACTGAGGAGCGAGACCCATGGACGTCGAGTATTGGTTCCGCTGCAACAAGTGCGGGTACATGTACACCCCGCAGCAGGTGCAGGCGTTGATCCAGCTGCACGTCTCCCGCATGGGCGAGTCTCCGCCCCCCGCGGATCCCGGCGCGCTGCCGTCGAGAATTCCTTGCCGCAAGCGTGGCTGCGAAGGATCGGTTCTCCGCACCACTTCCGTGTTCCGCGAGGGGCGTTAGACATCATCCCCGTCTGACGCCCCGGCGCGGGGCTTTCCTGTTGTTCCATCCCCATCCCACCTCTATACTGTCCCGCTTACGTTTTCCGGGGGTACTCGAACGCGCGACCTCGCTTCGCTTTCGAACCGGCTCGAAGACGTTCGGGAGCGCATGGCGCGGGCCCTGGATCGCTCCGGGCGGCCGCCAGGCGCGACCCGGCTCCTCGCCGTCACCAAGGGATTGCCCGCCGATGTCGCGGGTCTGGCCCTGCGGCTGGGCGTGGGCGACCTGGGCGAGAGCCGGATCCAGGAAGCCGAGCCGAAGATTGCGCTGGTGGGGCCGGGGCCGCGGTGGCACCTCGTCGGGCATCTCCAGACGAACAAGGTCAAGCGGGCGGTGGCGCTCTTCGAAGAGATCCATTCGGTCGATTCGGCGCGCCTCGCCGAGGAAATCGCGCGGCGGGCAGCGGACCAGGGCCGGTCGCCGGCCGTCTACGTCGAGGTGAACACCTCCGGCGACGCGGCGAAGCACGGAGTCCGACCCGAGGACGCGACGTCGCTAATCGAGCGCGTTGCCTCGCTGGCGGCGCTCAGGCCCGCGGGACTCATGACGATCGGTCCGCTGGAGGGAGGCGCCGAGGGAGCGCGTCACGCGTTCGGGCGCCTGCGGCGCATCCGCGACGACGCGATGGAGCGGGGACTCCTCAAACGGGACGCGGGGCTTTCGATGGGGATGTCCGACGACTTCGAGATCGCGATCGAGGAGGGCGCCACCATCGTGCGCATCGGCTCCGGCCTCTTTGGATTGGGGGGCCCGGGGGGCTCGCCGGGCCAGCGGTAGCGCTGTGCGGCTCCAGATAACGGTGACGCCCAAGAGCCGCGCGAACGAGATCGTCGTCTCGCCCGCGGAGCGGGCGATCCGCATCCGGGTGACCGCGGCGCCCGAGGACGGACGCGCGAACCGCGCGGTGCTGGAGCTTTTGAGCGAGCGGCTCGGCGTGCCCCGGAGCGCTTTGAGCGTCGCGGGGGGTGCCGCGTCCCGGCGGAAGTGGGTCGAGGTGGAAGGACTGGAGGAGGCGGAGGTATGGCGCAGGCTGGAAGCGCGACCGTGAACGCGGTGCCCCGCGCGGGCGATCTGGTCCGCGCGATCGAGGGCGCGCGCGCCGCGATCGCCTCGCGCACGTCGGTGCGCCCCGAGGTCGCGATCATCCTGGGCACCGGCCTCGGGCGATTCGCCGCCGCCATGCGCGAGCCCGACGTCATCCCCTACGGCGAGATCCCGGGCTTCCCGGTGACCACCGTGGAAGGGCACGCCGGAGAGCTGGTCCTGGGCACCTTGGGCGGAAAGCCGGCGGCGGTCCTGAACGGCCGCGTGCACTACTACGAAGGCTACACGATGGCCCAGGTCGCGTTTCCCGTTCGCGTCGCGCGGGCCCTGGGCGCAACGACGCTCATCGCGACCAACGCGGCGGGCGGCATGAACCCGCTCTATGCCCCCGCGGACATCGTGGCGGTCGTGGACCACGTGAATCTCATGGGGGACAACCCACTCATCGGAAAGAACGAGGACGCGCTGGGGCCGCGCTTCCCCGACATGTCCGAGCCCTACGACCGGGCCTGGCTCGCGCTGGCGAAGCAGGTCGCGCTGGAGGAGGGGATCCCGCTCCGGGAAGGCGTTTTGGCCGGCGTCGCGGGCCCCAATCTCGAGACGCGAGCCGAGTACCGATTCCTGCGCTGGGCGGGCGCGGACCTGGTCAGCATGTCGCTGGTTCCGGAAGCGATCGCCGCGGTGCACGGCGGCATGCGCGTGCTCGCGTTCGCCGTGGTCACCGATCTCTGCCTCCCGGACGCGCTGGAGCCGGTCGACGTTTCGAAGATCCTCGGGAACGCCGCGAAGGCCGAGCCGCTCCTGACCCGTCTCGTGACCCGCGTGCTCGAGCGCATGCCGGCCGCGGAGAGATGATGGCCGTGGCCGCCGAGCGCTTCCGCCCCCTTCCAACCAAGCTCGATCCGCCGCAGGCGGAAGCGCTAGTTCTCGAATTCTGGAAGGAGACCCGCGCCTTCGAGGAAGGGCTCTCGCGGCGAGAGGGATCGCCTCCGTTCATCTTCTACGAGGGCCCGCCCACCGCTAACGGGCTGCCGGGGGTCCACCACGTCATCGCCCGGACCGTGAAGGACGTGGTCTGCCGCTACCAGTCCATGACCGGCCACTACGTCCCGCGCAAGGGAGGCTGGGACACGCACGGCCTCCCCGTGGAGATCGAGGTCGAGCGCGAGCTGAAGATCAGCGGCAAGGACCAGATCGAGAAATTCGGGATCGCCGAGTTCAACGCCCGCTGCCGCGCGAGCGTGCTCCGCTACGAGGCCGAGTGGCGGCGGAACACCGAGCGGATCGGGTTCTGGCTGGACATGGACCATCCGTACATCACGTTCCACAACGACTACATCGAGTCGGTCTGGGCTCTCTTGCGGAAGATCTGGGACCTGGGTCTTCTCTATCTGGGGCACAAGATCGTGCCCTACTGCCCGCGCTGCGGCACGCCGCTCTCCAGCCACGAGGTCGCGCAGGGGTTCGACGACGTGACCGAGCCGTCGGTGACGGTGAAGTTCGCGCTGAAGGACGAGCCGGGCGCGTTCGTCCTCGCCTGGACCACGACGCCGTGGACGCTACCCGGGAACGTGGCGCTGGCCGTGGGGGGCGACATCGACTACGTGCTGGCGCGCCAGACGGTGGGCGGGAAAGAGGAGCGCTACTACCTGGCGAAGGCGCGCCTGGATCAGCTGGTGGGCGAGTACGCGATCGAGCGCGAGCTGAAGGGCCGGGAGCTGGTCGGAAGGCGTTACCGCCCGCTGTTCCCGTTCATCAACCTGGCCGAGCTGACCGAGAAGGACGCCTACTATGTCGCCGAGGCCTCGTTCGTCACCACCGAGGACGGGACGGGCGTGGTCCACACGGCGGTCATGTACGGCGAGGACGACTACCTGCTGGGGCAGAAGCTCGATCTGCCGCAACGCCACACCGTGGACCCTCAGGGGCGCTTCACCCCCGAGGTCACGCCGTGGGCCGGGCGCTTCGTCAAGGAGGTCGAGCCGGAGATCCGCGCCTGGCTGGCCGAGCACGGCGCGCTCTACCGCGAGGAGATGACGACCCACGCCTATCCCTTCTGCTGGCGCTGCGACTCGCCGCTTCTCTACTACGCGTGGAAGACGTGGTACATCGCCACCACGAAGATCCGCGACCGCCTGCTCGAGGCGCACCGGACCGTGCAGTGGCATCCGGCCGACATCGGAGCGAACCGCTTCGGGAACTGGCTGGAGAACAACGTGGACTGGGCGCTCTCGAGGAACCGGTACTGGGGAACGCCGCTGCCGATCTGGCGGTGCGAGGCGTGCGGCGCCGACCGGTGCGTCGGGAGCGTGGCCGAGCTGAAGACGGGGAAAGGCGTGGAGGAGCCGCTGGACCTCCATCGGCCCTACGTCGACCGCGTCACGTTCGAATGCGCGGCGTGCGGCGGGATGATGCGCCGCGTGGTCGAGGTCATCGACGTCTGGTTCGACTCGGGGTCGATGCCGTTCGCCCAGTGGCACTACCCGTTCGAGAACCAGGACGAGTTCCAGCGCTCCTTCCCCGCGGACTTCATCTGCGAGGGGATGGACCAGACCCGCGGGTGGTTCTACACGCTCATGGCGATCAGCGTCGCGGTGACCGGGAAGGCCCCCTACCGGCACGTGCTTCCCATCGAGATGATCCTGGACAAACAGGGAAAGAAGATGAGCAAGTCGCGCGGGAACGCGGTGGATCCCGACGCGATCCTCGACGCCCGCGGCGCCGACGCGCTCCGTTTTTATCTGGTGGCGACCAGCCCGCCCTGGCAGGCGACCCGGTTCGACATGGACGGCGTCACGGAGGTCACGAAGAAGCTTCTCGGAACCCTCCGGAACACCGCGCAGTTCTTCGTCCTGTACGCGAACATCGACCGCTACGACGCGTCGGCCGCCGGGACGGCGCAGCCGTCGCTCCTCGACCGCTGGATCCTGTCGCGCCTCCATTCGACGATCGCGGCCTGCCGGACGTCGCTGGACGGGTACGAGCTGACGCGCGGCGCGCGCGCCATCCAGGAGTTCGTGGTCGAGGAGCTTTCCAACTGGTACGTCCGCCGATCGCGGAGGCGGTTCTGGAAGGCGGGGGACGCCGCGGACAAGCGCGCGGCGTACGACACGCTGTTCACGTGCCTCGAGACCGTGGCGCGGCTGCTCGCGCCGTACACGCCGTTCGTGGCCGAGGAGCTGCACCAGCATCTGGTGCGGCCGGCGCGTCCCGACGCCCCGGCCAGCGTCCACTGGACCGACTATCCCCAGGTGGACCGGGCCGTGATCGACGAGGAGCTGGAGCGCGCGATGGCCCTGGCCGAGCGCGTCGTGGTGCTGGGGCGCGCCGCGCGGAACGCGGCGTCGCTCCGCGTGCGGCAGCCGCTCCAGCGCATCGCGGTGGCGGGGCTGTCCGACCGCGAACAAAGGGCGCTCCTGTCGCTCACGGAAATCATCCAAGAGGAGCTCAACGTCAAGGAGCTGACGCTGGCGCGGGACAGCGCGGAATTCCTGAACGTCGTCGTCAAACCCAACTTCCCGGTGCTCGGGAAAAAGGCGGGTCCCGCGATGAAGGAACTGGCCGCGGCGCTCGAAAAAGCGGCAGCCGGCGCGGTCCAGGCCGGGATCGCCTCCGGCGGGTGGGAGGTCGACGCCGCCGGGCAGCGCTTCCGCCTCACGGCGGAGGACGTGATCGTGCACGAGTCGTCCAAGGCTCCCTGGTCGGCGCAGGCCGACGGCGCCATCACCGTAGCGGTGGATACGGCGCTGGACGACGCGCTCCGGGACGAGGGGTTGGTGCGCGAGCTGGCGCATCGGGTGCAGGCGCTCCGGAAGAGCGCCGATTTCGAAGTGACGGACCGGATCCGGCTGTACGGAGAGCTATCGCCGGGATTGAAGCGCGCTTTTGAGCGCCATGCGGAGTCGTTCAAGGAAGAGGTCCTCGCGGTGGAGTTGGTCCCTGGCGCGACCGGGGGCGAGGCTGCCGAGAGTTGGACATTCGACGGGGAACAGGCCCGGGTGGGCATCGAGCGGATAGGCAAAGGAGGCTGACGTTGCTGACCAAGAAGGATCTGAAGCATTTCGAGGAGCGGCTGCTGGAGGAGCGGAAGAAGCTCCTGGGCCAGCTGGGCTACCTGGAGCGCACGCTCAACCAGACGCAGCGGGATTCCGCGGGGGACCTGTCGGCCTATTCGTTCCACATGGCGGACATGGGCACCGACGCCATGGAGCGTGAGAAGACGTTTCTCTTCGCCTCGGCCGAAGGGCGCCTTTTGTACAGCGTGGATCAGGCCCTGCGCCGGCTGTACCGCAACGAATACGGCGCGTGCCAGACCTGCGGCAAGGAGATCGGCAAGGCGCGGCTGGAGGCGATCCCCTTCGCCGGCCTCTGCGTCGAGTGTCAGGCCCGGCAGGAAAAAGAGACGAACACGGCCCGCGGATGACGCGCCGCACCTCGGTGTTCCTGACCTGCGCGGCCGTCGTGGTCGCATTGGACCAGGCGACGAAGCAGGTGATCTCCGCCCGGTTTTCGCCCGGAGAGTCGAATTCCGTTCTCGGTGATTTCATCCGGCTGACTTTGGTGCACAATACGGGAGCGGCGTTCGGGCTCTTCCCGGGTAGCCGCGTGCCGTTCATCATCGTTTCGGTGCTCGCGATCGCCGTGGTGCTCCACCTGTTTTTTCGCGAGACCTATCGCAGCGTCCTGAACCGGGTCCTCCTGGGATGTATCCTGGGGGGCGCGATCGGCAATCTCATCGACCGCGTCCGCCTCGGGTGGGTGGTCGATTTCATCGACGTGGGGATCGGCACGACCCGATGGCCCGTCTTCAACGTTGCCGACAGCGCCGTCACCATTGGAGTCATCCTTCTTGCCTGGAACCTCGCGCGAACCGGGCGCGTCGCCGCCCCTCACCCCGAAGACCCATCTCGTGCCGGCGTCGCGGGCGGGTGAGCGGCTCGACCGCTACCTGGCCGAAGCCGAGCGCTCCCTTTCCCGATCCGCCGTGCGCCACCTGATCGACGCCGGCCACGTGCGCGTCAACGACGCCCCGGCGCGCGCCAGCCGCCGCGTGAAGACGGGCGACCGGGTCGAGGTGACCCGCCCCCGGCGGCCTCCCTCCGTGCTGGCCCCCGAGGCGATCCCCCTGGACGTGGTCTACGAAGATTCCTCGATCGCGGTGATCAACAAAGCGGCCGGAATGGTCGTTCATCCGGCTGTGGGACACCGCACCGGCACCCTGGTCCATGCGCTGTTGCATCGCTACGCCACGCTCCCGGCGGCGAACGGAGAGGAGCGCGCGGGAATCGTGCACCGGCTGGACAAGGGGACCTCGGGGCTCTTGGTCATCGCGAGAACCGACGCCGCGCACCGCGAGCTGGCGCGGCAGATCGAGGCCCGCGAGGTGAAGCGCGTCTATCGGGCGCTGGTCTGGGGACACCCCAGGGACCGGGAGGGAAGGATCGAGGCCGCGCTCGCCCGCAGCCGGAGCGACCGGAAGAAGATCGCGGTCGTGACGCGCGGGGGCCGCTCCGCGGCGACCCGATACCAGGTGGCCCGGCTCTTCCCCGACCTGGCCGAGCTGGTCTTGGCCCTCGAGACGGGGCGCACCCACCAGATCCGCGTCCACCTGGCCCACCTGGGCCACCCCGTGTTCGGCGATGCGGACTACGGCGGACGCCGGGGCCCGCTCCTCCGGCTGTCGCCCGCGAGACGATCGCGCGTGGCGCTCCTCTTGTCCGAGATGGACCATCAGGCGCTCCACGCCGAGACGATCGCGTTCCGTCACCCCGACTCACGGCTCCCGATGGAGTTCACCCGTCCGGTGCCGCCCGATTTCGAGGCGGTGCTGGCCGCGCTCGCATGCGAGTCCTAGGCGTGGACTTCGGTCTTCGGCGGATCGGCCTGGCCCTCTCCGACGAGGAAGCGCGCCTGGCGAGCCCGCTCCGGTCCCTCGCGATCTCCGGGGTTGGACAGGCGCCGGGCGCCGTCGCCTCGGCGGCGCTGGAGGCGGACGCGGGCGCGATCGTCGTCGGCGCTCCGCTCGGATTGGAGGGGGAGGAGGGCCGGATCGAGATGCGCCGCGTGCGCCGCTTCGCGCAGGCGCTCCGCCGCGCGACTGGGCTCCCCGTTCACCTGGTGGACGAGAGCCTGAGCAGCCGCGAAGCGGAGGCGGCTGCCGGCGGGGGCAAGGGCGGCGGGGGCGCGCGGGGCCGCGCGCGCGACGAAAAACGCGAGGCGCTTCACGCGGCCGCGGCCGCCGTGATCCTCCAGCGCTGGCTGGACGAGGAGCGATGAGGCGCCGCCACCGCATCCGCCGCTCGCTGGTCCTGGGCGGGATCGTGGGCCTGGTCCTCCTCTCGGGACTCCTCTTTTTCCCGTCCACGGTGACGCGGCACTTCGAGACGCGCGAAGTGCTCATCCCGAAGGGCGCGAAGATCGACCAGATTTCGGCCATCCTCCACGATCGCGGCCTCATCGATAATCCGAAGCTCTTCGTGCTCGCGGCGCGCGTCCTGGGCTACGACCGGGGACTCAAGGCGGGGCGCTTCACCATTCCCGTGGGCTCGAGCATCTATCGCATCCTGGGGCAGCTGGCCCACGGCATGGCGAAGCAGGACATGGTCACCGTGCCCGAGGGCTACCGCGCCGATCAGGTGGCGGCGCTCTTGCACGACCGCGCCAAGATCGACCCGATGGCGTTCCTCGCGCTGGTGGGCGACTCGGCGTTCACGCGCTCCCTCGGAATCTCCGCCAGCCGCGCCGAAGGCTATCTCTACCCCGATACGTATCCCTTCTACCCCCTTCTCACCCCCGAGGAAGTGCTGCGCGTCATGGTGGACCACTCGCTCCGCGTCTTCGGAGAGGAGATGGCCCTTCCCGGCGCGCGCGAGGGACTCTCGCTCCACCAGCTCGTGACGCTCGCCTCGATCGTGGAAGCCGAGGCGCAGGTCCCCTCGGAGCGTCCCCGGATCGCCGCCGTCTTCTACAACCGGTTGCACCAGGGTATGATGCTGCAATCCGATCCGACCGTGCTCTACGCGCTCGGGGAGTGGAAGAAGCGGACCTACTACAGCGACCTGGACGTGCAGTCGCCGTACAACACGTATCGCAACCGGGGCCTTCCGCCGGGACCCATCTGCAGCCCCGGGCGCGCGGCATTCCACGCGGTGCTGTTTCCGGGTCCTGACTCGACGGAGCTCTATTTTGTGGCACGAGGCGACGGGACGCACATCTTCTCCCGCTCGTGGGAGAACCACCTGAAGGCCATCGCGCACGTCCGCGCGCAGGCGCGGCGCGATTCCACACTGGTGCCGGTCGGACCCGGGATCGAGCCCGCCCCGGTTGTTCAGGCGGGGCCCGTCGAGCCCTCGACGACGCACGGAACCGCGCCGCCCAACGCGGCGCAGACCGCGCCGCCGGTCGTGGGGCCGACGCTGGGGCCGGTGAAGCCGCCCACCGCAGCGCCGACCAAGCCGAAGCGCTCCTCGACCAGCAAGCGCGCACCGGCGAAGCATCGGCGCGCCGCCACGACCAAGCGGGGTACCCGATGAGCGGCGTGCACGCGCCGCTATTCGTAAGGGGCACGACCGGGCGAGGTGGGGAGGGCGATCTCCCGGCCAAGCGCGCGCGCCTTCGGTCAATCCTGGTCGGCATGGGGCGGACCCTTGTCGCCTATTCCGGCGGCGTGGACTCCTCGGTGCTCCTGGCCGAGGCGCACGACGCGCTGGGGAGCCGGGCCGTCGGCGTGATCGCGAGGAGCCCGTCGCTCCCGGCCGACGAGCTGGAGGCGGCCCTCCGGACCGCGTCCCAGGCCGGCGCGCCCGTGCGCGTGATCGAAACCAACGAGCTGGCCCGCGAGCGCTACCGAGCGAACGCCGGGGACCGCTGCTATCACTGCAAGGCGGAGCTGTTCGACCGCCTGACCGAGCTGGCGGCGGACGAGGGCTTCGACTCTCTGGCGTACGGCGCCGTCACCGACGATCTGGGCGACACCCGGCCCGGGATGACTGCCGCGGCCGAGTTCCGGGTGCGGGCGCCGCTGATCGAGGCGGGGCTCTCGAAGATCGAAGTCCGCGTCCTCGCTCGGGAGCGGGGGCTGACCGTCTGGGACAAGCCCCAGTCCGCTTGCCTGGCCTCGCGGATTCCGGTCGGGAGCGAGGTCACCGAAGAGAAGCTGCGCCAGGTGGAGGGCGCCGAGCGATGGATCAGGGAGTCGTTCGGGGTCCGGGTCCTCCGGGTGCGCCATGCCGGCACAACGGCGCGGGTCGAAGTGGCGCCCGAGGAAGTCCCCCAGATGAGCGGCGGCGCGGCGCTCGAGCGGCTGGCCGGGGGCCTCCGCCCCTTCGGTTTTTCACGAGTCGAAGTCGATCCACGCGGCTACCGCCGGGCGGATCCCATGCCCACATCCGATGAGGAGGAGCGCGATGGCGACCGCAGGTGAAGCGAGGCGGAAGGCGAGAAAAGTGGAGGGGCGCCGGCAGGTCGAGCGGCCCGAGGTGGAACTGCCGTTTAGCCGTAAGAACTATATTATCTTTGGATTAGCGGCGATCACCGTGGTGGCGGGTTATATCGCGCTGTCCAAGGGCTCGATCACCCTGGCGCCGATCCTTCTCCTGCTTGGCTATCTTGTTCTGATTCCGTGGGGTATACTGGCGAAATAGGGCGAATAGCTCAGCTGGTAGAGCACTTGCCTTACACGCAAGGGGTCACAGGTTCGAACCCTGTTTCGCCCACCATTTCCCGCACCCCGCCCCTGCCGAACGCGTTCTAGACCTTGACTTTGCTCTCCGAAGCTGGTAGACTCTTCGAGTGAATTAGAGCGCAACCGGGCCACGAACTTCCCCAACCCGGGAGGGCGCTTCGGGCTAAGTCCTGAACTTAAATACAGATATACCTCTTAATAGAAAATCGATTTGCCCGAAAGGAGGTGTTTCGGACCGCCACGGCAACACCCTTACCACTCCGTTTTCGATAATCCTTAATCGCATCCATTTGGTTCGACGCAGCGGTAAGACCCTAGGAGGTGTAGCGATGTTGAAAGTGGCCAAGCTGGGCACTGCGATCGCGGCAGTTTTGGCATGGATCGTCCCGGCCGCCTATGCCGGTGTCCCTGACGTCACGAACTCGTTTTACGTGCCGCAGGTGGGGACAGTGGCAACCCCGACGGAAGGGACGACAGCGAC